>Ga0306922_10001139_pt1 | contig 23503 bp, 22 predicted proteins | sample sta12Cox44000082_FD_203758 | JGI IMG/M metagenome (GOLD analysis project Ga0306922, IMG submission 203758) | Lab enrichment of tropical soil microbial communities from Luquillo Experimental Forest, Puerto Rico - statoxic.12C.oxic.44.000.082 (v2)... | ecosystem: Environmental > Terrestrial >... | reverse complement strand
ACTTTGCCGCGATCCGAAGTTCCCCCAGGCAATGGGCCTGTTCGCGCAACGTCAGCTGCGGACCCGGAAGCACGAACCGGTACTGCCGGCCCGTGCTGCTCTCGTTGACGGTGAAGCTCTCTCGTGTCGATGCAGCGATAGGGATTTGCACAAATGGCACACCGTCATCGGTGAGCAGCTTGACGACCAGACCACCGGTCGCCCCACCCGCGGGGAAAACCGCCAACGCCGAACCACCGAGCGTGTGCGCGATGTGTGCGACATTGATGCCGCCGCCGCCCGCGTCGTACCGGGTGGCCGCGCACCGCAACTTCTCGGTCGGCCGCACGACGTCGACGCTTGTCGTGATGTCCAGCGCTGGATTCATTGTCAGCGTGACGATTTGCGGTCGGCCTGCAGGCGGCTGTGCTGGCGTCGGCATGTTCGTTGGCTCCGCTCGTTGACGACGGTTATAGGCCGGAGGGGTATGTTTCCGGCGTTTCGCCGGCGATCCACAGACTCGTCACCTCAAGAGGTTCCAGCGCCCGGGTCTTGTCGATGTGAATCATCGCGTCGAATTGGTCGGCCGGCCGGACGTGGAAGTAGTGGCTCTGCCTTTCCGTTTCTGGCCGGTAGATCACACCGATGGCGCGCCCCAACCGAATGGCGCTAAGCGGGTCCGCGACCCCCGGATTAATCCGGGCCGACACCAGGAAGTCGCCTTCGCCGGTCTCGTGGAGCAGTTCTTCGATGCTCCCGTTGAGCGCCGGGCGCACGGCCTTTCGTTCGGCAACACCGCCCCACTCACTGGCTGCGGTCACTGTTCCCACGTATGTGCTAAACCCGATTAGACGTGACTGGGCGCCGTACCGCTGCCGGGCAAGTTGACCGAGCGTGAGCTGGCCGTCGGCCCACACCTCGGTCGCTCGCGCGTCTCCGACGTGAGAATTGTGGGCCCACACCACAATTCGGGCAGAGGGCACATCGTGGTGGCGGTCCAGATGTTTCAGCAAAGCGTCGAGGGTTTGCGCCATGTGCTTGTCTCGCAGGTTCCAGGAGGTGACGCGTCCGCTGAACATGGCGCGGTAGTAAACTTCCGCGTTGTGCACCGTTTGCGCGTTCTGGTGCGCATAGAACAGTTCGTCCTCGGCGAGCAGCCCATCCCTGCGCGCGTAAGCCAACGCGTTGCGCTGGATCTCGACCAGCTGCTCGATCGCTTGATTCTCACATGATGGGCCAGCGCCGAACGCCGCGGCAAAGCCGTACGCCTGACCATCGTCGGCCGAAGTGTGGTCAAAGCACGCATAGCGCTCTCGCGCCCGTGCGGCCGCCTTCGGGTCGATGTTCTCGAGGTAGGTGATGACTTCCTGCATCGACCGGTGGAGGCTGTAGAGATCGAGGCCGTAGAAGCCCGCCTGCGACCGACCGTTTGACTTGTGCCGTCGGTTGCGTATACGCAGCCAATCGACAAAGTCACGAACGACGGTGTTGCGCCACATCCAGGCCGGAAAACGCTCAAATCCGCTCAACGCCATATCGGCGCTCTCGTCCTCGCCGAGACCGCGAACGTAGCGATTCACCCGATAGGCGTCGGGCCAGTCCGCCTCCACGGCGACTGCACAGAATCCCTTTTCCTCTATCAGCCATTTCGTGATGGCGGCCCGAGCCTCGTAGAACTCGTGCGTACCATGGGAGCTCTCGCCGATCAGTACGACCCGCGCGTCGCCGATCAGCTCCTCCAACGCCTCGCGCGGTGGGATACCCTTTGGCGCATCGATTGCCAGGCTGGCGATCACCTCGGCCGGTGTCCAATCCGCGGCTGCGGTTATCGAGGTCTCGGTTGTCGGGGTCGCCAGGAGCCGACGAACCTCCTCGTCGGTGACCTGGCGGAAATCCCAGAACGACTCCCCGACCGCGAGAAACGGCGTGGGCATCGACGCGCACACTATGTCGTCGACAAGGGCGGCGAATTCCCGGCAGGTAGATTCCGGCGCCGCCGGCACGGCAATGACGATGTGCGCGGGTTCAGCTTCGCGCAGCGCCTGCACGGCCGCGAACATGCTTGCGCCAGTGGCCAAGCCGTCGTCCACGAGAATCACCGTCTTGCCGGTCACATCGACCGGTGGACGTCCGTCGCGATAGACGGCCTCGCGCCGGACGAGCTCCCGACCTTCGCGCTCGGCGATGGAGCGCAGCTCTTGAGGCGTGATCCGCAAACCCCGCACGACATCGTCGTTGACTACGATGCGGCCTCCACTCGCCAGGGCCCCCAAGGCAAACTCATCGTGGCCGGGGGCGCCGAGTTTGCGCACGATGAAGGCATCCAGCGGGGCATGCAGGGCGGCCGCCACCTCGAATGCGACGGGGAGCCCACCCCTCGCCAAGCCCAGGACGATCACGTCCCCTCGGTCGCGATAGGCGCTAAGGAGGTTTGCCAACACCCGTCCGGCCTCGTGGCGGTCGCGGAACACGTGCCGCGGGGCGTGCCGGATGGGACCAGCCGCTCTGGTCACTGCGGGCCGACGTCACTGCCCGTTGGCGGGCCGCACCTGAACGCGTCGCTCGGCCGGCTTCGGTTCCGAGAGCGTGACGGAGACGGTGAGGATGCCCTTGTCGTATGTGGCCTCGATGTTGTCTTCGTCGGCGCCCGCCGGCAGCGACACGGTCCGAGCGAACGAGCCGTAGGAGAATTCCGATCGTCCATCGAAATCTTTCTTCTCGCTACGCTCGGCCTTGATCGTCATTTGCCCGTCGCGCACCGTGATCTCGATGTCCTTCGCAGGATCGACACCCGGCATTTCCGCGCGCACCACGTAGCGGCCGTCCTTCATCTCGTCCTCGAGCCGCATCACGTGGGTGTCGAGCACAGGGCGGAGTCCCGCCAGGGGAGGAAAGCCGGCGAACAGCTCCGAGAACTCAGGGAAGAGCGACCTCGGGTGACGCCGAACGGAAAGGGTATTCATGATCTCTCCTAGATCTCACGATTTGTGGTGTTAATGATGTCCATCCGACCAGTCGGCCGCGATCGAGGATAGGGACCGAAGTCCTGCTCTTACGGGCCATTCGTCTGCGCACGTGCGCCTATGTGGGCCATGACGCGGTTGAGGACCAGGGCGTTTGCGTCGCCGTCTTCAGCGAGCCGCACCAGTCCCCGGCGGCGGAGGAAGCCGTCCAGGCGTCGATCCAAAGGCCAATCGGCATAGGTGTCATCGGCATAGGCCGAGTTCAAGAATTGCCATGCGAGTGCGTCGACGTCGGAGTCTGTCAATGACGGCGGGCCCAGCATCGATGCCATTTCACTTCCTTTGAGCGCAGGGTTGGTCTCAGCATTTCGGTCGTGAACACGTCGCGCATAGGGACTGAAGTCACCCAGTGATACGGTCCCAGGTCCCGCTTGCTTGCCAACCATTTTGAGCCGCGCCGCGGTCAACAAACGCGAAATGACTTCGCTCAGCGGCAAATTCGACTGCGCCTCGAGACAAGGTTAATTTCTGCGGGCGTGATGCGTTATGGCGGCTTGCATCGCGGCAATCCGTGACCGTGCTCGTTCGTCGGCGGCCTTCTGCTCGGCGGCCGTGACGACGATCGCATCCGGGCCTGGGAATACGGTCGCCTCCTCGTCCGTGTCGAGCCACCGAACCCGGTACGGTGGCTCGCCATCCTGCGACATCACCTCGGTGATCAATCCGCGCAGATCCCGGTGACCGATTGTGCCGCTCTTGATTACCAACCAGTTCCCGACATTGGCCTTCATCGCCGACCCACTCCTTCCATGCACGACGCCACCCAGCGCCAAGGCTGGATGTTGTGCAAGGAGGGAGCGCGGCACGCCAGGTCTACCGCGCTCGTAATCGCGCCGGTGTCCACGATCGCTTGTGTCATGTGCGCCCACCCGCCTTCTCTGCCACTTCGACCCTCAGGCATCCGAACACCGCACGCCAGGGTCCTTGGTCCCCTGCATCACGGCATTGGACCCCGCGACACTTTCGGGACGACTGACCACTGTCATTGATGACTTTTGTCTCTATTGCGCCCTGGATTGCGCGGCAAACGATCAAGACGCCCGAGAGACCGAGGTGCCCCCATGGATGTCATTCGCAAAACCCCCCACGATTACCGCGTCCGGCCCAACCTCACGGGCTACGAACAAGCGCGGGCGCAGTTCCACTGGTCCGATGTGCCCGCGTTGTGCGAGGGCATGGGACCCGGCAGGTGCAACATCGCCTACGCCGCCGTGGACCGGCACGCGGCAGGCCCGAACGCGACACGGACAGCGCTACGGTTTGTTACCGATAGGGGCTGGGACGGCGCGATCAGCACACGAGATCTCAGTTACGCGGAGCTCGCGCGCCTTGTCAGACGGTTCGCCGGAGTGCTTCGCTCGCTCGGCATCAACAGGGGCAGGCGCGTTTTCACGGTCATGGGCCGTTGTCCCGAGCTTTACATCGCGATTCTGGGTGCACTTCGCAATGGCAGCGTCGTTTCGCCTTTGTTTTCGGCCTTCGGACCCGAGCCGATCGTCACCAGGGTAAGCATCGGGCAAGCCGATGTTTTGGTGACCACCAAGGCGATTTATTCACGCAAGATCGCCCAGATCCGCGATCGACTGCCATCGGTGCGACACATCATTGTAGTCGACGACGACAAGAAAGCCGGCGTGATGCCGGCCGGAACGCTCGACTTCTGGGACTGGATGGACGCGGCCGACGAGAACGCGCCGATCGAGCCCACCACCGCCGAAGACCAAGCGTTGCTGCACTTCACCAGCGGCACGACCGGTACCCCCAAAGGCGCCATCCACGTACACGGCGCGGTGGCGATGCACTATGTCACAGGGTTGTATGCGCTGGACCTGCATCCCGACGATATCTATTGGTGCACAGCCGATCCCGGCTGGGTAACCGGAACGTCCTATGGCATCATCAGCCCGCTGCTGCACGGGGTTACCTCCGTTGTCGACGAGGCGGAGTTCGATGCCGAGCGGTGGTATCGGATTCTGGGAGAACAGGCCGTGTCCGTGTGGTATACGGCCCCGACCGCAATACGGATGTTGATCAAGGCGGGGCCCGAGCTGCCGGCGCAGTATAGTTTTCCGCGGCTTCGTTTCATCGCAAGCGTGGGCGAGCCGTTGAACCCCGAAGCAGTCTTGTGGGGAAAGCGGGTGCTGGGCTTACCAATTCACGATAATTGGTGGCAGACCGAGACCGGCGGGATCATGATTGCCAATACCCCGGCATTCGACATCAAGCCTGGCTCGATGGGCCGGCCGCTGCCCGGTGTGGATGCATTCATATTGCGCCACAACGACGACGGCACCACTGCGGTCATCGAGGAACCGGACGTCGAGGGTGAGCTCGCGCTCAAGCCGGGCTGGCCGTCGATGTTCCGCGGTTACCTGAACGCCAAGGAGCGATACCGAAAGTGCTTCGCGGACGGGCTCTACCTGACCGGAGACCTCGCCAAAAGAGATGGCGACGGCTACTTCTGGTTTGTCGGACGCAAAGACGACGTGATCAAGTCAGCGGGGCATCTGATCGGTCCGTTCGAGGTGGAAAGCGCGCTGACCGATCATCCGGCGGTGGCGGAAGCCGCGGTCATCGGCAAGCCCGACCCGACAGTCGGCGAGATGATCAAAGCCTTTGTCACGCTTAAGAACGGCGTGATCGGCGATGAAGACCTGCGCCTGGATTTGATCGGCCACGCACGGAAGCGACTCGGGGCCGCCGTGGCACCCAAAGAGCTCGAGTTCGTCGATGCGTTGCCGCACACCAGCAGCGGCAAGATCATGCGGCGGCTGCTGAAGGCTCGCGAACTCGGGCTGCCCGAAGGTGACACCTCCACCATCGAACGACACCCCGACCACGACGCCGAGGCGGTGCCGTCATGACCGACAAAAAGCTGGCCCACGAACTGTTGTCGGACATGGTTCGTGTGCGCCGCATGGAGGAGAAATGCGCGGAACTCTACAGCGCAGCCAAGATTCGTGGATTCCTGCATCTTTATGTCGGCGAAGAGGCCGTCGCCGCCGGATCACTGCGCGCGTTGGCCGACGATGACGCGGTAGTCGCGACCTACCGCGAGCACGCGCACGCGCTGCTGCGCGGAATCCCGATGACCTCGATCATGGCCGAGATGTTTGGCAAGCAGGAGGGCTGCTCACGTGGCCGCGGCGGGTCGATGCACCTCTTCGATGCGTCCAAGCGGTTCTACGGGGGTAACGCGATAGTCGCCGGTGGCCTGCCGCTAGCGGTGGGCATAGCACTCGCCGACGCCATGCTGCAGCAGAAGCGGGTGACTGCCTGCTACTTCGGCGACGGCGCGGTCGCCGAGGGCGCGTTTCACGAATCATTGAACATGGCCGCACTGTGGAACTTGCCGGTGCTGTTCTGTTGCGAGAACAACCGTTACGCCATGGGCACCGCGCTGGAGCGGGAGCACTCGCAGACCGATCTCACCGTCAAGGCCGCGTCGTACCGCGTTCCCACGCTCGCCGTCGATGGGATGGACGTCGAGGCATGCCACAAGGCCGCACAGCAAGGTGTCGACCACGTCCGCGACACCGGCGGGCCCTTTTTCATCGAGTTCCGCACCTATCGGTTCCGGGCACATTCGATGTTCGACCCGGAACTTTATCGGGACAAGGCCGAGGTCGCGCGTTGGCGCGAGCGCGACCCGATCCGGTCCTTCACCGAACAGTGCCTGCACGACGGCACGCTCTCCGACGCCGACGTTCGTGAAATCGAAGACTCGGCCGTCGCCGAGATCGAAGCCGCGGTGGCTTTCGCCGAGGCCGGAACGTGGGAGGACGCAGAGGATCTCGAACGCGACGTCCTTACCCCGACACCGGAGGCATCCCGATGAAGGCCAGCTACCGAACCGCCGTCCACGACGCGCTTCGCGACGCGTTACGCGACGACGCACGCGTCGTGCTGATGGGCGAAGACGTTGGGCGGTATGGCGGAACCTACGCGGCGTCCAAGGGTCTGCTGGAAGAATTCGGTCCGGAACGGGTGCGTGACACGCCGCTGTCGGAACTGGGCTTCGTCGGAATCGGAATCGGGGCCGCCCTTAACGGGCTGCGTCCGATCGTCGAAGTCATGACGGTGAACTTCAGTCTGTTGGCGCTCGATCAGATCGTCAATACCGCTGCGGCCCTTCGTCATATGTCGGGCGGGCAGTTCTCGGTGCCGCTCGTCGTCCGGATGGCCACAGGAGCCGGCCGACAGCTTGCGGCTCAACACTCGCACAGCCTTGAGCCCTGGTATGCGCACATCCCCGGCATCAAGGTGGTGGCTCCGGCCACCGTCGAGGATGCCTACGGCATGCTTGGCCCGGCGCTGGCGGACCCGGATCCCGTGGTGATTTTCGAACACGTTCAGCTCTACAACACCTCAACCGACATCGAAGCTCTCGGCCCCACGGATATTTCCCGCGCCGCGGTCCGGCGCGGCGGCAACGACGTCACCGTCGTGGCCTACGGTGGCTCGCTGTGGAAGGCGCTCGACGCCGCCAACGAGTTGTTGCTGGCTGGAATCGACTGCGAAGTAATCGATTTGCGGGTCTTGCGACCCCTTGACGACGACACCATCCTCGAATCCGTGCGCAAGACGCATCGCCTCGTTGTGATCGATGAGGCCTGGCGCAGTGGCAGTCTGGCGGCAGAGGTCACGGCGCGCGTGGTGGAAGGTGCCTTTTACGACCTTGACGCCCCCGTTGCGCGGGTATGCAGCGCAGAAGTTCCCATGCCATACGCCAAGCATCTGGAACAGGCTGCCCTGCCCCAGGTTCCCAAGATCGTCGCCGCGGTCCAGAACCTGTTCGGTGACCGGCAATGATCGAGTTCAAAATGCCCTCTTTGGGCTCCGATATGGACGAAGGCACGCTCAACGAGTGGCTGGTCAAACCCGGCGACAACGTGACCCGCGGCCAGATCGTGGCGGTCGTGGAGACGACCAAGGCCGCGGTGGAAATCGAATGCTGGCAGGAGGGCACGGTCGGCGAGCTACTCGTTCCCGTGGGCGAAACCGTCCAAGTGGGAACCGCATTGGCGACACTGCTCGCGCCGGGTGAGCGGACGGAAAAACGGCGTCGAGTTGCCGCGAGGTCCCGGTCGTCGACGAGCGCAGCCACCGAACCGGTGGCCGCACCGTCGAGTGCCCCTGCAGCGGCCGTCACTCCCCGTGGCGCCCCAGGCCGGCGTCGCTGGGTCTCACCGGCCGCTCGCCGCCTGGCCCAAAGTCTCCATGTCGATATCGACGCGGTGAGCGGCACCGGTCCGCAGGGGTCGGTCATCATCAGCGACGTCGAGCACGCCGCCGCCATCCTCGAGCACGTCGCAGCCGCCCAGAAACCAACCGGGGCACCAACCACGAAACCAAAATCCAAGCCGACCGCGGCCGAACGTGCGGTTCAAATGCGAAAGTCGATCGCGGCCGCGATGAGCCGGTCCAAGCGGGAGATTCCGCATTACTACCTCACTGACGAAATCGTTTTGGAAAACGCGCTGGCCTGGCTGACGACGCGAAATGCGCAGCGATCCATCGATGAGCGGGTACTGCCGGCCGTCTTGCTGTTGAAGGCCGTCGGCATCGCCGCGCAGCGCTTCGCCGAGTTCAACGGATTCTGGCGAGACGACGGCTTCCAGCCCACGACCGGAGTTCATGTCGGTGTCGGGATATCACTGCGCGGTGGTGGTCTCGTCGCGCCGGCCATACATGACGTCCCGGACAAGAAGCTGGACGAATTGATGGACGATCTCACCGATCTCGTGGCGCGGGCGCGCTCGTTCTCCCTGCGGAGTTCGGAGATGTCCGACCCGACCATCACGGTGACCAATCTCGGTGACCAAGGCGTCGATGCGGTCTTTGGCGTTATCTACCCGCCACAGGTAGCCATCGTCGGTTTCGGCCGCCCCGCCCAGCGAGTCCGCGTTATCGACGGCGGAATCCGGATCGTCACCACTGTGCAGGCCACGCTCGCCGCCGACCATCGAGCAAGTGATGGTCACCGGGGCGCGTTGTTCCTCGCCGCAATCAACGAGCTGCTCCAGCAGCCCGACCTCCTGGAAAAGTGATGTGCAAATGACGACGACAAGCGAAGACACTCGGACGGTGGTGCTGTCCGTGCTGACGACTATTGCCCCCGAGGTCGAACCGGACGACATTCGCGACGACGTCCTACTGCGGGACCAGGTCGATCTCGATTCCATGGACTGGCTGAGCTTTCTGCGGGGCATCCACCGGCGGCTGCACGTCGACATCCCCGAATCGGACTACGCCTCGCTCCGGACGTTGGCCGACGTGGTCGGCTACGTCGAAAAGAACACGCCCAGACAAGGCACCTAACGCCAGGAGGCCGAAGCCGAATGGCCCTGCCGACCGGGCCGAACGGCCCTTATGACCAGACCAAGTGTCGCCTAGCGTCGACGGCAGAACCGGAACTCGGCAAGGGATTGACATTCATGAACGCGACGCTGGACACCCAGACGCTCAAGGAAGCGGTGCAGCTCGCTTGCCGGGCTCCGTCGGTGCACAATAGCCAACCGTGGCGGTGGGTGGCCGAGGACGGGGCTTTGCGCCTGTTCGTCGATCGTGACCGAACGTTGCCGGGCACAGACCCTTCGGGCCGGGAAGCGATCATCAGTTGTGGCGCCGCGCTCGATCACCTTCGGGTCGCCATGCTTGCCGCGGGTTGGCACGCGAGCATCGAACGGTTCCCCAATCCCAATGACCCCGGCCATTTGGCATCGATCGAATTCACTCCGGTCGATCAAGTGACCAGCGCCCAGCGAAACCGCGCCAAGGCGATTCTGCAACGGCGAACCGACCGACTTCCGCTGGGACAGCCCACATACTGGAGCCTGTTCGAGCCGGTGCTACGCAGCGTGTTGGACGAGAGCCTCGTGACGCTTGATGTGCTAGCCGACGATGTGCGACCACTGCTTGCCAAGGCCTCCCAGCTCAGCGGAGCCCTTCGCCGCGATGATGCGTCATATCACGCCGAACTCGAATGGTGGACATCGCCGTTCGCGTTGACCGAGGGCGTGCCGCCGGATGCGCTGGTGTCCGACAAAGAGAGCCGCCGCGTCGATGTGGCGCGCGAATTCCCGGTCCGCGGCCATCAGGACCGGCGTCCCGAGGTCGCGGTGGACTGGTCGAAGATTCTGGTGTTGTCTACCCCGGAGGACACCAGGGCGGACCTGCTGAGATGTGGCGAAGTGTTGTCGACCGTGTTGCTGGAGTGCACGATGGCCTTCATGGCGACCTGCACGCTGACCCATCTGATCGAGCTGGACGAAAGCCGCGAAATCGTTCGCGGCCTGCTCAACGACGGCGGCCAACCACAGGTGCTCATCCGCGTCGGGATAGCCCCTCCGATGGAAGCCGTTCCGTCCCCGACGCCACGGCGTCCACCGAGCGATGTCTTGCAGATCCGCTAGACACCTGCGAGGCAGGACTTCTGGCCGGCGCTTGTGCCCGGCCTTCTTCACTACCCTTATCGGAATGACGCATCAAAGAGGAGTGGCCGATGTCTACGACCGATGATGGGGTAACCATCCTGCCGGTGCACGAATGCTGGGATCTTCTGGCCGGCGCGGCGCTGGGGCGGCTCGTCACCAGCGTTGATGGCGAGCCCGAGATCTTTCCCGTCAATTACGTCGTCCAGCACCGCAGCGTGCTGTTTCGGACCGCGGACGGCACCAAGTTGGTCAGCGCCGCGATAAACAACCGGGTGCTGTTCGAGGCCGACGACCATAACGTCGCCGAAGGCTGGAGCGTAATCGTCAAGGGCAGGGCGCGCACGCTTCGCAGCGATGAGGAGCTCGAGGAAGCCGAGCGTGCCCAGCTGTTGCCGTGGACGGCTTCTGAGAAGACGCATTATGTGCGGGTGGTTCCCGAGATGGTCACGGGCCGCCGGTTCCGTTTCGGTCCGCCCGTGCTGGGGAGCACCGACCGCCTGTGAGTCATCACACCAGCCGCAGATGGCGCGGGCGCGGCATGAACTCGAGCGACAACAAGACCACGAGCGCAGCCGGGATGTGGTGGGCACATAACACCACGTAGCGCCGCTCGCTCAGCGCGTGGAATTTGCAGAGGTAACGGTAAAGGGACTCGAGCCGGATCAGCGGGTCCAGCAGATGGGTCAACCGGTAGGCGACCCTCTGCAACGGCCCTGGGTGACTGGCATCGAAGATTTCCGGAAAAGCGGCGAATGCCAGCGAAAGCCGCAGTGCACCCTTGTTTTTCGCATCGGTGATCATGTCGATGCTGAGCCGCTCGTCGACCCCGTTGGGGGCGTCCGGGCGGCGAAACGGCACATCGAGGCTGACTTCCAATCCTTTGTCGGCGGTTGCGTATCGGTGAAACGCCACCACCCGCCCGGACCGGTCACGCGCGATGGCCAGCCGGATGCCGGGGTAGCGGCCCTGCAGGGCCCGGTCAAGGTTCATGCAAAACCCGCGTTCGCTGCGCGCGGCGCGATGCGCCGCGTACAGCACCTCGGTCAGCTCGGCGATCAGCTCGTCGCTGAGTTCCTGCTCGTCGAAGATCTCGGTAGTCAAACCGCGGTTGCGGGTGCGTTGCACCGCCTGGCGCAAGTTGCGAAAACGACGCCCCGTCAAGGTGAAGTGGGGAACATCGACGACGACGTCGCGGCCGATCGGCACCGCAAGCATTGGCTGCCCGACCGTCTCGTCGCGCCACAGCCTCAGGTGGCGCTCCCCGCCGGCCAATACGATGATCTGCCAGCCCCGGCCGCGGCACATGCGGACGAAATCGACTACCAGATCATCGAATTGGGTGACGTCGCCGATCGGGTCGCCGCTGACGACGGCGAACCCAAGCCGGGTGCGGTAAGCGATCGCCGCGGTCTTGTCGGTGTTGAAGTGATAGCTCTTGCTCGAGTGCATTGCAAAGGGCGCCAAGGGATCGGCGCATGTCGCGTTGACGAGTGGCCAAACCTGCTCCAGCAACTCCGGTTGCGGTTGCGCCGTGGTCGGCGACATGAGCACGAGGCCACTCCCCGCGACCAGCATGTTGCTGAGCAATCCGAAGGACAGGAAGTGCGCGAACAGCCCCGCTCCCGCCGTCGCGGCGGCAATCATCGCATGTCCGGCGGTCACCGGCCGGCCAAGGAGAATGCCCCGTGCGATCAGGGTCACTGCGGCAAGCAACGCCAACATCCAACCGAATCGGCTTGGGGCAAGCCAATCAAAGCCAAGGTGTTCGCGCACGGCGAGCACCGTCAACCAGCCCAAGACGCTAAGCACCATCAGCGCACTGACGAAGCGGGCCGCCCGAACATCAACTCTGACCAAGACGCGTTCGCGCTCCCGTGCCATGATGAGCCCCCCGCGTCGCTGGCTGATCCTCACCGCGCTCGCTTCCTGAATCGATATCGGTCCGTTTTGACTTCACTCATTCGGGTTGGCGTCGGTCACAAGCAATTATTCCGACCGTATTAGCAGCACCAGTGCACCGGCGAGAGCCATTTGTCCTCCTGCTATGGCCTTAAGTCCCCGAGTGACAAATCAACTGGTAGAGCAGCTAGATTCACGACGAGCGTCCCGACAATATGGGACTTCAGTCCCTCCCACAGAGCTTCGGTCAAATGCTCAGATGTCGCCATGGGATGAAAATCTCAAGCACGACAACCGGCCTGGCAGCGTTCGAAGTCAGGCATCAATGGAGGTATGACAAATGAGCACTACAGAACAACAACAGCTCCGGACCCGTATGTTCGCCCGCGTGCTCGGCCCGTTCTTCGTAATCTTCGCCGCTACGACGTTGGCCCGCGCATCGGATATGCGGATGCTGCTATCGGACTTCGAGGCCAACGCCGCTTCGCCGTGGGTGACGGGCGGTTTCCTGCTATTGGCCGCCCTTGTGATCGTCGCGCTTCATCCGTACTGGCGAGGCGCAGCGGCGATCACCGTGTCTGTGATGGGCTGGGTCCTGGCACTACGAGCCATCTTTCTGATGGCTTTCCCGCATGCCTTCATGGCGGCCGCCGACTCCGCCCTCCGTATGACCGCATTGTGGGTGAGCGTCACCATCTTCGTCGGACTGGTGGGTCTGTACTTAACCTCCGTCGGCTGGCGGCCGGTACCGAGTCAACCAGTGGCACAGCCGGAAACATCGACGCAGCACGTCCCGCGAGCTGCATGATGCGGGCGCAACAAAAGCTCGGACCGAGGCGCGATTGACGTCCTTTCTGCGGACAACTGGCTGTGGGACTCATGCCCGTCCGTTTGGTGACGAACGCCTCTGGCCGAACACACCTAGCCTGGATACGGTCGTTTGAGCGGCAAACCCGATTCGGCGGAGCCGACCAATCCAATTGCGAGTAGGGGTCAAACCATGTCATCACGCAACGCTCGTTTGGGAATCGTCGTCGGCGTCGACGAATCTGCGGCTGCCAAGGTAGCGGTGCGGTGGGCGACCCGCGACGCGGAACTGCACAAAATCCCCTTGACGCTAGTCCACGCGATCTCGCCCGAGGTTGCGACGTGGCCAAATGTGCAGTTACCTCCGGGCCTGGCGCGCTGGCAGCGGGATCGCGGACGCCGACTGGTCGACGACGCATTCAAGGTTGTTGAGGAGGCTTCGCAGCGTGGAGGTCCTGCTGAGATCCACACCGAAATCTTGTCTTCGGCAGCCATTCCCGCGTTGGTCAACTTGTCCAAAGACGCGGAGATGATGGTCGCGGGCGACCAGGGCAGCGGGCGGTGGCCTGGCCGACTTCTCGGCTCGGTGAGTTCGCGGCTGCTCCGTTATGCGCACTGCCCGGTCGCGATCATCCACGACCAGGACCCGACGATGCCGGATCCCGGTCAGGCGCCGGTGTTGGTCGGCGTCGACGGCTCGCCGGCATCCGAGTTGGCAATCGCGATCGCGTTTGATGAGGCTTCGCGCCGGAACGTAGGGTTGATCGCTTTGCATGCATGGAGCGATGCCGACGTCTCAGACTGGCCCGGAATCGATTGGCCGGCAACACAGCCGATGGCCGAAGAGGTATTAGCCGAGCGTTTGGCGGGTTGGCAGGATCGGTACCCCGACGTGGAGGTGAACCGAGTCATTGTGCGCGATAAGCCGGCTCGCCAGCTCGTCCAACGGTCCGAAAATGCCCAGCTGATCGTGGTCGGCAACCGGGGCCGCGGCGGATTCGCCGAAATGTTGGTGGGTTCAGTCGGAGAAAGCGTTGCTCAAATGGCGCGGGTGCCGGTAATCGTGGCACGCGAGTCGGTCGCCTAGATTCACGGTTAACCAACCTGAGCCGTCGCAACTTCGTTGCGCCTCAGCCGATTACTCGTCCACCCACTCGACGAAATCGGAAAGGTCGCGTCGCGGTGTCGCTGGCAATGGGTCCGCGTTGATCGGTGCCCACCCCACCCGAAGCAGCATCTGCGGGTAGTCGCCACCGCCGAAGACGTCGGAGCGGACCGTCTCGCGTGTTGCGGCGATCTCCAATGGTTCGGTCACCGGGCAACTGGCCAATCCCATCGATGTCGCGCTGAGGAGTACGGCGCTGGTGGCCTCACCGGCGCGCAACTGTGCCAACCGGTCGTCGGTCCGGGTTCCCAGCGCAATTACGACCGCGCTGTCGTCGGCGGATGACGACTCCGGCGCCATGGGCAGCGCAGGACCGGCAAAGAACCGGCCCGGTATCGTCGCCGTCGGGTCCGATACCGGCGTACTGCGGGCGGGAACGCCCGCCACCGCCGCATAGCGACCGCTCCACGTCGCGAGCTCCGCAAGGTAATCGTGGTTCATGTGATCCCAAACGGATTGGGCAACAATCTTATGCAGCTTGTCGAGGTCTTCCACTTTGCACAGCGTCACGCCATTTCGAGCCGCACGCGCGGCCATTAGCCCAATGTCGCCGACCGGTACCGCCCAGGAACTGTAGTGGCGCCGATCGGTTCGACGTCGCGGTATCGCCGCGGCAAGCGCTATGTCGGCGGAATCAGCCGGGTAGGGCGATAATTCGATCGCGGCAAGGTGATTCGGATCAGCCGGATTCGGCAGCCGAGTCACTTTGGATCGCCATCCAACCGCCGCGAGAGCCACGACGCAGTGATGCAGCGCCGCTCCGCAACTCAAGATCAAGTCCCGGCCATCCGGATCGGTGTTGGGCAGTTGCCGGCTTGCGTCTGCGTAGAGATGCAGGCTCTCCGCGTCGACCCGCCACCGCCAGGGTTGCGTGTTGTGCACCGAGGGAGCCCGAGCTGCCAGAGCCAGGACCGTCCGGACTGTGCCGGTATCCGGGAAGCGCGCGTTCATGGCTGTTTTTCCCTTCGGTAAAGCGTCTTCACGTCCACGATCGCGCAACCCAGCGCGGCTACACGAGGGCACGACGGCTCTAGCCCAAGGGACTTTGTGCCAATCCCGATAGGACCTATTTGGACTTATCAGACGCGGCCGGCTTTTCGGCCTTTGCGGCGGCGCCCTGGCTGCGTGCCGCCAGCGCGCCCGCGATCGATGTGGCGGCGATCGTCAATAGGGCGCCGAAAATAAGCGCCGCCGGTTCCCCGGGGGCGAGGAGGTGTTCCTCGGTGCCGATAGTGGCCGCGGCCACTGGCACGCCGAGCTGCGCGGCCGAGAGCGCCGCGAGCGTAAGCGGCTGTCCGAGCAGCCTTCCCGCGCAATGCGCCAGCACTGCACCCAGGCCCAGACCCACACCCAACAGAATGAATTTCGGGTGCGAAACCAGCTCGCGCACCTGCAGCGAGGCGCCCAGCCAGACGAAGAACAGCGGGCTGAAGAACCCCTCGGTGATACCGAACAGCTGGCGCGCCAGCCGTCGCGGTTCGCCGATCGAAGCGATCACCAAACCCAACGCGAAGCCCGCCAGCATGATCGACACGTGGGTGCTGACGGCCAGCGCCGCGAGAGCGAACAGGATGAGCAGGTTGGTCCGCAATTCCAGCGCCAAGCGATGTTTCTGGGAATAGTCGTGCGCGCGCTGACGCCAGCCCCGACGATCGACCGCATGCAGCAGCAGAAAGAGCGCGACCGCACAGCCTGCGATCGCCAGCCCCCCGAGCGCTGCGATCGGCGCCCGTTGCAAGTCAATCACCAAGGGCAGCAGCACAATACTGGCGGCATCGGCGATAGCGATCTGCACCGTCACGGAGAGCACTTGCGGCCCTTGCAATCGCAGCGAATCGATCACCGGCAATGCCAGCGCGGCCGATGACGACGCCATCAGCACCGCGTAAAGCGCCGCGTGGCCGGTGCCGAACGCCGCTGCCAGCCCAACGCCGAGGGCCGCCGCGACGGCACCGATGACAATTGCCCGCACCAACGCCCTCGGCGCCGCCGAGCGCAGCGCGGGGTCGCGTACCGGAACGTGGGTGCCCACGACGAACATCACCAGCGCGAAGCCGATGTTCGCGAACAACTGGAACGTTGGGTTGGCGTCGTCGACGATGCCGAAACCGGTCTTGCCGATGATGAGCCCCCCGGTCAGCTCACCGATGATTACCGGTATCCGCGCGCGCGGCAGTGCGGCTAATAGCGGGCCGGCGAAACCTACCGCCGTCAACACCGCCAGGGTGTTGAATCCAAATCCGTGCACGTCAGGCCCCCTTCCGCTGCGGCGAGCCCACCAGGCCACCAGCCCAGCACGGGCGAATTTCCCAGTCAGTCCCAAGTCATTTTGCACCGAGGTCCACAGAAGGCCGTGGAAATGGCCCCGGAGCGTCCTCCGAGGGCGCGAACGGTCCGTCCTTGCGACATGTATGAAGGGACGCGCCGAGGTGTCATCGTCAACTGTTGAGCAACGCCTCCAGATCAGGTGCGCGCCGACCGCTGGCATCGACAGCGGCGTGCAGGGCGCCGGCGAGTGAAAGCATTTCCTCTGGCGCGGCACGGGTATGGGCGGCGAACCACAGCTCGCCGCGCGGGCTGGCAAACGTCTTGCGCCAATACCACATAGCGAAGCGTTCAGGCATGCGAAGATACAGCGCGCGCAGGTTGCGGGGAATCTCGGTGTTGCCGGCGGCCCGCAGGGCGCGAAGGGCCTGCCGGGTGGCGCGCACCATCGTCGTGAGCAGCGCCTGGTCAGCGGCCAGCTGCCGCGGCTGGACATCGACACGCCGCAGGGCCAGCTGAATCGGCACGACAAACGCAGCGTGAGCGGTCAGCCACCCCTCGGGATCGGTGCTGATAGTCGCCGGAAACCCGGCAGACTTGAACATTTGGGCAAAGCTGCGCACCCGCGCGGATCTCCGTCGATCGGAGTCGGCCACCATGGTCTTCTGCGCGCCGATCAGCACGAACCGCACCACCGCGTCCTCACGCACACCACCGGCGGCGGGAAAACCGAACAGCGTCCGCTTGCCGATCGCCCCCGCCAAGGTCTCGGTCAGGCCGGCGGCATTGCCGAAAAACATCACATCCGCATCGATATTCGCCAGTAGCGGCACTGTGCCAACCATCTGATCGCGGCGCACCGCGACAAGAACAAGCTCGCATGCGACACCGTCCGGTGTCGCGACCGCCCCCACCTGATGGGCGGTGCGCCGGCCAGTTTCGGCGTCCTGCAGAATCAGGCCGCCGTCACGCAATTGGGAAAGCCGGCGCCCCCGGGCGCACACCGTAACCGTATGCCCAGCCTCCAACAGGCGCGCGGCATACGCACTGCCGATAACACCGGCCCCCATCACCAAAATCCGCATCTGACAACCTTTTACGCCGAATAGCCGCCATCGCAGAGCCCCCGAACTCTCGCCGACTGGGCGAAGTTGAGGCGGTCAGACGCCTTGTCCAATTTCAGTACGTCGATTATCGAAGTCGACTGGGCTGATCATAGCGATGGACGGGCGGCTCAATCGGCTGGCGAATCTTGCTTATTGCGGGTCTGCCGCCGCGATGACATCGATCGCCGCCGTACCAGTCACCAAGGCGCTAACCATCGCGACTTCGTGTTTCAACCGTCCTCAAAATCAGCTGTGCAGGTGCAGCCGTTCACCGTGCGGCCCAAACATCATGATCGCCTCCACCGGAGCGTCGACCACGCCGAACCAGTGCGGCGTCCATGTCGAGAACTCCACGGCTTCACCGGGATTGATGGTGAAGTCGCGCTCGCGAAGAACGAGTCGCAACCGGCCCGACAGCACGTAGATCCACTCCTGACCCTCATGCACGGGGAGCTCGGCGGGCGGCCTGCGGCGGCGGGCACTGACCCGGATCTTGAACGCATGCAGCCCGCCGGCGGGCCCCTGGCGGGTCAGCGGCCAGTACGTCACGCCGTGGCGGGTGTGCGAGCTCCCGCGCACGCGCGGGTCTTCGGCTGCCGGTTCGCGCACGAGCTCGTCGGTGCTGACCGAGAGCGCGGCCGCCAGTCGCGCCAGATGGTCCAGCGCAAGCCGGCGTTTCCCCGACTCCAGACGGCTCAGGGTGGACACGTCCATCTGAGCCTTTTGCGCGACCTCCTCGAGCGTCAGGCCGCGCTGGGTGCGAAGCTCGCGCAGTCGGCGCCGCACCAGCACCTCGACGTTGTCTTTTGCCTCCATGGCAAGAAAGCTTGCCAGCGCGCATTGATCGCGGGCAAGGTGACGGCATGGCAATGTCTGAGGCACGACAAGCGTGGGAAGAGCACTACGGCGCGCACGAGCGGGTATGGAGCGGACGGGTAAACATTCGGCTGGCCGAACTGGTCGAGCCCATGGCGCCGGGACGCGCGCTCGATCTCGGCTGCGGCGAGGGCGCCGATGCGATGTGGCTCGCCGAGCACGGCTGGCAGGTGACGGCGGTGGACATATCGCAAACCGCACTGGACCGGGCGGCGGCGGACGCCGCGGCCCGTAATCTCGCGGACCGCATCGACTTCCAATGCCACGACTTGGCGCAAAGTTTTCCGTCCGGCGCATTCGACCTGGTGTCGGCGCAGTTTCTGCATTCAACGGTCCCGATGGATCGCGCGCGACTGCTGCGGCGCGCGGCCGACGCCGTCGCCCCGGGCGGCATCCTGTTGGTGGTGGATCATGGCGCGGCGCCGCCGTGGGCATCGGAGCTGGATCATCAACACCTCGAGTTCCCGACCGCACAACAAGTGGTGGCATCGTTGAATCTCGATGAGTCTCAATGGGATCGGGTCCGGGTCGCGGCGGTCGAGCGCGACGCGCTCGGACCGGCGGGACAGCAAGCAGTGCTCACCGACAACGTGACGCTGCTGCGGCGGGCATCAGGCTGAGCAACGACCTCGCCATCGAATAGCTCGCGGCGGTCACGGCTTCATCTCGTAGGCGCCGGCCAGCTCGCGCACAGCGCAGACAACGCGGTCGAAGCGCCCCATCCGCACCCCTGCCGCGTGAAAGCGACACGCCGACACCTCGGACGGGCTACGCTGCGGCCACAATAAGACAGGCAGCGGCGGTCAAATACCGCCAACCGAGTCCGAGGAGCTGACACGCAGTGGGCCATTACCGATCCAACGTGCGCGACCTCGAGTTCAACCTGTTCGAGGTTCTCGGTCTCGACACGGTGCTCGATTCGGGTGCGTACGGTGACCTGGACACGGCGACGGTGCGGGAGATTCTCCGCGAAGTTGCGCGGCTGTCCGAGGGGCCGCTCGCCGATTCGTTCGTCGATGCCGACCGCAACCCGCCGCGGTTCGTCCCGGGCGAGCACACGATCACGGTGCCGCATTCGGTGCGGCCGGCCGTCGCCGCGTTCAAGGATGCCGGATGGTGGCGGATAGGGCTATCCGAGGTGATCGGCGGGATGCCGGCACCGGCCCCGGTGGCCTGGGCGGTCAACGAGATGATGGTCTGCGCGAACCCGGCGATTCAGTGGTACAGCACTCCGGTCATGTCGCAGGTGCTCGCGCTCGTCGGCACCGAACAACAGAAGCGTTGGGCGCGAATGGGTTTGGAGCGAGGCTGGACGGGCACGATGGCGCTGACCGAACCCGACGCCGGTTCCGACGTCGGCGCCGGGCGCACCAAGGCGATCCCGCAGCCGGACGGCACCTGGCACATCGCGGGTGTGAAGCGGTTCATCTCCGGCGGCGACGTCGGTGACACCGCGGAGAACCAGTTCCACGTCGTGCTGGCGCGCCCGGTGGGTGCCGGACCCGGCACGAAGGGCCTGAGCCTCTTCTACGTCCCGAAATACCTGTTCGACCCTGACACGCTGGACCTGCGCGAGCGCAACGGGGTGTTCGCGACGGCGCTGGAAGACAAGATGGGCCTGAAAGCGTCCCCGACCTGCGAGTTGACATTCGGTGCGACCGACGTCCCCGCGATCGGGTACCTGGTCGGCGACGCGCACGACGGCATCGCGCAAATGTTCAAGGCCATCGAGCTCGCGCGGATGATGGTCGGCGTCAAGTCCATCGGGACGCTGTCGACCGCGTATCTGCACGCGCTCGACTATGCGCAGCAACGCGTACAGGGCCCAGACCTGACCCGCTTCACGGACAAGACCGCGCCCCGGGTGCCGATAACGCGCCACCCGGACGTGCGGCGAAGCCTCATGTTGCAGAAGGCCTACGCCGAAGGGCTGCGCGCACTTTACATGTACGCCGCGGCGCACTCCTACGAGTCCGGGCCCGCGCTGGTGCCGGGCGTGGACGCCGACTTGGCGGCGCGTGTGCTTGATCTGCTGCTGCCGATCGTCAAGGGTGTCGGATCCGAGAAGTCTTATCAGTGGATCAACGAAAGCCTGCAAACCCTAGGCGGATCAGGGTATTTGAAGGACTATCCCATCGAGCAATACATCCGCGACGCCAGGGTCGATTCGCTCTACGAAGGCACGACCGCGATCCAGTCGCTGGACTTCGTGTTCCGCAAGATCGCGCGCGACCGAGGGGTTGCCCTGGCGCATGTCGCCGGCCAAATTGCCGCGTTCATCGACGGCGCCGCCGGAGACCGGCTCAAGGCCGAGCGCACACTTTTGCAGGCCGCCCTGTCGGACGTGCAGGCGATGACCGGCACGCTCACATCGTATCTGCTTGCCGCAGAACACAATCCCGCGGAGCTGTACAAGATCGGGCTGGTGTCCGTCGCTTTCCTGCACGCCGTCGGCGACACACTCATCGGGTGGCGTCTGCTCGTGCAGGCCGAGATCGCCTCTGCCGCAATCGATGCCGGTGCCGACGACTCCTTCTACCGGGGCAAGCTTGCCGCCGCCTCGTTCTTCGCCAAGACGATCCTGCCGGCGATCTCGGCGACCCGGGCCATCGTAGAGAACGTAGACATCGACCTGATGGACCTCGGCGACGACGCCTTCTGAAGCGTTACTCCGGCGAGAGACGCCGGAGCGCTTGGCCCCGTTCACCTCGTGTTAACCGCCGCAAAACCGATTTGTGCTATCACCCATCCAGAGCTGATGCGGCTCCGAAGCACTTGTATAAGATGTGGAGCCGACGGACTCCGCGCAATTCGAGCGAAGGTCGTGACCTCATTTCCTCCAAACTGATCCCCAAATTTGAGATGGCGCAGGCGCATTACGACGTGTCTGACGAGTTCTTCCGGCTTTTCCAAGACCCGACGCAGACGTACAGCTGTGCGTACTTCGAGCGGGAGGACATGACCCTCGAAGAGGCACAGATCGCGAAGATTGACCTGTCACTCGGCAAGCTGGGTCTGGAACCTGGGATGACGCTGCTCGACATCGGCTGCGGCTGGGGTGCCTGTATTAACCGAGCCCTGGACAAGTACGACGTCAATGTCATCGGTCTGACGCTGAGCAAGAATCAGGCTGCCCATGTTCAGTCGCTTCTCGACATGAACCCGAGCAAGCGCTCGAAGTCGGTCCAGTTGCGTGGCTGGGAAGAGTGGGAAGGCAAGGTCGACCGGATCGTTTCGATCGGCGCGTTCGAGCACTTCGACTTCGACCGCTACGACGAGTTCTTCGACATCACCTACAAGTCGATGCCGACTGACGGAGTGATGCTGCTGCACACCATCACCGTGTTGACTGTCAAAGAGATGATCGCCAAGGGTTTGCCACTGACCTTGCGGAAGGCACGCTTCATCAAGTTCATGCTCGAGGAGATTTTCCCGGGCTGCCGGCTCCCAACACTCGAGATGGTGCCAGACCATGCCGCTAAGGCCGGCTACACCTGCACCCGCGTCCAGCAGCTGCAGTCGCACTATTGCAAGACCATGGATATGTGGTCGGCGGCGCTGAAGGCGCATAAGGATGAGGCCATCGCGCTACAGGGTGAAGAGATGTACAACCGCTGGGACCACTATCTGAGTGGATGCGCGCAGTTGTTCCACGAGGGCTACCTCGATATCGCCCAGTACACGCTGGAGAAGTAACCGGGAACTGTCTACGTCACGACCTGGCCCGGGGCTGGCCGCGTCGCTCGGGTGGTGTAACGGCGCGGAGGGAATCGACCAGCCGGTCGATCACCGCGCCGGCGTCGTCGCGCGCTTGCTGCTGATTGTCTGCGCGAGCGATGTAGAGAGTCGCCTCTCGCAGCGCCCCCAGCATTGTCAATGCTGTCGCCTCGACGGGCTGTGCTGGGATGCTTCCGGACTCGATGGCGTCGGTGATCAGACCCCTGACCAATCCGATGTTGTAGCGCTGCCCGATCTCGCTCCAGCGTTCCCACCCCAGCACCGCGGGAGCGTCCATCAGCACGATGCGCTGGACCTCACGGTCGGCGCAGGCATCCAGCCAGAACGCCGAGCCCAGGCGCATGATTTCGACCGGGTCGGTCTCCCCTGCGGCGGCGATCGTCTCGCCCATACGCGCGGCCATTTCGCCCTCGACTTTCTCCAACACCGCGGCGAACAACTCCGTCTTGTCGGCGAAATGGTGGTAGAGGGCGCCGCGGGTTACCCCGGCATCGCGCACGATCGTTTCCATGGAAACGTCGGCGAAGCCCGGTGATGCAAACAAGGGGCGGGCGGCGGCAATAAGCGCGTCCCGCGTGTCGGCTGCACGTTCGGCCTGCGTGCGGCGCTTTTCCTGCATCGAGCCCACGGTTTCATGCATACCGCATCTTGCAGGGGGATCGGGCCCACCGCGCCCGAACCGCTCGTCAGAAGACCCTAAACTTGCGGATCATTTCGAGGGTCGACGGATCCCCTTCGGCCCGCACTCCCAAATCCTCCCAGGTGCCCCGCTGAGTCACCCACCGCACGAACGCCAAGGAATCGGTAGTGATTTGGGCGGCGACATCCGCGCCGCCGCCGATGTTCAGCGTTCGCGCGCACAGCCCGTCAAGGCGCACCTCGACCGACTTGCCGAGCGCGTCAAGGAGGCTCGCATTCTGCTGCGGCAACGACGCCTCGATCCAGTCGAGCGTCGGGGCAAGCCGTAGCTCGTCGGCAGGCGGGGGTTCCCCCTCCAACGGCCCGTCGGGGGAAAACAGGTCGTACCGAAGGTGAATGAACTCCTCGAAGGCGAAGGCAGTCGGCACCACTGAAGCGGGATAGGTACCGACATCGCCCAGCGGGACCTCGAAGTCCTGGTCCGCGACCGCAGCCAGCACCTCAAGACCCCTCAGGCTGACCTGCTCATAGTCCGCCACAACCTCTTCGACGGTCATCGAGCGACGCGAG
>Ga0306922_10001138_pt1 | contig 23504 bp, 17 predicted proteins | sample sta12Cox44000082_FD_203758 | JGI IMG/M metagenome (GOLD analysis project Ga0306922, IMG submission 203758) | Lab enrichment of tropical soil microbial communities from Luquillo Experimental Forest, Puerto Rico - statoxic.12C.oxic.44.000.082 (v2)... | ecosystem: Environmental > Terrestrial >... | reverse complement strand
GCACGATGCGTTCAACGCTGACAATGTGCTCAATCCCGGCAAGCTCTTTCCCACTGCGCGGATGTGCCGCGAGACCGTCGGTCCTTCCACACATCCCGTGCTGACGGCGGAGGGTATGTGAGCGCCACACAGGTTTCAAACGAAGTGACGCACGAACTGCGCGCCATCTGTGGCCACGAGAACACTCGAGAGCGTCCCAATGGCGGCGTGTATGTCAGTCCTTCGTTGGCTGAAGAAGTTGCAGCTGTCTTATCGTTCGCGAACGAACATGGCCTAAGCGTCGGGCCAGCCGGCGGTTCGACCGAGCGCAGCGCCGGCGAGTTGCGAACGGACATCGTCCTGCATCTGAATCAGCTCACTCAGGTCGAACACTATGACTGTGGCGATCTGACCGTCGGCGTCGGTGCGGGCACGACGATTGCTCAACTCAACGAAATGGTCGGTGCGGACAAGTTAATGTTCGCGGGCGATCCTCCTTCGCCCGGACGCTGTACTGTGGGTGGCCTGCTGGCTACGGCAAACCACGGTCCGCTGCGCCACGGCTACGGAGCGGTCCGCGACTACTGCATCGGAGTTCGTTTCGTCACCGGGAACGGACGCCGCGCAAAGGGGGGTGGCCGGGTCGTCAAAAATGTCGCCGGATACGACTTGATGAAGCTGCTGATCGGCAGCTATGGAACGCTTGCGGTCATTACTTCGGCGAGCTTTAAGTTATTTCCCGCGCCCAGGCAGACACGAACCTTTCTGGCAGAGTTCAAGACCGCGAAAGAGGCACTGGTGTTCCGCGACCAGGTGGTTCGCTCGCCCCTTTCACCGATGTGCCTGGAGTTGGTTTCTCCCCTAGCTCGCAAATTGATGCGTCCCGAGACAGCCGACGACGCTTGGGTGATCTGCGTGCGCGCGTCGGGAAGCGACGTCGTACTGGCGAGGTACCGCAAGGAATTAGGAGCGGCGATCACCAACGAATTGGGGAGCGACAATGAGACCAGGATGTGGCGCGCAATTGAGAACTTCCCCGATTCCGCGAAGTTGTCCGGCGACGATACTCCGATTTCGGAAATCAGCCGGCGCATCCAAATCACAGTGCCGCCAGAGAGAGTGCTTCCGATTATCGAGGCTTTGAATGCGCTGTGGGCCGGCGGCGAAATCCGGGTTGCCATGACGGGACGCGTCGCGGTTGGACACGTGCAAGCGGTCGTGTGGAACGGCAATCGCAATACACCGGATGTTCTGAATGAGGTTGTCGAGGCGTTGCGAAAAAGCGCAGGGGATGACCTCGCCGTTCGAGTCGATGGTATGTCGAATCCTTGGCCGCTCGGCCCTCTGAGCATGGCCAGCATGCGCGCCGTAAAACGTGCCCTTGATCCTAATAACGTGCTGCGAGCGAGGGAAATCTTTTGAGCACTGCGGCGGCAACGGTGGAACCGCGCCACTCCAACTTCTCTCCGCACGAGAAACCGAGCTGGGACCTGTATTCGCGCTGCGTGCACTGCGGGCTGTGCCTCGACCAATGCCCGACCTACCGCGCGCTGGGCACAGAGATGGATTCACCGCGTGGCCGCATCTATCAAATCGTGCAGGTTGACGAGGGCAGACTGACGCTGGGCGATTCGTTTGTCACTCACATCGACCGCTGCTTGGGTTGCCTAAACTGCCAGACTGCATGTCCCTCAGGCGTTGCGTACGGCAGCCTGCTGGAACGCGCCCGCGCCCAGATTGCCGAGAACTACAAGCGCCCATGGCTCGCGACCTGGATGCGCAAGCATTTCTATGCCGATATTTTGCCGTCGTTCGGCCCCCTCATCGCGCACGCGCGTTTCCTGAGGATTTATCAACGCTCGGGCCTGCAATCCCTGGCGCGCGCAACCGGGCTTCTCCAATTGCTGGGGATGGCGGAACTCGATGCCCTGGCACCGCGGATCGACAGCAAGTTCTCGTTTTCCGATCTCGGTAAAGTGTTTCCCGCCGAAGGCGAGCGCAGAGGCAGAGTTGCTTTTCTGATGGGCTGCGTGGCCAGTGTAGCCTTTGCCGAGCTGAATCGTGCCACCATTCGTGTGCTTAGCAAGAACGGCATCGAGGTACATGTTCCCGCGAAGCAATCGTGTTGCGGGGCGCTCCAGCTGCACGCGGGCCTTGTGGACCTCGCCCGCGCGCAGGCCCGGCGGAACATCGATGCCATGCTCAGCCCTGAGTTCGACGCCATCGTAACCAACGCGGCCGGCTGCGGATCGACGCTAAAGGAATACGCTGCGCTGCTCGAGGATGATCCTAGCTATTCAGAGCGTGCAAAGGAAATCACCGCCAAGGCACGCGACATCAACGAGTATCTTGCCGAGATCGGCCTGCGCGAACCGCTACGCAAGCTCAGGGCGCGCGTGACGTATCAGGATTCATGCCACCTGGCTCATGCCCAGGGAGTACGCTCCGCTCCCCGACAGCTGTTGCGCCAAATTGGCGCCGAGGTCGTCGAATCTCCGCGGCCGGATTCCTGCTGTGGCAGCGCGGGCGTCTACAACGTCGTAGAAAACGAAATCTCAATGAAGGTGCTCGACGAGAAAATGGGCTACGTCGCCAGTGTCACACCGGAAATCATCGTCACGGCAAATGTGGGCTGCATGTTGCAATTTCGCGCGGGAGTTCAGCGCAGAAAAATGCAAGCCCGTGTGGCGCACGTAGTTGAGTTGCTCGACCAAGTGTACTGATCGAGTCCTTAGCAATTGCTCGAATCAATCAGCCCGAGCCGGAGCGGCAGGACCGGTTTTCCTGTCACCCAGATCCGGACGTCAAGCCGTTCTCCTGGCCGAGATGACGGCCACCATTTCTTCTTGCATCGGCGAATCGCCGGGAAGCCTTAGTGAGCGGCGATTGCCTCTTTGAGCGCTGCCGTTAGTGTCTTCGGATCGCCGATTGGCGGCTGGCAAACGAAGTTCGTGCAAAGCACGGCAAACGATTGCTTTTCCTTCAGCGCCGGCAAATTAGGAATGGTCTGGGCCAGCGCAGGCGGGAGGTTCTGTGCTACTGCTTCGCTGTCGGTCAGATGGACGACTGACAAGTTCAGTGCGAACGGAGCGTTCGCCGCCTTCAGCAACTCCTCGGCTTTCTCATCCTCGCCGACTACCACAACCTGGGTGTGTGGGCGTGCCAGCCACGTCGCCGCAATGCCGTACGTCCCGGCGTAGATGCCAAACTGTTCGGCGGCTCCGGCAAATACTTCCAATGTATCTTCCGCCTTGTCGCGATACTTTGCGTCGTTGGTATAGGCGTACAGCCGCAGCAGAGCTATTGCCGCACAGGGATTGCCAGCAGGAGTAGGTGCATCCTGAAATGGCTTTCGCCGCGCCGTGAGCGCCCCAAGCTTGAGCTTCTCTTCGAGCGACGGCTCCGTATCGAAGAACCCACCCGAAGTCGAATCGCCGAAGCGGCGAAGCATTTCGTCGGCGATCTGCTGTGCAAACCGGAAGTAGCTCATGTCTCCGGTAACCTCGTATGCATCCAGGCAAGCAATTGCTGTGTACGCGTAATCGTCAAGGAGCCCGCGGACGAAACGCTTTTCCGCCTTGGGATCACTGTAGGCAATCACGTGCGACAATCCATGTCCCGGCTTGAAAGCCTCGGCCAATATCCGATCTAGCGAGCGCAGCGCGAACTGCCGTCGATCCGCCCGCTGCGTCACGCGCGCATAGGCAAAATACGCAGAAATACACAGCGCGTTCCAATTCGTGTAAATCGTCTTGTCGATGTAAGGCACAGGACGCTCTAGCCGGGCCGCATTAAGCTTGGCGCGTGCTATCGCCAGCAGATCGAGCACCTCCGTAACATCACGGCTCATCCTATTGGCGATTTCATCCGACAACATGTTGATCTGCAGCACATTCTTCGCCCGATTATGCTGCATCTGGCCGACTTCGTGAATGCCCCAGTGCAGCGCCGCCGCCTGCCATTCGTCGGGGCTCAGCACAGCCCGAGCTTCGTCCGCTGTCCAGGTGAAGTAATCGCCGTCATCGTCCAGGTTGATGTCGGCATCTTGTGACGCATAGAAGCCGCCATGTTCGCGGTCGCTGAGCCACTCATCCATCCAGCGCACAATGTCACTTGCAATGTGCCGGTAGTACTCGTAGCCAAAGACCTGGTAACCGTGCACGTAGTTCTTTAGCAGCTCCGAGTTGTCATACGACATCTTTTCGAAGTGGGGCACCGTCCAGTGGTCGTCAACCGAATAGCGATGGAAACCTCCACCAAGCTGGTCGTACACGCCACCGCGGGACATTTTGGTCGGAGTCGTCGTGATTATTTCCGCCACGCGCTGTTCCTTGGTTCGCGCATACCAATCCAGGAGAAGATCGATTGCCGCCGCGTGAGGAAATTTTGGCGCGCCCCCGAAGCCCCCGTTATTCGGATCGAAAATCGATACCGCCGACTGCACCATCACGCCGATCAGGCGAGGCGAAAAGTCAGCATGACGCCCAGCAAATCCCTCGGCATGCTCGAGCATGTGCATGGTCTCGCTGGCCGAGTTCAACACTTCATCGCGGCGCTCGCGATAGGCCTCGGCAATTGCCAGCAGAATCTTCTTGAAGCTCGGCCGCCCGTACCGGTCATCGGGAGGGAAATACGTTCCACCGTAAAACGGCCTGCCCTCAGGCGTAAGAAACACGGTAAGTGGCCAGCCTCCCGTACCTGAGATCGCCGACACCGCAAGTTGATGGCGGCTATCGACGTCTGGCCGCTCGTCGCGATCGACCTTCACCGCTATGAATTCGCGGTTAACGATCTCTGCCACGTCGCTGTTTTCATAGGACTCGCGGTCCATGACATGACACCAGTGGCACCAAACGGCGCCAATGTCGAGCAGGATCGGCTTGTTCTCCCGCTGCGCCGCGGCGAACGCTTCCTCGCCCCACTCGTGCCACCGGATCGGCTGATGCATTGCCGAGCGCAGGTATGCCGATGACGCGTGCAACAGCGCATTGCTGACGTCAGTCATAAGCGTTCAGTCTAACAGGCAGACCGCGGCGCTCTTCTTTCACACGACGCGCTCGGAGTCGTTAACGCACCTAATAAAGCGGCATTCCCGAGGTTCGAGTCGAAGGCCGCTCTGCTACTCTAACAAGTCATTGCCCCAGACCTCTTTTGGTAGACCCTAAAACAGCCGCGTGGCTTTCGTGCCGAAATGAGGAGTACTCATGCAAAAGCAAGAGGCAGTTGCCCGGATTTTGCACGGCGTCGCCAAGTTCCAGACGGATGTCTACCCTGCGCAGCGCGAAATGTTCGAACGACTGCGTCACAAACAAGAGCCGCTAGCGCTGTTTGTAACCTGTGAGGATGCGCGCGTCGTGCCCACTCTCTTTACGCAGACCGATCCGGGAGAGATCTTCAACGAGCGCAACCCCGGCAACATGGTTCCTCCCCACGTCGAGTTCGTCGGAGGCGTCACCGCGGGCGTCGAGTACGCCATGCTGGCGCTGAAGGTGCCGTTGGTTGTGGTATGCGGCCACACCGACTGCGGGGTGATGAAAGCGTTACTCGATCCGGCCAAGGCCGACGGCATGCCGGGTGTGCAAAAGTGGATGAGTCACGGGTTTCGGGCGCGTGATCGGGCTCTTCGCGAGTATCCCTATGCGCGTAGCGACGAGCGGCTGCAACAGGTTACCGAGTACAACGTTCTCGAACAGATCGAAAACCTCAAGACGCACCCCAGCGTGCGCAAGCGCTTGCGTTACGGCGAACTGGAAATTCGCGGCTGGGTGTATGATATCGGCGACGGCTCGATCCGCGAAGCCAATCTCGAGACCGGAGAATTCAGGTTGTTAGGCGGAATGAAAACCTAGAGCGCTACTTCGCCACAAAAATCGCTACACTCCGCCCCTTCATCGGATAGCTGTCCTGCGAACTCAACGTATATTCCTTGCCGGGTTCGGCAATGTCTTGCGGCGACGGCAGGGCCGTATCGACCAATCGAAACCATTTGCGCTTGCCGATGTCCGGCAGCTCGAAGGTGCGATCCTCCCAATGCGCATGCGCGATGAAGTGCAAATCATCGCGGGAACTGTCGGGATGAGTCTGCGTCCACTGCATCGCCAACGATCGCGATTCCGGGCTCCAATCCGCCGACATGCGCTTGGTTCCATGCCAGGTGACATGGAAACCAGTGCTGCCATCGAGCGCAAAGGTGTTTCGGCGCAACATAGGACAGCGCTTGCGGAACGCAATCATCAGCTGAAAGAAGCGTACGAGGTCGGCGTTCTCCTTTGCGAGGTTCCAGTTCACCCAACTGATTCCATTGTCCTGGCAATAGGCGTTGTTGTTGCCCTGTTGCGTACGCCCCATCTCGTCGCCAGCCAGGATCATCGGCACGCCATGCGCGAACAGTAGAATCGCGGCAAAGTTCTTCTGTTGCCTGGAACGTAGCGCGTTGACCTCGGGATCGGTCGTGGGACCCTCAACCCCGCAATTCCAGCTCCAGTTCGCGTTCGTGCCGTCCTGATTGTTCTCGCCGTTAGAGAGGTTATGTTTCTCGTTGTACGACACCAGGTCGTTCAGCGTGAAGCCATCGTGGCAGGTGACGTAATTGATGCTGTGGTAGGGCTCGCGCGCGCTGGTCTCATAAAGGTCAGGACTGCCCAGGAGCCGTGTCGCCAGCGCCGAAGTCATATTGGCGTCGCTTTTCACAAAACGGCGGATGTCATCGCGGAAAACACCGTTCCACTCCGCCCAACGCCCCCACGACGGAAACGTACCCACCTGGTACAAACCTGCAGCATCCCATGCCTCCGCGATCAGCTTGGTGTTCGCCAGGACCGGGTCGTAGGCCAGGCTCTCCAGCAGGGGAGGGTTCTTCAACACGCTGCCGTCCTGCCCGCGGCCGAGAATCGAGGCTAGATCGAAGCGGAAGCCGTCCACGTGCATCTCGGTTACCCAATACCGCAGGCAGTCCACGATAAAATCGCGGACTACCGGGTTGTTGCAGTTCACGGTGTTTCCGGCACCCGAGTAGTTGAGGTACTTGCCCGTCTCAGGATCGATAATGTAGTAGGTCTCGTTGTCGATTCCACGAAACGACCACGTCGGTCCGGTCGAATCATTTTCGGCCGTGTGGTTGAAAACCATGTCGAGGATTACTTCAATCCCTACCGCGTGCATGGCTTTCACCAGCTCGCGGAACTCGCGCACCTGTTCGCCATCGCCCAGCTTCGACGAGTACGCTGTGTTGGGTGCGAAAAACGCGGTCGGCTGATATCCCCAGAGGTTGAGCAGAACCTCACCCGTGAATGGATTCACGCGATCTGTATCGCCCTCTTCGAACTCATTCACCGGCAGCAACTCGATCGCCGTCACGCCTAGAGACTGGAAGTATGGGATCTTCTCGATAAGGCCGGCAAATGTTCCCGGATTGGCAACTCCCGACGAAGGATCGCGAGTGAAGCTGCGCACGTGGGCTTCGTAGATGATGCTGTCGACCAGCGGAATGTTCAACGGCTGGTCCTGGCCCCAGTCGAAGTGGCTCTCGAGCACCACCGAATGGCGCAGCGGCATGCTCTTGCCCTTATATGTTCCCCACTTTGCGCCGCCCGACAACACGCCTGCGTACGGGTCGAGCAACTGCAGCGCCGGATCAAAACGATTCACCTGCGGATTCGGGTTGGGCTCCATGTCGAAGCGAAAAGCGTACAGGGCTCCGGCATCCAGTCCCTCGATCAAGATGTGCCAAACCTCGCCCGTACGGTTCGCGTGAGGATCGAGGAACACCGTAGCGATCGGAATCTGGTTTCCTGGCTCGAACAGCAGCAGCCAACATGCCGTCGCGTGTCGGGAGAAGACGGCAAAATTCACCCCGGTGCGCTGAACGGTTGCGCCCAATGGCAGCGGGTGCCCGCGTTGAACCTTGTACGGTACCGAGGTTTGCTTGGGGAGGGTATCGACGAAATGCTTGGCATTAGACATGGAGTACGGCTCCATTCTGCAGCAGGTGCCGAGCGATCTTGGCATAGAGGTCGACGGCCTCCAGCAACTGCTTCTTCTCGATGTACTCGCCATCCGTATGCGCCACATGAATCGACCCGGGACCAATCAGCACAGCTTTGCCCCAATTGGTGAGAGCAGGAATGTCAGTCGTAAATGCCGCCACCATGGTGTCAATTCCCGGCACCGTGCCCAGCTCCATGAAGGGAATCTCGAGGATGAAGTTGGGTTCGGCTTTGTCACCGGCTGCGGCAGTGATTTGCCGGCGCAATTCGTCTGTCGGCCCAACCAGCCGGATCAGCAGATGTGCGACCGCATGATCGGGTATGACGTTGGGCGCGCGGCCGCCCTCGATCAGGCCGATATTCATCGTCGAAGGGCCGGCCTTAGAATGCACGGGCAACTTCACTTTGCGAATGTTCTCCAGCGCGTCGAGTAGCTTCTCAATCGCCGACTCCCCCAACTCGGGATAGGCGGAATGTGCCATTTTGCCGCTTGCGACCAGCTCGATTCGCAGCGTTCCTTTGGAGGCCAGCGCGATGCGGTTTTCTGTAGGCTCTCCGTTGATGATGAACTTCGAGCCACGCGGATGCTCATTGGCTATTTGTGCGCCTTGGCTGTCGCGTTCCTCGCCGACGAGAAACAGCAAGCCAACATGGGTACCCTCCGCCTTGAGCTTCTCGGCGGCCGCAATCTGCGCCGCGATGATCCCCTTCGCGTCGCATGAACCCCGCCCGTAGATGCGGTCTGTAGTTTCTGACCAAGGAACAAATGGAGGAACAGTGTCCATGTGCGTGGACAGCACGACTTCGGGCCGGGGTGCGCTTAAGTGCCTCGCCCACACGTTGAAGCGATCGCCCTCCACCGGCATCCGCTCGACGTTGTATCCCAGTTCCGTCAGCTCGGAATCTAGAGCATGTCCGACAGCAGCTTCATTCGCCGTGATGGATTCAATCTCGATGAGTTTGCGAGTGAGGGCGAACAGGTCCATCCGGTAAGCATAGAAGATATTCCCCGCCGAGATGCAAGGGCACAGGGAATTAAAGACAAAGTCTGTGTGTCCCGTGTCTTTAGGATGATTGTTTCTTGAACCTGCTAGGTCTTTGCCATGCGCGAGTCCTCGATCTCCGTCGCGAAAACGGCTTCGAGCGCTTTCTTGCGGTACTCGAACACGGCGCGCATCACGCGCTGAAAAATCATCTTCTCCAGCATGGTGCCAACCACCCCGAATCCCACCTCATATTCCACTTCGTCACCAACCGTTGTGCCTTCCACTCCGTCAACGATCTTCGACTCGAAGGTGTGCTTATGATGCCAGGACTTGAACGGCCCTTGCTTCTGTACATCGTAGAAGGATTCACGAAAGACGAAATCCGTAATCAGCGCGGTCCACCGTTCATGGATCGGAACATACGGAATCACGCGGAACTTGAAGGTGATCTCGGTACCCGAACCTGCCATGCGTTCAACGCCGCGAAGCGGGGCGCCCTCCGGAAGTCGCGCCGGCACCAGGTTTAGCTTGATGATCTTGGCCCCCTGCGCCGGCGGCATGATGCGCGGCAGATTGTCCGGATCAGCAAAAAACGCGAATACTTTCGGCAACAGAACCGGGATCCAGTGCTCTACGTGCAGGCGCTGACTCATGGCGAAGGAATATATATCTGGCGCAGCAGCTTTCCAAATCCAAACCGACTTTCGATTGCAGAATCACGAATCCCTGGATAGGGCATCGGTCATCGTCAGCTCCAGGAATCTGTGCCAGCCATTCGGAAAACGTTGAGCTTTCGAGATGGCCAATTTGGTCGGCTCGCGGAGCGATTGTTAGGCCTGAAAAGTGGACGGCATTCGTAGAACTCTCCCCACTTCACCCGACGTCTTCCGGTTTCTCCGGGTTTCGTATCGGGATGATCCGGGGAGAATCGCCAGAGTAAACGCAAATTCTAGGGGTAGGAGCTTTCGAGGAATACAACCTGTCGTTGTTCCCCTCTTCAACGAAAATTGTTGAAAGAAGCCGTTCTTTTCCGCTTGACACACGGGAGAAAGGGCGTAGACTTCGGTTCCAAGGTGGTAAATAGTGGTATACAGTGGACCACTGGGGACCGTTGTGGGGGCTTCTAGAGCGAGTTGGTTACGTTGACCAAATCCGCCCAGAGCGTAGGTAAGTGCTTCCCCTTGGGGTTGTTTTTCAGAGTTTCCTCCCTCTCCGGTGATGTAAGGGGCCAAGAGTCGAGGCCCAGTTTCTATGTTTCGTGGTTCGCACTTAACCCGGCTCGACGACAAAGGGCGTTTAAAAATGCCTGCGGAATACAAGCGTCTGGCCGACGAAAAGTACGGCAGCAAATTCTACATCACCAGTTGGGATGGCAAGAGTGCCTTTGTATATCCCATCCAGGAGTGGGAGACCATCGAGCGCAAGCTTGTCGGGCTGCCGATGTTCAATGCTTCGAAGCAGAAGTTGTTAAAGCTGACCAGCTATTACGGGCAGGAAGTGGAATTCGACAACCAAGGGCGTCTGCTGCTGCCGGCGGTGTTACGCGAATCCGCCGACCTCAAGGGCGAGGTTTCGGTGGCCGGGCGCTTAACCTTCCTCGAAGTGCAAAATGCCGCGGCGCTTCGCGAAGAAGTGCAGCAGCCGCTTACCGATGAGGATGCGAAAACCCTGGACGGTCTGGGTATTTAGTGAGGCAGAACGATCCATTCAACGTCTCGGTAAGGGAGTGAATGGACAACCGAGATTCAACGACGGACAACGCCCCCTGGGGCGGACATGGCGAAGCCAGAACGAGGCAGTTTGGCCATGTTTCGGTTCTTTTAAATCAAGCGATCGGATTGCTGGCCGTACGACGCGGCGGGACCATTATCGATTCGACCATCGGCTTAGCCGGGCACGCGTGGGAAATCGCAAAACGCCTCGGCGCAGTGGGTCGTTTGATTGGCTTCGATAAGGATCCGGCGGCGCTGGAACGGGCCCGCGCACGGTTAGCAAGCCCTCCCTCAGACCTGGCTGCCGATTGGCCGCAGATCGAGTTGGTGCACGCGAGCTTCGCCGATGTGGCGCAGCATGTGGCGCCCGGCAGCGCCGACGGGCTGCTCGCCGATCTCGGCGTCAGCTCCCTGCAGTTGGAGGACGCCACGCGCGGATTCAGTTTTCAGGCGGAAGGACCCTTAGATATGCGTATGAATACGCTGTCGGGGTTGACCGCCGAACAAGTGGTAAACCGCTTCGACGAGCGCGAGCTTGCCGACGCGATTTACGAATTCGGTGAGGAAAGGAGGTCGCGGAGAATCGCCAGAGCCATTGTTCGGGCGCGGCCGATTCGGACCACCGCACAACTTGCGGCAGTCATATCGGCTGCGGCCCGGCCAATGAACCAAGCCGAAAGGCGTATTCATCCGGCGACCAGGACCTTTCAGGCTCTCCGAATTCTGGTGAACCGTGAACTCGACGACCTGCGCGCGCTGCTGAGCAAAGACGCTGCGCCACACGTGTTGAGGAAGGGCGGCAGGCTAGTGGTGATTTCGTTCCACTCGCTGGAAGATCGCATCTCGAAAGATGCGTTTCGCGAGGGAGCACACGAGGGACTGTATCGCTTGTTGACGAAGAAGCCGGTGACAGCCGATGAGGAAGAGATCGATCGCAATCCGCGAGCGCGCAGCGCGAAGTTACGTGCGGCCGAGCGGATTTGAATTTTGCAGAGAGTAATGGGTTGATAGCTTTCGAAACTTTTCAACATTTTCCTCAGGACGATTCACAGCGAATGCGGAAAAGGTTGTGGGAAACGTGAATAAGTAAGCGGTTCTGGGATCGGGTCTGGGATTCGACGGGTAGCTTCGGACGCAATATAGAAAGGTCGTCCGACAGGGGGAGTGCGATGGCTGCTGGAGTTCTTTATCCCACAGTGCAGGATGCGGGCAACTGGGGCGAGCCCGTGTCGGAAACCCGTGGCATGTTCATGGGTACGCCTGAAATCTACTTTGCCAAGCGTATCGACAATTCGCGTGTAGTGCGCCTGGTCGATCCCCAACGACGCCGCGAGATGCTGACCTTTGGCGTCACCCTGACCATCTTCTTTCTGTTGGTGATGGTGTACCTGCTGCAGCATCTCAGCGCGATTGAATACGGCTACCGCATCGAGCAGGCAAAGGCCGAGCACAATGCCGTCGTGGAGAGCAACCGCGAGTTGAAACTCGAAGAGTCATCACTGACCGATCTCGAGCGCATCGAAGTTGAAGCGCGCCAATTAGGCATGGTTCCACCCTCGGCCGGACAGATCTACGCCATTGAGAGCGGCAACGGCGACAGCGCCGTTCCGGTGATGGCGAAAGCCAACCCCAGCGCAATCACGGTGATTTCGTATCAGCAGTAGGCGGCTGGAATGAGTTCTGAGGGTGGTTTCCCGAGCGCGGTTTGCCAATGTCGGACCGCTTTCTGCACATAAATATCACAGGGCGTGGGATATACCACAGAGTCGGACAAACTTTCTAACCACGGAGGCACAGAGGACACGGAGAGTAAACGACATTAAGACCCAGAAAGCTCCGTGCTTTCCGTGCCTCCTTGGTGAATTCGGCTTTGTCCAACGGCTAAGGTCGGCATAGAAGCAAATGCGGGCGAGCGCCACTACGAAGACCCCGGTCAAGAGACTTTACACTCTCGCGGCTGTGCTGTTTTTGTGGGTGGGTGCTGTTCTCGGGCGCCTGGTCTACCTGCAGATCATCAAGTACGATTTCTTTCTCAACCTGGCTTCGCGCCAGCACGGACGCACCATCGACGTCGACCCGCGTCGCGGCACGATTTACGACCGCAACGGCGCCGAACTGGCTATGTCAATCGACGTCGACTCGGTCTTTGCCGTACCCAGTGAAATTCCCGACCAGGAAACCACGGCGCAGATTCTCGCGAACGTCCTGAATATCGAGGCACAGGAGCTTCTGGCGCGCCTGCGCTCGCAGAAGAACTTCGCCTGGGTTAAGCGCAAAGTGGATGGCGACGTCAGCGATCGCGTCCGCGAACTGAACCTGCGCGGCATTTATTTCCGCAAGGAACCGAAGCGCTTCTATCCTAAGCGCGAACTGGCGGCGCAGGTCATTGGTTATGTCGGCACCGATGACGAAGGCCTGGGCGGGATCGAGCTGGCATATGACGACGACCTGCGGGGCATCCCGGGACGCGAGATGATCTTCGTTGACGCTCGCCGCAAATGGTACGGTCGCGTGGAGCGCCAGCCCGATCCTGGCCAGAACCTGGTTCTCACCCTCGATGGCACAATCCAGTACATCGCTGAAAAAGAGCTCGATCAGGCGATGGCGGACACCAAGGCGGTTGCGGGCACGGTGATCGTACAGAATCCACGCACCGGCGAAATTCTGGCCCTGGCTAACCGTCCCACGTTCAACCCCAACGTATTCAACGCCGTACCCAAAGAGGCGCTGAAAAACCGCGCGGTCAGCGACGTCTATGAGCCCGGCTCGGTGTTTAAAACGGTCACGTACTCCGCAGCTATCGAACGGGGCGTAGTCAAGCCCACTGACATGGTCGATTGCCAAGGTGGCGCTATTACTGTGTTTGGCATGACCATCCACGATGCTCACAAGATGGGGGTAATGAGTGTCGCCGAGGCGTACGCCCACTCCAGCGACGTGGCCGCGGTCAAGACGGGCATGAAACTCGGTGATGTTCGCTTCGACGAGTACGTCCGCGCCTACGGCTTCGGTGCCCAGACCGGTATTGAACTGCCGGGCGAGAGCCGGGGTTTGAAGAAGCCCGTCAACCGCTGGTCCAAGGTCTCGATTGCCGCGATGTCGATGGGGCAGGAGATCGGCGTCACGGCCGTACAAGCGGTTTCCATGGTATCCACCATTGCCAATGACGGCCTCTACACGCCCCCGCGCATTGTTGCCGGGGAACTGCCTCCCAACGCCGGGCCAAAGCCGGTCGTTTTTCATCCCGCGGAGCAGCATCGTGTGATATCTACGATGACCGCCGCGCAAATGAAGAAGATGATGGAGAGCGTCGTGCTCGACGGCACGGCCCGACGCGCCATTCTGGACGGCTACACAGTCGCCGGCAAGACGGGCACGGCGCAAAAGGTCGATCCCGCGACGGGAGCGTATTCAAAAACGAAATATGTGGCCTCGTTTGTTGGTTTTGCGCCCGTCAACAATCCTGCGATTACGATCGCCGTGATTCTCGACTCGGCCCAAGGCTTGCACCAGGGCGGGCAAGTCTCCGCCCCAGTCTTCAGGCGTATCGCGCAGCAGGTGCTGGAGTACATGCACGTGCCGCACGACATCGAGCCTGCTAACCAGGTTGAGCGGCTCACGCTGATGGCATCTAACAAGAACGATGACGCTGCCAACGAAGACAACAACCACATCGGCTCGCCTCTGATCACAGACGCCGACGAGGCGGCGACCCAAGCGGCAGCGAAAGCGAATCCGCAGCCAGCTATCGCACCGCATGCGGCGGAGGCGCCAGGCGGAGCCAAGGTGATGGATGCGTCAATTCCCTCAGCGCCGCAACCGGAAACGCCATCGCCTGACGCCACTGCCGCGCTCCCAGCGTCGGACCCAACAGCCTCTCAGCCGGCGCCTGCCAACGGGACCGTCGTCCTCAACGTCGACAGCGGTATCGTGGTGCCTTCATTCGCGGGCAAGTCATTGCGCGCAGCGGTCGAAGTCGCGCAGCAGAACGGCTTCGAACTCAACATTCTGGGCAGTGGAGTCGCCCGCCAGCAGTCACCTCCGGCGGGCAGCCATTTGCTTACCGGACAAAAAGTTACCGTACGTTTCAGCCACTAGTTTCGATTGCAGTGCCGATTTGGAACGCAAGGTTTCACCTTTCGATCGCGCCGCTTCGGCTCGCTAGTGCGCGACTATAATGCCGGTAGAATGAACTTCCTAGAGTTGCTGGATGGTGCGGAATACCTCGACGAGCGCGGCAATCCGCCGATCAACGGGCTAGATTACAACAGCCGCCGCGTGAAGCCGGGATGGTGCTTCGTCGCCATGCGCGGTGAGCACACTGACGGAAATCTTTACATCGATCAGGCAATCGTGAACGGCGCAGTCGCCATCGTCACCGACTCGGCTGCGCCGCGCGACGGTGTCGCCTGGGCCGTCGTTGCTCACGGGCGACGCGCACTGGCCCGGCTTAGCGCAAACTTCTATCGGCATCCTGCAGAGAGGCTGATGATCACAGGCATCACCGGCACGAACGGCAAGACCACGACCTCATTCCTTCTCAGCCGCATGCTGCGTGCAGCCGGCCGCAAAATCGCTATGGTAGGTACGGTCGAATACAGAATTGGAAACCAGACCTATCCAGCACCGCGCACCACACCCGAATCGCTTGAGCTAAACCAGCTCCTTTCCAATGCCCTTCACGCCGGCTGCACTGAAGCTGTCATGGAGGTTTCCTCGCACGCGCTTGAGCAGCAGCGGACCTACGGAATTCCATTTGAGGTCGCACTCTTCACCAACCTCACGCGCGATCACCTCGACTATCACCGCACCATGGAAAACTACTTCCAGTCGAAGTTGATTCTCTTCCGCGGACTGGGAGTGGAGCCGCCTCGCTTTGTGGTTATCAACATCGAAGACGAATACGGCAGTCGCCTGCTCGAGCTGTCGAAGCGTCACCACGAAGTCATCACTTACGGCGTCGAGCATGGGGATTTTCACACCAAGAACCTGAAAATCAGCAATAGGGGTGTCGAGTTCAAACTCGTCTGCCCGCTCGGCGAGATTCCTATCTCGAGCCCCATGCTAGGTCGCGTCAATGTTTATAACCTCGTGGCCGCGGCCGCAGCCGCCTATGCCCGTGATGTCGAGCCCAACGCCATCTCCGAGGCTGCCGATCAGATTACACACGTCCCCGGACGCTTTCAGCGTCTAGACCTCGGCCAGCCATTCACCGTGATTGTTGACTACGCCCACACCGACGACGCGATTCGGAACCTCACCGCTGTGGCGCACGATTTCCTCGACCAACGCGGCGGTCCCGGACAAATTATCACTGTCTTCGGATGCGGCGGCGACCGCGATCGTGCCAAGCGTCCTCTCATGGGAGAAGCGGCCGGCAATGGCAGCGACTTCGTCATCCTCACCAGCGATAATCCTCGCCGCGAAGATCCGGTCGCCATCATGAACGACGCCTTGCCGGGGCTTCAGCGCACTGGCGTTCGCTACGCTCTGGAGCCCGATCGCCGCAAGGCGATCGAGTTAGCTGTTCACGAAGCCGAGGCCGGTGACATCGTCTTGATCGCCGGCAAGGGCCACGAGAAATACCAGGAGACGAGCCAGGGTATCGTCCCCTTCGACGATCTGGAGGTTGCCCGCAACGCCCTGGTGCAAGCCGGATACGCACTTGCGCACCCGGTCCAATCATGAAGCTGCCTCTGGCGCGCGCCGCCGAACTCATGCAGGCGAGCGGTACCTGCAACCCGGAAGGCGTCGCTATCGGCTATTCCATCGACTCGCGAACCGTCCAGCCGGGCGAGCTTTTCTTTGCCGTCCTTGGCGAACGGCTCGACGGACACGACTTCGTCGACCATGCATTTGCTAAGGGCGCTATCGCCGCGGTCGTGCGCCGCGACCGAATCGCGCAGTACCCGGCAAACTCAACCCTGGTGGCCGTCGACGACCCGCTCCTCGCGTTGCAACAGCTTTCCGAGGCCGTCCGGCTGATCTGGGGCAAGCCGCTGATCGGCGTGACCGGCTCGGCGGGGAAGACCACCACTAAAGAAATCATCGCCCACGCCCTCGCGACCCGGCACAACGTCCTTAAGTCGCACGGCAACCTGAACAATCAGTTTGGATTGCCCCTGCAGTTGCTCAAGCTCGAAGCCGAGCACGACATTGCGGTAATCGAGATGGGAATGTCGCATGCTGGCGAGATCACCGCGCTCGCCAAGCTGGCGCAGCCCAACTGCGGCGTAGTCACCCTGGTCGCGCCGGTGCACTTGGAATTCTTCGGCTCCATTGCCGACATCGCGCGCGCCAAGTACGAGCTGATCCAATCTCTGCCTCGGGGAGGCATCGCCGTACTGAATGCCGACGATCCCTACGTCTCTCAGTTCGGGCGCGACTTCCACGGCAAAGTTGTGATGTTTGGACTGCATAAACCCGCAGATGTCTCCGCTCGCGCCGTCCAGCCGCTCGAACCAATCGGCTCCACATTCGACATCGTCTCCAATAGCGAAATCGCCCGCGTCACTCTGCCACTGGTCGGCGAGCACAACATCTACAACGCGCTTGCTGCGGTCGCGGTGGGCCTCGAGTACGGCGTTCCGCTCGATCAGGCCACGGCCTCGCTGGCATCGCTCTCGGCTGGTGACAAACGCGGCCAGGTTCTCGAATACGCTGGAGCGACGATCATCAACGATTGCTACAATTCCAACCCGAAGGCCCTCGACAGCATGGTGCAATCACTGGCGGCCTTGCCCGCCCAGCGCCGTATTGTAGTCGCCGGGGAGATGCTCGAGCTCGGGCCGACCGGTGAGGATTTACATCGCGACAGCGGCCGTCACATGGCCAATCACGGAATTGACTTCGTCCTAGGGGTGCGCGGCCTTGCCCGCTTCCTTGTGGAAGGCGCGGCCGGTGCCAACGTCGCCGCCGAGTTTGTCGCCACTCCCGAGGAAGCCGGGGAATGGCTTAAACGCAGTGTGAAAACGGGAGATCTGGTTCTTTTGAAGGCCTCGCGCGGGGTGCGCCTTGAGCGCGCACTCGATTCTTGGATGGGCAAGACCGGCGCTGAATCCCACTGAATATTCCCGGTTTTCGCGCCGCACGATACTCTAACGACGGGGAGTAATTTGCTCTACTGGCTGCTCTATCAAAAGGGCTTCATCGTATTTCATATCGGTCCGTTCCGAATCTTCCGCTATTTGACCTTTCGCACGGTCTTCGCCAGTCTCACCGCGCTCTTCATCGGTCTTATTATCGGGCCTGCCGTCGTGCGCCGTCTGAGGGATTTCCAGATCGGCCAATACATACGCGAAGACGGCCCCCAAGCCCATCAGCGCAAGGCGGGTACTCCCACCATGGGCGGAGTGCTCATTGTCGTCGCTACCGTGGTTCCGACCCTGCTCTGGGCTGATCTCAGCAACCGTTTCGTCTGGATCGCTGTCGTCGCGACGCTGGCCTATGGCGCCATAGGTTTCGCCGACGACTACCTGAAGGTCATTCACCGCCGCAATCTCGGTCTCACCGGACGCGCCAAGCTCTTCTACCAGTTCCTGACCGCTTTTGTCATCGGGCTGACGCTAATCGCGTTACAGCACTACGGTCTCTACTCGACGCGCCTGATCGTGCCATTTCTTAAACATTTCCGCCCCGACCTCGTCATCGGGCGTCTCCTGCACACCGACCTGTGGCCGCTGGCCTTTCTTCCGTTCCTCATCTTCGTGATGATCGTCATCGTCGGCTCCAGCAACGCCGTGAACCTCACCGACGGCCTCGACGGGCTTGCGATCGGCTGCACGGTGATCGCCGCCGGAGCCTTGACGATGCTGACCTATGTCAGCGGACACGCCGTGTTCGCCGACTACCTGGGGATCTCCAAAATCCCGCAAGTTTCGGAACTGACGATTTTCTGCGGCTCCATGGTCGGCTCGGCCATCGGATTCCTGTGGTACAACGCTCACCCCGCCGAAGTCTTTATGGGAGACGTAGGCTCCCTCGCTCTCGGCGGAGCCATCGGAACGGTCGCGGTCCTCATCAAGCAGGAGCTCCTGCTCCCGTTTATCGGCGGCGTTTTCGTCATCGAGGCACTCTCGGTGATCCTTCAGGTCGGATCGTATAAGCTCCGCAAAAAGCGCATCTTCAAGATGGCCCCCATCCACCATCATTTCGAGTTGCTGGGCTGGAGCGAGTCCAAAGTCATCGTCCGCTTCTGGATTGCCTCGCTCGTGTTTGCACTCTTTGCTCTCACCACCCTGAAACTGCGCTAACAACGCAGCAAACGTGGCACAATGACCATTCGGACCGAACCTCCCATGGACGTCAAAGGCAAGCGCGTGCTCGTAGTGGGCCTGGGCAAATCCGGCATCGCGAGCGCTCTGTTTCTCGCCGCTCATGGCGCGCGTGTCGCCGTCTCCGATACCAAGTCGGAAGAGGAACTCCACCACGAAATCCCACAATTGCTTGACCGGGGCATCGTGGTTGAAGCCGGCTACCACAACGAGCGCACCTTCAAGGAACAGGAACTTATCGTCATCAGCCCGGGTGTTCCTTCCGATGTCCCTCAGCTCGAGCAGGCGCGTCAGGCCGGCATTCCGGTCATCGGCGAAGTCGAGCTCGCCGCGCGCTACCTGAAGGGCCAGATCGTCGCCATCACCGGTTCCAACGGCAAGACGACCACCACGACCCTCACCGGCGAAATCATCGCGGCAGGAGGCAAGAAGACCCTGGTCGGTGGCAACATCGGCACGCCCGCGATCAGCTTCGTTGAGACTGCGACTGACGACACCTGGATCGTCCTGGAAGTCAGTAGCTTCCAGTTGGAGACGATCGAGACTTTCCACCCCAAGATTGCCGTCGTGCTCAACCTGACGCCCGACCATCTCGATCGTCATCACACCTTCGAGAACTACGCTGCGGCCAAAGCGCGCATCTTCGAGAACCAAACCGCTGCCGACTTTGCCGTGCTGAACGCCGATGACGCGACCTGTGTTGCCATGGCCGCTAGAACCAAGGCCGCCTTGTACTGGTTCAGCCGTCAACACCTCGTCCAACACGGAGCTTTCGTTCACCGCGGGGACATTATCTGGCGCGATCGTGACCGCGAGCAGACCATCATGCCGGTCGTCGAGATCGGTCTCAAGGGCGCGCACAATGTCGAGAACGTTCTCGCCGGCGTCTGCGGGGCAATGCTCGCCGGAGTCGACCCCGCCGACACTCGCCGCGCGGTTGCGGCCTTCAAGGCAGTCGAGCATCGACTGGAATTCGTTGCCGCCATTCGCGGCGTCGATTATTACAACGACTCGAAAGCGACGAATGTCGACGCCACCATCAAGGCCCTCGAATCGTTCCCCGGCGGTATCCACCTCATCCTCGGTGGCAAGGACAAAGGCAGCGACTACAGCATCCTGAACCCGTTGCTCGAGGAACGCGTAAAGCGTGTGTATACCATCGGAGCCGCGGCTCCCAAGATCGAGTCGCAGATCAAAGGCGTGCCTGTTGTCAGCGCCGCAACGATCGACACCGCTGTGCGCCTCGCCAGTGAATCGGCCGCAGCAGGCGACATCGTGCTGCTCGCACCTGCCTGCGCCAGCTTCGATCAGTTCGTCAGCTACGAGCATCGCGGACGGGTCTTTAAAGACCTCGTCCGGCAAATGGAATCGCGCCAATTGCAGCACGCCGGAGGCAAAGCCTGATGGCCAAGCGCGTCAGTGTCGACAAATGGCTCTTCACTGTCGTCCTGCTCCTCGTCTTCATCGGACTGGTGATGGTCTTCAGCTCTTCCGCGGTTATGGCTAAAGAGCGCTTCGGATCGTCTTACAGCTTCCTTCTGCGCCAGCTTGGCTGGGCGGCCGCCGGCATCGCGGCCATGGTGCTGGTGATGAACATCGATTACAAGCACTACCAGCGCTCGACCATTGTCTTCACGTTTCTGGGACTCACTACGTTGCTGCTGGTGGCGGTGTTCGCATTTCACGACTCCCACAGCACGCACCGCTGGATCAAGGCCGGCCCGCTCTCCTTCCAGCCCTCGGAGTTGGCCAAGCCCGCCATCATCCTTTACCTCGCATTCTTCCTGGCGACACGCTGGCAGCAAATCTCCGACTGGAAGCATGTCCTGCTTCCGGCCGCAGCTCCCAGCATTCTTCTGGCGCTCCTCATCGTGAAAGAGCCCGACCTCGGTACTGCCGTGGCGTGCCTGACCATCACCGCGTCGGTGCTCTACAGCGCGGGAATGAAGATGCGCTATCTCACCGACAGTTTGATAGCGTCTCTGCTGCCGCTCTACCTGCTCATCGTTCGCGTTCCCTGGCGCTGGCACCGCATCATGGCCTTCCTCGATCCGTGGAAAGACCCGCAAGGCCACGGCTTCCACATCATCCAGTCGATGATCGCGGTCAGCACTGGCGGCCTGATGGGAGCGGGGCTCATGGAAGGCAAGCAGAAACTCTTTTATTTGCCCGAGCCGCACACCGATTTTATCTACGCCAACATCGCTGAGGAGCTCGGCATCTGGGGCGCGGCAATCGTCGTTATCCTCTTCGCCATCTTTTTATGGCGTGGCATCCGCGTCGCCATGCGCACGCAGGATCCCTTTGCCCGCTTTCTCGCGACCGGCATCACCGCCATGGTTGTGGTGCAGGCGCTCATCAACATCAGCGTCGTGCTGGGCATGATGCCGACCAAGGGAATCCCGCTGCCCTTCATCTCCTATGGCGGCTCTTCGCTCTTCATCACCCTCGCCAGCGTGGGAGTCCTGCTCAACATCACGCAGCAGACTGACTAGCATGCGCGTGATCGTCGCAGGCGGAGGCACCGGCGGACATGTCATCCCCGCGCTCGCCATCGCGCAGGAACTCAAGGCGCGCTACCAAGCAGAAGTGCTTTTCATCGGTAGCCCGCGCGGCATCGAGACCCGCCTTGTTCCCGCTGCCGGATTTCACCTCGACTGCATCGAGGTCGGAGCTCTCAATCGTGTCGACCTCACTACACGTATCAGAACGCTCCTCGATCTGCCGCGTGCTGTCGTCGAATCCGCGCGCATGATCTCCGACTTCCGTCCTGATGTGATGATCGGGGTTGGTGGCTACGCTTCCGGTCCCGCCATGCTCGCCGGAGGCTTGATGAATATCCCCATGCTCGCCTTCGAGCCGAACGTGGTCCCCGGCATCACCAATCGCCTCGTGGCGCCCATGGTTCGCGCCGCCGCGGTGCACTTTGCCGCAACACAGCGCTACTTTCCGAACGCGGTGGTCACCGGGGTCCCCGTACGGCGTGAGTTCTTCGACATTCCTCCGCGTCCGGCCGGCGCTCCGCCCACGTTGCTGGTCTTCGGCGGCAGCCAGGGCGCACACGCCATCAGTGTCGCCATCGCGGAAGCGCTACCTTTCTTGACCGAAAAACTGCCCGGCATTCAGGTTATTCTCCAGACGGGTGAAAAAGACTTCGAAGATGTCGAAGCCGCTGCGGCTAGCATCGGAATCTCAGCCGAAGTCTCGCCTTTCATCAACGACATGCCCGGAGCCTTCGCCCGCGCCGATCTTCTGCTCTGCCGCTCCGGCGCAAGCACCGTCGCCGAAATCGCCGCAGCGGGGAAGCCAGCCATTTTGGTGCCCTTACCGACAGCAGCCGACGACCACCAGTACCAGAACGCTAAAGCGCTCGCCGACGCTGGAGCCGCTCGTCTGCTGCCGCAGAGCGAACTCACCGCCGACCGCCTGACAGAGGAGATCGTATCTTCGCTCGCCAACCGTGCGGTTCTTACCCAGATGGGAGCAGCTGCCCGCCGCTTCGCACATCCCAACTCCGCTTCGAAAATCGCCGCCATGGTCGCACGCCTCGCTGGCATAGTGCCGCAAGACTGAGGATCCAAAGCACAGTAAACCACTTTCATTTTCACGGTGAGGGTCAAGGGCTGCTCGACAGCTGTCGAAAGCTTGTTTCTGAAAATAGCCTGAACACGATAGAGCCGAACGTCCCGTTGAGATTGTTGTCAGGACCCGCTGTGAAGAACAACTCGTATGTGGGTCCATTGTTTGTGTTCGGTCCTCCATCGCCAAAATCGATAGCACACAGTTGATCGATCGTGATGACCCAGCCGATTGTGTCTTCCTGAGCCCACAAACGCGCCTGTGATGGCATTGAATGCGTTGATCGTACCGCTGGTATTGTTCGAAACCAGCAGGGTATTGTGCTCAACAGCCCGAATCCGCTGGGTGCGGCGGCGAATCCCCAGGGCTGATTCAGCGGCGAGTGGTGCGCCAGGGTTCTAACCTAAGAGCCTGTAACAAAACCCCCTAGTAGAGCGGTAGCCGCTCGGGCATTCCATTGCTGTTGGGGGGGACCTTCACATGGCGGGCGCGCTGGTTCCTGATGCGTTGTGGAATTTGATCGAACGTCTTCTGCCAATTCCGTCGCCCCAGCCGGAAGGTGGGCGACCGCGCCTGACAGACCGGGCTTGCCTCGCGAGTATCATTTTCGTGCTCCGCAGTGGCATTCCCTGGCGGATGCCGCCGAAAGCACTAGGTTGCGGCTCTGGCATGACCTGCTGGCGACGGTTGCGAGACTGGCAGCAGGACGGAATTTGGGATTTGATCCATTTCGCATTGCCGGACCGGCTTTCCCGTGATGGCCAGATCGACTGGTCGCGTGCTGGGTGGTGCAACTCTCGCGGGCCAGTTTATAGAAAGGCTCGCGACTGAGCGCCCCGATCTCTCCGCTCACCGGCGACTCGGCATGACCGGTACGTTCGTCTGATGGGAGCCGAGTGAGGTGAGAATCTCTACGCTCGGTTCTGCGAGAGGTTGTGTCAAGAAGACGAGAAATCGTCATGCTGTACGAAAGATGGAGGTAGGCCCTCC
>Ga0306922_10001137_pt1 | contig 23512 bp, 21 predicted proteins | sample sta12Cox44000082_FD_203758 | JGI IMG/M metagenome (GOLD analysis project Ga0306922, IMG submission 203758) | Lab enrichment of tropical soil microbial communities from Luquillo Experimental Forest, Puerto Rico - statoxic.12C.oxic.44.000.082 (v2)... | ecosystem: Environmental > Terrestrial >... | reverse complement strand
CGTGGATGGCGAAGTCGAAGTGGTGGCGCGCTGACGCCGCGGCTTTCGCCGTCACAGTCTCTAACGCGCACTAACCATAGCCCGATTTAAGCCTGTCATAATCGTCGGCCCGACACATCCCGCCCCCTATTTTTACACCACCTTAAGCGCTCACCCATTGGATGCGCGCGTTCAAGGTGCGTTTGGGGATTGAAATGCTTGCTGCCAGGAAGTCGTCGGGGAAACTCAATATCGAAATGTTCGACGACGTACCGGTGCTGCAACGCAAATGGCAGGCCGCGCTTCGCCCGGGCGAAAAGCTGCCGCATTACGAAGACGTGATGCTGGGGAGTCTCGGTCGGCTTGCCGATCACATCGTTCTGCTCAAGAACAGCGGTGACCGGTTCGAAATATCCCGGACCGGCCGTTACATCCAGAAATGGCTGTCCGACGATCGCTGGGACATTCCGGTCAGCGATCTGTCGCCGGATTGCGCGACCGCGCTGACCGAGGCAGCCGCATCGGCACTTGCCAATTGCCGCCCCTATCTCACGGTGGCTCACTGCGTGCGCGATGGCCTGGTGCAGATCTATGACGTGCTCGCGATGCCGACCTCGTCGCGATGGGGCCACACGCTGATCGGCGTCTATGTCAACGAACGGGCACCACAGTATAATCTGCTCGATGCGATTTTCGCTGCGACCGACGAGGGGGTGCTCTCGCTCGCGGCGATCCGCGATTCGCAAGGCAAGCCGTTCGATCTCCAGATCGTGCACCACAATGAAGGCGCCTCCCGCCTGCTCAAGGTGCCATCGAGCGGCCTTTTGTGGCATCGCCTCAGCGCGAGAGGAAATCCTCTCTGTTCGCAAGAGGTCGTCGAGCGGTTGCTCGAGGTCGTCAGGAGCGGCCAGCGCGACCAGTTCGAAATCGACAGCGACGAGCGCAGCCTGAAACTGGGCGCAACATCCTTCGGCGATATTCTCTCGTTGACGGTTTCGGACGTCACGGCCCTGAAGCGGCGTGAAGCCTCGTTTCGACTGCTGTTCGACAACAATCCGATGCCGATGTGGGTGTTCGATGCCGAGACGAGCGGGTTTCTGAGCGTTAACGACGCAGCCGTGCAGCATTACGGTTATAGCCGCGAGACGTTTCTCACAATGAAGCTCCACCAGATCTGGCCGAAAGACGAGTGGATCGACCACAAGGAAGCGCTTCAGCACATCGGCGACGCGTATCAATCCGGCGGCAACTGGCGCCACGTCAAGGCCGACCGCAGCGAGATCCACGTGCTGACATTCGGAAGACGGGTGACCTTCGATGGACGGGACGGTTATCTCGTCGCTATTGTCGACATCACCGAGCGGCGCAAGGCGGAAGCACGGATCGCCTACATGGCTCACCATGATGGCTTGACCGATCTGCCGAACCGGGAATTCTATCAGGATCGTCTTCGTGAGGTGCTCGAGCAGGGGAGAAGCGGAAGCAGGCGCGTGGCTGTGCTCTGTCTCGATCTCGACCTGTTCAAGAACGTCAATGATTCCTTTGGGCATCCGATCGGCGACCGCCTGCTGCGAATGGTCGCCGAACGTCTTCGGTCGCAGGTTCGAGGCAACGATCTCGCGGCAAGGCTTGGCGGCGACGAATTTGCGCTCATCCTGGCTTCCAACGTCACGCCGAACGAGGCGAGCGATTTTGCGAGCCGGCTGATCGAGGTTTTGAGCGAAAGTTACGAGATCGATGGCATCGAGGTCGTGATCGGCGCCAGCATCGGGATCGCGCTTTCGCCGGGTGACGGCACCACCAGCGAAGAATTAACTCGCAACGCTGACATGGCGCTTTACCGCGCCAAGTCCGACGGCAGAGGTACTCACCGCTTCTTCGAACGGGAAATGGACCGCCTGGCGCAAAAGCGCCGCGAGATGGAAGTCGACTTGCGTCGCGCCTTTGCCAACGGCGAGTTCGAACTCCACTACCAGCCGCTTGTTAACATCGCCGCCGACAAGATCTCTGGCTTCGAATCGCTGCTGCGCTGGCGTCATCCGGAAAAGGGCATGATTTCACCTGCGGATTTCATCCCGGTCGCCGAAGACATCGGTTTGATCGTCGCGATGGGCGAATGGGTGCTGCGCGAAGCGTGCGCGGAGGCTGTGAAATGGCCTGCGGAGGTCAAGGTGGCGGTCAATCTGTCGCCGGTGCAGTTTCGTAGCCGCAATCTCATCCAGGCGGTGATTTCGGCGCTGGCCCATTCGGGCCTGTCGCCGCGGCGGCTCGAACTCGAAATCACCGAATCGGTGTTTCTGGCGGAGACCGAGGCCAATCTTGCGATCCTGCATCAGCTGCGCGAACTCGGCGTCAGCATTTCGATGGACGATTTCGGTACCGGCTATTCCAGCCTCAGCTACCTGCGAAGCTTTCCGTTCGACAAGATCAAGATCGATCGCTCGTTCGTGAAGGATCTCGCGGAACGTCCGGATTGCGCCGCGATCGTGCGCGCGATCTCGGGTCTCGGCCGCAGCCTCAACATCACCACGACCGCGGAAGGCGTGGAGACCGCCGACCAGCTCGAGCGGCTGCGCAATGAAGGCTGCAACGAGGTGCAAGGATTCCTGTTCAGCGGGGCGAAACCCGCAACCGAGATCGGCGGGCTGTTGTCGAAATTCGGCCGCCACGCCTCGAAGGCGGCGTGAGCGTTTACCTCTTCCCCGTTGGGGAGAGCTGGCGAACTTTTTGATGATTATGGTTCGACCAAAGCCTTAAAATCGCGTGACGATATCCGAAAGCGATGGGCGCGGGCGGTCGTGGCTCGGCTTCGAGGGCGTGCCGATATGGATGAATCCGGCGAGCTTCTCGTCGGCCTTCAATCCAAAACCGTCGAGCACGTCGCGATCGAAGGCAAACCAGCCGGTCAGCCAGCACGCACCATAGCCGAGCGCGGTTGCCGCGGTGACCATGTTCATTGCGCTCGCGCCTGCCGACAATTCCTGCTCCCACGCCGGCACCTTGGGATGGGGCCTGGTGAAGCTCACGACGCCGATCACCAGCGGCGCATCGGTGAGCCGCCGCTTTTCGATCTCGATATCCGCAGCCGACGCATTCGGATTCTTGCGCGCGAACACCCCTGCAATGATTTCGCCGGCGCGCTCCCGCGCCTCGCCTTCGAACACGATGAATCGCCATGGCGCAAGCTTGCCATGATCGGGCACCCGCGCGCCGATGGTTAGGATGGTTTCAAGCTCGGCCGCAGCGGGGCCGGGAGGCGTCATTTCGCGCGGCTTGACGGAGCGGCGGGTTTTCAGGAGATCGAGAGCATCACGCACGAGCAGATCCCGGTTAGAGTGATGTTTCATCACAACTAGATATGTTCTACACGGAACGGAAGCAAATTTGGAGGGTGCGACCAACCAATGGCGCCGGTGAAATTTGGAATGGTATTCGCCTTGGCCTGTGCCCTGCTGACCAAGGAAGCGTCGGGCGGCTGTTACGGGCCCATCAACGTGCGGGGCCGCGTTTCATCCTGAACGGTGGCGAGGCGATCGACCAAAAGACGGGCCTCATATGGAAGCGCTGCAGCCTCGAAGCCATTCAGTTCGCCAGAACGGAAGGCGCGGGATGGCATGTGCCGTCCGGTCGGCCAACTTGAAAGCATTGTCGATCTCGGTTGTGGGCGCCCGTTTGCCGATCCGGCTGTTTTTCCCGATTCGCCGACGACGACGGTACGGCAAATTAGTCGACGACCAACAAGGTGGGCGCCGCGAACCTCATCTACTACTTCGACTTCATGACGGGAGCAGCGGATGGTCGCGGCCGCGGCTTTCAGTCAGGTTCGTGAAGACGGCGGCACAATGAGGTATCAGGCAGCCCTCGCGCGCCTGATGTCCGGCGGCGTCGCCTCATCGACCAGCGCCGTGATTGCCTCATCGGTCGGCATCACCTTTTGCGCATCGCTGCCGAGCCGGCGGATCGAGACCGAATGCGTCTCGGCTTCCCTTTTGCCTATCACGAGCAGCGCCGGGATTTTCGTCAGCGAATGCTCGCGGACCTTGTAGTTGATCTTTTCGTTGCGCAGGTCGATCTCGACGCGCAGGCCCGCCTGCCGCGCCGCGGCTGCAACCGTCTTGGCATATTCATCGCCCTCTGAAGTTATGGTAGCGACGACGACCTGGGTCGGCGCCAGCCAGAGCGGAAAATTGCCGGCGTAATGTTCGATCAGGATACCGATGAAGCGCTCCATCGAACCGCAGATCGCACGATGCACCATGACCGGCACCTTCTTCGAGCCGTCGGCATCTATGTAGAACGCGCCAAAACGTTCCGGCAGGTTGAAGTCGACCTGCGTGGTGCCGCACTGCCAGTCGCGGCCGATGGCATCGCGCAGCACATATTCGAATTTCGGCCCGTAGAAGGCGCCTTCGCCCGGATTGATTGAGGTCTTGATGCGCTGGTTGTGGCTCTTGGCCTCGATTTCGCGGAGCACGGTCGCCATCACCCGCTCGGCGTGGTCCCACATCTCGTCGGTGCCGACGCGCTTGTCGGGGCGGGTCGACAGCTTGACTGTCAATTCGCCCTCGAAGCCGAAATCGGCATAAGTGGTCAGGATCAGGTCGTTGATCTTGAGGCACTCCTCGGCGAGCTGCGCCTCGGTGCAGAACACATGCGCGTCGTCCTGGGTGAAACCGCGCACCCGCATCAGCCCGTGCATGGCGCCCGATGGCTCGTAACGGTGCACCACGCCGAATTCGGCAAGCCGTAAGGGCAGGTCGCGATAACTTTTCAGGCCGTGCTTGAAAATCTGCACATGGCCGGGACAGTTCATCGGCTTGAGTACGAACCAGCGCTTGTCCTCGGCCTCGTCGCCCGCGGATTGGGCGGCAAACATGTTCTCGCGGTACCAGTCCCAATGGCCAGAGGTCTCCCACAACAGCTTGTCGAGAATCTGCGGGGCGTTGACCTCGCTGTAGTCGCCGGCCAGTCGCCGCCGCATATAGGCGATCACCGCCTGGAAGATGGTCCAGCCCTTCGGATGCCAGAACACCACGCCAGGGCCTTCCTCCTGGAAGTGGAAAAGATCGAGCTCGCGCCCCAATTTGCGGTGGTCGCGTTTCTCGGCTTCCTCGATCAGCTTCAGGTAAGCGTCTAGGTCCTCCTGCCTGGCGAACGCGGTGCCGTAGATGCGCGTCAGCATCGGGTTGTTCGAATCGCCGCGCCAGTAGGCGCCGGCCACCTTCATCAGTTTGAAGGCATTGCCGACCTTGCCGGTCGAGGTCATGTGCGGACCGCGGCACAAGTCGAACCAATCGCCCTGGAAATAGATCTTGATCGGCTCGTTTCCCGGGATGGCGTCGACCAGCTCGACCTTGAAGTCTTCGCCCTTGTCGCGGAACACCTGTTTCGCCTGCTCGCGATCCCAAACCTGTTTCGTGAAAGGTTTGTCGCGCGCGATTATCTCGCGCATCTTCTTTTCGATGCCCGCGAAATCTTCCGGCGTGAACGGCTCGTTGCGGAAGAAATCGTAATAAAAACCGTTCTCGATCACCGGACCGATCGTGACCTGGGTTCCCGGCCACAGCGTCTGCACGGCTTCCGCCAGCACATGTGCGGCGTCGTGCCGGATCAGTTCCAGCGCGCGCGGATCGTCTCGGGAGATGAATTCGATTTTTGCATCGCTCTCGATCGGATCGACCAGATCGACCAGAATACCGTCGAGCGCCATCGCGACCGTGCGCTTGGCAAGCGAGGGCGAAATGCCCTTAGCGATATCGAGGCCAGTAATGTGCTGGGGATATTCGCGCCTGGCGCCGTCGGGGAAGGTGAGGGCGATCTTGTGGACGGGTTCGACCGGCTTCAGGTTGGTGATGCTGTACTGGAATCCTGAAGCGGGCGTATTCTTCTCGGCCATGGTCGTCTCCTGTGGCTCACTCCTGCGAACGAGCGCAGGTAAGCGGGAAAGAGCGGTATAGCAGGCGATTCGCGTGGTGCAATCGCGATCGAATGAAAAATCCTTGCCTTTCAGGCGGCCGGAAGGCGGCAAGCTATTTAATTCGACGGCCACTCTTCCCATGCGCGTTGGCTTTTCCTAGATGCGTTTGCATGAAAAATCCGCCCGCTGACGGACCCCTTCATCGCCGCCTTGCGCCGACCGCGTTGATGCTCGGAAACCTTGTCACCGGCTGCTCCGTGCTGGCGCCGGCCGGCATGCTGATCGAATTGTCCGCCGATCTTGGCGTCACGGTTCACGCTGCCGCTTCGCTCATCACCTTCGGCGCCGTGATGCTCTGCATCGGCTCGCCGCTGACGGCGTGGCTGACGAGTTCGATCGAGCGTCGCATCCTGCTCACGGCCACGCTCGGCGTGCTCGCACTTGCCAATGTCGCATCCGCCTTTGCGCCCGATTATGCGAGCCTGCTCATCATCCGCCTGATCATGCTCGCCATCGGCGCCCTCTACACGCCGCAAGCCGCCGGCACCGCCGCCCTGATCGTTTCACCGGAAAAGCGCGGCGGCACCATCGCCTATGTGTTTCTTGGCTGGTCGCTTGCGGCGGCGGTCGGACTGCCGCTGATTACGTTTGTCGCCAGCCGTTACGGCTGGCGCGCCGCCTATGGCACCATCGGCGTCATCGCCGCCTTGAGTTTCATTCTCCTGGCCCTGAGGCTGCCGGGTGGGTTGATCGGGACGCGGGTCGACCTGAAAACCTGGGCCGAGGTCGGACGCAACCGCGCCATCATCGTGCTGCTTGCAATCACGACGCTCCTGATGTCCGGCCAATTCGCCGTGTTCACTTATATGGGACCCCTCTTGACCACGCTGACTCATGTCGGCCCGGACGGGGTGGGGATGGTGTTTGCGATCTACGGCATCTGCGGTTTTGTCGGGATTGCCATCATCAGTCGCATCGTCGATTCATGGGGCGCTTACTCGACCTCGGTACTGTGCATCTCGCTGGTGCTGACCGGGATCGCCGGATGGACGTTGAGCGCGGGCATCTTTCCACTGATGGCGTTTTCGGTTGCGATCTGGGGGCTTGGGTTTGCCTCGAGCAACTCGATGCAACAGGTAAGGCTGGTCACTGCGGCGCCAGCGCTGGCCTCCGCCTCGGTCTCGCTCAACACGTCGGTGCTCTATGTGGGCCAGGCGATCGGTTCGGCGATCGGCGGGCTATTGTACGCACACGAACTTCTCCGCGGCATCGGCTGTGCTGCCATCGCTTTTGTCGCTCTCGCGCTTGCCACGGTGATTTCGACGCGGCGGGTTTCGAGAATCTCGGCTTGAACCGAGATTGCGGCGATCCGCCACGTCCGGTGCGGCCAACTTTGCCCCCCGCAACCGCAACATTGGAGCCCGTGCGGGGGAGCGAAGAGCGCAACATGTGGAAGCCGACGCAGCAGGAAGGGCTCTGGTTCCATGGCGGCAATCTGCACCAGTCGCGTCACTACTCGCAGTTCCTTTCGCTGCAATTGAGGGCGCGCCAGGAGGGCATTCCGACGCCGGTCTATGGCCTGCAAACCGTCCATCACAAGGCCTAGAGCGAGAGCCGAATACAGGCAGTCTCGAGCGTTGGCGCAAGTTTCATGTTTGCGCCAACAACAGCGCGTCGCGGTTGAGGCTTGAGACCGAAGAAGATCGCGCTTGCCGCGAAAAGATCGATTGATCGCCGGTCGAAGTTACCGGCTCGAGGCCGTCTCGGAACTATACGACGCGAACCGCGTCAACGCCGGTTGCGAGGCCGTCTTGACCAGCACTTCCTTTACGGGCCGATCGGTCCAGGCATGGGTGACGTAATCGCGATGCGTCACGCCGTCGGGCGTCTTGACGAAGACGACGCTTCCCGGACGCAACGGCCCCTCCATATTATCGGAGACGGAAATGCCCTTGTCGCGGATCATCGCCATCAATTCCTGGTCGTGCCGCTGGGTGTAGCGGGTATAGGCGCTCACGAAGAAACCGGAGCGGTTGTTGGCGACCCAGGACGCAAACTTGTCCAATTCGCCATAGACCGCATCGAGCAGCACCACGCCGCGCACGCGATTGCCGAGACCGCCGACTTCCAGGCTCCATGCGGTCGGAACGAAGCCGCCGCTGTAGCCGATGATGATCACTGGCATGTTGGCGAAGGTTTTCGCCGCACTGGGATCGCCGTAGAGCCTGGCGAGATGATCGGCTGATTCGCTGACAAAGCGCTTGAGTCCACCGGGCTGCCAGAATTTGCCGGCGCTGGAATCGGCGGCATCGACGGCAAGCTGAGGCGCCAGCAGCACGGCATTTGCGCCGGACTGCGAAATCTGCTGGGGCACGAGCTGCCGGTCGCGCACGTCGCGCTCGAGCTTGGCGCCATGGCCGTGGAAGAACACGACGATCACGCCGGGTTTCTTGATGTCGAAATTTTCGGGGACGTGCATCAGGACGCGGTTGTCATTGTAGGTCTCGTCCTGCCAGTAGACTTTTCCGCCGTAGCTTCGGTGACCGCGGCGCTCGCCTTTGGAAATATTGATGAACGGTTCGTCAGTGCGCGGATTGTTTCCGAAATAGGGAAAGGCGGAGGATTTCAAGCCGACCAGGGTGGTCAGCTCCTCGCGGGGGCGCTGATAGGGCACAGTCGGCTCCAGCGAGGCGACGCGATAAGGGGCGGGCTTCGGCCGCACCTGCACCTGCACCGCGCGGCGGCTTTGCGCGTCGGCGGTCGTGGCCGGATGTTGCGCCAGGCTCTCCGCCTGCGTGGGGAATCGATCCTTGAAGCTCGGTTTCGGGAAGCGGTCGTCAAAGGTGTCGCCTGCGCCTTGCAAGTTGGCTGCCAGTGTGGCGGCGCTCGGCGCCTTGCTACCTTGGACAACAGCAAATGATAACGGAATCACCAGGGCAAACAGTGCGAGCCAGCGCGAGGGTCTTGATTGCTGCGGGATCTTGGCGGCAAACGTCAGCACGCGACGCGGCGTACCCGGTAATTTCACCGGGTTCGCGCGCTTGTATGCCTTGTGGATCGGATTAGCCCCGACCATCCACCCCTTTGCCCCAACCACCGACGACCGGCCTATGTCAGCTCGCAATGCGTTGCGGTGACGTTAATCCTCGGGAAATTCTTCCCCATTCCCGAAGCCGCCGAGAAAGCACGAAATCGTGTCGTGATTGTGGGGTGGAAAGTGCCTTTCGGCCCCATCCAGAGCCTGTCCACCATTTATGATGCCCAATAAAGGTACCAAAACACCGAAAACGGTTGAGATTCAATGGCCGTTAACCCTTCTTGAATTGGCCGGGTTCAGCCTGCAACGTTGAAATCGTCTGCGTGGGGCAGGGATCTGCCTCAGAGATTTATTTTAGCCGGTGGTCCTTTGATTCCATCATTTGCAAAGCTGCGTGCCGGGACGGAATGCGAATCCAAGATTCGGAGCAACGGCCGGCTTCGCGGCGGATCCACGGTTTCGGTGGTCGTGGCTGGCGCGATCGTCGTCGCCGACATGATCGGCGTTGGCGTCTTCACCAGCCTCGGTTTTCAGGTCAAGGACATTCCATCGGGCTTTGCCATCCTTCTCCTGTGGATGGTCGGCGGGATCGTGGCGCTGTGCGGTGTATTTTCCTATGGCGAGCTCGGTGCGATGTTTCCGCGCTCCAGCGGGGAGTACAATTTCCTCAGTCGCGCCTATCACCCGGCTTTTGGATTTCTGGCAGGCTGGGTCTCGGCAACGGTCGGTTTCGCGGCACCGGTGGCGCTCGCCGCGATGGCCTTCGGGGAATATGGCAAATCGGTATTTCCCGGCGCGCCGCCGCTGGTCCTTGCGGTTGGCGCAGTCTGGCTCGTCTCGCTGGTGCAACTGACCGGGATCAGGCACTCCGGCACCTTCCAACTGATCGCCACCATCCTGAAGGTCGTCTTGATCACCGCGTTCCTGATCGCGGGCTTTGCGATCGGCGAGCCGCAGCCGGTCTCTTTTGCGCCACACCCGTCCGACATTGGTTACGTCACCAGCGCGCCATTTGCGATCGGCCTTGTCTTCGTGATGTACTCGTTCTCGGGGTGGAACGCCGCCACCTACATCATTGGCGAAATACATGATGCAAGGCAAAACCTGCCGCGCGCGATGCTGGCGGGAACGTCGATCGTGCTCGTGCTCTACGTCGCGCTGAACGCGATCTTTCTTCACACCGCGCCGATCGACAAACTGGCCGGACAACTCGACGTGGCACGGATCTCTGGAAGCTTCATCTTCGGCGAGATCGGCGGGCGCGTCGTCAGCGCGATGATCTGCGTCGGCCTCATATCTTCCATCAGCGCGATGATGTGGATCGGCCCGCGCGTGATGATGACCATGGGCGAGGACATCCCGGCGCTGAGAATCTTTTCGCGCAGATCCATCGACGGTGCGCCGGTCTATGCCATCCTGTTTCAGCTCGCTGTCGCCACCTTGATGCTGTTCACCCGAAGTTTCGAGGCGGTGCTTGATTTCGTCCAGTTTGCGCTGCTGTTCTGTTCGTTCTTCACCGTGCTCGGCGTCATCAAGTTGCGCATCACGCAGCCGAACCTGCCGCGGCCCTATCGTGCCTTTGGATACCCGGTAACGCCGGTGGTTTTCCTGCTCGTTACACTTTTCATGATGTACTATCTTGCCGTCGACCGGCCGCTGCAGTCCTTTCTTGGCATTCTGATTATGGCTTCGGGCCTTCTGATCTATGCGATTTTCCGCAAACGTGACGATGCCGGTTCCGCGAGCCCCTCACCAACCCACCCGTCAGGTCGCGACTAGAGATGTTTGGCACGATGAAAATCGCGGTATTCGCAGCTGCAGCGCTCTTGGTGGCCGTGTTGCCGGCGCGCGCCGTCGATACCGCGACCGCCGACGACACCGCGCGCTTTCTCGCCGGCATGCCGCCGTCCGCCGATTCGCCGTTGATGCCGCTGACCAAGGACGCGGCCTGGCAGCATCACGCAAAATTCTTTGACGCGGCATTCGCGCAGCTCGAACAGCGCCAATTGTCGAGGATCCGCACCTGGGCGAACGCCAATCTCGCCGCGCCCAAGCCGACGATGTTCTACATGTTCTCGGGCCCGGATTTCCTCTATGCCGACGCGTTCTACTCGAACGCGTCGACCTATGTGCTGAGCGCGCTCGAACCGCCGGGATCGGTGCCGGATCTGACGCGAATGCCACGCGGCGGCGTCGACGCGGCGCTCTACAATGTCGAGCACTCGCTCGGCTCGATCTTGAGCTTTTCCTTTTTCATCACCAAGAAAATGAAGGTCGACCTGCACGCGGGCCAGCTCAACGGTACATTGCCCATCCTCTACGTGTTCCTTGCGCGCTCGGGCAAGACCATCCGCAACGTCAGCCCCGTCGCGCTCGACGACAAGGGAACAGCGTATTTCGCAGGCGAGAATCCGGGGCCCAATGCGACCCACGGGGTACGCATCGTGTTCGCCGGCAGCGATGGTGCGGAAAAGACGCTGTATTACTTCTCGACTGATCTTTCCAATTCCGGCGTGAGATCAAGCGGCTTTTTGAAATTTTGCGCTACGCTTGCGCCGGGCAACAGCCTGATCAAGAGCGCGTCATACCTTCTGCATTCCCCCAACTTCACCGCGGTACGCGATTTCATTCTCGCCAACAGCGCCACTATCATTCAGGACGATTCCGGAATTCCGCTGGCCTATTACGGTTCAAAGAAATGGCGCTTCTTCCCGTTTGGCCGTTACGCCGGACCGATCTCCGAATTCTATGGAAGATATCAGGAATCCTACGCCGAACTTTTCCGCCGCGCGCAGCCGATGGATTTCGGCATCGGCTATCGCTGGCGCACCCACGAATCGAATCTGCTGTTGTCGGTCAGGACGCCCGACGACGGCTCGGTCACCGCCGACGCGACGTCGTCAACAGAGACCCTTCCGCCGCCCAAACCCCGCCCGCGAAAGCCGCGGCCGCCAGCACTGATTCAGCCGCAGGCACAACAGCAGCAGCGGGGCTTCCTCTGGTTTCGTTTTTGAATTGACGCCGCAGCCGTTTCACCAGCGCACGCTCTGACTGGGCTCGATGAAGGCGCTCGCGGTTTGCGGCTTCGGGTGCTCGGTCATGTACAAGAAGTGGCCGACTGCAACGATGAAGGCGACGATCGCGAGCGCGGCCAGCAGGTCGATCTGCCTGGGATCGTGACCCCCGCTGCTAAATTTCCAGCGCATCGTGTCCTCCTTCGGAAGACATCGAACCAACAGCATGATAATACTCTGGTTCCGCCGCCGCAGTAAGTCTTTCGATTAAGTGCGGTGCAGCAGGCAGCTTACGGCGCGTTGACGCCACGCCAGCGTCCATAACGCCACGGCAGATACCAGCGTGCGCCGGCAGGCCTTGTCTGGGGGACGTTGTCGATTCCCGATGTGCCCCAGGGATGACAACGCAACAAGCGAGCAAGCGTCATCCATCCTCCGCCCCACAACCCGAAGCGCTCGACAGCCTCGTCGGCATAAACCGAACAGGTCGGCAGATGACGACAATTGTAGCCGACAAGTGGCGAGAGCGTGTGCCTATAAATCCAGATCAACGCGCGCCCCACTCTGCGCGGCATCCGCGCCGCGGCGCCGGAGCATTCGACACAATGCTGCGACAGTGAATGTTTCATGGGCGGTGTGCTGCGGTTTGGTGCGCCATCTGCCGGGTTCCCGTCCGTGGAACCGGCCCTCGCCAATAATTGTGCCACAGTTTAAGAAATATCAACGATTTGCGTCGCGCTGCAGCAAAGGTTCTCTGGACGATTCGGCGCATCACGTTTACGCTTCGTAACAGCGCCATGACAGAATCGTATGTCGCTGTGTCGGGGCCGTTGCCATCGCGCGTTTTGGGGCTTGCGGGGAAGGAACCAAATTGAAGTTCGTGAAATCGCTTGGCTTCTGCGGTTTGGCGCTGCTTGGCGCTGCCGCGCTCTCCATCTCCGTGTCCGGCGTGATTGCCGCCCTCGGCGGCTCGGCGCAAGCCGGGGGCGCGCTTGAGGAGCGCAAATTGCCGATGCGGTTCACCTGGGTGGCCTGCGAGCCCAATTGCCGCGGCTGGGTCAGCGCCGTCGGCATCGTGACCAATGAGAGTCCGAAAGACTTCGAAGATTTCGCCAAAGGGCGGGAACTTCACGGCGCCACCATTGTGCTGGATTCCAGCGGCGGCTCGGTGAACGACTCCATCGCGCTTGGTCGCCGGTTCCGCAATCTCGGTCTGATGACGACGGTCGGCACCAGCGTCGAGACTCATGGCGCGCAAGATCGTCGTTTCAGCGTGATGCCTGATGCGTATTGCGAGTCGATGTGTGTGTTCCTGCTGCTGTCGGGCAAGTCGCGCTACGTGCCTGAAACCGCGCATGTGAGAGTGCACCAGATCTGGATGGGCGATCGCGCCGAGGATGCGAGGGCTGCAAACTATTCCGCGGACGATCTGATGATCGTGGAACGCGATATCGGGCGGCTTGCCAAATACACTTTCGACATGGGCGGCGCCGGCGATCTGTTGTCGCTGTCGCTGAACGTGCCGCCGTGGGAAGATCTGCATGAATTGTCCCGGGACGAGTTGCGTATGACCAATCTTGTGACAACGGATACAATGGCCGAAGTGTTGCCGCAGATCGGCGGGGCTGCCGCGCCGGTCACGGTCGTCGCCGCAAAACCAGTGCAGGATCGCCTCGTGAGCGCCGGCGCGGATGATCTGGCGATTGCGGCGCCTGCGAAATCCACCAAGACCGCCGACGCGCTCTTGCCGACGGCGAGCGTTGCGGCAGCGCCTTCGCCGTAGCGAATTCGGTTAACGCAACTCGCTTTTGCAGGAAATGACGAGCGCCTTCAGGCCGAAGCAGGCTGGGCGGTCTTCGCTTCGATCTGGCCGATCGCGTCGACCACGGCGTCGAAAGTCAGCATGGTCGAGGCATGCCGCGCCTTGTAGTCGCGAACCGGCTCGAGAAACGCGATGTCCGCCCATTTGCCGTTCGGAGGGCTGCCGTTTTCCTTCAGCATCTTGCGGACCGTCTCGCGCAGTTCGCGCAATTCACTCGCTGTTGAGCCAACCACGTGGCTTGCCATGATCGAAGAGGAGGCTTGGCCCAGCGCGCAGGCCTTTACCTGATGGGCGAAGTCGGTGACTACCGGTCCCTCCATCTTGAGGTCCACCTTGACGGTCGAGCCGCATAGCTTGGAATGCGCCGTCGCGGAGGCGTCAGGCGAGGCGAGTTGCCCCAGCCGGGGGATGTTGCCAGCCAGTTCGATGATGCGCTTGTTGTAAATATCGTTCAGCATAGATCGAGATCTCGTGGCCGAAGCCTGATCGCCCCTGGTGGACCACCAGTGATCGCCCTTGGCGGCCGTGGTCCATAGCCCTATATATGGGTTGGCGGTGGCGGAAATACAGCCGCCAATCCCGGGCGACTTGAGCCAGGACCCCCCCGGAGCAGGAACGTCTTGGTTACTACGGTAAAGCGCTTACGGGACACAGGCGTCCGGCGGTACAATGCCGCCCCGTCTGCCGGTGACACTCCGGTCTTACGGCCGGTCGAACGGAGTTGACATGGACGCGCTGATCAAATCTCTCCGCCCAGGCAGGGCTCCTGATCTTAAGGCTCCTGATCTTAAGGCTCCCGATCTCAATCCTTCGGATATCAAGCCTTCGGATATTAAGCCTTCCGAGGCGAGGGCGCCGGAAACCCGGCCCGCCGAGCTCGACCCTGCCGAATTCATGGCCGCCGTGGTTCGCGCCGACCAGCCGCGCCCGTCGCGGGCTGAAGCCGAACAGGCCGTGCAGACCCTGCTCAGCTATATCGGCGAAGATCCTGACCGCGAGGGCCTTCTGGATACGCCGCGCCGAGTGGTCGAGGCCTACGACGAACTTTACCAGGGTTATCATCAATGTCCGGCCGAGGTGCTCAACCGCACCTTTGGCGAGACCGCCGGTTACGACGATTTCGTGCTGGTCCGCGACATCGAATTCACCTCGCAATGCGAGCATCACATGATGCCGTTCTACGGCAAGGCGCATATCGCCTACACGCCGGTGGAGCGGGTCGTGGGGCTGTCGAAGCTGGCGCGGCTGACCGACATCTTCGCCCGCCGCCTGCAGACCCAGGAGCATCTGACCGCCCAGATCGCAGCCGCCATTGACGAGATTTTAAAACCCCGTGGCGTGGCTGTGATGGTTGAGGCCGAGCATACCTGCATGTCGGTACGCGGCGTCGCCAAGCACGGCGCAATGACCTTCACCAGCCGTTTCACCGGCATGTTCCGCGACAATCCGGCGGAGCAGGCGCGCTTCCTGTCGATGGTGCGAGGTCCGCATCGGGCGTAAGGGACCGCGCTTCGCGTCAGTCAAAATGCGTTAAGCTGCAACAATGAATCGGCCGGTTCCGATTTGGTCGGAACCGCGCTCTACGCTTCGCCCTTCATTTTTCGAGCACGGTCGTGTCCGCTTCATCCGATAGCAACGAGATCGAGGAAGGGCTCAAGTTTCAGCCCAAATTCGACGCTGCCGGTCTTGTGACCTGTGTCGCGACCGACGTCGGCACCGGCGAGGTATTGATGGTCGCGCACATGAATGAGGAGGCGCTGCGCAAGACGATCGCGAGCGGAGAAGCCTGGTATTACAGCCGCTCCCGCCAATCGCTGTGGCGCAAGGGCGAAACCTCCGGTCACGTCCAGCGTGTGGTTGAGATGCGTACCGATTGCGATCAGGACGCAGTCTGGGTCCGCGTCGAGCAGACCGGGGCCGCCTGCCATACCGGACGGCGCTCCTGCTTCTACCGAAAGATCGAAGCGGGCGGGGGCGGCGCGCGATTGTCGTTCGTGGATGATCCGAAGCCGCTCTACCGCAAATGATTCTTCACCGGCCGGTGACCGGTCGCACAATACGCGGGGTCGTTGGTTCACCAATGGCCCGGTTACGCCGCTTGTTTACGCCTCCTTAACCATAAACACCCCACTGTGACCCACGTCCCGGGTGCAAGTGGGAGCTTGAGTCTCGGGCAGATAGGTCGTTTCGCGGGGAGCGGAGACCGGAACATGTCGGCCGACACATTCAACGCCACGGCAACGCCAGGTGTTGATCCTTCGCGTGTCCGCATCGCCGGCGCGATCAAGCAGGCAGCGGGCACGAGCGGCACCAGCTTCGAATATCTGCTCGCCACCGCCAAGATGGAGTCGGATTTCAATCCGGCGGCGGGCGCTGCGACCTCGTCGGCGCACGGGTTGTTTCAATTCATCGAACAGACATGGCTCGGTACCGTCAAGGAGGCGGGCGCCCAGTTCGGCTATGGCCAATACGCCGACGCCATCACCAAATCGTCCGACGGCAGCTATTCGGTCAGCGATCCCGCCACGCGCCGCTCGATCCTGAAGCTGCGCGACGATCCTGCCGCCGCTTCGACCATGGCGGCTGCTCTGACCCAGTCCAACAGTTTCAGGCTCACAGGCATGATCGGCCGCCGTCCGACCGACAGCGAATTGTACATGGCGCATTTCATGGGTGTCGGCGGCGCGGCCAAATTGATATCGAACGCCGAGGACAACCCGCAGGCATCCGGCGCGCGGCTCTTTCCCAACGCCGCGGCGGCGAACCATTCCATCTTCTATGACCGCATCGGGCGCGCGCGCAGCGTTTCCGAAGTCTACTCGGTGTTGACGCAGCGCTACGCCAGCGCCGCCGTCTCGCCGGCAACCCGCAATGCGCTGGCCTCGGTCGGAGGGCTGAAGCCTCCCGTGGCGCTCGCGAGTGCGCCTCCGACCACGCCTGCCGTCGACAATGCGGCCTATCTCTCGACCTTTCCGGACGTGCGAACGACTGAGCCGGTGACGGTCGCCTCGGCAGCCAGCGCGACAAATTCCGCCCCATCCGATCCGATCTTCCGCTCCCTGTTTCAGTCAGGTGAGCGCACCCAGCCGGTCTCTCAGGCGGTAAGGGAGCTATGGGGCAAGGGCTCGTCCTTGACCTCGGATCCGCAGACCGGCCCAGTCGCCGTGGCTTCGGCTTCGTCTGTGCCCTCGCTGCCAGCGAGCAATGGCGGCAGGCTGGATCTGTTCAGTGACCGCAGCGGCACGTTCAGCGGCTAGCAACCTTGGGTCATTGCCTCATCACTTTAACAACCCGCCACATCGCTTAACAAAACGTCAATAAAACCAGTTGCTTATGGTGAACGCTTTGTTAAGCGTCGTGGTTTATTTTGTCTTGCAGTGGCGCCGTATCGCGGTGTCGATCGTTGCGTAAGCCGGCAGGACAATGATCGTTCGGCAGTTCATCAGTTGGATCAAGACAGCGCCTGCGGGCGAGCGGGCGGAAGCAACCCGAGCCTTGGCGCGGGCCTGGCTGATTTCCAACCTCACCGAAGAGGACCGCGCAGCGGCCGAAGGCGCGCTGTTGATGCAGCTCGACGACGCCTCGCCCCTGGTGCGACAGGCCATGGCGGAAGTGTTTGCGCGCAGCCTCGAAGCGCCGGCCGCCATCGTTCAGGCGCTGTCGGTTGACCAGCCTTCGGTTTCGCTTCCGATTCTCGAGCACTCGCCACTGCTGATCGATGCCGACCTCGTCGACATCGTCGCGACCGGCAACAGCGAAACGCAATGCGCGATCGCGCGCCGCATCAATCTGCCAGCTTCGGTTTGCGCGGCGATTGCGGAGGTAGGAACGGCCGAGGCCGCGCTGGAGCTGATCGAGAACGCCTATGCCGAGCTTGCTCCGTTCTCCTGGGATCGCATTGTTGAGCGTCATGGCCATTTGGCCGCGATCCGGGAATCGATGCTGGTGCTGGAAGATTTGCCGGCAGCGACGCGCCTGGCGCTCGTTGCCAAATTGTCGGACACGCTGGCGCAGTTCGTTGTTGCCAGGAACTGGCTGAGTGCCGACCGCGCTGAGCGCCTTGCAAGCGAAGCGCGCGATCGCTCCACCGTGAATATCGCCGCCGCCTCGCGTGGCGAGGACATGGTCGGCCTGGTGCGGCATTTGCGCGTGACCGGCCAGCTTACCGCCGGATTGATCCTCCGCGCGCTGTTATCCGGCAATCTCGAACTGTTCGAAGCGGCGTTGGCGGAATTGTCCGATCTGCCGCGCTCGCGCGTCGCCGCGCTGCTCCACGATCGCGGCAGCGCCAGCCTTCTCGCACTCCTGAAACGCGCGGGCCTGCCGGAATCGACATTCGCCGCATTCCGCGTCGCGCTTGAAGCCGATCGCGAAATCGGATTTGTCGACACCGCCGGCGGTGCGGCAAGGCTGCGCCGCCGCATGGTCGAACGCGTGCTGACGCATTGCGAAACCGACGAGCACGCCGCCGAGCCGCTCATGATATTGTTGCGGCGTTTTGCGACGGAATCGGCGCGGGAAGAAGCCCGCCTGCTCTGCGACGAATTGATCGCGGAAGAGGCAATTGCGCCCGCTCAGTATGGCCTGATCGCGGCCTGATTTTCTTGAAACCGGCGCTTTTTCGAAGGCCTCGCTGTCATCGTGCCGGAAGCTGTTTCCAGACATCGACGGCTTATTGCGTTTCGGGTGAAGGAACGCGTGGGTGAAGCGGCGCCGTTCTTCGAGCGGTTATGCCCGGCTATGGTGTCGAAAATTATCTGGTTGCGAGCCCGGTCAATCCACGGGCGCGATGCCGGGCGCAAGAATGGCTTCGAGATGCTCGGGCCGGTCGCGATTGACGCGTGCGAGATACTCGTCGGCGACACCGCGCAGGCGGCGGCTGAGTTCGCTCGCCACGCTGATGGTGTCGAGCTTGGTTCGCTCCGCCACGATGGCCTGGATGGCGTTGATGTGGTGCGCAATCAGTTCGGCCGGCACCCTGGAGAGGTCGGGGGCGTGCTCGATGATCCGGCAAAGGCTTTCTGCGGCGGCGCCGGCCGAGGGGAAACCGAACGTGGCGGCGTCTCCCTTGACGTCGTGGGCGGCATGGAAGAGCTCGTCGCGTGTGGCGTCGGTGAAGCCGTGCGCGAGAATGGCAGCGTGCGCGGCGGCGAGGCGGTCGGACTCGATCACCATCCAGTTCCTGAATTCACCGGAAAGACCGGCGAGCGCCTTCTCAGCGCGCCCGATGGGATCATCGAGGTCCTCGTCGGAGACGCGCCGCAGCACGTTGCGCAGCGGATTGGGCTGCGTGATCACCTGGTGATCGGCAAATTTCTGGATCTCGATCCCGTCGGACTTGTTCTTCGCCATCGTTGTTTCCCCTCGGCGTTTCCCTCGCGCTGGCGCTATACGGTGGAACGGGCCTTGTCGAGCAGCGAGGGCTGCTGAAGGACCTCCACCTCGCCGCCGACGCGGCGCTCCGGTCCGCCATAGGCGGCATTGGTGTTGCGCCGGCGGTCCGGGCCGAAATAAGTCTTGGTCTTGATGAACGGTCGCGGATTGGCCACGACGTTCAGGACGCGCTGATACAGCCCCTTGGCGGAGATCGGCTTGACCAGAAATTCGGTCACGCCAGCATCGCGCGCATAGGTCACGCGCCGTTTCTCGGAATGGCCGGTCAGCATGATGATGGGGGCGTAGGGATTGCCCTTCGATTCCGGCTGGCGGATCATCTGTGCAAGTTCAAGCCCGTCGAAAATCGGCATCGCCCAGTCGGTGATGACGATGTCGGGAACGTAGTGAGTGTACATCTCGAGCGCGGTCGCGCCGTCCTCGGATTCGTACACTTCGCGTGCGCCGAACGAATGCAGCAGCGTCCGCAAGATGCGGCGCATGTGCGGATTGTCGTCGCAGATGAGAAATCGCAGCTTGTTGAAATCGATGCGAAACATGGTCGGGCGCGCCTCAGGGGCATATCTGCATGAGGACAGTATACCCGTCGTTAACCATATCCCGCCCTCGTTAAGGAATGGTTGCGAAGAGGGCTCGCGCCGGCCTCTGAATTCATCAAAAAATCGAGCGAGAGGCTCGCGCTTCGGGGGACGCGCGGCCGTCAGTAGCCGAACTGCTCGCGCAGGATCCGCTCCTCCAGGCTGTGGCCGGGATCGAACAGCATCCGCATCGAGATGGTCTTGTCGGACAGCACCTCGACGCGGCGGACGTCGCGTGCTTCGTCGTGGTCGGCCACCGCCGCGACCGGGCGCTTGTCGCCCTCGAGCACTTCAATGACGACAACGGCGGTGTTGGGCAGTAGCGCCCCGCGCCATCGCCGCGGCCGGAACGGACTGATCGGGGTCAGCGCCAGCAGTGCGGCGTTGATCGGCAGGATCGGCCCTTGCGCCGAAAGGTTGTAGGCGGTCGAGCCGGCTGGGGTTGCCACGAGGATGCCGTCGGCGATCAGCTCAGGCATCCGCTCATGCTCGTCGATCAGGATCCGCAGCCGCGCGGCCTGATGGGTTTGCCGAAACAGCGCCACCTCGTTGATGGCGTGATGCAGGTGCACGACGCCACGCATGTCGGTGGCCCGCATCAGAAGCGGATTGATCAGCGTGTCGCGCGCGGCTGCCAGGCGCGCATGCAGGTCGTCGATCGAGAACTCGTTCATCAGAAAGCCGACGGTGCCGCGATGCATGCCGTAGATCGGCTTGCCGGAACGCATGTGCTCATGCAGCGTTTGCAGCATCAATCCGTCGCCGCCGAGCGCGACCACAACGTCGGCATCTGCAGGAGCGTGGTTGCCATAAAGCGCGGCCAGTTGAGCCAGCGCTTGCTGGGCCTCGGCGCCCGCACTCGCCACGAAGGCGATCTTCTCGTATCGCTTGGGTTTGGCCATGGGATCAGCGGGGCTCACATGGAGGCTTCTGGAAGCTGGACGAGGAGGTCGTCTATACGACCTTGCCAGTGCTTGTCGAGATGACTGTCTTCGCCTCAATATGGTCGATCCGTCGCGATTTTGGGCTAAAATCTGCCGCTTGTCCGAAATAATTGCCTACGCGTGACGACGGCCGGCGACCGCTTGGCGATGGCAGGCGGCACGAAAGGCAGATCAGGGAGGATTAAAGACATATGGCCGTCCGTTTCGCCGCACGTTTTCTTGTGTTCGCATTGATCCTCGTCCCGGTCGCGACCGGCAGCCGTGCCGAGGATGTATCTGCGCCGTCGGCGCCGGACGCGCCGGCATCCCCCTCTTTGGCTTCGCCGCCGGCCACGCCTGCTGGACGACAGGCGAGTGCGCCGGGCGGCCGCGGCAATGCATCCACTCCGCTTGCGCCGGTCGAGCAGCGCCGCTTGCCCGAGGATTCCAGGACCAAGCAGTCGATTGCACTGCCCGGCCGGACGCTTGCCTTCACCGCTACCGCGGGATCGATCCGCCTGTTCAACGAAAAAGGCGAGCCGCAGGCCGACATTGCCTACACCTCCTATCAATTGGACGGCGTCAGCCAGCGCGAGCGGCCAGTGACCTTCTTCTTCAACGGCGGGCCGGGCGCGTCGTCGGCCTATTTGCAGCTTGGCAATGCCGGCCCGTGGCGGCTCTCCTTCGAGGGCGACATGCCGGCCTCCTCTGCGTCTCCCGAGCTGAAGCCGAATGCCGAAACCTGGCTCGACTTCACCGATCTCGTCTTCATCGATCCCGTCAGCACCGGGTACAGCCGGTTCGTCGCCACCGACGAGGAGGTCCGAAAGCGATTTTTTTCGGTCGATGGCGACGTCAATGCGCTGGCAGTCACGATACGCCGCTGGCTCGAGAAGTCCGACCGCCTGCTGTCGCCCAAATTCGTGGTCGGCGAGAGTTATGGCGGAATCCGCGGACCAAGGATCGTTCGCGAGTTGCAGACCGGGCAGGGCGTAGGCGTGAACGGGCTGATCCTGGTTTCTCCCCTGTTCGATTTCCGCGAATATGGCGGCTCAAGTCTCCTGCAATATGTAGCAAGCCTGCCCACCATGGCAGCCGTTGCGCGCCAGGCGAAGGGGGCGGTGACGCGCACCGATCTGGCCGATGTCGAAGCATATGCGCGCGGAGAATTTCTTGCCGATCTCGTCAAGGGCCAGGCGGATTCGCAGGCCACGACCCGGCTCGCCGATCGCGTCGCCGCCTTGACCGGGGTCGATCCGGCCACAAGCCGCAGGCTCGCCGGGCGCTTTGACGTGTCGGAGTTTCGACGCGAATACGGCCGCCGCGACGGCAAGATAACCGGACGGTATGATGCCTCGGTGCTGGGTCTCGATCCCAACCCGGATTCGAGCTCCTCGCATTTTGACGATCCTTCCGGAGACCCGTTGATTGCGCCACTGACGAGCGCGGTGGTCGACCTCACCACGCGGACGCTCAACTGGCGGCCGGATGGCGCCTATCATCTGTTGAACGGTTCGGTCGGAAGGGCCTGGGATTTCGGCCGCGGGACCAATCCGCCGCAATCGATCTCGCAGCTCAGGGAAATTCTTGCATTCGATCCGAAACTGAGGCTGCTCGTGGGGCACGGATTGTTCGATCTCGCCACGCCCTATTTCGGTTCGCAGATTCAGCTAGACCAGTTGCCCGCCTATGCTTCGCCCGAACGGGTGAAGCTTGTCGTCTATCCCGGCGGGCACATGTTTTATTTTCGTCAGCCCTCGCGCCAGGCTTTCCGGTCCGAGGCCGAAACTTTGATGAAATAGCGAACAATAAAAATGGCGCAGGCCTTCAGGCCTGCGCCAGAAACATCATTCAAGTCGATTCGATCAGTAGACCAGACCAGTGCCGGTCGGCTGATTGAGCGCCAAAGCGAGCGACTTGTATTCGGCGCATTCACTGCCGCAAATCTGCTGGATTCGGCTCAGGTGATATTGGGCCTGCTCACGGTTGCCCTGTTCGAGCTGCCACAGCCCGTAATATTGCCAGGTCCGAACGTGGTTCGGATCGGCCTGCAAAGCGCGCTCGTACCAGACCTGAGAGACCTTGTAGTCGCCGAGCTTGCGGTAGGAATAGCCGATCAGGTTGGCGACGTCGGCGCGGTCATCCTGGCCGAGTGCCTTCAGTTGCTCGATCGCAGAAGCGTAGTCGTGCCGATCATAGATCGTCGCGTAGGCCGCCCGATAGCCTTCGAGGAATTTGGGATCATCGATGCTGGAGCTCTTGTCTTGCTTCTTCTTCTTGGTGTCCTTGTGGGTATCCGTGGGCGGCGAGGGCGCCTCGCTGCCCGCCGCCCTGGCAGCATTGACCATGGGAACCGCCATCAGTGCGGTTACGAACATGGCAAGCGTCAAAAGCCGGATCGCAAATTTGGTCATGCGTCTCTCCTGATGTCGTTAGGGCAATTCTATATCGAAGCCCGACCGATTGAACACCCATCGCTACCAATCATTCCCGACACAATTTTTTGGTTTTTCGGGAATTTTTTTGACCGCAGCGCGGCTCATCGAAACGTGAAGGATATGTCATCGACATGAACGAAGTCCGTCGCCGCGCTTCAGGGAGGGTTCAGCACACGGCCGTTAGCTTCGAAGGCAGGATCGATGAGTCCGGCAATCTGGCCGGAAACTTCGTGATCCCTTTCGAAGGAGGAGACACCATGCTCAAGACCATTTCCGCCGCACTGCTCGCAGTTTCGGTTCTCGCCGCCCCCGCGCTTGCGGCAAATACCGGCAAGACGACCCAGGCGCCTGCGGCCAAGTCGGCTCAAGTGAACAAATCGACACAGGCGAACAAAAGTGCGCTCAACGCC
>Ga0306922_10001133_pt1 | contig 23526 bp, 19 predicted proteins | sample sta12Cox44000082_FD_203758 | JGI IMG/M metagenome (GOLD analysis project Ga0306922, IMG submission 203758) | Lab enrichment of tropical soil microbial communities from Luquillo Experimental Forest, Puerto Rico - statoxic.12C.oxic.44.000.082 (v2)... | ecosystem: Environmental > Terrestrial >... | reverse complement strand
ACCATGCCTTCGACGATCATGGATCGCAGCTCCGACGGATCGATCGCCTTGAGCTCGGGCAGATTGGCAAGCGGTGCAGCTCCGATACGATTGATAGCCGCGTCCTGTGCGAAGTACTCAGGACGCGCGGGGAGGTTTGCGGTCATCTCTTCGATGAATTCCTCGCGTCCATTGATCTGGAGCGCATAGTTTGTCAGGCGCTCGGTACCGAGTGTTGAAGATGTTTCCGAGCGCATATTGCGCCCACAAAGCGAACCTGCGCCGTGCGCGGGATACACGAGCACACTGTCCGGGAGCGGCAGCAGCTTGTTGTGCAGCGAGTCGTACATCATCCCTGCAAGCTGCTGAGGCGTGTGTGTCTTGGAAAGGTCGGGGCGTCCCACATCACCCAGGAAAAGCGTATCGCCGGTGAGCAGTGCAAATGGCGCGGCGGATTTCCCCGTATCCGTCAGCAGCAGGCAGATACTCTCGAGGGTATGGCCCGGTGTTTCCAGTACCTTGACCAGGATCTTGCCGACCGGCAGCTGAAAGCCATCGGTGACACTGACGTGGGGAAAGGCGGCACCGGCTGCGGCTCCGATGTAGATGGTGGCTCCGGTGCGGGCGGCAAGTTCCCTGTGCCCGGACACGAAATCAGCATGCAGGTGGGTTTCAAAGATATGGCGAATGGTAAGGGCCTGCTTGGCAGCAGCTTCGAGGTAGAGGTCGACGTCTCGCTGCGGATCGACCACCACTGCCTCGCCCCCGGAGCCGAACATGTAGGAGGCGTGCGCCAGACAACCGAGGTAAAACTGTTCGAAATACATAGCCACCTCCACGCGCCCGCAGAATGATAGCAAGAGTCTTGCGGGACGAAACAACAATCTGCATCGAGCAGCCCGGTTGGGCCGGAGCTTAGTTCACCGATCGTAGGCCTGCGCCAGCATCTTCAGCCGGGCGCCCACCTCTGGCGTGAGGACGCCTGTGCGAAATCGCCATCGCCAATTGCCCGCCGGCGTTCCCGGCAGGTTCATTCGGCCTTCGCTGCCGATCCCGAGGACATCCTGCAGAGGAAAAAGAACCGTGTGGGCGACTGATGCCATCAGCGTGCGAATCATCACCCAGTGGATCTCGCGACCGTCGGTGTTGAGGTAGCACCGGGCGAACTCCATTTCTTTCTCGACGTCCTCCGCGGTGCGCGTGCTATCGGCGACGCCGGTGTTGTTCCACCATCCGCCGACGGTGTCGTTGTCGTGCGTTCCCGTGTAGGCGACCAGGTGATGCACGTAGTTGTGCGGCTTGAAGGCCGGCGCCTGCGGATCTTTGCCAAAAGCGAACTGCAGGATCGCCATCCCGGGGAAGCCGAAGCGGTGGCGCAAGGCTTCGACCTCCGGCGTAATAACCCCAAGATTTTCTGCCAGGATCGGAAGATCGCCCAGTGCTGCCACGACAGCTTCGAAGAACGCAGCGCCTGGACCCTTGACCCAATTGCCGTTCACCGCCGTTGTATCTCCGCCCGGAATCTCGTAGTAGGCCTCGAATCCGCGGAAGTGGTCCAGGCGGATCATATCGAGCATCTCGAGCGCGCGCCGGAAGCGAGCAATCCACCAGGCGTGGTGGCTCGTGGCATGGGCTTCCCAACGATAGATCGGATTGCCCCAGAGCTGTCCGGTAGCGCTGAAATAATCAGGCGGAACGCCTGCCACCGTGATGGGTTGACCATTCTCGTCGAGCTTGAACAGGCCAGGATTGGCCCACACGTCGGCGCTGTCGAGTGCGACATAAATGGGCAGGTCACCCATGACACGAATATCCCTGCTCGCGCAATGCGCCTTCAGGTCAGTCCATTGCCGCTCGAATTCAAATTGGATGAACTTGTGGTGCGCGATCGAATCGCGGAGCGCAGAGGCAGCCTGGTCGAGTGCTACTGGCTCACGCAGACGCAAGGCGCGTCCCCACTTCGTCCACATCACGTTGTCGTGGACTTCTTTCAGCGCCATGAACAGCGCGAACTCATCGAGCCAGCCAGCGTTCCGCCGACAGAATGCTTCGTAAGCGTCGTGCTCACCCGGGCGCGCACGCTGGAAAGCTTCCGCGGCCTTGCACAGCAAAGGGGCCTTCCAGCGGATTAGCGTACCGAAGTTGACTCTGTCAGCACCGAAGAGGGGTCTGGATTCAAGGTCCGAAGCTTCGAGATACCCACGCTGCACCAGTGTTTCCAGGCTGATCAGGAGCGGATTGCCCGCGAATGCCGAAAAGCACTGATATGGGGAGTCCCCATATCCCGTCGGCCCGAGGGGCAGCACCTGCCAGACGCGTTGTCCGGCATTGTGCAGAAAGTCAGCAAATTTGTAAGCCTCCGCGCCCAGCTCACCGATGCCGTAAGGCCCGGGCAAGGAAGTCGGGTGCAGCAGGATTCCGCTGGATCGGGCAGGTGTCATTTTGTGTGCGGCATCGGCTGAAACAAAGCGAACACAGCTTGTTGAGGATCCGCCAATACTGCCATGCGTCCGACATTTTCCATTGTCACGGGCGGCAGGTAGATAGTGCCTCCGAGCTGCTTCGCCTTATTGGCAAAGGCATCGCAATTCGAGACGTGAAAGTAAATCAGCCAATGAGGGGGAGTGCCGGGTTTACGATCTCGCACGGGCGGAATGCCGCCGATGAAATGCTCCTCGTTCTTGATGTGGATGTAGTCGTGCTCTGGATCTTCGTCGTCTGTAACCATCTGCCAGCCAAACAAATCAGCATAGAACTTGCTGGCGCGCTCGGGGTCGGGCGTGCTTAGATCGGCCCAACTCAACGTTCCATCGACAGCGGAAATCCCAATTCCCATATGCTCCTTTGGCTGCCAGATCGAGAACACCCCGCCCGTTGGATCCTGGATGACGGACATACGCCCGATATCGAAAACGTCAAAGGGGTCCGCCAGGACGGTGCCGCCGATTTGTTTGGCCTTGGCCGCCTTGTCATCAGCGTTGTCAACCTGGATATAGACCATCCAGTTGGGAGGCACTTTCTGCGCGCGCTGATCTGCACGCAAGGTATAGGCGGCGGCGGCATCGCGGCCGTTGAGGCGGAACATGGTGTAGAAGTCATCCGGCCCCATCGGCATGTCTTCCGCCTTCCAGGCAAATAGAGAACTGTAGAACTGCTTGGCGCCCGACTGATCACTGGTAGCTAACTCGATCCAGCAGAAAGAACCGGCGACGTGTTTGTCGATGTTTGTCATGGCGGGGCGAGTATTACACCGGACGGAAGCGAGGTCAACACAGACCAAAGCCGGTGCAGCACAAAAGTACTCGCTCCACAACCCTTGATGAGATGCAGTCGCCCCTGACTCCTTTTCAGACAGAGATTCTCCGGCGTACCTGGTGGCGCAGTCACCGGGACAAAACGAATCTCATTGAACCTGCCCCCACGATCTGCCGGATGGGAAGTTTCGACCCGAGCCCCGCCGGCCCGATGCCCTGGCGCTCAAAACCAATGAAGGATTCTGTTATGCGCGCCTCAGCGCAACCTGCTGCTTCGAGGGAGATGCCGGTGTCCTGATCATCTCAGCGCCCGGATCGACCACGCGTTGCATCAACAATGCGGCCACGCCCATGAAGACACCTCCGGCGATCACCGCCATCAGCCGGTTGTTGTGCAGTACATGCAGCATCACCCATCCGAAGAAAAGCGAAGCGATGATCTCAGGAAGCACGATAAAGAAGTTAAAGATACCCATATATACGCCGGTTTTGTCGGACGGCAGCGAGCCGGCAAGCACGGAATAAGGCATCGAAAGGGTACTGGCCCAGGCGATGCCGACGCCGGTCATCGAAAGCAGCAGAAGGTTCTTGTCATGGATGATTGCGACCGACAGCAAGCCCAATGCGCCACATACTAGGCACAAGCTGTGCGCGTGCTTGCGGCCGACCGCTCTCGCCAGTGCCGGGAGAAAGAATGAAAAGACAAAACACACCAGCGAATACATGCCGAAGCAGATACCCGCCCATTCCACGCCGCGAGTATAGGTCGGGTCGTTTTGGTCAGTCGCTCCGAAAACGTTGTGCGCCACGGCTACCGGAAAGTAGAGCCACATGCAGAAAAGCCCAAGCCATGTCAGCAACTGCACCGGAGCGAGTTGCCGCATCGTGCGCGGCATTGCGCGGATCGCAGAAAAGATCTCCTCTGAATGGCTGGCGATGCTACGGTGCTCGCGTTTTTTGCGGCGGAAGGCCTCGATGTCTTCTGGCGGATATTCCTTGGTGCTGAAGATTGTCCACAGCACAGCACCAAAAAAAGCTGCCGCACCTATGTAGAACGACAGCCGGACGGTGAGCGGAATGGCGTGGCCTGAGGCGCCCGCACCGAGATGAAATACGTTTGTAAGCAGCCAGGGAAGTGCGGACGCGACAACCGCCCCCAACCCGATGAACAGGCTTTGCATGGCGAAGCCCTGTGTGCGCTGTTCCTCGGGGAGCAGGTCAGCTACAAAGGCCCGAAAGGGTTCCATGCTAATGTTGATCGACGTATCCAGGATCCAGAGCAAGCCTGCCGCCATCCACAACGCCGAGCAACGCGGCATCAGGATGAGCGCGCAGGAGCTAAGAATCGCCCCCGCCAGGAAATAGGGTCTGCGTCGCCCCAGCCAGTTCCAAGTATTGTCGCTGGAATGGCCAATGATTGGCTGTACCAGCAGACCGGTCAGGGGAGCAGCCAGCCAGAGAATCGGAATCTGGTCAGCGCGCGCTCCCAGGTATTCGTAAATGGCGCTCATGTTGGCCATCTGCAAGCCCCAGCCAAACTGGATGCCGAGGAAGCCGAAGCTCATGTTCCATATTTGCCAGAAGCTCCTGGATGGTTTCTGCATGGTACGACCCAATAATCCGGATTCAATCGCTTCGGCCGGGCCGAGTGATTGATTGCGTCCTGATGTTAGTTCTCTGAATTGAAGAACGCCAGCGCTTTGTAGAAAGGGGACGCAACCCGCGCCCGTTGGTGCTTCGCAAGCTGAAAAGAGCGTGTCGGCACGCGCTGGTTTTGCTACCCTCGACGAGGCATGGGAAACAACCGGATTCTTGGTCGAACACTTCGATCTTCCTTATACATCGTGATCCTCACCTGTGTGGTGGCCTCTGTACTCGCCTCTGGGGAAGAGGCTCCTCGCGTCTCCAAAGTCGAGCCCCCCGAATGGTGGTTAGGTTTCCGCTCGCCGCTGATGGTTCTGGTTACGGGCGAGAACCTCAACGATGCACGAATTTCCGTTTCCTATCCCGGGGTGCACGTCGGTAGGATCCAGGTCCAACCTGACGGCAAGCACGCGTTTGTATGGGTCTCCATCAAGAAGACTGCCAAGCCGGGCGATGTGCCGATTCTCGTGAAAACGTCTTCCGGGCAGAGCCGGACTGTGCTGCACCTGATGCAGCGCACACCACTGGCTGGCAAATTTCAGGGAGTCACCCAGGACGACGTAATCTACCTGATCATGCCAGACCGTTTCGCAGATGGCGATCCCGACAATAACCAACCCAAAGGCGCTGCGCCCGGCACCTACGACCGCGATGGAGCGAAAGCCTACCACGGCGGTGACCTGAAAGGCATCCAGCAACACTTGCCTTACTTGAAGGATCTTGGCGTAACGACGTTATGGATCACGCCGCTCTATGACAACGACAACTCGACGTCTGACTATCACGGCTACGGTGCCGTCGACGAGTACGCGGTTGAAGACCACTTCGGCACCATGACTGATTTCCAGGATCTGGTCAGTGCCGCTCACAAGATGAACATGAAGGTCCTGCTCGATGTGGTACCGAATCACGTTGGGCCGAGGCATCCGTGGGCAACCTCCCAACCAGCACCGAACTGGTTGCATGGCTCCGTGGAAAACCATATCGACAACACCTACGACTTTCCGCCGATTACTGATCCTCACGCTGTCAAGGAGAATTACCGCAGCGCTTTGGAAGGATGGTTTGCCAACGTGCTCCCTGACCTCGCGCAGGAGAATCCGCTGGTAGCTGAGTATCTCTACCAGAATGCGCTTTGGTGGGCGGAAAGTAGCGGGATTGACGGCTTCCGCATCGACACGTTTCCCTACGTGCCGCGCTCCTTCTGGGCCTATTACCTTCAAGGCCTGTTCGCGATATACCCGCATTTCTTTGCCGTGGGCGAGGTCTACAACGTCGATCCGACGGTCACTTCATACTTTGCCGGGGGGAGAACCGGATTCGACGGTATCGACACACATCTGCCAACTCCCTTTGACTTCCCGATGAACTCGGCAATCCGTGAGGTGATCAACCACGGCACATCGGCGAAGAAGATCGTCGATGTATTGCGCCAGGATCGCCTCTATCCCCATCCCGAGTTGCTCGTGACCTTCCTGGGTAACCATGACATGAAGCGCTTTTTGACCGATGCGGATGGCTCGCGTGCGAAGTTGGAGCTCGGATTCTCCCTGCTCGCGACCCTGCGAGGCATTCCACAACTGTATTACGGGGACGAGATTGGGATGGCAGGCGGCCCAGACCCAGACAACCGCAAGGATTTTCCTGGCGGATTCCCCCGAGACCAGCAGAGTGCCTTCACGCAAGCCGGGCGCACGCCGCAACAGCAGGAGGTCTACGCCCACGTCCAATCGCTGTTGCAGCTGCGTCAGCAACATGTCGCGCTGCGGCGCGGCATCCAGAAACATGTGGCGGTGGCAGACAGATATTACGCCTTCACGCGCGAGACTGAGGGGGAACGCCTGTTGATTGTGTTTCACAACGGCGACTCTTCTGCCGGCGTGAATCTTGAGCTGGGAGATACGACCATGGCTGACGCGAAGCGTCTGACGGCGATCTTCGGCGGTTCTGCCGCGCAGCTCGAAGGGACTAAGCTCGGCCTGCAACTTGCGCCCTTGAGCCTGACGGTCTACAAGGTTGATTGACCGACGCGGACCGTCGGATAGCCCATTCCAGCTCTTCTATGACCGAACGTACCTTCAAAGTGCGCACCTGCACGGCTGTTGCAGAATTCGAGCAGATGGTCGAGCTGCAACTGCGTGTCTGGGGTTACTCGGAGCGAGACGCGGTGCCGACGATCATGTTCGTGGTGGCTGCCAGGACCGGCGGGCAGGTCATCGGTGCTTTTGACGGTGAGCAAATGGTTGGCTTTGCCCTGGCCTATCCCGGCCTCCACGACGGCAAACCATATATGCATTCGCACATGGCAGCGGTGCTGCCCGCGTATCGCGACCTGGGGATCGGGCGCGAGTTGAAGCTGGCGCAACGTGCGGACGCGCTGGCCCGCGGCATTGCCCGTATCGAATGGACCTTCGATCCACTACAGACCAAGAACGCTTACTTCAACATCTGCCGTTTGGGAGTAATCATCCGCCGCTACCTGCTGGATGTCTATGGATCAACAAGTAGCCCTCTGCACGGCGGTCTTCCCACTGACCGCCTCCTGGCGGAGTGGCACTTGGAGTCGGATCATGTCACCAATGTACTCGCTGGCAGACCTCCCATGATCGGAAAGGATGCGCAACGAATTAACATCGAGCTCCCGGCAGAAGGCTCCCCGCCACACATGTTGGCTGGTGTTCAGCTGCGAATTCGCGAGCGCTTCCAAACGCTGTTCGGCTGGAATTATGTTGTGACGTGGCTTGAGCGCGAGGCGGACGGATCAGTGTCCTACATACTGGAGCGGGCTCAAAGCGGCTTCCCTGAGGGCTGGACGGCGATTCGTTGTAGGGAGGGTTCGGATCGGTCGAGGTAGCTTGAATAGACCGGTCAACGTCAGCGTTGTCTCCGTCGAAGAACAGGCTTGTGATTGCGATGTGGAAAGTATTGGTTCAAGCAACCGCGGCTGCGCGGTTTTGTGGCACGGACTCAAGAGCTGCTAACTCCTTTGCAATGGAAGGCCTGCCTGGGAGAAGGTGTTACAAGGATGCGTGTTCCTCCTTGAAGTCCCCGGCAGACAGCACACATCGCAAGCGATAAAGTGTCCATGCCAGTGCCGCAAGGCCGGCTCCCCAGGTTGCGAACGCCAAATTCACAACCCACCGGGGAGCTTCGCCGACTCGCCGCAACAGGAACGGCAGAAAATTCCACGCGGTGATGTGAACGTAATCCCAGGGATCGTACGTCATATCGTCGGTGTTGAGTCCCCATTCGCCCATCTTTCCCAAGGCAAAGGCCACGATGTTCTTAAAGCGCAGCCAGATCACGAACGTGGGATGGCCAAAGGTGTACATCTGGTAAATCTCCAGCGGCAGCCAGAACATGAGCGATGCCGCCTGGATCGCCGTGCTGATCGCGATCAGCGCCATGCCTGCCGTCCATACTGCCCAGCCAAGGTGTGCGCGATAACGCAGCAGCAGCGGCACCGAGATGAACGCCGCTAACTCTGCCGCCGTGGAGACATAACGGTCGCCCCAGGCGAAGTCTCCACTCCACACCGTGTATCGGGCGTAGAAGCTGATGTATGCAAAGAGCAGGCCAGTTGCGGTTGCGATATAGGCCTTCACATCGGGACGGAAGTGCTTCCAGGCCAGTATCGTAACCAGCGCGGTCAGCAAGAGTAGCGGATCGAAGAGGAAGATCGACTTCTCCGGCGTGAACAGTGCGCCGAAAAACCCGACGTGAAACGGCACCTCCCAGGGATACTTCGCGGGCAGATTGGGATACATGTGCTTGTACTCTTGCGCATAGACGGTCACGTAGGTGTTAAAGAACGACCCGAATCGATGGTATTGGTAAATGCGGTCAATCAGAACAAAGCCGAGATACACCGGCGCGGCAGTCTTCACGTAGGTAAGCCATCGCTGCCAGGGAACCCTTCTGCGGGCATGTTCGAACCACAAGACAAGGGCCAGGAACAGCCCGCCAGCCAGCAGGTCCAGTCCGGTAGTCAGCCGGGTCAGCAGGTTCAGTCCGAAGGCCGCCGATCCAATGAACAAAGCGCGACCGCTTCCTGTCCGCAGCCATTCGTACTGGAACGACAGGCCGATAAGCGTCAGAAGCATGATGTAGTTGTTTTCCATCAGGTTCTGGGTGTAATGCAGATGGGTGGTGCAAAACAGCAGTGCGAGAATGCCTGCGGCGGATTCTCTGGTCGTGAACTGTAATTGCCGCAGGAACTGAAAACCCACCAGGGCGGTTAGGACGGTGACGAGAATGTTGGTAATGTAGCTCACGATGATGCTTCGCACCGCCGGATCAGTACCGTCATAGCGGTCGAAGATGGGCAGCCGCTGGAAAAAAGTTCCAATCAGGTCTGCCGGCAGCATGAGCAGCGACTGGCCCATGCCATACCAGCTGTGCAGCTTCCCAACCCGCCCGTGGATGCCGAACTCGGGGAATTCATTAGGGAAGACCTCCGGCTCTGAGGTCCACCACGAGTGCGCCGTCTGCAATCGATGGGTGGTGTCGGCTGTACCCAGCTCGCCCGACTGAACCACAAAAGCGGCTAGCCCTGCTACCAGGGCCAAAAGGAAAATGGGATCACGAAGCCTGCGACCGAGAGGCGTAACCATTGCTTGCGATGGTAATGTAGGCAGCGCGAGTCCTCCAAGGTGCGACTCCAGGTGAACGACGCCAGAGCTGCCGGGTGGGAGACATCGCAGGCGACGACATTCCGACACCCGAGACCTCAACATCTCGCTCGGGTTTCAATACAATTAGGAATATGCGGTGCTGTCACCTGATCCTCGTGATTCTGAGTTTCTGTTTTGCAACTGTTGCTGTGGCGCAGGACCAGGGTCCGGTTGAACGGGTTCCGGTTGACAAGTCCGCGCCCAAGCCCGCGGACAACGCAGCCCAGCCTCCGCGTTCAGACGGTGACATTCCCGGAGAGAGCTCCAGCAAGAAGACAGAGATCGATGTCTCACCTCCCAAGAACGACCAGAAGGACCATCCCTACAGTTACGAAGTCGATACCGACAGCGATGTTTCTGAGTTTCACTCTTTCGATCCGCATAAGGCAATGAAGGCCATTGAGGTAGGTGACTACTATTTCAAGAAGGAGAACTACAAGGCCGCGATCAGCCGTTACCAGGAAGCGCTCGATTGGAAGCCCGCTGACGCTGAAGCCACCTACAAACTCGGCGAAGCGCTGGAGAAGTCCGGCGACCTTTCCGGAGCCGTCGAGAATTACCAGGCCTACCTGAAAATCCTGCCGCACGGCCCATATGCCAGGAAAGCCGAGAAAGCGCTGGACCGGCTGAAAGAGAAAGGCATCTCCAGCAGGGCAAAGGCGGAGGCCAAGCCTCAATAATCCAGATCGCGCTGCCGCGGAATGCGCCGCAGCGTTCCATCCTGAACAGCCATTCGGTGCGACAACTCGCTTATTTTTTCTCGCTCACCGTTACGCTGGCCGTCGTGTTCTCCCAGTCGAGCTTCAGGATCGCCGAATCGCCGCCGGTCTTATCAAACGAAATCGTGAAGATCTCCAGCCCCGAAGGCAATTGTCCTACCTTCATGTCGACCCGTGCCAGATCCTGCGATTGGTTGTACACCGTGCCCCATTGTCCCGTCTGCTTGTTGATGATCAGCTTCCATCCGTTCTGTGACGGTAGTGAATAGAGGGTGTAGTTGCCCTTGGGAACGCTGGCTCCCCCGATATTCAGGTCCACGTCCGTGCTGAGGCTGGTCGCGGCGTTGGCGCCGGTGCGCCAAACCTGATCGTAGGGAACCAGGCCGCCATAGATCTTGCGGCTGCGCATCGACGGACGGCTGTATTTGATGGTGACCGTTTTTCCATCTGCGAATGTGACGCTCGCTTCACCGGGAGGGCTTGCTTTCTGACAGTATGCGCATGATGAACAAGCCATCAGGACCAAAATGAACGACCAGGAACGGCTCTTGTGCATTGCAATCTCCTTGAAGTTGCGTCGACGTGACTCCATCGAGCGGCTCTATTATTCACACCCGCGTACAACGATACAATTGCAGACATGAGCGTTCTGGACGAAAAGCGGCAAGAGCTGGACCATTACGAGTTGATGATGGGCATACCCCGGGGGCGGCTCGCCGTCGCGCTCGATATGCTGACCGATGCGCTTACCCTGGTGGGCCAGCACGGTGTCTATTGCCAAAGCGCTCGCCAACCCGGCAAACCTGCGATGGACATCCGGATCATCATGAAGGGAATCACCGGCGCCAAGGAACTGGTCTCGTCGGTGATGGAAGAGCTGCGGAAACAAAAGGGCAAGAACTCTATGTAGCGCAAGAGCTTTTCATCAAATCTACGGGATCAATGCGAGCCTGTATCGAGATGCCACGGAGAGTACAGGTAGCAAGCTCGTCATGAAGTGGAACAACCCAGCGAAGCCGAACTTTTCCAGAACGCGCATCAGCTCCACCCCTGACCTGACAGGCGGGGCAGCTTAGGCATACGTTATATCGAAATTCGTTTATGATGGCGCGGTGCGACGGCGGAGGCGGAAACTCCCGAGATGGAGCTCGGTCGCTTCTTTGAGATTGCTTATGCTCCTACCTTGTCTAACGATCCCAACTTCTGGGCACTCGGCGACATACCAGGCTTCTTCTTGAGGAACGACCGCGGTATAAGTCCGACCAAGTGCAGTTTGCCAGCGATGCTGTAGATCCTCGCTGAGAGATTCACATCCCTCATTTCCAGGACATCACGCAACGCTTCGCTTGACCCATGGCGCTTGGCAAAACCCTCGAGATGGTCTTCTCGCTTCCGACGCTTGTGACCGGGTTAGCTTTTGGTTTTGGACGTATCACCTTCCCCGAAAATGCGGAGGCGTTTCTCGCAGTACTACCGATACCAAACAGGCAACATTCCGACCAAGCCTTCCCTTAACGAATCTCTGCCCAACTTCTCCGTGCCACATCAGTAAAATCGATTTTTTACGCCACCACGTACTTGCCGGTTTCCAGCACCCGGGCGGCAATCTTCTCCTGCAACGCGATCACGTTGACCGGCTCGTGCTTTACCAGCCGGCGCACGATGGCCATGTGCGTGCGCAGCATGTCGCCGTCGGCAACGGCAGCGATGATCTTCTTCGCCGCGGCCTCGAGCTTCGTCATGGCACCGGCGATGTATACCTGCGCCATCGCGACTACGAGCCCGCCCTTGTCATCCCCGTGCTCTTCGATATACTTGCACGCTCGCAGCAGGGCAGAGTCCATGGCGAACGTCTCGATCACCATGTCGGCGATGGCGCCCATGATCTCCTGCTGATCGGCCAGCTTCTGCATGTATTTCTGCGAAGCTGCGCCTGCGATCAGCATTGAGAGCTTCTTGGCGTTCTCGACGATCTTGCGCTCGGCAGCCAATGTACCTTCGAGTTCCTCGGTGGACGGGCCTGCCATCACTTCATCCATCGTCTTCTTAATGGCAGGCAGTAACGCGAGTTGTCCGCTCATGGCGCGCTTCAGCAGCCATCCAGTGATGATCATCCGGTTAATTTCGTTTGTGCCCTCGAAGATACGGTTCACGCGCGAATCGCGATAGGCACGCTCCGCCGGATATTCCTCGACAAAGCCGTAACCGCCGTAGACCTGGACCGTCTCATCGACCACGAAGTCGAGCATCTCGGAAGCGTTGACCTTGATGATCGAGCACTCAACTGCGTATTCCTCAATTGCCTTGCGCACCGCCTCGGGATTTGGCTCTATTTGCGAGAGCGCAGTGTCCATCATGCCCACCGTGCGGTACACCATCGACTCGCACACGTAGAGCCAGGCTGCCATTTGCGCCAGCTTCTCGCGAACCAATCCAAACTCCGCAATGCTCCTGCCAAAAGCCTTGCGCTCCTTGGCGTAGGCGATGGCATGCTGCAGAGAATTGCGAGCACCGCCCGTACAGCTCGCGCCCAGCTTGAATCGGCCGACGTTCAGGATGTTGAAGGCAATGATGTGACCCTTGCCGATCTCGCCCAGTACATTCTCGACCGGCACCTTGCAGTCATTCAGAATGAGCGGGGCAGTAGAAGAGCCGCGAATACCCATCTTCTTTTCTTCTGCGCCGACCGAGAAGCCGGGGAAGTCCTTTTCCACCAGGAACGCCGTGAATTTCTCCCCGTCGATCTTGGCGAAGATGGTGAACAGGTCGGCGAAGTGGGCGTTGGTGATCCACATCTTCTCGCCGTTGAGAATGTAATGCTTGCCGTCAGCCGAGAGGACAGCGCGCGTGCGGCTGTTCAATGCGTCGGAGCCGCTGGTGCTCTCCGACAGCGCGTATGCCCCAACTAGTTCACCCGTCGCCAGCTTTGGCAGGTATTTTTTCTTCTGAGCCTCGGTACCAAAGAACACAATGGGCAGCGTGCCGATGCCGCTGTGCGCGCCCATGGTCACCATGAAGCTGCCGTACTTCGCCATGAAGTCGGCGATAATGGCGGATGAAACCTTGTCCATATCCGAGCCGCCGTACTCAGCGGGGATGTCAGCGTTGGTCAGTCCCATCGCCGCGGCTTTCTGCAGCAGTTCGCGCGCCACCGACCAGTCCTTGTGCTCCATTTTCTCAGCGTTGGGCACGACTTCGTTGGCCGCGAACTCTCCCGCCAACTTCGCGACCATCAGTTGATCTTCATTGAAGTCCTCCGGAGTGAAGACATTCGCCAGGTTGTGGGCTTCGAGCAGAAAACTTCCGCCCGTGGTCTTGGTCTTGGGAACTGCCGTCGTCGTTGCCATCGATGGTCGCCTTTCGCTGTCGCGTCTTGCCGTTCGCCTCTCGGCTTCTTGCTCTTGCCCCTACTGCTCTTATCCCGACCGGGCGCCTTGGCCCCTGACCGGAGGGATCCGCGCGTCTGCCATTCTTCCGCGGCTTCTGTTTTAACTGCTCGTGTTACCCGGCGCTGAAGCGCTTGGGCCGAGATGACTCGTTGCTTTGCTTTTCTCCGTGTCCTCTGTGGGGGAATCGATTTATTGCAAGTTTTCGAAGATCCCTGCCGCGCCCATGCCACCGCCGACACACATGGTCACCATGCCGTAGCGTCCCTTGCGGCGCTTGAGCTCGCGGATGATGCTCGCCGTCAGCTTCGCCCCGGTGCAGCCCAGTGGATGCCCCAGCGCGATCGCGCCTCCATTCACGTTGATGCGCGTCGGATTGAGATGCCCTTGCTGGATCACTGATAGCGACTGAGCCGCAAACGCCTCGTTCAACTCGATCACCTCGATGTCGTCCAGCTTCAGGCCAGCCATCTTCAGCGCCTTCGGAATCGCGTAGACCGGGCCGACGCCCATTTCTTCAGGTTTGTAACCGGCTGTTGCGTACGAAACGAAGCGCGCCAGTGGCTGGAGTCCAAGCGCCTTGGCCCGATCAGCCGACATCACCACGGCTGCCGCCGCTCCGTCTGACATCTGCGACGAATTGCCGGCGGTAACGGTGCCTTTGGCATGAAATGCGGGCTTGAGCGCGGCAAGAGCTTCAAGCGACGAATCCGCGCGTGGACCCTCGTCCATCTTGAAGACGATCTCTGTGCGCAACGGCTTGCCACCATTCGGCGTGGTGAAGCTAACCGGCACCGGCACCAGTTCGTCGTCAAACTTTCCGGCCTCAATGGCTGCGATCGCGTTCCTGTGGCTGCGCAAGGAGAATTCGTCGGCCATCTCGCGCGTGATGTTATAGATCTTGGCGAGCCGTTCGGCAGTGAGGCCCATCGAGAGATACGAATCGGGGTAGTTTGCCACCAGCCAGGGATTGGCCGAGACCTTGTGCCCGCCCATCGGGATCATGGTCATCGATTCGACACCGCCGGCAACAATCGCCTCCGCGCCGCCCGCCATGATGCGCTCCGCGGACATGGCAATCGCCTGCAGGCCCGACGAGCAGAAGCGGTTGATCGTCATCGCCGAGCACTCGACCGGCAACCCCGCGCGCAGCGACGCGATACGAGCGACATTCATGCCCTGTTCCGCCTCGGGCATGGCGCAGCCGAGAATCACGTCTTCGATCTCCTTGGGATCAACCTGCGGCACACGATCGAGCGCGCCCTTAATGGCCACCGCCGCCAGGTCATCGGGCCGCGTCGCCCGCAAGGTTCCTTTGTAAGCTTTTCCGACCGGCGTACGCACCGCACTGACGAGTACAACTTCACGCATAAGCAACTCCAGCATTTGGCACTTGGGCTATCGGCCATCCGTTCTCAGTTGCAGCCAATAGCTAAGCCAATTTCAAATTGTCATCCCGGCCGAGTTCGCCCCGTCGCCCCAGCCGAGCGATCGGCGGTGTTAATGGTGAAAGCCGACCACTGACAACGATTCTTAGTTCCTCATCGTCTTGCCCGTTTTCAGCGTGTACTGAATCCGTTCCTGCGTCTTCTTTTCGCCGCACAACGACTTGAATGCCTCACGCTCCAGGTCCAGCAGATATTGCTCGCTCACGGGAGTGCCCGGCGTCACGTTGCCGCCACACAGCACCTCGGCGACCTTGTTGCCGATCTGCACTTCATGGTCGGTGATGAACTCGCCGCTGCGCATGAGATGCACGCCCAGCTTCATCGTTGCCAGAATGCTCTCGCCGGGAGCAGGAATATCGGTCAAAGGCGCTGGCGGACGATAGCTTTCGCGCGCCAGCTCGAGCACTCGTTCTTTGGCTTCGGCCAATACGCGCCCGCGGTTCATTGTGATGTTGTCGCCGTTGGAGAGGAACCATAAATTCCGCGCTTCCGAGGCCGAGGTTGAAACCTTCGCCATAGCGATCGTCTCGAACGCTTGCTTCATCGCCTCCATCAGTTCGACACCCTCTCCGCGGCCATGCGGACGCACCTGGTGGGCGCGGTCAAGCGCACGAAGCGTCATCTCCTTGCAGCCTCCGCCGCCGGGCAGGAGGCCGACTCCGACCTCGACCAGCCCCGAGTACAGCTCCGCATGCGGCTGACGGGCCGCTGAATGCAGGCAGATCTCCGTGCCACCGCCAAGCGTCATGCCGAATGGCGCAGCTACGACTGGTTTGGACGAAAACTTGATGGCCTGCGTCATGTTCTGGAACTGGCGAACGGCCATGTCAACTTCGTCCCACTCCTCCTCCTGGACCGCCATCAGCAGCAGCATGATGTTGGCGCCGACGGAAAAATTCGCAGCATCGCTGGTGATGACGAACCCGTCGAAGTTGTCGCCCGCACCGCCGGGCTTCAGCGTCTGCGTAATCATCTGCACGATGTCGCCGCCCAACGCATTCATTTTGGAGTGGAACTCGATGCAGCCAACCCCCTCGCCCAGGTCGACTAGCGATGCACCCGCGTTCTTCTTGACCACACCATTCGACTTCTTCGCGACCGTGACCGACCACACACCCGCCGGCACTTGTTCGGGAAGGTAGTCGCTGCTGTGTACGTCGAAGAAAACGCGTCCGCTGGGGGCCCTTGGATCGTCGGCATACCAGCTCTTGTTGCCCGCCACCAGCAGCTTGTCGACGTTTGCTGCGACCGGCTTGCCTTCGCTCTTCATGCGCTCGACGGTCTTCGGAACGCCCGCGGCATCCCACAGCTCAAACGGACCCATGTCCCAGTTGAAGCCCAGCTTCATGGCGCGATCGATCTCAACCACTGAGTCGGCGATCTCGCCGATGCGGTTTGCCGCGTAGGTCCACAGATCGGACAGGATCGTCCATAGGAAGGTGTTTGCCTTGTCCTTCGAAGGCGAGAGCAGCATCTTTAGCCGCTCGGGCAGATCCTCGACATTCTTCGCCATCTCGAGCGACGGGAATTTTGGACGCTGCACTGGACGATACTCCATCGTCTTCCAGTCGAGAGCGAAACGTTGTTCACCTTCCGCCGATTTCTGTTTCTTGTAAAAGCCGCCCCTGGTCTTGTCGCCGAGCCATTTGCGCCCGAGCATCTTCACGAAGAAGTCGGGCAATTGCAGGTCGCTTCGCTCATCGCGGATGTTGGTGCTGGCATTACGCACCACGTGGCCGAGCACGTCGAGTCCGACCATGTCTGTGAGGCGGAAGGTGGCCATCTTCGGCCAGCCAACTGCGGTCCCGGTGAGAGCGTCGACTTCCTCGATGCTGAAGTTCATCTCCTGCATCAGGCGCATCACGTTGAGCGCGGAGAACGTGCCGATTCGGTTGGCGATGAAGTTGGGCGTGTCTTTCGCTTTGACTACACCTTTGCCCAGGTACACATCGCAGAAGTGCGCGATCGCATCCATCGCTGCCTGGTTTGTGTCGGGAGTGGGGATCACCTCCAACAGCCGCATGTAGCGGGGAGGATTGAAGAAGTGCGTACCAAACCAGTGCTGGCGGAACTCGTCCGGGAAGCCCTCGACAATCCTGGCTATGGGAATTCCGCTGGTGTTGGTGGTGATGATCGTTCCTGGCTTGCGAATGGCTGCAACTTTGCCCAGCAGCGAGCGCTTGATTTCGAGGTCCTCCACCACGGCTTCAATGATCCAGTCCGCGTCGGCAAGCTTCTCGAGGTCGTCCTCGAAGTTGCCGATGGTGACCAGGCGCGCCAGGGACGGCTCAAAAAAAGCGGCAGGCTTGGACTTCACCGCAGCTTCCAGGCCAGCGGCGGCGATACGATTGCGTGCCGGGCCGTCGGCGTCGGGCGGAATGATGTCGAGGAGGGAGGAGGGAACACCGGCATTGGCCAGGTGTGCGGAGATACGGGCGCCCATGGTGCCCGCGCCCAGAACAGCGACTTTCTCAATCCTTCTTTGCATGGAACGTCTTCGATGGCTCCAAACTTCGCCCGGCACGGGCGGCTCTGGTCGTTCGATGATTTTTCCCGAAAGCAAGGCTCCGGAAGAATGGCGGCGCTGTATCGGCTACGAACTTCGATACCGGAGTGTTGAACAATAATGAAGGAACCTGGACAACGGCACGCAGCGATGGACCACGGATGTGACGACTCTCATCGACGCTACTCTCCTCGAAGCAACGACCCCAAGACACATGGCGCGCGCCGTAAGATGTGGGGTGAGGATGGCAACGACGCGCGCCGATTAAGTTAGCTCGATGGTACTGAATGAATCCTCATTCAGTCAAGAAAAATCTTCGCAAGTTGTTCTCCCATAACGGAATTACGAGAACGACTTGGCTAGCAGGAAGGCCGCTCTCGCGGCAAGTCCGCCGATCACAATGGTTTGTGATGCTGATCGGACTGGCTTGGCGCCCGTGAATCGGCCCTTGATGAAGCCGAAGACTCCGAGGGCGTCAGGGTGACAATGACAGACCAGAGCAGGGCAGCCCGCGTGCTGTGCATAGCCGTATACGGCGCCAGCGGGATAATGCCGCCTGCGATGTACGAAGCCGCGATGGTTGTGGCGCTCTGCACAGCGCGTTTAGGGTTGGGCTCTTCCAGCCCGAGAGCGCTTCGACGACCGGCCCGCTCTCTTCGGGAGAGAGACCGTAATCGGAGAAGACGTTCTGAACCTCGCGTGCTTCTTCGTCGGGAACCTCTCGCACCTCGCGTTGCTCGCGCTGGCGCTCGCTCTCGTAATGTTCGGCGTCGCTGCGCGCGGCAAGGTAGCCGCCGAGTCCCATCGCGATCGAGCCGGCAGCAATTTCCACCAAACCTGCAACCACGACGATGCGGCTGTTATCGACCGCGCCCGACAGTCCCGCAGCCAGCGCGAAAGGAACTGTGAGCCCGTCGGACATTCCGATGACGACGTCGCGGACAACGTCGCCTGCTGTGAAATGGCGCTCAACGTGTGGCGTTTGCGGCATGAGTCTCGAGCTCAGGATGTTCTTTGACGTACTGCATCGCCCGTGCGGCGACGGCGCGCTCGCCATTGTAGGTCAGCCTTCGGGAAGCGTCACCCAGCGGCAACCAGAACGCGTGCTGCACTTCGACCCGCATCTCCGGCGAGATGTTGCCCATGCGCCCCGCACGGTAAAGCAGCAGGAAGAAGCTGACCATCTTGAAGACCCGCGCATGATCACCCCAGTTGCGAACGTAAGAATACTTGATGTCGGCGAGCTTGCTGATGAGGTCAGCCTCGACCCCCGTTTCCTCGCGCACTTCCCGCACCGCCGTCTGCGGCGCCGTCTCGCCCGGATCGATAGCTCCCTTCGGCAGGGCGAGGAGAGCATGCGAGCCCATTTTGTTACCCGGCTTCCGTCTGGCCAGGGGCTTGCGGGGGCGTTCCATGTGCGGCTCGATGACTGCGACAAACCAGCAGCCACGCATCTTGCGCAGCACCACTCCGCCGGCCGAGAACTCGCGTTCCATAGGTTGGATTGGGCGAACGGGGTAGTTTGGCAGAGTCGGGGGTGTGGAGCAATACGCAATTGGCTGCCCAGCACCTCGCGCGTTGCTAGTTGCGGATCGCCTCAATTACACTAACCAGTTTCCTGTTGTTGCCCGATCCTCAAAAGGAGCAGGAAAGGTTCGGCCGATCCGGCCGGAGGCGGGCGCCGGTTTGTCCGCATCCATCATACAAATATGAAAATACATGAATACCAAGGGAAGGCCATCCTGTCGAAATATGGCGTGGCAGTGCCCCGCGGCCAGATGGTCGAGAGCCGCGAAGACGCCCATGCTGCCGCAAGCGCTCTCTTCCACGACGGCGCAACCGGCGTCGTGGTCAAGGCGCAGATTCACGCGGGCGGCCGCGGGAAAGGCGGTGGAGTCAAGATCGCGAAATCGCCCAGCGAAGCTGCCGACCTGGCCGAGAAGATGCTCGGCATGAGCCTGGTCACGCACCAGACCGGCCCCGAAGGTAAGAAGGTGCAGCGGCTGCTGATCGAAGAGACGCTGCCGATCGCACGTGAGCTGTACCTCGGCATCGTGCTCGATCGCGCCGTGGGCCGCAACGTGTTCATGGCCTCGGCCGCCGGCGGCATGGAGATTGAAGAGGTTGCCGCGAACGATCCGAACGCGATCATCAAAGAGCACCTCATTCCCGGGGTAGGGCTGCAGGGCTACCAGGCACGCAAAATCGCGTTCAAGCTCGGACTCGATCCCAAGTACGTGAGTGGTGCGGTGAAGCTGATGACGGCGCTGGCGCGCGCGGCAGAGGACACGGATGCCTCGCTCGTCGAGATCAATCCCTTCATCACCACAACCGACGGACGGCTATTCGCACTCGATGCCAAGATGAACTTCGACGACAACGCGCTCTACCGGCATCCCGACATCAAGGACCTGCGCGACCTGACGGAGGAAGACCCGCTTGAAGTCGAAGCCAGCAAGTACAACCTGAATTACATCAAGCTCGATGGCAATGTCGGCTGCATGGTCAACGGTGCCGGACTGGCGATGGCGACCATGGACATCATCCAGTACGCGGGCGGCATGCCGGCGAACTTCCTCGATGTAGGCGGCGGGGCCAACGAAGATCAGGTGACGCACGCGTTCGAAATCCTGCTGAGCGACAAGAACGTGAAGGCGGTGCTCATCAACATCTTCGGCGGCATCCTGCGCGTGGATACGCTAGCCAACGGGGTGGTGAGCGCCGCGCACAGGACCAACATCCAGTTGCCGATCGTATTGCGGCTGGAAGGAACGAACGTGGAACAGGGCCGCAAGATCTTGAAAGAAAGCGGGCTGAACTTTACGGTGGCAGAGACCATGAAGGATGCTGCCGAAAAAGTCGTCGCCGTCGCCCGGGGGGTTCGATGAGCATACTGGTTGATAAATCGACAAGGCTGATCGTGCAAGGCTTGACCGGCCGGGAAGGTACCTTCCACGCCAAGGCCTCGGCAGAGTACGGTACCAAGGTGGTCGGCGGCGTGACCCCCGGCAAGGGCGGCACCACGCATGAAGGCTGGCCCATTTTCAACACAGTGAGCGACGCAGTGACCGGGACCGGTGCCAATGCTACGGTCATCTTTGTTCCGCCGCCGGCCGCCGCCGACGCCATCATGGAAGCCGCAGATGCCGGCGTGCCGCTGATCGTCTGCATCACCGAAGGCATCCCCGCGATGGATATGGTGAAGGTCTGGGAGTTCCTGAAGGCGAAGAACTCACGGTTGATCGGGCCCAACTGTCCCGGCATCATCTCGCCGGGGAAGTGCAAGATCGGCATCATGCCGGCGAAGATTCACAAGGAAGGCAATGTCGGTATCGTCTCGCGCTCGGGGACGCTGACCTACGAGGCAGTGCACCAACTCACGGTTCGCGGAATTGGACAGTCGACGGCGATTGGAATCGGAGGCGATCCCATCATTGGCACGAACTTCATCGATGCCATCAGCCTGTTCAATCAGGATCCCGAGACCGAAGCGATCATCATGATTGGCGAGATCGGCGGCAACGCTGAAGAGACGGCCGCCCAGTACATCCAGCGGAACGTGCGCAAGCCGGTCGTGGGCTTTATCGCCGGACAGACCGCGCCTCCGGGACGCCGCATGGGCCACGCCGGTGCAATCATCTCTGGCGGCAAGGGAACTGCGTCGGAGAAGATCAGGGCCATGAAAGCTGCGGGTATTCATGTTGCCAACTCACCCGCCGAGATCGGCGAGACGCTGGTGAAGGCGGCAAGCGCGGTGCCGAGGTAGCGAGGGTTGACGGTTGCCCCTCGTCATTGGCGCTGCAGGACTGGCGCGCACACGAACTTCGAGTTGAAAACTTCCTTGTTGTCGTCGGCCCGGGTATCGCCGCGGCGACCGAATGACAATTCTGGCTTACTTACCGCTGAGGGCTAAGCGCCTACAGCCATTGACGAACAGCGACTGACACCGGGAAACCCAACGCGCCAAAAAAAACATAGAGGCCCAATCAACGCATGAAGACACTCCAACGCACTCTTTCCATCATCAAGCCCGACGCCGTCGAAAAGAAGGCAACGGGCGACATCATCAACACGCTCCTGCAAAACGGCTTTCGCATCCTTGGCATGAAGATGCTGCACATCAACAAGCCGCAGGCGGAGGGCTTTTATGCCGTGCATGTGCATCGGCCATTCTTCGAATCCCTGACGAACTTCATGTCCAGCGGCCCGATCGTGGTCATGGTTCTGGAGAAAGAGAACGCCATCGCCGACTACCGCACGCTCATGGGCGCCACTGATCCGGCGAAGGCGGATGACGGTACCATTCGCAAAAAGTGGGCTGCCAACATCGAGAAGAACGCGGTGCACGGATCTGACGCCGAAGACACTGCCCGCTTCGAGCTAAGTTATTTCTTCGCCGGATACGAATTGGCGAAGTAAACTCTGCCAGGGCCGAAGCAAAGCGGACCTCACTACCTTTTGGACCACACTCAGGGTACCCGGCGCAGACAGCCCGGAGGAAGAGTCACCAAACGCATGGTGAATCTAGCGGGTCCTCTTCCCTGATCTCTGCCGTCACCCTGGCAAGAGTTTTACGGAGACTGACATGGCGCACGTACAGGTCACACTGTTGGAAGGCCGCACCGTCGAGCAGAAGCGCAGAGCTGTGAAACGCGTCACGGAAGTGTTGCAGGAAGAGTTGAACGTCAACCCGGAGAAGCTGACTATCACCTTCATCGAGGTTCCCCGGTACAGCTATGCGCGCAACGGGGTTCTGATTTCCGACCGCGGCACCGCAAAGGGATAAGTTGCCTCCCGGCATGGTAGAGGGTTGCTACAAAGAAAAGCCGTCCTCTTAATCGGGGCATTCAGATCACGCATCGGCCGCCCTGGCCAGGAACTCTTGGCAGCTTTGTCCCGTTTCGGGCGTGGTTCTTGACGGTTACTCTCCGCCGGCAATACAGTCGAACTACTGGAGATACGAGCGCTTGGAAATCCTAAGCGGGACGACGTTTCTGCACTACGAAATTCTGGGGCGCCTGGGTGCCGGCGGGATGGGCGTGGTGTACCGGGCCCACGACACGCGTCTCAAGCGGGAAGTCGCTTTGAAGTTTCTCTCCGACGCTTTGCATCAGGACTCGTACGCTCTGGGGCGCTTCAAGCAGGAAGCGCAGGCTGCCTCGGGGCTGAATCATCCCAACATCTGCACCATCTTTGCCATCGAAGAGTGCGAGGGGCGCAACTTCATCGCCATGGAGCTGCTGGAAGGCCAGAGCCTCAGCGAGATGATAAATGGGCATGCCCTGAAGCTCGAGAAGATCCTCGACATCGGCATCCAGATCACCGACGCGTTGGACGTGGCTCATAATAAAGGCATCGTTCATCGTGATCTGAAGCCGGCGAATATCTTCATTACTATTCGTGGGCAGGTGAAGATTCTCGACTTCGGCCTTGCCAAGCTCACGCACGATCGGCACGCGGCCCTGGAAACCGCGGGGGGTGACAACCCCACGATGGCGCCCATCCATCTCACGTCGCCGGGAACCGCCGTGGGCACGGTGGCCTACATGTCGCCGGAGCAGGCACGGGGCGAGGACCTGGACGCCCGCAGCGATCTGTTTTCCATCGGTGCTGTCCTCTATGAGATGGCGACTGGACGAATTCCTTTTGATGGCAATACGACAGCCGTTATCTTCAATGGAATCCTTGAGCGCAATCCGCCTCCGCCTTTCGAGATCAATCCCAACATCAATCCCAGGCTGGAAGAGATCATCACCAAGGCATTGGAGAAAGATCCCGATTTCCGCTATCAGTCGGCAGCCGAGATGCGAAGTGACCTCAAGCGGCTGAAGCGGGACACGAGCTCTGGCGTGGTGCAGAGCTCGATTGGGGCTTCCGGTGCTACAGCTGCTGCCTCATTGCCGCGCCGGGTAGCAGT
>Ga0306922_10001132_pt1 | contig 23531 bp, 18 predicted proteins | sample sta12Cox44000082_FD_203758 | JGI IMG/M metagenome (GOLD analysis project Ga0306922, IMG submission 203758) | Lab enrichment of tropical soil microbial communities from Luquillo Experimental Forest, Puerto Rico - statoxic.12C.oxic.44.000.082 (v2)... | ecosystem: Environmental > Terrestrial >... | reverse complement strand
AACCCTCCGATCGATCAGTTGGGCGGAGGGGATGAACCACTATTTACACGCCAACGATGTGCTGCTGAAAGACTTTGGCACGCATGTGGAACGAGTGAGCCAGCGCCTGAAGCAAGCTTCACTGGCGGGAGCCGAGTGCACGGCCCGCCCGATCCAGTATCTGCCCTCGGCGGGAACAAGCAAGGAAGAGATCGCTCGCGGGATCGCATTGCAAGACAACATCGAGAGTGGGCTGATCTGTGTTCTGAAGGCCGTGGAACCGTGCTGGACTTTTGATGTATATCGCAACCGGGAGGCCAAGAAACTGGAGTTGCAGTTGCGCCGTCGCCAATGCCTGTTTCTGTATCACTATTGGATGCATCCGACACTAGGTTTCCTCCATGCCCGGATTCAAACTTGGTTTCCGTTTTCCATTCAGGTATGTCTGAACGGACGAGAGTGGCTGGCGCGCCAGATGGATGGTGCCGGGTTGAAATACCAGCGGCAAGGCAACTGCTTCCCCTGGATCAAGGATTGGGACAAGGCGCAGCGCTTGATGAACCGCCAGGTCGAAGCCAACTGGCCGAAGTTGCTCGGCGCAATCGCGAAGCAGTTAAATCCGATCCACGAAGAGATTTTCCAAGCTCATCCGGTGAACTATTACTGGTCCACTTATCAAAGCGAGTGGGCCATTGACGTGGTATTTGGCCAAGCCCACGTCCTGCGAGAGCTCTATCCCCGATTGCTGCGGCATGGAATGACCACCTTTGGCAGCGCCGACGTCATGCGGTTTTTGGGCCGCCATCTGCCGCTCAGCGGGCAAGTGCCCAAGCGCTTTCAGGGAGAAGTAGTCAGCGCTCTCAAACAGCGCGCCGAGGGTATTCGCATCAAACACCGGCTCAACGGCAACTCGGTCAAACTCTATGACAAGGCCTACACTTCGGCGGGCAGTGTGCTACGCGCCGAAACCACACTGCAACAGGGCGACGACATCTGGGTGTATCGGCCGAAAGAGGGAGCGCCCGAAGGAAAGTTGAGTTGGCGACCGATGCGGCGCGGCATTGCCGACCTGCACCGCCGCGCCGAGGTCTCCCGTCAGGCCACAGAGCGATATCTGGACGCTCTCGCCAGCCTTGAGGAAGACGCTACCCGGCACGAGTTGGTCCAGAGATTAAGCCAGCCCCGGGGTTGGCGGAAGCAACGGGCGCGAGCACTTCACCCCTTCGCTCCAGAGGATCGAGCTTTGCTCGAAGCCGTCAGCCGCGCCCAATTCACCCTCAACGGCTTCCGCAATCGCGACCTCAGAACCGTTTTCTTTCCCCAGGACGCCGGCAACGAGCCTGAAGCTCGCCGCCGCTCGGCCTGGGTCAGCCGAAGACTGCGCCTACTCCGCGCCCACGGATTGATTCACAAGCTTCCGGGAACCCATCGCTACCAACTCACGGTGGGCGGACGAAAGGCCATTACGGCCATCCTGACCGCCCTCAACTCCACGGTAAAACAACTCGTAGCCGCAGCATGAGAATTTCGTCGCCACTTGCGAAGATTTTGGAGATTAGTAGTACAGAGGACAAATAATCAAAGTAACCGCGGATTAAGCGGATAAGTTTCGAGGTCTCATAAATCAACACCGATCTGCGTTAATCTGCGTAACTCGCGGTTGCCTCTGGCTTTTAGTTTAGGGCGAGCGACTATGGTCGACATTCACTGCCACATCCTTCCCGGCATCGACGACGGTTCCGCGACCTGGGAGACGACGGCACAGATGTGTCGCACGGCGGCGCGTGACGGGATTACGCATATCGTCGCCACTCCGCATTGCAACGGAAATTACGAATACGACCGGGCGTACTTCACGAATATGCTCGCGACTCTGAGCGAGGTTGCGGGAGAGCGGCTGACGTTCACGATTGGCTGCGACTTTCATCTTTCGCCGCGGAATCTGGAAGCGGCCATGAACGAACCTCAGAGGTTTGCCGTCGGCGAGACGCAGTACCTGATGATCGAGTTCGACCACCAGAGTATTCCCACGAACGCTTCGGAGATGGTGATGATGCTCATCAGCCGCGGTATGGTGCCGATCATCACTCATCCGGAGCGCAATGCTTACCTCATGAAGAATCTGGGCCAGGTGCAGGAGTTCATCAAGATGGGATGCCTTTCGCAGGTGACCGCCAATGCCTTTACTGGGTTCTGGGGATCGCATTCGAAGAAAGCCGTAGAGAAGCTGCTGCAGAAGCGGGCGATTCACATCGTGGCAACGGACGCGCACGATTTGCATCTGCGACCGCCAGTTCTCTCGGAGGCGCGCAAGCGAGTCGAGTCTCTTGCCGGAGGCGCAGTCGCCGAAGCGCTGTTTGTCCACAATCCTGCGGCCGTGGTGGCGGGACGAAGAGTGGGGTAGCGTCGCTCCTACGCGGACGGGGCGGTGCGCAGTTGTCAGCAGTCGATAAAGCAGATGCCTCACCTGCCGGGGCAGGCAGGTAATGACAATTCCTCTCATTGCCTAATACGGGGATTTAGCGCTGAATAGGTCAGGTCAGTTAGGAAATTCACCAACACATACGTCAGGCCGATGACAAGGATGCAGCCTTGCACCAGGTAATAATCGCGATTGGAGATGGCCTGCACGGTGAGACGGCCGATGCCTGGCCAGGAGAAGATTGTTTCGGTGACGACGGCTCCGGCGAGCATCGCGCCGAACTGCAGACCCACGACGGTCAGCACCGGAATCATCGCGTTGCGCAACGCATGGCGATAGACAACGGTACGCTCTGGCAGACCCTTGGCGCGGGCAGTGCGGATATAGTCCTGGCTGAGTTCTTCCAGCATCGACGTGCGCACCATGCGGGTGAGGATTGCAGCCAGCGCGCCTCCCATGGTGATCGCCGGGAGTACAAGGTGTTGCCAGGAACCGGAACCCGAAACCGGCAACCAGCCAAGGCCAATGGCAAAGAACAGAATCAGTATCGGGCCCAGCGCGAAGTTGGGGAATGACAGCCCCAGCAGCGAGACGAAGCTGAGGGCGCGATCATCCCAGCGATTGCGATGGAGTGCTGAGCGCACGCCTGCTGGAATTGCAAGGATTAATGCGACGCTGAGAGCGGCGACGGTAAGTTGCAGCGTCCAGGGATAAGCCTGGGCGATGATCTGGCCGACGTTTTGATTGTAGCGGAGCGACTTTCCCATGTCTCCGTGCAGCAGGCCGCGCCAATAGTTCACGTATTGGGTGCCGAGAGGAACGTCGAGTCCGTAAGCGTGGCGCGCGGCGGCGATGTCGGCCGCGGGGACGCCTTCGCCAAGCATCTGCTGGATAGGATCGCCGGGCACGAGGTGAATCAGCAGAAAGACGACCGAAACGACGAGCCAGATGACCGGCAGCATGTAGGCAAGGCGCGTGAGGAGGTAACGGAGCACGATGTCAGTTTAGTGGACGGTGGATAGTGGATAGTTGTCAGGGTCGGCAGTTAGCTAGTTGTCAGATCACCTCTGTAGGAGAGTAACAGAGGGGGCGCTCAGGATGACACGGCTGCAGTTGGTGTGGGAGGTTGCGATTGCAAGGTTTCGATCTTGACGGAATCGACGCGGAGGTTGTCGAGGCCGACGACAGTGTAGCGGCGGCCTTCGAACTCGAAATTGTCGCCGGGCTGCGGGATGCGTTGCAGCTTCGCCAGCACGAATCCGGCGAGGGTCTCGAATCCCTCATCACGGGGCAAGGTGATATGGTACTCCGACTCGAGATCGCGGATGTTGGTGCCGCCATCGAGCACCATCGTGGTTTCCCCCGGGGAGATGACGGGCTCGGCAATCTCGTATTCGTCTTCGATCTCTCCGACAAGTTGTTCCAGGATGTCTTCCACGGTGACGACGCCTGCGGTGGAACCGAACTCGTCCACCACGACGGCGAGGTGACGCTTTTTCTGCTTGAATTCCAGGAGAAGGTCAGTTAGCGGCTTCGTCTCTGGTACCACCAGCACTTCGCGCATCAGATGTCGCACTTTCAGCTCACTCGACCAGGCATGCGGATGGCCGGCGCCGGGAGTACCTCCGCGATAGCTAAGCCAACGCAGCAAGTCACGAGCATATAGAACTCCGATGATGTGCTCCGGGCCGCGCTGCGAGTCATAGACGGGAACGCGGGAGTGGGTTTCCTCGGCGACGCGCTGGAAGGCTTCGTCGAGCGGCATATCGCCGGGAAGAGAGAAGATGTCCGGCCGTGGAACCATGACCTCGCGGACGACGATGTTCTCCAGTTCGAGCGCGCGCTGGATCATCTGCTCCTGCGGCGCTTCCAGAACTCCGGTGCGATGACTGGCGGACACAATCAACTTGAGCTCTTCGGAGGAGTGTACGCCGCCCTCACGTACCTGCTTGGTGCCGAAAGCCCTCAGCACGATCCGGGCGGAGGTAGTCATGATGGCCAGCAGCGGAGCGGCCAGGGTCATGAAAAAATCGATAGGCCCGGCCACAGCGAGGGCCACGGTCTCGGTGCGTTGCAGCGCCAGCGATTTGGGCACGATCTCGCCCAGAATCACGTGCATATAGGTAATGAGCAGGAAGGCGACAGTGATACTAACGGCATGCGCATAGATGTGGGCGTGCGGTAGGCGGCGGAACAGAGGCTCGATCAGGCGCGCCATCGCCGCTTCGCCGATCCAGCCCAAAGCTAGGCTGGCCATGGTTACACCGAACTGCACGGCCGCGATAAATTCGTCCAGTTTCTGGTGAAGTTTTTGGACAGTGCGCGCGCCCATGCGTCGGGCGGCAAGAAGCTGTTCCAGACGGGTCTCACGGATGCTGACGAGGGCAAATTCAGCCGCCACAAAGAATGCGTTGGCCGCGACCAGAAGGATGACTGCGGCAATGCGCAGCACCACAAAGGTAACCATTAACCAGAAATGTTAGCATCGAAGCCGGGCTAGGATAAGCTTCAGACGAGATAAGTCAATCCGGTTCAGTTGTTTAACCGCCTGTGTGGAGTCTGCTATCGTTTCCCCTCCCAAAACGGTCTAACTAACGAAGGCGTACGTCGGGACCAGCGTTTTTCCTCTTTCGGCACGGAACTTCTCCTCAAACTGAAACGTACAAGCAATCAGACACGGGAAGCTGAAATACGTCGGGAGGCGGTTGTGGCCAACGGAAACGGCAACGGTAAGAAGAAAAAGAAACGTTTGCTCATCATCACGGTTGTTGCCGTGGCGGTAGTGGGGCTGGTCGTAGTGGCGGTGGCGGCTACTCGCGGCGGCACCAAGATCGATCCCACGAAGCTGGCCAAGGTAGAAAAAGGCGACCTCGCCAAGAGTGTGGTCGCAACCGGCAAAGTCACTCCGATTACCAAAGTCGAAATCAAGTCGAAAGCCAGCGGCATCGTGAAGAAGCTCTATGTGGACAGCGGAGACAGGGTGAAGCAGGGGCAGGTGCTGGCCGAGTTGGATCGTGTCGAGATCGAGGCCCAGGTGAATTCGGCGAAGGCGCAACTATTGTCGGCCGAATCCAACCTGAAGGCGGCTGAAGCCGACATGAAGAAGGCCGAAGTAGACGCCCAGGGCGTAGATATTCCCACCCTGCAGCGGGCGTACGAACGTGCGCAGGAGATGGCCAAGAGCGGAGTCGTGTCGACGTCGGCCCTGGATGATGCGCAACGCGCGTACATTCTCGCGGTAAACAAGCGCGATGTGGCCAAGGCGCAGCTTGTAGTCAGCAAGGCCAAAGTTGCCCAGGCACAGGCGGACGTGCAAAAGAGCAACGCCACGCTAAACCAGCTGGAAGAGCAACTGAGCTACACCACGATTATTGCACCAATCGACGGCATCGTCCTGTCGCGCGACGTGGAGATGGGCGATGCGGTCAGCTCCATCCTGGTAATGGGCTCCGCGGCGACGCTGGTGATGACGCTTGGCGACACCAGCGAGGTTTACGTCAAAGGTAAGGTAGACGAGAGCGACATAGGCAAAGTGTATCTGGGCCAGCCGGCAAGAATTCGCGTGGAGACGTTTAAAGACAAGACGTTCACCGGGAAGGTAACCAAGATTTCGCCCATGGGCGCGGAGAAGGACAATGTCACCACCTTCGAAGTCCGCGTTTCGATCAACAATCCGGGCGGCGAATTGAAGGCTGAGATGACGGCCAACGCCGAAATCATCCTCGACGAGCACAAGAACGTGCTGATGATTCCGGAGGGCGCGATTCTGTATGACAAAGACAAGAAGGCCTCAACGGAAGTGCCTGATCCGAAGGCCAAGGATGGCAAGCGCAAGGTTGCGTTGAACATCGGGATCTCGAATGGAGCGAAGACCGAAGTGCTGTCAGGCCTAAAGGAAGGCGACCAAGTCGTATTGCAGCAGTAGCCCTCTTCACTCCTGCTGTGGGCTGCCGCGGTCGGCAGACCAAATTTCTGTTCCACTTCATTCGTAAGTACGGAGCAAAGCTATGAAACGACACCTCCCGGTTGTGCTATCTACTCTCCTGCTGTTTTCCGTGGTCGCGTTCGCGCGCGCAGAGGGGCACTTTGACAAGACACTGAGCGTATCGGGCGCATCTAATCTCGATCTCAACACCGGCTCGGGAAGCGTGAATATCCGCACAGGCAATTCCAACCAAGTGGTGATTCACGCCACAGTGCACAGCAGCAATGACTGGTGGGGCGGAGACGCTGACGCAGCGGTGCGGAGCGTGGAATCCAATCCTCCTGTAAGGCAGAGTGGCAATTCGATTCGCATTGGCTACGAACTGCCGGAAGACGTGCGGCGACATGTTTCCATTTCCTACGAGATCACCTTGCCGCCTGACACCGCATTGGCGGTGAACACCGGTTCGGGGGAGATTTCGGTGGAAGGTGTACGCGCGTCGGCCAAGCTCCACACAGGATCGGGAAGCATTCGTGTGCGCGACCTGGGTCCGCAGTCGCGGCTGGAGACGGGCAGCGGTAGTATTCACGCCGACGCCGTTTCTGCGCCATTGTACGCCAGCACCGGAAGTGGCTCGATTCAAGCCGACCTAACTGGAAGTGGTGACGTGGAAGCGCACACCGGCTCGGGTGGCATCGACCTTCGCGGCGTGAACGGCGGATTGCGCGGACGCACCGGCAGCGGACACATCAGCGCCGATGGAAGCGTGAAGGGGCCCTGGCAATTGCATACCGGCTCGGGAGGCGTGCGGCTGGCGCTGGGCTCTAGCGGTGGTTTCGACTTGAACGTGCACACCGGCTCAGGCTCGATTCATTCCGAGTTGCCAATCACGGTGCAGGGCACGTTCAACCGGCGCGAATTGAGAGGCGCGGTACGCGGTGGAGGGCCAGAAGTAGAGATTTCAACCGGCTCGGGCGATGTGGAGATTCGGTAGTGGGGTGTGAGTCGGGTACAGGCCGCCTTTCGGGGCCCTTTTTTGCGGAGCAATGGGCAGCGTTTTCTCGGCTTGACGGGCGCAGGCCGAGCGAATAGCTTGCTGGGGAATGCCTGAGACGCGCATCGTCACCTTTACGACGGACTTCGGTTTGCAGGACCCCTTTGTGGGGATCATGCACGGAGTCGTGTTGAACATTGAGGCGGAGGTCCGAATCGTCGACATTTCGCATGCGGTACGCTCGTTCGATATTCTCGACGGCGCGCTCACGATTGCGCAGGCATATCGCTATTTTCCGCCGAGAACCGTGCACCTGATCGTGGTGGATCCGGGAGTTGGCAGCGAGCGACGGCCCATCGTGGCGGAAACGGAAGACTACGTCTTTGTCGCCCCAGACAATGGCCTGCTGACGCTGATTGAGTCGCGCGAGCCGCGATTTACGGTGCGCCACGTTACAGCCGAGCGCTATTTTCTCCAGCCGGTGAGCCAGACGTTTCACGGGCGCGACATCTTCTCACCTGTCGCGGGGTGGCTTGCCAAGGGAGTCGCACCTGCGGACTTGGGGCCAGAGATTACGGACTATAGTCGCCTGCCGATTGCCGGTGTTGAGCGCAACGGGCAAGGCGAGCTCTGCGCAACCGTTCTGAAGGTCGATAAGTTCGGAAACCTCATCACGAACCTGACCGAAGCGGATCTTCCACCGCTGGATTCAGCTTCTTCGTCAACAATTCATATACGTATTGCCGGACGTCTGATCACGCGTATATGCGGCTCGTATGCAGAAGGCGGCGCAGAAGGCCTGTTTGCCATCATCGGCAGCTCGGGGTATCTGGAAATCGCGGCGCGTCAGGATTCGGCAGCGAAAAACCTGGCCGTGAGGGAGGGTGAGCCGGTCAGCGTGATTGTTGGCGGGTAGTGTGGCTAGGGATTCTTGGGTTTCACCCGCGCGTAACGCTCCATCTCGCCCGTCCATTGCAGGAAACGCACGAGTTCTTTCTTTTCGCGCCAGACAAATTCCCAGAATTCCAGGAATCCGATGCTCTGCATCTTGACGCCGGTGTAGGTCTCGATGCGCCAGCGCAAATACGGACTACGCCACGGCGCCAAATGATGCCCGCGCGTGGCGTTCCACAAGAACCGCAGGATGTAGCCGATGTGCTTCAACGAATATGGCGCTGGGTAACCGGGCGCACTATCAACAGTATAGCGAGCCCACTGACGCACGCTCGCGGTGGGCCACGTGTTATAGACTTTCTTTTTCGATGAGTGAGCCGTCCACGCCGTTGATGCGGCAGTATGCCGCAGTCAAGAAAGAGCATCCCAACGCGCTGCTGTTCTTCCGGCTGGGGGACTTCTACGAGCTGTTCTTTGAAGACGCGGTGGTCGCAGCAAAAGAGCTGCAAATCACGCTCACCGCGCGCAACAAAGAAAAAGGCATCGCCATTCCCATGTGCGGTGTGCCCTACCACGCCGCCGAAAATTACATCGCCAAGCTGATTCGCAAGGGATTCAAGGTCGCTATCTGCGAGCAGATGGAGGACCCCCGATTCGCCAAGAAGCTGGTGAAGCGCGAAGTGACGCGCGTCGTTACCCCGGGCACGGCAGCCGATGCTCAACTCGGTGCCGAAGAAAACAGCTTCCTAGCGTGTATGGTACAGCAGACCGATGTGCTCGGGCTGGCGGTGCTGGATCTATCTACCGGCGAGTTTCGTGCGACAGAATTTCACGGAGGCGATGCTGCGCGCAGGGTGCGCGAAGAACTGCTCGTACTGCGGCCGAGAGAGGTTCTGTTCGCCTCTTCCCTACCCTTGTTTGAACAGCCGCGACAGCAGACGGTAATTGGAGCAATTCCGCGCATCGCCAGCCTGGAGAACGCGACGTGGGCTGAGACTCCACTGGAAGATTGGGTGTTCGCGCCGGACTACGCGATTCCGCTGGTGGAAAACCATTTTGGCGTGATGTCGCTGGAAGGTTTTGGACTAGCGGGGCGCACGAGCGCCGCGACTGCAGCGGGAGCGATTCTGCATTATGTGCGCTCCACCCAGCGCGGCCTGCTGAGCCACGTGGACCGCATCGGCTACTACGAACGGCAGGATTGCCTGGTGCTGGATGCGGTGACGGTGCGCAATCTTGAGCTGCTGGAGCCGCTGTTTTCCGGCGCCGGGGGCAGTGCGACGCTGTTCCGCTCGCTCGATTGCACGGTGACGCCGATGGGTAAGAGGTTGCTGCGAGCGTGGCTGTTACGGCCGTCGATTGAGCATGGCGAGATTGAGCGGCGTCTGGATGCAGTCGAAGCGATGGTTCGAGACCTCGTAACGCGCGAGGAGTTGCGCGGCGGGATGGATGGCATCCTCGACCTCGAGCGCCTGCTGAGCCGCGTGACTCTGGAGGCAGCGAATCCGCGGGATTTGCTGACATTGGCCGCATCGTTTGCCAAGTTGCCCAGAGTGCGGTCGGCGCTGGCACGGTTCGACGCGGTGCGGCTGCAGGAGTTGCATGCACAGTGCGACGAGCTGGGCGATGTCCACGAGCGAGTCACGAATTCAATTGAAGATGAGCCGCCGCTGACACTAGCTGAGGGAGGCGTGATTCGCCTAGGGGTCGACGCCGCGCTGGACGAGCTGCGCGACTTAAGCCGTAACAGCAAACAATACATCGCGCAGATTGAGCAGCGCGAGCGACATCGAACGGGAATCGCATCGCTCAAAGTAAAGTTCAATTCGGTGTTCGGTTATTACCTGGAGATTTCGAAAGCGAACCTGCATCTAGCTCCGGTGGATTACGAGCGCAAGCAGACGCTGGTGAATGCCGAGCGGTTCACCACTCACGAGCTCAAGGAGTACGAGGCGAAGGTGCTGGACGCGCAGGAGAAGATCGTCGAGATCGAGCGGCGGCTGTTTGCCGAGCTTCGGGCCGCGATCGCGGCGGAGGCCAAGCGCATTCGGCAGACGGCGCTGGCGCTGGCCGAGATCGATGTATTGGCTGGCTTCGCGACGCAATCGGCCAACCGGGGGTATTGCCGCCCACGGTTCGATGATTCGAATGACATTGAAATTGTGGACGGCCGGCATCCGGTAATCGAGCAGCAAGAATTAGCCGGTGGGTCAGACCGTTTCGTGCCTAACGACCTCTACCTAAACGGCACCACCCACGCGGTGCTGGTGATTACCGGACCCAACATGGGCGGCAAGTCCACCTACTTGAGGCAGGCGGCGCTGATTGTGCTGATGGCGCAGATGGGCTCGTTCGTTCCGGCGCGTTCGGCGCGGCTGGGAATGGTGGATCGCATCTTCACTCGCATCGGTGCAAGCGACAACCTCGCGCGCGGGCGTTCAACGTTCATGGTCGAGATGACGGAGACCGCTGCGATCTTGAATACCGCGACACCGCGCTCGTTGATTCTGCTGGATGAGGTCGGCCGTGGGACTTCGACGTATGACGGGCTAGCCATCGCGTGGGCGGCGATCGAATACATCCACGCTAATACGCGCGCGAAGACACTGTTTGCGACGCACTATCACGAGCTGACTGAGCTGGCCGAGCGACTCAGCGGGGTGAAGAACTTCCACGTCACCGTGAAGGAGAGCGGCGGCAATGTGGTATTCCTGCGCAAGGTGGCCGAGGGCGCGGCGGATCGCAGCTATGGGATTGAAGTGGCCAAGCTGGCGGGGTTGCCAACGGAGGTGATCCGCCGCGCCCGCGAGGTGCTGACCGAGCATGAGTCGGCTGAGCAGAGCGCGGTTACACACCTGGCGAGTGGCGAAGCCGCGAGGGCGGCGCCCATGCAGTTGACGATCTTTACGCCGCTGTCGCAGAAGATTGTGGACCGGATCAAGGAGACGGACCTGAATGCGATCAGTCCTCTAGAAGCACTGAATCTGCTGCATGCGCTGAAACGGCAGATTTGATTCTTGATCCGCGTGATGTGGGGAATCCGAGTTTGCTTTTTTGAAAATGATCAAAATGGCCAGTATGCCCAGCTGTTTGGTTGGAATGAGTGCGTGCCTTCGCCGCCGACAGCATTCTTATCTAAGAACCTGAATCGACAACTCAATCTAGCCGGAGCGCCGCGCTACACTGCTGTATTCATGCCTAACAAGTCCAGCCAGACTCTGCGACAACAAGTGGGACAGCTCATGATCATGGGCTTCGACGGCACCGAGCTGTCGTCGCACCTGCAAACAACGCTGGCGACGCTGCGGCCGGGCGGGGTGATTCTGTTCCGACGCAATATCGATGAAGCGCGCCAGACTCACATCCTGTTACACGATGTTCAGAAGTTCGTCCGCAGTCCGTTGTTCCGCTGTGTAGATATGGAGGGCGGCACAGTGGACCGCTTCCGCGATGCGGTTGCGCGGGTGCCGTCGGCAGGCGAGGTGGCGGCGACAGGATCGGCGAAGCTGTTTCGAGAGCATGGGCTGCTGATCGGGCTGCAATCGCGAGCGCTCGGGTTCAATGCAGATTTGGCGCCGTGTCTGGATTTGGAGCTTGACGCGTCACGCAAGACGCTGGGCTCGCGAACCGTCTCAGCCGATCCTGCAGAAGTTGTGAGATATGCACGGCAGTTTCTAATCGGCCTCCACGAAGCAAGTATTCTTGGCTGTGGGAAACACTTCCCGGGTCTCGGAGGAGCGGCGCTGGACAGCCATCATGCACTGCCCGTAGTCGAGCGCACATGGAAGCAGATTTGGAACAAAGACTTGCTGCCGTATCGCGAACTGTGCCGTGAATTTGCGTTTGTGATGGTGGCGCACGTGTCGTATCCGAAGATCGTTCGCGGCGGCAGGCCGGCGTCGCTCTCGAAGCGCTGGGTGGAAGGCGTGTTGCGGAAAAAGATCGGGTATCGCGGGTTGGTGGTTTCTGACGATCTCGACATGGGTGGCGTGTTGAACGGAGCGTCGATCGAGGACGTGGCCGTCGGTACACTGGAAGCTGGAGTTGACGTATTCCTGGTATGCCAGAAGGAAGAGCACGTGTGGCGGGCGCACGCAGCGGTTTTGCAGAGAGCCGAAGGTGATCCACGGTTCGCACGCCTGGTGGCGCAGAAAGCGCGGCGAGTCGCAAGCTTCCAGGCAAAGTCGCCAGAGGTGCAGGCCAGAATGGCGCCAGCCCCAACCGAGAAAACCGTGGACAGGCTTCGACGGCGCGTGTGGGAGTTCACAGAGGAAGTACGACGGAGCACAATCTTCCGGCCTGGGGAGTGTGCTAGGTGATAGTCGCAGGTGTAATGAGCGGCACCTCCGCCGACGGTATCGACGTCGCGCTGGTGCGAATCCAAGGGCGCGGTTATCGGTCACAACTGGAGTTGCTGGCGAACTATCACTTCCCCTACCCGTCCGCAGTGCGCCGTGCGGTTTTGCAGGCAATGAATGCCTCGGCAACGAAAGTGGCCGACCTGGCGCGGCTGAATTTCACCCTTGGCGAACTCTATGCGAAGGCAGTGCTGGCGGCGCAACGGCGCGCCAAGCTGGAATGCGCGCTGGTGGGGTGTCATGGGCAAACGCTGTATCACCAAAGCGCACCGAGCAAGTACTTGGGCTGCGAAGTCAGGTGTACATGGCAGACAGGCGAGGGGGCAATTATTGCGCAACGGGTAGGTGTTCCAGTAGTGTCGGATTTCCGTGCGGCAGACATGGCCGCAGGAGGCACGGGTGCGCCGCTGGTTCCGTTCCTCGACTACGTGCTGTTTCGCCACCGGCGGTTTGGGCGGATTATCCAAAACCTCGGCGGCATTGGCAACTTGACAGCGATTCCTCCGCGGGCCAAAGCAGATGAAGTAATGGCATTCGATACCGGACCCGGCAACATGGTGATGGACGCTGTCACTGAACGCTTGTTCGATATGCCGTTCGATCGCAACGGGAGGCTCGCGGCCAGGGGCGAGCCAATCGAGAACATCATTCGGCAGCTGCTGCGCCGTGCATTCTTTCATCAGGAGCCGCCGAAGACCGCCGGACGTGAGCAGTTCGGTCGCGAATTTGCTGCCGCGTTCCTGCAGATGTGTGGTCGCGCCGATAAAAACAACATCCTGACTACGGCCACCGCGCTAACGGCCCGGTCAATCGGACTAGCGGTACGCAATCTCGTCTTACCCGCCGACGCCAAGAACGTTTCGCCGAGTTCGCGCTGGCCTTCACGGTATCGCGAGATGATCGTCTCCGGCGGCGGTAGCAAAAACGTGATGTTGATGCGGATGATCCGCGAAGAGCTGACGCCGCTGAAAATTCGGGTGCGTACCAGCGACGATTTCGGCCTCCCGTCTGAAGCAAAGGAGGCGGTGGCATTTGCCCTGTTGGCCTATCAGACATGGAGAAAGTTGCCGTCGAATGTAGCGTCGGCCACGGGCGCGAAGCAAAGCGTTGTTCTCGGGAAGGTGAGTTACGGGTAGGCAATTGTCAGTTGTCAGTTGTCGATTGTCAGTTTTGTTGGCCCCACCCTGTCGCCCAATGAAGGCGACCGGATGCAGCACCCTGCTCGGGGTATTATTAGCCGGTTTGTTCTTGCTCCAATTTGGCTGCGCAAAGAAGCCTGACCCCAACACCGTGGTCGTCCTGATCGAAAGCAGCCCCACCAATCTCGATCCTCGGGTTGGGCTGGATGCGCAATCGGAGCGGATCGATGAGCTGCTGTTCGACTCGCTTGTGCGACGCGACGAGCATTTCGAATTGAAGCCGTGGCTCGCCCAGCGATGGGAGATTCCCGATCCGCTGACGTACGTGTTTCATCTGCGGCAGGGCGTGGTGTTTCACAATGGCCAGCCACTTACCTCACGTGACGTGAAGTGGACACTCGATTCGCTCATCAGTGGCAAAATTCGCAGCGGCAAGGCGGCAACATACAGCAAGGTCGCGAGCGTAGATACCCCCGACGACTTCACCCTCGTCATTCAACTCAAAGAGCCGCAGGCCTCCCTCCTCTGGAACCTGTCGGATGGCGCTTTCGGTGTTGTCCCTTATGGCAGCGGTGAGGAGTTCAATCGCCATCCCTACGGCTCAGGTCCGTTTCGCTTCGTCAGCGCCGTGCCGGACAAGGATGTCATAGTCGAGCGTAATCCGAACTATTGGTCCGACAATGCGCGCCTGCAACGAGTAGAGTTCCACGTGGTTCCCGATGCCACGACCCGCGCGTTAGAACTCCGCAAAGGCAGCGCCGACGTCACCATCAATTCCTTGACCGCGGATACCGTGCTGACGCTGAAACGCGACACGAATCTCGAAGTGATGCAGGCACCGGGAACCATCTATGCGTATATTGCCCTGAACCTGCGCGATCCGGTGCTGAAAGACATGCGCGTCCGGCAGGCGATGGCACACGCCATTAATGTCCAGCCGATCATTCAGTATCTGTTTCGCGGACAGGCACAGCCTGCGTACAGCATCCTTCCGCCCCAGCACTGGGCCTGCGACGGCGACGTAACCCGCTACGCATACGATCCTGCGCTGGCGCGCAAGATGCTCGACGAGGCCGGCTATCGCGCAAAGGATGGCGCGCGGCTCCACATCACGATGAAGTCGTCCACGGACGAGACCACACGCTTGCTCGCCGCCGTTCTCCAGCAGCAATTGCGCGAGGCTGGCATCGCGCTCGACATTCGCACCTTCGAGTTCGCGACGTTCTTTAGCGACATCACCAAGGGCGCGTATCAGATGTACTCGATGCGCTGGATCGGCGGAAACCAGGACCCTGATATCTTCGAGTACATATTTGACTCGGCAAGCTTTCCACCCAAGCGCGCCAATCGCACATTCTATTCCAACCCCAAAGTTGATGCGCTCATCCGCGAAGGCCGTTCGACCCTTGACCAGCAAAAGCGCAAAGCTATCTATGACCAGGTGCAACAGATCTTGGCCGATGACCTGCCATACATCAATCTCTGGTATCTCGACAACGTGCTGGTGCACACGAAACGTCTGCAAGGTATCGAGATGAGTCCGGCGGCCAACTACGACTTCTTGCGCACGGCTAGCCTGACCTCTGCTGCCGGCAAGAAGCAATCACAATGAAGCTCGAAATATCCCTACCCGAAAGTGACGCATACGCAGTTCTGACGCAGAAATAGGCTTCACATTTCCGCACTTGAATTTCCATGCGCACAGACCATCGCAGTAGTTCCGCACCTACTCATATTGCGAGACCAACGTCAGCTTCGGCGGCCGCATCATACTTAGCTGAATACGGCGTGTTTCGACGAGTGTGAGGTGTCCGTGCAAAACCGAATCTCCTTACTTCCGTTTCTCCTCGTCTTAACGCTTGCGTTCTCCGGTTGCAGTTCGAAGCCCAACCGTTTGACGGTAAACCAGCGCAGTGCTGCCGGCGGGCAGGTCGTTGGCGCGGGCAGTACCTTTGTTTATCCGGTGATGAGCCGTTGGATCGACGATTACCAGCACAGTCATCCCGGGGTGCAAATCAACTACCAGTCTATCGGGAGCGGAGGCGGTATTCAGCAGTTGAAGCAGGGCGTCATCAACTTCGGGGCCTCTGATCTCGCCCTCGACGACAATCAGCTGAAGGACATGCCGGCCCTGGTGCAGATCCCCGAGAGTGCGGGTCCGGTTTGCATCACTTTTAATCTACCCAATCTCAGTCAGCCCTTGAAGCTGAGCGGCTCCACACTGTCGGGGATTTATCTTGGCACGATTAAGAACTGGCAGGATCCAGCCATCAAAAAGGTCAATCCCGGAGTCAACCTGCCGAACCAGGACATCGTTGTGGTTCATCGGTCCGATGGCAGCGGCACCAGCGACATCTTTACAACCTACCTGGCTGCCGTAAGTCCCGATTGGCAGAAGAAAGTTAGCAAAGGGCTGTCCGTCAGTTGGCCGACCGGCATCGGCGGCAAAGGTAGCGAAGGCGTGACTGGACTGGTGAAGCAAAACCCAGGCGCTATTGGTTACGTTGAGCTCAGCTACACGGAGGAGAATAAGCTACCGGTCGCGCAAGTACAGAACAAAGCAGGCGAGTTTGTCTCGCCCACAGCAGGGAACGTCGGCCGCCATCGACGCCTTCGCCCAGCAGTTGAGCCAGGATATTCGCCAACCTATCGTTGACCCGCCAGCTTCCGCGGCGAGTGCTTATCCCATCAGCGGCCTCACCTTTCTACTGGTGCCGAAATCGCAGCCCGACAACAAAAAAGCCAGCGAAGTTAAAGAGTTTGTCGGCTACGTGATCTCAGATGGCCAAGGCACCGCGCAGCAGCTGCATTACGCCGAATTGCCGAAATCCTTACAGGATATCGACAAACGCTTGCTCGACGAGGTGCGAGCCGGGGGCTAGCGCAACACCGCGTAACGCCAGATAACAACTTCTTCAGTTGCCTCTTCAGTCGTGCCGTTGAGGCCTTCTATTTCTGTCATCGCGGTGTGGCCTGCTTTGCCCTCTTTGCGCAAGCTGGTTTTTTTTCTTTCCCAAGGAAGCGACCCACAAGCTCGCCTGCTAGGACTTCAGACCATCCGTAAAAACGCTCTTTCGACAGACGGTCTTTAACCGAGGAACTTAATTAGGATCTCCCTAAGAAATTACCCGTCGATTCCGTACACCGGAATCGACGCTCCCGTGATCGCGTCGCCCGCTTCGCCCGCGAGCAGCAGCACCAGCTCCGCGACATGTGAGGTCTTCACCCACTTTGCGAAGTCCGCCTTCGGCATGGCCGCGCGATTCGCCGGAGTATCCATCGTTCCAGGAAGAATCACGTTGGCGAGGATGTTCTTGTCTTTATTCTCTAGAGCCGCGGTCTGCACCAGCGACACCAGCGCCGCCTTGGATGCCGCGTATGCCGCAACGCCCGGCGCAGGCTGCACGGCTTGCCGGCTGCCAATCGCTATAATGCGCCCGTGCTCGCCTCGGCGCATCACCGGAATCACGGGGCGCAACACATAAAACGCGGCATTGAGGTTGATGTCGATCATCTTCTGCCACGTCGCGTCATCGGTCTCCGCGATACTGGCTCCGCCGGCGAAGCCGCCCATTACATGCACCAGAATGTCAATCTTGCCGAACTGTTCTGCCAGCCTCGCAACTAGCGATGCCACTTCCTCCCGATCGATCAAGTTCGCGCTCACCGGATAGAAGTGCCCATCATGCGCCGGGCCGACGCTAATCGACCGCGCGATTCCGACAACCGTCGCTCCGGCCGCCAGAAGTGCCTTAGTTACCGGCGTTCCCAGTCCGCCATCGGCGCCCGTCACAATTGCTACTTGACCCTCCAGACTTCCGACCATCATGATTCTCCTGTCCGTATCAGTATAGGAGGAACGCGTGCCCGAAACGTCTGCCGATCCGCGAGCCAGGCTCAAACAGGAAGCTGCAGAATTTGCCGTGCAGTTTGTCCAATCCGGAATGGTCGTCGGACTCGGCACCGGCTCGACCGCCATCTTCGCCACCCGCAAGATCGGCGAACTGCTGCGCAATGGCGCACTGACAAGCATCACGGCATTTGCAACTTCGAAGGCTACGGAGGAGGCCGCTCGAGAGCTGGGAATCTCGATGATGGACGACTCCCTTCCGCTCAAGATCAACGTCACCATCGACGGCGCGGACGAAGTGGATCCGCAGTTCAATCTCATCAAAGGCGGGGGCGGCGCGCTGTTCCGCGAGAAGATCGTCGCCCAGGCGAGTGCGCGCGAAATCATCGTCGTGGACGACAGCAAGTTGTCTGATCGCCTCGGCACACGGTTCGCAGTGCCGGTGGAAGTCAGTCCGTTCGGTTGGCAATCGCAGATGCGTTTCCTCCAATCCCTCGGATGCAAGGCCGTAATCCGCAAGTACAAAGACGGATCGCAGTACGTGACCGACTCGGGCAATATGATCATGGACTGCCACTTCGGACCCATCCCCGACGCGAGCGAGCTGGCAGCAAAGCTCGGTGCACGCGCTGGCATCGTCGAACACGGACTTTTCCTGGGAATAGCCAACGACGTGATCGTCGCAGGCGCCGACGGAATCCGCCACCTGACACGGAAAGCTTGAGGTTGATTCGGACCAGGGCAACAAGCCAATGTTCAAGGTCTTTGCCATCTCCGGATGCGTTGGCGTATTTGTTGTCGTTGTCATGCTCATCTTGGGCCAGCTCATCAACATCGGTCCCTGCGCCTGGAGCATGTGGGCCACGCTCTGCCTGCCCTGGGGACCATCGCAGGACTCCTCAACCAACGACTCTGGGAGACTTTAGTTGTCGCAGCATTCGAATTCGGCCTGATGCTCGGACCGTCCAAGTCTTTTCGAAAAGCAAAGGGCCAATAGCGAAAAGCCAAACGCTAGTTGCTAATCGGTAGGCGCTAATCCCAGCTACCGGTCACCCGCACGCCTATGCTGCTACAATCACAATACGTAATGAACAACCTCGAATTCGGCCCCCCGGACTCGCTGACTGTACCCCTTTGGCGCTCGCTGGTGCTCAACATCATCGATCGAGTCGCGCCCGAACGCCTGCCCCCGCTCCAGCTCACCTGCAAACCGGCGTTCGTGGGTGTCATGTTGGGCGATCGCCTCGCCTCACCGTGGTTCAAAACCGTCTTTGTCAACATTGCCGACGTGGTATCGCCCGAAGTCCTGCCGCCACTCGAACTCACTTCCACTCCCATCGATGTGGGCGAGTTGGTTGGAGACGAGGTCGCGCATCCTTGGTGGCACTCGCTGCTGGGTCAGGTCCGCGACCGCCTCTCGCCGGAAAGATTGCCTGAGCTCGAAGTCACCTCACAGCCGTTCCAGGCGTGGGGGGCTGATACCTGGCTGCAGATTCTCGACTGGTCTTCCCTGCTCGACACGCCCAAAGTGTACCTGCCTGATGCTGCGCGCGACGACGTCGCCCACTCCTACACCGCCCTTCCGCTCGTGGTTGAGGAGCCGGTGCCCCTACAGGAACTCGCGCCCGCGATTCTCGCTGCCCAAACGCAGTTCAAGCGCGACATCTCCAGGTCTCGCCTCCGGCAGAAGATGTGGATCTCTCTGGTCGCCGCCGAAATTGCGTTCCTGGTCTTCGCAGCTATTAAGTTCGCATAGAACCCCAGAAATCAGGCCTGTCACACTGGCGTCGTCCTGAGTAGTGAGGTGGCGCCGAACAGAGTTCGAACTTAAGGAACGCCTCAATCACTCGACATCCGTGATTGGCTGGGATGAACTCATCCAAAGTCTGCGGGAACATGGTCACCTGCTCTCGCACTTCGCCTAGAGGACGTGAGCCCGAGCCATCGCAGACCGGTTTGGATGTGGTTATCTAAGCGCTAACTGCTAGTTGCTAATTGCGCCAATTGCGAATTGCCAGTCGCTGCTTTTTCAGCACATCAGCATCTCCCGCGTCAGCTTCAACCCATTCAAATTCCCTAACACCGTCACCGCAATGTCTTCCGTCCGGAACATCTCATTGGCCGACTGCACCACGTCTTCCAACGTGACCTCTTGCACCTTCGCAATGATCTCGTCCATACCCATGAACCGGTCGTGATACATCTCCTGCCGCGCCAAGTTCGACATCCGCGCCGTTGACGACTCCAGGCTCAGCATCAGGCCGCCCTTGAGCTGGTCCTTTGCCCGCTTTACTTCTTCCTCTGGCAGCTCGCCCGCCTTGATCTCGCGGAACTCGTGCAAAACCGACTGCACCACCTTGGGCGCCGATTCCCGCGACGTTCCTGCATATACGGCCAGACAACCCGTGTCTTTATAGGGGTTCAGCTCCGAGAAGATCGCGTACACCAGGCCCTGCTTCTCGCGTACATTCTGAAACAGCCGCGAGCTCATCCCACCGCCCAGCAATGTATTCAGCACGTAGGCTACAAACCGCTTCTCATGATTCACCCGGTAGGATGGCACCCCGATACAGATCTGCACCTGTTCCAGTGCCTTCTTGTTCCGCAGGATGATCCTCGAATTGATCTTCGGTGGCGTGTCCACCGGCGGCGCGGCTGCCGGCAAGAGCGACGCAAACTCCCGGCTCAACAGATCGACAATCACCTCATGCTGCACATGCCCGGCTGCTGAAATCACCAGATTCTGCGGCACAAACTTGCCGCGGTAGTACTCGAAGGTCTTTGCCTGGTCGAACTTCCTGACCGTCTCCTTGGTCCCCAGAATCGGTCTGCCCAGCGCGTGGTTCTTATAGAAGTTCTGCGTGAAGATTTCGTGGACTAGACTATCCGGATTGTCCTCGTCCATCTTGATCTCTTCGATAATGACGCCCCGCTCGCGCCCCACCTCGGTCTGGTCAAAAATGGGGTGCAGCACCATATCGCTGAGCACATCGACGGCTATGGGCAAATGCTCATCCAACACCTTGATGTTGAAGCACACCATCTCCTTGCCGGTAAAAGCATCCATGTTGCCACCGATGGAATCGACCTCGCGCGCGATATCTTCGGCGGTGCGGTGCTCGGTGCCCTTGAACACCATGTGTTCAACGAAGTGCGAAATGCCGTTGACGTCCGGCTCTTCATTCCGCGATCCCGCCTTCAACCAGATCCCCAGCGAAACCGAGCGGATGTGGTCCATCTGCTCGGTCAAAATGGTGAGTCCGTTGGGCAATACCTCCCGGTGGATGGTCCGGTCGGCTGCGATCGCCAATGCTTCTGCTGCCATGTACCTACACCTAATGAATGAATGAAACTAGATCAGCTCTTGCGACTCCCCGCGTCAGCGGCCACTTCATTCGTGGCGATAGGGCCTTTTTCTAACTCCGGGCTTTAGCCCTGAGGAACTCTGGTCTTCCTGCTGAACGCACTTGGGAGTTATATTCTATTTCCCTCGCCGCCGTCTCAATCTGTTGCCTCCCCTAGCCTGGGGTAGAATGAGCACATATCCAGCGAGATCCCGAACTGCTCTCGGGAGATAGGCTACTTACCCTTCCAAGATATTAGATGTATGGCCCTACTGCAACATCGCGAACTATTAAACCTTACAAATCAGCGACTTAGCGAAATCCTGGAAGATCTTGGGCAGCCCGGGTACCGCCTCCAGCAAGTTCTGGACAGCCTCTACCGGCAAAGGTGGACGACCCTCGATCAGTTCACTATGTTACCCAAGTCCTTCCGTGACAAGCTCTTGGAGGAAGGTTACGTCGTCGGCCAACCTGTCATAGCAAAAAGGTTCGTCTCTTGCGACGGTACCGTTCGCTACCTCTTTCAGTTCTCTGACAGCCAATCCGTCGAAACCGTCTGGATGCCCGAAGGCGACGGCGGCGAAGCGGGCGACGGCTCCGACAACGGCGACGAGGAGCTGGCTAATATATCGTCAGGTCGTGTCATCCTAAGCGGAGCGACCGAAGGGAGCAGAGCCGAAGGACTCCCGAGAGAAATTCGAGCGCGCCGCCAGCGCGCCACCATCTGTGTCTCCTCCCAAGTCGGCTGCGCCGTCGACTGCAAGTTCTGCATGACCGCTCTCCTCGGTCTTCACCGCAATCTCATTGCAGGCGAAATCATCGGACAAGTTCTTGCCGTTCTCAACGACCAGCAAGTCGACATCGACCGCGATCGCATCAACCTGGTCTTCATGGGACAAGGCGAACCCTTCCTCAATTACGACAACTTCATGCAGGCCGTGCGTATGCTGGTCACCGGAGCCGGAATCCCTGCCTCGCGCATGACCGTTTCCACCTCTGGCATCGTGCCCCGCATCGCCGACTTCGGCGCCGAAGACATCCGCCCCAAGCTCGCCGTCTCGCTCAACGCCTCTAACGAAACCCGGCGGACCGAAATCATGCCCATCACCAAGAAGTGGACCATCGCCAAGCTACTCGCCGCTCTCCGCGACTTCCCTCTCCGCAACCGCGAGCGCCTCACCTTTGAGTACGTCCTGCTTGGCGGCGTCAACGACGACCCGTCCCAGGCCCGCGAAGTCGTCGACCTCATCCGCGGGCTCCGCGCCAAGGTCAACCTCATCGCTCTCAACCCCGGCCCCGAGATCCCTTACGCCATGCCCGACCCCGAGCGCGTTCTCGCCTTCCAATCCATCCTCATCGCCGCGGGAATCCCGACGTTCATCCGCCTTCCCCGCGGACGCGACATCTACGCCGCTTGCGGCCAACTCAAGCACACCACCGAACTGCTACAGTTGACATAGGGATTTCCCGAGAGTCTTCGCATAGGGGTGCTGCTGATGTTGGGTGCCCCAGGTTCGCGCCGTGATCTTGCGCGCTAACCTGAGAACTGTCGAGCGCCCTGTTATTACTGACCACGGCCAACTGACAACTGCCCATGAAACACGTCCGTGTAGGAATTGTCGGATTCGGAACCGTCGGCCGCGCCACGGCCGACATCATCGCCAAACACGCCTCCCTCATCGAGCGCCGCAGCGGAGTGAAGCTTGTCGTCACCGCCGTCTGCCGCCGCAAGCCCATTCCCGAAGCCGAAGCCCCCGAAGGCGCACGCATTACCACCGGCTGGCGCGAACTCCTCGACGCCCCCGACGTCGACCTAATCGTCGAAACCATGGGCGGGGTTGACCACTCCCTGCAACTTCTTCGCGGAGCCCTCGAGCATGGCAAGCCTGTCGTCACCGCCAACAAGAAGCTCCTCGCCGAGCACGGAGACGAACTCTTCGCCCTCGCTGTCGCCAAGAACCTGCCTATCGGCTTCGAAGCCAGCGTCGCCGGAGGCATTCCCATCCTCCGCGTCATCCACGAATCCACCGCCGGAGACCGCCTCATCGCCCTGCACGGCATCCTCAATGGCACCTCCAATTACATCCTCACCCAGATGGAGTCCCGCGGCATCGACTTCGATCAGGCCCTGCGCGAAGCGCAACTCGCCGGCTACGCCGAAGCCGATCCCACCTTCGACATCGACGGCCAGGACGCCCGTGATAAGCTCTGCATCCTCGCCCGCATGGCCTTCGGCGGACGCCTGGACGTCAATCGCATCCCCACTCACGGCATTCGCCACGTCCGCTCGGTGGACATCCGCTCTGCCGCTCGCCTCGACCGCACTATCCGTCTCGTCGCCTCCGCCGAGCACAGCGCGCAGGGTCTCGATCTCTCTGTGCGTCCCTGGATGGTCAGCCGCCGCTCCATGCTGGCCAAGGTCGAAGACGTCAACAACGCCGTCTTCCTCGTCGGCGACCGCCTTGGCACGCAGATGTTCTACGGACGCGGCGCAGGCGGCGACGCCACTGGCGCGGCTGTCGTATCGGATTTAGTCGAGATCGCCCGCGACCTGGCCGCTGGACGCCTCAGCGCCAAGAACGTGGTCGGCTTTCTCGAGTCGCGGGGGCTGGAGCTCGCCCCCGAG
>Ga0306922_10001131_pt1 | contig 23532 bp, 23 predicted proteins | sample sta12Cox44000082_FD_203758 | JGI IMG/M metagenome (GOLD analysis project Ga0306922, IMG submission 203758) | Lab enrichment of tropical soil microbial communities from Luquillo Experimental Forest, Puerto Rico - statoxic.12C.oxic.44.000.082 (v2)... | ecosystem: Environmental > Terrestrial >... | reverse complement strand
GTCTTCGGTCGATCCGTGATTTTACTTTTGGATCATCGGGTTGGGGCTCAATTTTCTTAAGGATGCGACACAGTTCAAATCCATCGCCACGAGCAAGGGGTTTGAGCATCTCGCCAGCCGAAACGCTTAGGAATCTGTGCTGTGCGTCGACGGGAAGATCTTCCAAAATAAAGTCCGCGCGTCGGTAAGGATAGCCTCCCTCGGTGGCCACTTCTTGCATTGACATGCCATCCTCGCGCACGCAAAACAGCACTTCTCGGGCGGCATCGAGCGATTCTACCTCGATCATTTCGGTTTCGAATCTCGTTAAGGGCAGCCGCAAAGCCAGCAATTCACGTTGACGTGCTTCAGGGACAAGCAGTGTGTCGCAATGTTTCTGGTATGCGGCCTCCATCGCGAGCATCTCGTCTAACCATTTCGAATCGCGTTCCAGTTGTTCCAGCCAACTCGCCAATTGCGCCGATTTAATCCCGTTCCGATGAAGAAATTTCTGCTTTTCGGTGGCAGTAGCATCTGACGATGGCTCTTTGCCAGCACAGCGTGCTGCCAGACGCACGATTAAATCGCCAGTCATTCGGTCCAATTCTCCAGATAAAATTAATGCCGCAAGGAACAACTGATGTAGCTCGGCTTCCGCAGAAGGATATTCTATTTCGTCGGGAATAATCTCCTCTTGAAGCGTGCTGGCGTAGTATTCGCGGGTGAGGTAGCCAGCGAAGTCATCAAGCGTGAGGCCTCGATTCGCCAGCCATGCTTCTGTTTCTTCGGCCGTGATCAAATCGTATTCGTAGCGAAAAGCTTCTGCCGCACTAGAAATTGCGGACTCATCTGGCTCCAAGTCTAGCTCGTCCGCCCGGTTTTCCGCTGCGATTTGGTGGAGAAATTCTTTCCACTTTACGTCTAACTCGCCCCTGAAAATCGCCGCATCGATGGCATCGCGCGCGGTATATTCCTGTTCTCCGCAAGCACATACTACCAAGTCAAGGTCTGAGGTGGACTCCGTAAGCTCCATTAAAGCCCAAATTTCTACAGCATTCTGAAAAGAAAGTCGAGCACTGTCGTTAAGCTATCGCCTGTAGCGATTTGACCCGGCAAGCGTGCAAACGCACCGTTGGTCCATCCCGATGTCGACCGCTTCCCTTGAGACGCTACTTGCGAAATCGATTGATTACGCAGGAATGTTCCCGCCTTGCAGCCTTGCGCTCGAACCAGCTCTTCAGAATCACGCGCAATATGTGCGGTCATCCGAAGCGTGGATGCTCAATACATTCGTTCTTCCCATTGAACAATTTGATGCGGCAAAACAACTACTTTCGCTGTTCGATCCTGCCCATCTGCTCCGTGTTGCGGCACTCGGACCGAAAACCGCGAATGCGGATGCCTTTCTTGATGCGCTTGAAGAAGCGAATGCGGCGACCCGTTCGTTGTCGAGATACGATGTCGGTCTGATGGCGATTAGACATCTGGAGATGTTTTTGCCGCAGGATGTTGATCTCGCAGCGTTGAAAGAGGCGAGGGCGACTATCGGTGATCTGCCAGTTTTCTGGGAAGCGCCACCGGATAGAGCGGAGCAAACCATCGCGTTACTAGCGGAACACAATTCCGACGAGGACGCGGCGACGTTTGGCTACAAGTTGCGCACCGGCGGAGTGACAGCGGATGCATTCCCAACTTCGGCGCAAATCGCCAGCGCGCTCGTAACACCGGCTACGCATCAGCTTCCGATCAAATTTACCGCTGGATTGCATCATCCCATTCGGCAATTTCGCGATGAAGTGAAAACAAAGATGCAGGGATTTCTTAATGTGCTTGGCGCCGCCGTCCTTGCGGCAGAGCACCGATGGGATGCAAAACAAGCCGCGACGATGCTGGAAGATGAAAACGAAGCTTCGTTTTCATTTGGCGAAGATTTCTTCGCGTGGCGCGAATGGAAGATCGACGTCGAGCGGCTTCGATATCGCCGAAAATTCGTGGCGTCATTTGGCAGTTGTAGCTTCGACGAACCGCGAGAGGATTTGCGCGCGCTCGGATTCCTGTAAGGTAGGGGCGGTTCACCTGAACCGCCTGCAGCGTGAAAACACCCGCGCAGCGGGCGATTGAGGTCAATCGCCGCTACCATGCCACTCAAATCATTCATCGACGTCCCTGCCGGTTCGCATTTTCCCATCCAAAATCTTCCCTTCGGCGTTTTTCAACCGAAACAGGCTGCCAAACCGCGCGTGGGAGTCGCCATCGGCGATCTGATTGCCGATCTTTCGGTGCTCGAAGAGTTCGGACATTTTCGTTCACCGGAATTTCCAGACCCAAAGGTATTTTGCCAACATTCGCTGAATTCATTTCTCGCGTTGGGACGCCCGGCTTGGCGAAAGACGCGCGAGATTTTGCAGCACCTTCTCTCGGCCGAGACGTCCAAACTGCGCGATGATGCCCCGCTGCGCGAAAAAGTTTTCCGCGCGCAAAAAGACGTGGTGATGAAGTTGCCGGCGCGGATTGGCAATTACACCGATTTCTATTCGTCCTATCATCATGCGCACAATGTCGGCACGATGTTGCGCGGACCGGAGAACGCGCTGATGCCGAACTGGAAGTGGTTGCCCGTGGCCTATCACGGACGCGCCAGCTCAGTTGTTGTCAGCGGCGCGGACGTGCGCAGGCCACAAGGGCAAATCAAACCACCTGACGCCTCAGCGCCGATCTTCAGTCCGAGCAAAAGCCTCGATTACGAATTGGAAATGGCATTCCTGATCGGCCATGGGAATTCGTTAGGCCAGCCGGTGCCGATCGACCGCGCAATGGATCACATCTTTGGTCTTGTCCTGATGAACGATTGGAGCGCGCGCGACATCCAGACGTGGGAGTATCAGCCCCTCGGCCCGTTCCTGGCGAAAAACTTTTGCACAAGCATTTCGCCGTGGGTTGTCACGCTGGAAGCGCTTGAACCTTTCAGGAAACCGTTCCAGCCCCAAGATCCCGAGCCGCTCGAATACCTGCGAGCAAAAAATGATTTCACTTTCGACATTCACCTTGAAGCGCGGCTGCAAACTTCACTGATGGACGCGCCGCACGTGATCACGCGCACAAACTTTCAAAACCTTTACTGGAGCATCGCGCAACAGCTTGCACATCACACCGTGAACGGCTGCAATTTGGAGCCCGGTGATTTGCTTGCCAGCGGCACCATCAGTGGATCGACGGAGGAATCGTGCGGCTGCATGCTGGAATTAACCTGGCGCGGCGCCAACCCGCTCAAGCTTCCAAACGGCGAAACCCGCAAATGGCTCAACGACGGCGACAGCCTCAGCATCACCGGCTGGTGCCAGGGCGATGGTTATCGGGTCGGTTTCGGCGAAGTAACCGGACGCATTCTACCGGTCGTGTAGCTGGGATATCGCACTGGGATGGCCAGACAGCGCGGCGCGCGGCATCCTTACCATTTGTTAACGCTAATAACGCACGCGAACCAGAAATAATCCTTCGGCGGGCGCGGCGAAACGGGGTCCTGCGAGCTTGCTGGAGTTTAGGCGCACAGTGATGTCCTCAATGCGCATTTTGCCGAGTGCGCATTTCATAAGCGCGCCAACGATTAAGCGGACCATCTTGTAGAGAAAACCGTCGCCGTCGAATTCGATCGTGACGCACGGGCGATTTTGCCGCACACGCACGGAATAAATCGTGCGGACTGTGCTCTTCTCAGGTTTCCTCCGATTGACAGCAAACGCGGCAAAATCATGAGTGCCGACGAAATGTTTGGCTGCTTTCTGCAAAATTTTTAAATCGAGCGGGTGGGAGATGTGCCAGGCGCGACGGTACTCGAACGGAGGTAAAACAGGCGCGCACCAGATTCTGTAGCGATAAATTTTACCTTTTGCCGAAAGACGCGAGTGGAACTCGGGCGAAACGTATTGGCAGCGAAGCACGCGTATCGCCGGGGGCAGTAACGCATTGAGTGCTTCCAGCCAACGCGCAGGTGCTAAAGCTTTGTTAACGTCGACGTGTGCGCATTGTGCGAGCGCGTGTACGCCTGCGTCCGTTCGGCCGGCCGCGTGAAGGCGCGTGGGTCTTCCGGCGACGCGCTCAAACGCGCGTTCGAGGTGATCCTGAATGGTGCTAGCGTGAGATTGACTCTGCCATCCGGAGAACGGCGCGCCGTCGTAAGCGATAATGAGTTTTAGCCTGCGAGACATAGCGATGCTCGTGATCGGTGATCAGTGAACGGTGATCAGAAGTAAAAATCGCTGTTCAGGGATCACAGATCACAAATCACAAATCACAGATCAGAGATCACAGATCACAGATCACTTCTTCGTTCGGCGCGCCTGTCGAGATAGCTTTGCAGAATCATTTGAGCCGCTACTTGATCGACGTAGCTGCGCGTCTGTCGTGTTTTCTTGCCTGCGTCGCGAAGTGCACGGTGTGCTGCAGCGGTGGTCAGGCGTTCGTCCCAGGTGACGACCGGGCAGGGTAGAATTCCGCGCAGCTTTTCCACAAATCGCAGGACTTCGGTCGCGGCAGCGTCGATCTGTCCATTCAGGCGCTTGGGCAATCCCGCAACGACATGATCAACTTTCTTCTCGCGGACAATTTCCATGACGCGCGAAGGCGCCCGCTCATTCGCGGGGATCGTCTCGAGCGGATGCGCAAGCAATTGTAACTCATCAGAGATTGCCGCACCGATACGCACCCTGCCAAAATCAAGTGCCAGAATTGGATTCATCGCGCTCGTACAGACGATTGAAGGCATGTGGTCGCTGCGCGGTTTTGGATGGCCTGTCTCGCCTCTCCCCTTGCAAAAGGGGAGAGGACAAAAGTGAGGGGTTGCCGGCTTGAGGCTCCCACTTTGCCGTGGACACCCTCACCCTCCCCTTCTCCCTTTTCGAAGGGAGAGGCGCCCGCATCTGCGGATCCGGTTATTCGAACCGACAATTCGCAAACACTTCCATGTATCGCCCGCAGCATCATTGCAATTCCGGTGGAATCTTGCCGATCAGATCCTTGATTCTTTCGGCTTCGTGCCGGTGACAAATCAACAGTGCATCTGGCGTTCGCACGACAATGAGATCGTGAACTCCGAGCAGTGCCACAGCCGTTCCATCTTCCTCGAAAACGATATTGTTGCTGGAATCGAGCGCGGTGATGCTGCGGTTCGCGGCGTTTCCATCTTTGTCCTTCTCAAAATAATTCGCGACGGCTCGCCAACTTCCGATGTCGTCCCAGTCGAAGGTGGCTTCCACCACAAGGACGCGATCTGCCTTTTCCATGATCGCGTAGTCGAATGAGATGCGCGGCAGTTTGTTGAAGCGCTCTCGCAAAGCCTTCTCGAAATTTTCCGGCGCTCGGAGCTGAGAAATGAAATCAGCCAGCTCCGGCGCGTATCGGTCGAATTCGCGAATTACCGTAGGCACCGACCAAACGAACATCCCTGCGTTCCAGCGGAAATTTCCCTTTCGTAAAAATGATTCGGCCAGATCGAGATTTGGTTTTTCCCGAAAGCGCTGCACCCGATGAATCCCATCTTTGTCCGGGCGCTTTCGCAGACGGACCGGCTTTCCCTGCTCGATGTAACCGAATCCCGGACATGCCCAGCTTGGTTTGATGCCGATAGTTACGAGCCCGCTGGTTTCCTCGGCTGCCTCGGCAGCCAGAGCCAGCGTTTCCTGAAAAGCCGCCCGGTTCAAAATCACATGATCGGCGGGAAGAACGGCCATGATCGCTGCGTGATCACGAGCTGCCACCCAACCGGTGCCGAGCGCGACCGCGGCAGCGGTGTCGCGTTTAGCAGGCTCGGCTACGATGTTCTCTTTCGGAAAATTTCTGAGCAATTTGCGAACGGCGTCTTCCTGTTCCGCGTTGGTCAGGATCAGAATGCGCTCGGCCGGGACAAAACCTTCAAGGCGCGCCAAAGTTTCTTCGAGTAGAGTTTTGTCGGCGACGAGGCGCAGAAGTTGTTTTGGGCGCGCCTGCCTGCTCAGAGGCCAAAAGCGTTCACCGCTTCCCCCGGCGAGAATGAGCGCATAGATCGAATTAGGCATGTCTCTTAATTTTCTGTCATGTCGAGCGAAGTCGAGACATCCCGGTGAATTACTTCAAGAGTTGCGCAGCGGCATTCCTCAACTTCGCGAGTTTACCCTGAGCGAGCATGCGAGTCGAATGGGCTTCACTCGGAATGGCAAGCGTGCGTGGTCGCGAAAATTGCCGTTTCTTTTTCCCAAACGCGACGTATATGGTAGGCGATGTCTTTCCCCATATCCATTTCAAAAACTTCCGAACAGGATCCAGTTGGTCCGCTGCTTATGATCACACGTACCGCCATTGGTCTAGGGTTGGGCATACTAATGGCCGATAAGATTAAACCGTCGATTCGGCAGGCGGCTGCGATTGCGCTCGTTGCAATTGGCGCGTTGGCAGCGGCACCGTGGCTGGTGAAAATCACGCTGGGGCAGATAAATCGGCCGGAGTCCGAATGGGGCAGCCGCGCCCGTCTGCGTTCTATTCGCGACGATACCGGTTATAGCTCCGATAACGACGTCTATTAGCAGCTTGTAGAGGCGTTTGTGTCAAACGCCTGTCGGTCCGGTGCTCGACACAAGCACCGCTACACGACGCATGCGAACTTGATCTTCGACAACGATTGGAACGCGCGGGCTACACGAAAGCTTCGGCAACGGAATCCGCCACGGCTTTACCTTTTCGAGTCAGCACGAAATTGCCGTTTGATTTTCGAAGTAACCCCAGCGCAATAAACTCGTTTGTTTGTTGCGCGAAAGGTTTCAAATCCCCAGCGCGAACTCCCTCACGTGTGCGCAGCGACAGCGCGATTCGCTCGGTGCGTTTCATTTCATCCGTCAGGTTTTCTCTCGACGCGCATGGTGATTCGTCGGAAAGAACGCGCTCGATATAGCTGCGGTAATCACAGACGTTCTGCCGGCGCCGCATACCCACGGTCGAAACCGCGCTCGGGCCGATGCCCAGATAATCTTTGCCTAGCCAATAAGCGCGGTTGTGAACCGACGCGAATCCTGGGCGCGCGTAATTCGAAATTTCATAATGTTCATAACCCGCGCCTTCCAGCATTGACAAAGCCAGCTCGAAAAATTCGCTGTCCGCGTCCGGGTCCTGACGAAATTCGCCATTGGCCTGCCGCAGGAAAAATTCCGTGTCCTCCTCATATGTGAGGCAGTACGCCGAGACATGATCAGGTTCGAGAACGATGGTTTTCTCCAGTGTTAATCTCCATTGGTCGATGGTCTCTCTCGGCAAACCGAACATCAGATCCACATTGATATTCGTGAATCCCGCTGCGCGCAGGGTGCAAAACGATTCTTCCGCCTGCTGCGCGTTATGCTCGCGTCCGAGTAATTTCAACAGTTGATCGTCCCACGATTGCACGCCGAGGCTGATCCGGTTGATTCCGAATTTTTTGAGGATCGCGGCTTTGCGTGCGGAAACGCTTCCTGGATTCGCTTCGATCGTCCACTCGACCAGTTCCGACAAGTCGAGCTGCTCATGAAACCCGCGCAGGAGAAATTCCAATTGCGCAATGTTGAGGGCGGTGGGCGTGCCGCCACCAACGTAAATTGTGGACGGACGAATCAAGGAGTGGCGGTCTCCAATCCGCCGAGGCGATTGACGCTGTTCCAGTTCGCGCATTATCGCGTCACAAAATCGCCAGGTCTGCGAGCGGTCGAGCAAATCTTTGTAAAAAGCGCAGTACGGGCAGATACGCGCGCAGAAAGGAATGTGAACGTAGATGTGGCGGATCATGTTATCTGTAGCGGCGATCTATGACCGCCGAAAATGAGGCGCATGTTTCCAACTTGTGCCGAGCAATTTCCAAAATCAGGCGACGTGGCTTCCCGGTGCTCACAGAGCGCCGCTACAGTAGCGCAGTTGTGATCCGGGTTGTTACTCATAAAATCCGTTTCGTCTTTATTGTCATTCCGAGCGAAGTCGAGGAATCTCTGGATGTCCTCTGAGAAAAATTTGAGATGTCTCCAGACCTTCGCATAAAGCTACGGCTTGGCAGGCGACTTCGCTCGACATGACAAAACTGCGAAACGTAGCGCTGGGTTTCCTTTGCGCCATTTCCTGCGCATTCGCGCAACGACCACAGCCTACATCGACGCCTTCGACCGTGTACGCGGTGCATAATCCGGCCTCAATCAAAGATTACAAGACGAATCCACGCGTCGTGCATGAGATGGTGAATCGGCTCGTCCTTGCGGCAACCGGCCAGTCTGAGGTGGCGAAGGCGTGGGCGTCGCTGGCCTCTCCCAACGACCGGATTGGAATTAAAATCTCCGCGGCGGGCGGCGAACTTTTCACCACGCATCATGATGTGGTGAACGCGATCGTGGACGGCCTCGTGGCAGCGGGTCATCCCCGCAATACGATCATTGTCTGGGATCGCTCTCTCGGTGGAATCAAGGATGCCGGTTATCGCGCGGGAATTGATGGTTATCAGCTGCAATCAATCATGCCGCATGACGGCTACGACGCGAAAGCGGTACTGACCGCGCCTTTGATGGGGCAACTGATTTGGGGTGATCTGGACTACCTTGCCGATGCACGGAAGATGCTCTCTGACAGTGAGAACACCAGCAACGTCAGCCATTTTTCGAAGATCCTTTCAAGCCAAGTTAGCAAGATCATCAACGTTCCCGTGATGAGTATCAGTGAAACGAACGGGATCGCCGGTTGCATTTACAACATGACCATTCCGAACATCGACAACTGGCGTCGTTTTGCGCAAGGGTCACGTTTTGGCGAAGATAGCCTCGCAGAAATTTATGCTAACCCGCTCATCGCAAAGAAGGTCGTCTTCAATTTGATGGACGGCCTCATTGCGGAATATGCAGGCGGCCCGCAGTCGCAGCCGAACTATGCCACGCACCACGCCACGCTTTATGCCAGCAGGGACCCGGTCGCTCTCGACACGATCGCATTGAAGCGTTTAGAGGAATGGCGCGCACGTGCGAGTCTGCCCAAGATCGGCCGCCTCGCGGGCTACATCGATTTCGCCAGCCAGCTCGGCCTCGGCAACTCAGCACCCAATCGGATCGAGGTCCGAAATATTCGCGATTGAACAACGTCAAACGCTGAATTGGACGTTGGACGTTGGACGTTGGACGTTGGACGTTGCATGCCGCAATCACCCAACGTCCAACGCTCAACTTCGAAAGCTTTCGCGAGCAGGGCGCCCAACGCTGGACGTTCAATTCAGACTGGAAGCCGACAGTTGGAGGCAGCAGTTCTGCGCTCCGTCTCTCGTTCATTTTATCTTTCGATCCGATTTCTACCGGCGCAATTACGCGAACCGATTGCGCTGGCGTATCTGCTTGCGCGGGCGACAGACACAGTTGCCGACACGTCGAAAATTTCCAAGAACGTGCGAATCGAAACGCTGAAGATGCTCTCGGACGGCATTCAGGGAAAAGCTTCGCGCGAAGTTGTTGTCGATCTGATTGCCTCATTTGTCCCGCTACGGGAAAACCAGAGCGAGCGACAGCTGCTTGAATCGTTGCCTCAGTGTCTTGCGTGGCTCGAGCAAATCGAGCAGGCGGATTGCACTGACATTCGCGTGGTGCTGGAGAAAATTACACGCGGCCAGATGCTCGACCTGCAGCGCTTCGATAACCCGCAAGAAATTCGCGCACTCAGCACAGCTGCTGATCTGGACGAATACACGTATCTGGTTGCCGGTTGTGTCGGTGAATTTTGGACGCGGCTCTGTTACCGGCATGTTCGGAACTTTGCAAGTCTGAGCGAGGACGAGATGCTGGCCCTCGGCAAGCACTACGGCATGGCGCTTCAGTTGATAAATGTGCTGCGCGATGCCGGCCCCGATCTGCGAGCAGGCAGGTGCTATTTTCCCGAATACGAATTAAACGTGGCGCATCTGACTGCCTCGCAGATTCTCCCCGAGCCGGAGCGTCTCCAGCCGATCTATCGGACTTGGCTCGACAAAGCAAAGGCCGGACTCGAGTGCGGTATCCAATACTCGTGCGCGATCGAGAACCGCCGAGTCCGCGCTGCCACAGTTTTGCCCGCATTAATCGGCGCGCGCACGCTTGCGCTTTTAAAAGAAGCGGGTTCCTTGGCGCTGCAAAGCACGGTGAAAGTTTCCCGCGGTGAGGTGCGCAAAATGATTTTGTCGCTGGCGTTTACGCTAGTATCGCGCCGGAAAATCGATGCGATGTTTGAACGAGCGAAGCTGTAGCCGTTGTCCTGCGGAAGGCGGTCACCGGATATGGGTTCATTGCTGCGTGCGCTTCGCACAGCGAAGCGGCTACAGGCTCCGCTACAGAAAATAATTTCGCTGTCGCTCGGTGATTGGTCGCTCGAGCCGCTCCATTACTTGGAGCATGTCTTCCCAGACTTTGCGCTTTTCAGAAGGTGCTTGGTTTCGGAGCAGGTAAGCAGGGTGATACGTGATCATGAGCGGGATGCCGTTGTAAGCGTGCCAGCGTCCGCGCAATTCCCGCATGGTTCCTCGCATCCCGAGCAGGCCTTCCACCGCGACTGCGCCTAGCGCGACCAACACTTTCGGCTGAATAATTTCAATCTGCTCCACGAGATACGGCCGGCACGTCTGCATCTCCGCCGGCGTGGGCGCGCGATTTCCAAAACTGCCCGGCGGCGTGTCCGGGCGGCACTTGAGGATATTCGCGATGTAAACGTCCTCGCGGGCGAAATTCATAGCCTTGATAATTTTGGTCAGCAATTGTCCGGCGCGCCCGACGAATGGTTCGCCTTGCTGGTCCTCATCTACGCCGGGGGCTTCGCCGATGAACATTAGGTCGGCGTCGGGATTTCCTACGCCGAACACGGTCTGTGTGCGCGAGCAGGCGAGATGCGCGCATTTCGTGCACGTCCGAACGCATTCACGAATTGGCTGGAGTAATTCGGCTTTGTTCGGTGCCGGCTGTAGCCGTCGCTCTGTGGGCGACGCGCGCGATTTCCACACGGAAGCAGCTACAGGAGAGGCGGATTGCAGTCGCGCAAGCACTGTTTGCGATGCACGCGGTGCGCGATCGGTTGTCTCTCGAATCTTCTCCAGCACGGCGATTACGAAATCGAGAGCTGGCTCCGGCATTTACGGACGATGATGTAGAATTTTGCGGTCCGGTGCAAAGCATTTCTGGGGAGGGCACGCGCCCTCGCGTGCTGATTTCGGCGCCCCCGCTGAAATCCCCCCGGCGCGATGCTAGCTCTCGTGATCATCTCTAGCTTTCCCGGCGATTGGCGAGGGCGCCAATCGCGGCACGCGAGGCGTGTGCGCTCCCCAGAGTCATGGCGCTTCATTTCAAAATCTGGGGTAAAGTTTAAAAGCGATGAGCGCGCGGCTAAGCGATTACGATTACGACCTGCCACGGGAATTAATCGCGCAGCGCCCGCTTCGGCGCCGCGAAGATTCCCGGATGATGGTGCTGGATCGCGCCGCGCAGACAATTGAACATCGGCAGTTCCGTGAGCTAAAAACGTTTCTACAGCCGGGCGACCTGCTGGTCTTAAACGACACGCGCGTGCTCCCAGCGCGCCGATTCTCAGACGATGGTGTGATTGAATTTTTGTTCGTCGAACGACTCGGCACCAGACATTGGAAATGTTTGGTCAAACCGGGACGGAAAATGCGCGCTGGCGCCACGGCAAAGATCGACAATGTCACATTGCGGGTCGAAACGGTCACATCTGATGGTGAGCGCATTGTCGCGTTGGATGAAGATGTCGATCTTTATGCTAGCGGTTCCATGCCGTTGCCGCCGTATATCAATCGACCCAGCGATGAAAACGACGCAGCGCGTTACCAAACTGTTTTTGCTCATACGGCCGGCGCGGTTGCCGCGCCCACGGCCGGACTTCATTTCACCCAGGAAATTTTAAGTGAAATTCCGTACACATTCGTGACTCTGCACGTGGGACCGGGGACATTTCTGCCGGTGCGTTCGGAAAACATCGCCGAGCGTCACATGCACGCCGAGCGCTTCTCTATTTCGCCAGAAGCCGCAGACAAAATCAACGAAGCGCACCGGATTATCGCTGTTGGCACGACCACAGTGCGCACGCTTGAATCGGTGAGTCGCAAAGGCGAAAAAGTTCTAGCGCAACAGGGAACGAGCAACCTTTTCATTTATCCGCCCTATCATTTCCGACTAGTCGATGTTCTACTCACGAATTTCCATCTGCCGCGCTCGACTTTGCTAATGCTCGTGAGTGCGTTTGCAGGTCGCGAATTTTTGCTGCGCGCGTACGAAGAAGCGATTCGCGAACGCTACCGCTTCTATAGCTATGGCGACTGCATGCTGATTTTGTAGGAAATCAACCACGAATCCACATCGGCCTTCGCCGGGCTGCAGCGCAACAGGCGAATGACGAGTGAAGATGAGCCCATCTCTAATCTGCTTTCTTTTTAATTTGTTTTTATTCGTGTTCATTCGTGGTTAAAAGCACCTCATGCCCGACCAACCGAGAGGCGAACTGGTAATTCAAACGATTGCCATGCCGAAGGACACAAATCCGAACGGCGACATCTTTGGCGGTTGGTTGACTTCGCAAATGGACCTTGGCAGCGGAATTCTCGCGGCGAAAACTGCGCAGGCGCGCGTCGTCACTGTGGCGATGGAAGGGATGTCGTTTTTGGAACCGGTACGGGTAGGGGATACTGTGCGGTGTTATGCGCGCGTGGAAAAAATCGGACGGACGTCAATGACCATTCCGGTGGAGGTTTGGGTGACCCGTTACATGACCGGCGAGGAGCGTCGCGTTACGCACGGCGTGTTTACGCTGGTCGCGGTTGATGAATCCGGGAAACCTATCCCGGTAAAGCGCGGAATTGCGTAGGCGCTTCCAAATCAACTTTCGTTTCGGCGGTCACAGACCGCCGCTACAGTAATTTGTAGTCGATGAAAAATTTTGCTTATCTTTTCGAGCGATTTCCGTCGTTCGGACAAACGTTTTGTTACCGCGAAGTCGCCGAGCTGACGCGGCAGGGCATTACTCCGCCGATTTTTTCCATTCGCAATCCAAAAGATGAGCCGCCGCAAGACTGGGACGCGCGCATCGTCAAGCGTGTGCACTATCTGCCGGAGGAAAGGGAATTGTTGGACGACGTTCGGCGAGCGTCCAAAAATGGGAGGCTCACTCGGGAAATCGTCGCGGAGCTAGATGAATGGGGTCGTCGCACGGATTTTCTTCGACTCTATCAGGGCGTCTACGTTGGATTGCGCCTTCGGGAAATGGGGATCGGCCATGTGCACGCGCATTTCATGGGAATGGCGGCGCGCACGGCTTTTTGGATCCACAGATTTTTCCCAGTAACCTTCAGCTTCACGGCACACGCGAACGACATCTTCGCACCGCGAAACTTCGAGATTGGGCTTGATAAGCTTGTCGATACGGCGCGTGTAATCGTCACTGTAAGCGATTATGCGAAAAAGTTTTTGCAGGAACGCGTTCCGGAACGCGCCGATTACATCTGTCGCATTTACAATGGCCTGAATCTCGCCGAATTCGGACGCGCGGATTTTTCTTCTGCTCCGCCGTTGATTCTGGTGGTTGGTCGTTTGATCGCGAAAAAAGGTTTTGCCGATCTGATTCGCGCCTGCGGATTGCTGGCGGAGCGCGGAAAATCGTTTCGATGCGAGATCATCGGCGAAGGCCCGCTCGAAAACGAATTACGCGGGCAAATCGAGTCGCTAAATCTACGGAACCGCGTGGCGTTGTCCGGCGCAAAACCGCTACGCGAAGTCCGGCAGCGCCTCGTTGCGGCGAACATTTTCGTGCTGCCGAGCGTCATCGATCCCGAAGGGGGCATGGACAATCTTCCCACGGTCATCATGGAAGCGATGGCAACGGGGCTGCCCGTTGTCTCGACCTCGATTGGTGGGATTCCCGAAATGGTCGTTGAAAATGAGACCGGTTTTCTGGTGCAACCGGACGATGCATTAGCGCTTGCCGACGCGATCGAAAAAGTGATCGATGACCGCCTGTTAGCGCAAAAACTTGGCCAAGCTGGCTATGAGCGCGCACAGGAACTTTTCTCGATCGAGAAAAATGTTCGCGAGTTATGCGCGCTGATTAACACTGGTGGAGGCGATTGACCTCAATCGCCTGGACTCAATTTTTTAGTCAAGGCGGTTCAGGTGAACCTCCCCTGCCAAATCGTTGATTGTTTTATAGTAATTCGCGGACGCAGTTGACCGCGTTAAGATAAACGTGATGCAGTCCGCCGCGCATCAGCTCTTCGCTCATCAGGCTCACCGGATCGTTTTTTCCTGCGGGCATTAATTGTGGAACGCGTTTTTCGCCAGCTTTCCCGCGTGAAATTTCCAAAAGATCACCGCACTTAGCATAGGTAACGACGAATTCTATGTCGCCCGACATCACCGCGACTTCGTGAATCGGTTGGCCCTCGCGCTGGCGCATTTCGATGTCGATCTTTCGGCCAGAGGAGCCAGCGAATTGAAGCTTGTTCGCTCCGTCTGTTTTCTCAGAGCGCCACTTCAATTGCGCCGCAAGCCAGCCAACAAAAAGGAGCGCGGTCGATCGGAACCCAGGCGCGAAATCGATGCGCACATTATTGATTTTAGCAAGGCGATGATGCGATGCGGGATGATCGAAGAATTGCGCGAGCGCAAAACGGACCTTGTCCAGTCGCGTCCAATTCAGGTCGCAAAGGACGATGCGCTGTTTTGCCTCTGCTTGTGCCGACTCCACGAGACGCATTTGCGCCTGAAAGTCCTGCCAGGGCCGGCTGTCGTAAATAACTCGATCGACCCATGACCAAAGTTGTGGATCCATCGGCTCACGGAATTCCTGCTGCCACCAAAAATAGAGCGGCAAGTCCGAATCCAGGTTTGATAGAACAATGTTGGGCAGCTGAGTAGTGCACCCGCCGTTGAGACGGAATGAAATTTGTTCAGAGCAAACTTGTTTGCTGCCTGCACGGCTCACGTGGCAATGCGCGCTGATCCAGGCGTCCACACCATCCTCTTCTGCTTTGCAATCAGCTTCGATGACGATCGCGCGACACGCGTGGCTCTCAGTAATTCTCGCCATCAGTTGCGTATTGTTGTTCAGTGAGCCCGGCTCTTCGCTGTAAACGGCAAGGTTCATAAGCGAAGCGCGCGTCATCGCGCCTTCGCTTTCCTGCCAAAGTTTTTTGAGCTCGTGATCAATTTTGCCGACTTCAACCGGTATTCCCAGCGAATAGGTTTCAGTCACTGTAGGCATCTCTTACAGTCTCCTCCACGCCCGACCGTCGCGAGCGAGTAAATCGTCTGCTGCCTCCGGTCCCCACGATCCTGCCGGATAAAAAAACAACTCTGGCTCATCCTTTTTCGCATGCCACGCCTCCTCGATTGGATCGATGAAGGCCCAGGCTTCTTCGACCTCGTCGCGGCGGGCAAAGAGCGTGGCGTCGCCGCTCATCGCGTCGAGCAGCAACCGCTCATAAGCTTCCGGGCTGGGTTTTCCGAAAGACGTCCCATAATGGAAATCCATTTTCACGGGCTCGATATGAAAGCTCGTGCCAGGCACCTTGGCGTGAATCCGCAATGAGATTCCCTCATCCGGTTGAATCCGAATCACGAGCACATTGAGGTCACGCAAATCTTTGTTAAACAGCACGGCCGGCGCTTTTTTGAAATGAATGGAAATTTCAGTTGCCGATTTTGGGAGCCGTTTCCCGACGCGCATATAAATCGGCACATCTGCCCAGCGCCAGTTGTCGATGACCAAACGCAGGGCGACGAAAGTATCAGTTTGCGAATCTGCCTTGACCTTTTCTTCCTGGCGATAGCCCGCCACCGGGTCGCCGTAGATCGCGCCTTTAGTGTATTGCCCACGCACAACTTTGGCCACGATTTCATTACGCGACCAACGATGCAGCGATCGCACCACTTTGACCTTTTCATCGCGAATACTATCGGCACTAAGATCCGTGGGGGGTTCCATCGCCGTGAGGCAGAGGAGCTGAAGTAAGTGGTTCTGCACCATGTCGCGCAAGGCGCCTGCGCCTTCGTAATAGCCGGCGCGAGTCCCGACGCCCAGCGTTTCCGCCGCCGTGATCTGAACGTGGTCGATGTAATGCGTGTTCCATAGCGGCGCGAAAATCGCGTTCGCAAATCGGAGAACCAGGATGTTCTGCGCCGTCTCCTTGCCGAGGAAATGATCAATCCGATAGGTTTGCTCTTCTGTAAAAGAATTGTGGATGATGCGATTGAGCTCGCGCGCCGAGGCGAGATCGGTTCCGAACGGTTTTTCGACGATTACGCGGACCCAGCTACCTTTGCATGTCTCGTTCAAGCCGGCGGCTTTCAAGTGCTTGAGAATTGGTTCAAACTGATCTGGAGCGGCCGCAAAATAGAAAAGGCGATTGCCACGCGTGCCGTGGTCTTTGTCGATTTCATCGAGGCGCTTGGCCAACTCCTTGTAGCCAGACTCATCACCGAACTCGCTCTGATGATAAAAAATCGATTGCGCAAACGTCTTCCAAATTTCGTCGCGCACAGCCTGGCGGGAAAACTTACGCGTGGCTTCTTCGAGGTCCCGCCGGAATTCTTCATCACTTTTTTTGCGGCGCGCGAATCCGACAATGGCCACGGCAGGCGGTAGGTCGCCGTCGGCCGCGAGGTTATAGAGCGCAGGGACTAGTTTGCGATGGGTAAGATCGCCGGTGGCGCCGAAGATTACGATCGCGCACGGCTGCGGCACCGGGCGGGTGGCTAATCCTTCGCGCAACGGGTTTGGTTCCGGTTGATCAGCGGCTCGATTCATGAGCATCCAAAGGCTACGCAGATTGGCGCCGATTTTAAGCGGAATCTTTTCACTCGATTAAACCTATGGCGTTGCTCGACCGCATTGGCTGGATAAAAAGTGCTGGCAGATCATGCCACAACCCTTTCATGCATTAATTTTCGATCTCGATGGCGTGCTCGCTGACTCCGAGCCGTGGTGGAACGAGATCGACAAGAAATTGCTCGGCGAATATGGCGTTACTTACCGTGGGGAGTACCATCGGAACGTGCTCGGCGTGAGCTACCGGCTGGCGGTGGAGTTCTACAAGGAAGCATTTGGCCTCCCCGCGCCTACTGAAGAATTGATGCGCCGCCGAGGAGAAATCGCTGCCGAATTCTTTGCGAGTCGCATCGGCCTTTTTCCTTCAACCAGAGCCGTACTAGAAGAGCTCCGGCAAATGAATCTGCGCCTTGCCGTCGCGACGAGTTCCGTAGGCGCGTCTGCTCGCCCGTTCCTAGATCGACATGAGTTAACGTCGTTCTTTGACGTTATTGTGACCGGCGAAGAAATCGAGCGCGGAAAACCGCAACCCGACATTTACCTGCGCGCGGCGGAGAAGCTTGGCGTTACCGCAGATGCATGCCTCGTCATCGAAGACGCGCTTTCCGGCATCGCCGCTGGAAAGGCCGCTGGGATGCGCGCAGCCGCAATCCCCGACACCCGATTTGCCGATGCGCGCGACTATGAGAAGCAAGCGGATTACTTGCTCAGAGATCTTTCAGAAATCCCGGGACTCGTCCGCCACGTCGCTGCTGCGAATTAGCTCGGCAAAGGAAATTTGCGCGTGAGCTCGCGCACTTTTTCGCGAACGCGATCGAGTGCGGATTCGTCAGTGCGATTGGCCAGTGCTTCAGCAATCAGGTCGGCGATCTCGAGCATCTCTTCTTCTTTCATGCCGCGCGTTGTGACCGCTGGTGTGCCCACGCGAATCCCGCCGGGCTTGAAGATTGGGTAGGTGTCGAACGGGATGCCGTTTTTATTCACCGTGATGCCAGCCCGATCGAGAACTTCCTGTGCTTCTTTGCCGTTAACCTCCTTCGGGCGAAGATCGACAAGCATCAAGTGATTATCGGTGCCGCCGGAGACGATGCGGTAACCATGTTTCGCCAGGCCAGCCGCAAGCGCTTTCGCGTTCAGCACGACCTGTCGTTGGTATTCGCGGAATTGCGGTTGGAGCGCTTCATGAAAGCATACCGCTTTCGCTGCGATGACGTGCATGAGCGGACCGCCCTGTACGCCCGGGAAAACGGTCGCATCGATCTGCTTGGCGAATCTCTCTTCGCACATGACAATGCCGCCGCGCGGGCCGCGCAAACTCTTGTGCGTGGTGGTGGTGATAAATTGCGCGTGGGGGATTGGACTCGGATGCTGACCACCGGCAACAAGCCCGGCGATGTGCGCCATGTCTATGAACAAAAGCGCGCCGACCGAATCCGCGATTTGGCGCAGCCGCGGGAAATCGATGATGCGCGGATACGCTGACGCGCCGGCGGTGATCATGAGCGGGCGCACCTCTTCGGCTTGCTTTTGCAACGCGTCGTAATCGATCTGCTCGGTTTTCTCGCTCACTCCGTACTGCGAGACGGTGTAGAATTTGCCAGAGAAATTCGCCGGGTGACCGTGCGTGAGATGACCGCCATGCGCGAGATTCATGGCCAGAATCTTGTCGCCCGGCTTTAGCACCGAAAAATACACCGCCATGTTTGCTTGTGCGCCGCTGTGCGGTTGTACGTTGACGTGCTCGCAGCCGAAGAGTCGCTTCGCACGATCGATCGCCAGTTGTTCAGCGGTATCGACATTTTCACATCCACCGTACCAGCGTCTTCGAGGATACCCTTCGGCATACTTGTTCGTGAGCACGCTGCCTTGTGCTTCCATCACGGCGCGGCTGGTGAAATTTTCCGAAGCAATCAACTCGATGTTTTCACGCTGACGTTTTTCCTCCGCGACAATCGCATCGAAAATTTCCGGATCGACTCTGCGCAAGGCCTCGCCGTAACGCGGAGGCGGTTGTGAGCTGAACGATCCAGTTTCAATTCGCTGAGGAAGATCATCCATGGGGTATGAAGATAGCTCGCGCGAGTGCGTTGCACCAGGCCGCACCAGCTCGCTTTGCTCAACAAATGCGAGCACGCTCGGCAGCGCGTTCTTGATGATGTGTGCGCAATCCTCGTACACTTCGCGGCCGAGACCAATTGGGTCCGGCACATCGCGCCACACCGTTGTCCCCGGCTCTTCAAATTCGCGGAGCAAAAATGTTTTATCGGCGCTTTGGGGAAACAGTGTTTGGATCGTTTCGACGTGAGCACCGGTCATGGCAAAAATGTGCGTGGCGCGATCGACCAGGGCCGACGTGACCGGCTGGCTGCGCTGGCCGCTGATGTCCACGCCTTCCTCTTCGCAGACTTGCACCGCGTAAAGACTTGGAGGCTGGCCGCGGACGGCATGCACGCCCGCCGAAAGAATTTCGATGTCTCCACGGTTACCAAGCAAACGGCGAAAAAGCCCTTCCGCGATTGGGCTGCGACAAATATTGCCGGTACAGACAAAGAGGACGCTTTTCACGTTTCAGGCGCCGCGAGCGCGCGCCATGCCCAACCTAGAAGCGAACGGGTCCAAGTCAATCAAGGCAACGCCTGCAGTGTGCGCCGTCCTCAGCGCTTCAGGCTTCGAGCTTCCAACAAGAAAATCCGCTGCGGATAGCGCTCTAACTGCGCGGCAAACGCAGGTGGAACTTGTGCCAGAGATAAAGGACGAGGATCGCTCCAAGTATGGAAACGATTATGCCGCCGGGGTGAAATCGGCCTCCGGCGCTTGGCGGATAAAACAGATGGGTTACGGCACCGCCGATAATCGAGCCGACAATGCCCAGCACGATTGTCCACGTGATCGACAGATGTGTATGCAGCAGCGCTTTCGCGACACAGCCCGCAAGGAAACCGATGATGATATACCAGATAAGATGAAGCATGTTTTCTTGTAACGTTCTGCGTTTTTGAAATCAACCCATAGCGATAGCAAAATCGCCGTCGGATGCCATGCCAAAAAAATGACTAATGACGAATGACAAAGGAAGCGCAAATGGCAAATGATTAACGAGCAAAAGCGCGCTTTGGTTTTGTCATTCGTAATTCGTCATTCGGATTTCGAAATTGCCATAACAATTTGCGCTTCTCGTCTACCGGAATTGCCGCTATTCTGATGGCGGTTCCGTCTTTTTGCGCAAATGACCATCGACACACTGCGTCAGGTGCCATTGTTTGAATCGCTCGATAACGAGGCGGCCGGCGAATTATGTAATCTGCTCGACAGCCTCGACCGCAAGGCCGGCGCAGTTCTGTTCCGAGCCGGTGACGAAGGCGACGCGATGTATTTGATCGAGCGCGGGAAGGTCCGGATTTGCGTCCGCACAACTCAGGGACACGAGCTCACGCTAACGGAGCTGGGCCGTGGAGATTTTTTTGGTGAGATGGCGTTGCTCGATGGACAGCGGCGGTCGGCTGATGCCGTCGTTGCGGAGGACGCCCGGCTGGCGGTCCTTTCGCGGGAGCATTTTCTGTCCTTTGTGCGGAGCAGCCCGAACCTCGCGCTTGAGTTGCTGACCGCTCTTGCCAATCGGCTCCGGCATACCGATGAGCTGTTGCGTCATAGTGCCACGCGCAACGTCAACGTGGAGGAGGCGGCGCAGTTGACCCTTGCCGATCGAGCCGCGGACCTCATCGCGGAGTTTGGCGGCAGCTGGAAATTCATTATCAGCGCAGTGCTCTTTTTCAACGTGTGGGTTCTGATAAACAGCTGGCTCCTCGAGAACCGCGGTTTTGATGCTTATCCCTACCTGCTGCTCAGCACCGTGATTAACATGCTCGCCGTGTTGCAAGCGCCGATCATTCTAATGTCGCAGAACCGGCAAGCCCACAAAGACCGGCTGCGCGCCGAAATCGATTATCAAATAAATTTGAAGAACGAACTCGCGTTGAATGAAATCATCGAGCGCCTAAAAGCCCTCGAGCGCGATTATTTGCAACTAACATCGGATAAGCGACTCGAATAACGCGTGCACGCATACTGTCCCTGCGAGTTTGCCGCACTGGTCGGCTTGATTATGTTGCGGCTGCTGTATGAAAAAGCTGATCCCGTTCATGTTTTTGATTCCGACGTTGACTCTCGTTCTCTTAGGCTGTGCAAGCCCAGGCCCCGACCCTGAGCAAGCATCGCGTGAGGCGAAGCAACGACGCGAAGCGGAGCAACAGCAGGCGGAGTTTCGCAAGGGCCTTCCTCCGGTAAGCAATCCCAGCCAGGTCCGGTGATACCGGATCTCGCTAGATCGGTTAAATCGTTGAATCGTTAAATCGTAAGTCCGATGTAACGGTGTAACGTTTCAACGAATCACGATGATGCGTTCGCAGTGGAAGCGAATCCGGTATCGTCTGGAGTGGCTAGGACTGGTCCTTGCCACAAAGCTGATCCCGTTATTTTCGCGAAGCGCTTGTTATCATCTCGCCAGGACAGCCGGAGCGCTGCTTAGCTTCGCTGATCGGCAGGCGTATCGGGTTGCAGTGAGTAACCTCGATGTCGCATTTGGCGATCGATTCTCGCCTCGTGAGCGACGAAAAATTGCCCGGGAATCATTTCAACATTTTGCGCGCACCATGGTTGATCTGCTGTGGAGTCCGCGCCTGACACGAGAAAATTTCTCGCGTTACGTCGAATGGCAGAATTTCGAGGAAACAGGCCCGGACACGCGGGCGGACCACGCCGTGATCATCGCCTGCTACCACTACAGCAACTTCGAATGGCTTAGTCTGGCCTGCGGTTTTTTGGATCTGAAAGGCACCATCATTTCACAGGAATTTAAGAATTCGTCGCTTGATCCAATCTTTAACAAATTGCGGGAACAATCCGGCCACGTGTTCATCTCGCGCAAACAGGGTCCCCTTCGTCTTTACAAAACGTTGAAGCGAAACGTTAGTACCGCGCTGCTGATCGATCTCACCGTGCCCCCGGCTCAGGGCGCAGTGGTGATTGATTGTTTTGGATTGAAAACAAGCGTGACTTCTGCGCACGCCTGGCTGCACGAGCAAACCGGCGCACCGATCATCCCCGCGCATTGCGAACCCCTGCCGGATGGACGTTACCGGATCATCTTCCATCCCACCGTCGAGCGCACCGCTGCGATGACTCATGAACAGATTGCCCAAGCCTGTTGGAATTCATTCGAGCCTTATGCGCGAAAGAATCCAGCGCCTTGGCTGTGGATGTACAAGCATTGGCGCTACCGGCCCGCGAACCCGGACCGGCCTTATCCATTCTACTCAAATTTTTCCCGACGGGTCGAAGCCCTGCTTCACCGCGACCAGCTGTAGCCGCCTCGCTGGGTCGAGGCGTTCAGTATCATCGGACAGCACGGCGACACAGCGCCGTGGATACAACGCCTATCCGGGCCGATAAGAATGTCGATTCCATCGACACGCTCCAATGCGCGCGTGAGCTTGCTGGCAACTCGGGAATTCTCGAGCCAGTTCAGGCTCAGGCGCGTAGCGACATTCTAAGAGCCAATTTGGCCGAAGCGCGTAATTGCACGAGACTTACTTTGACGGACCAAATGTTTTTGCCGGTATGCCCCGCGCCGCAGGCATTGCTGCTTGTTGTTGCAGCTCAAGCTGCTTTCTGGCAGCTCGCTCTTGATCTATTTTATCCATTGCATCTATCATTTGCGAGGGGTCGGCAACCAGAGCCTGAACCTCGGCGGGAACCTCGCTTTTTCTCGCATTCAGCTCCGCGGCGGCAGCCTGGCCCCTACTGCCAATAGAAACCGTCGAGGCGTTCGACTGGGCTGTATCTTTCAATGCGTCTTCTTTGGCCAATGCGTCTTTTTCGGCACGAAGATCGTCGTCCTGTTTCTCATGACTGGATGAGACCGATGCGTCTTTTTCGGCCAACACTTTCTCTCTTTCAGCTAACAGCGAATTCATTTTTTCGTCTAACGAATTCAGTCTTTCAGCTAACTCTCCCACGCGTGCATCCAGTTCCGCTTTACGCTGAGCAAGTCGTTGTTCAGCAGCTGAATCTTTTTTTTGGCAGGAGCAAATCATCGCAACAGATGTGAGCACCGAAAGGACAAATATTTTTTTCATACGTGGAACAACTATAATTGATTTGCGTTACTTGCAACAAGGAAGGCGTTCGCCGCTGAGGCGAACGCCTTCCAATTTAATCCGCCTCGGTGCTTTTGACACGCAAGGCCTATTTCGGAGTTTTACGGTTTGTTCGCAACTACTTGCGGCGCAGGTTTGCCCACTTCAAGCTGGGCGCTCACTTTTTGAATCTGCGCGGCCTGCTCTTTGAGCTGTGCGACCATGGTCTGCATCTCGCTCTTTAGTTGGCTGATGCTCACCTGCTGCTCCTCGACTTTCTTGTGTTCTTTGAGGAACTCGTTGAGCAACAATACATTAACCTCCTCGTAGCGGACGGTGAAAGGTTTTCCTTCTTTGTCCTTAATTATCAAGTCAGGATTCACCTTTGCTACTTCTTCAGCAATCAAGCCAAATTCGGGCTCGTTGGTAATGTCCTGCTTGTAGTGGAAGGTCACTGGCCTAAGCGAAAAGATCGCTTCGCTGGTCTTGTCCATGGACTGAATGTCCTTCTTGAACCGCGCCGAGGAGACCATGGTACCCAGCTGGCCGGCCGCGTTAATCCTTACATCAAGAGAAGGCCCAACAGCAACACCGTGGATACCGC
>Ga0306922_10001129_pt1 | contig 23572 bp, 21 predicted proteins | sample sta12Cox44000082_FD_203758 | JGI IMG/M metagenome (GOLD analysis project Ga0306922, IMG submission 203758) | Lab enrichment of tropical soil microbial communities from Luquillo Experimental Forest, Puerto Rico - statoxic.12C.oxic.44.000.082 (v2)... | ecosystem: Environmental > Terrestrial >... | reverse complement strand
GTGCCCAGCGCCATGGCGGCGACCGCCTGCACGCCGCCGAGCACGTAGATGTCGTCGGCGCCGCCGAAGTGCATGGCGGCGACGATAGCCGGGTGCGGCCCGCCCTTGAACGGCGGCGCGCAGGCGACGATGCGCTTCACGCCCGCCACGCGCGCGGTCACGATCGACATATGCGCCGAGGCGACCATGGGATAGCGTCCGCCCGGCACGTAGCAGCCGATCGAATTCACCGGGATGTGCTGGTGACCGAGCACGACGCCGGGCAGCGTCTCGACCTCGAGATCGCGTAGCGTCTCCTTCTGCTTCTGCGCGAAATTGCGCACCTGCGCCTGCGCGAACTTGATGTCGTCGAGGTCGCGTTTGCCGAGCTGGGATATCGCGCGCTCGATCTCGGGGGCGGTAAGTTTGAACGAGGGCGGCGACCAGTTGTCGAATTTTTGCGACAGCTCGCGCACCGCCGCATCGCGCCGCGCCTCAACCTCGGCGAGGATGCTTTCCACCGTCTCACACACCTTAGCATCGGCGGCTTTTATCGCGCTCGCGTCCATTCCGCGCTTGAGATAGCGGGCCATGGAATATCTCCTATCAAGCGGTGTCATCGTCCGCGCAAGCGGACGATCCAGTAATCGCCGATCTTAGCGCAAGTGCACGGATTACTGGATGCCCCGCCTTCGCGGGGCATGACAGTCCCTGCTACTTGATCGCCTGCGGATTGATCGGCGAGCCGGTGCCGCCGGTGATGATCAACGGCGGTCCGCAGAAGAAGAACTCGTAGATGCCGTCGTCGGCGCAATCCTGCGCCAGATCCTTGAGATAGAAGATTTCGCCCATGCACAGCCCCATGGCGGGAATGACCACCCAGTGCCAGGGCTGGTTTGCCTCCATGGTCTCGTTCGGCCGCACCTCGACGCCCCAGGTATCCGTGCAGATGGCGGCAATCTCTTTGTGCTGGCACCAGTAGCAGTTCTCGAACTTGACGCCGGGCGCGTCGCCGCCGGCGTACCCGCCCCATTTCTTCTCGCTGAGGCAGCGCTCCATCTGTCCGGTGCGAATGATGACGAAGTCGCCGCGGCCGATCTCGACCTTTTGCTTCTTGGCGCATTGGTCGAGCTCGTCGTTGGAAATGGCTTCGCCGTCCTTGAGCCAGTCGACGCCGCGAAAGCGCGCGATGTCGAGCAGCACGCCGCGCCCCACCATCTTGTTCTTGGAATGCTCGATGCCCAGCACGTTCAGCCCCTTGGTATCGATGAGCTTGGCGTCATAGCCGTTGTAGGCCTTGTCCTCGTAGAAGATGTGCCCGAGCGCATCCCAGTGAGTGGCCCCCTGCACGCACAAATTCAGCGTGTCGTCCGCGTAGCGGATCTTGTTCCAGTCCTGCCGGCCGGCGATGGCATCGGTGCCGGTCGCCAGCATCTGATGGATCGGATTGAAGCGTCCTCCGAACAGGCCGGTCTGCGGGCCGTTGCTGTCGAGCGGGATGCCGAGCGCAAACACCTTGCCGGTGCGGATCAGACGAGTGGCCTTGACGATATCCTCGGGCGTGACGTGGTTGAGCGTGCCGATCTGGTCGTCCTTGCCCCAGCGCCCCCAATTCTTCAGCTTCTGCGTCGCCTCGGCAATCGCCTGCTTGCCCACTTTGATGTTCATGTGCCGTATCCTCTCATTGCTCTTTCGCGACGGCTTGGAAGCTGATCGCACCGATTGCCATAAATCAAACCCGCGCCGATTCGCCGATCCGTCCCAACGCCTGCAAAATCCGTCCGGGCGTGAACGGCATGTGCGTGAGCGGCTCGGCGCTGAGCGGGCGCAGCGCATCGTTGATGGCGTTCATGATCGCACCAGGGGCGCCGGCGGTGCCGGCTTCGCCGGCGCCCTTGGCGCCCAACTCGGAATCGGCGGTTGGGGTCATCACGTGGCCGACTTCGATGTCGGGCATCTCGGCCGCCATCGGAACGAGATAGTCCGCCATGTTGCCGTTGAGCAGTTGGCCGCGCGCGTCGTAGATGCAGTGCTCGAACAGCGCCCCACCGATCCCTTGCACCACGCCGCCGCGAATCTGTTCGTCGACCAGCTGCGGATTGATGACCGTGCCGCAGTCCTCCACGCACCAGTGCTTGAGCAGTTTCACGATACCGGAATCGGTGTCGACTTCGAGGTAGCTCGCCTGCACGCCGTTGGTGAAGGCGAACGGCCAGGCGCGCGGCACATAGTGGCGCGTCGCCATCAGCTCCGCCTGGAAGCTCGGCGGCAGCGTGTCCGGACGGAAATAGGCGATGCGCGCGAGCTCATGCAGGGGGAGGCGCTCGCTGCCGCTGTCGCGATCGACGACGGCGCCGTTGCGGATGTCGAGATTTTCCGGCTTGGCCTGCAAGATGGAAGCGGCGCAGGCGAGCACGTTGGCGCGCAACGCCTTGCCGGCCTGCCAGGCGGCTTCCCCGCCGATGCCGGCCGCGCGCGAGGCCCAGGTGCCGCCGCCATAGGGCGTGTTGTCGGTGTCGCCGGTGATGACCCGCACGCGCTCGATCGGCACGCCGAACGCGGAGGCCGCGACCTGCGCGAGGACGGCCTCGGCGCCTTGGCCCTGCTCGGTGACGCCGCTCTGGCAGATGATCGCGCCTTGCGCGTCGAGCCTTATGGTGACGCCGTCCTGCGCGGAGATTTTTGCGCCACCGACGCCGTAGAAAGCCGCGCTTGGATTGGTCACCTCGATGAAGGAGGCAAAGCCGATGCCGCGATGGATGCCTTGCGCGCGCAGCCGCTTCTGCTCGGCGCGCAGCCCGGCGTAATTCATCATGGCGTCGAGATGGGCGAGCGACTCGTGGTGCGACAGCGCCTCGAACTTGATCCCGGATGGACCGCTGGAAGGGTGGGCATCGTCCGGGATGAGATTGCGGCGCCGGATTTCAAGCGGGTCCATGCCGATCTTGGCGGCGGCCAATTCGACGAGCCCCTCGGTCACCGCGGTCGCGATCGGATGGCCGACGGCGCGGTACTGGCACATGACGTTCTTGTTCTGGAACACGACGCGCGCGCGGGCGCGGTAGTTCGGGCAGACGTATGGCCCGCCGGTGAGGTTGACGATCTGGTTTGCCTCGATGCCCGAGGTGCGCGGATAGACCGAGTAAGGGCCGATGCCGGTGAGGTCGTCGATCTCCCAGGCGGTGATGGTGCCGTCGGTCTTGACCCCGATCTTCGCCCTCACGCGATGGTCGCGGGCGTGGATATCGGTGACGAAGCTCTCGATGCGATCGGCGACGAACTTGATCGGACGCTTCAGTAGCTTGGAGAGCGCGACCGTCGCCATCTCGTCCGCATAGGTATGCACCTTGATCCCGAACGAGCCGCCCACGTCCTTGGTCACGACGCGGACCTGATGCTCCTCCAGCCCGAGATGCTTGGCGAACAGGTTCTGCATCATGTGCGGCGCCTGCGTGCCGTGGTAGACGGTGAGCCGCGCGTCGCCCGGGTTCCAATCGGCGAGGATGGCGCGTGGCTCGTTGGTGACGCCGGTATGGCGGCCGAACACGAACGTCGTCTCCACCACCGCGTCGGCGTCCTTGAAGCCCTTGTCGGGATCGCCGGCGACGTGCACGCGCTCGAAGGTGAGGTTGTCGCCGAGCTCGGGATGGATGATCGGCGTGCCGGGCTCGAGCGCGGTTTCGGCGTCGGTGACTGTCGGCAGCTCCTCGTAGCCGACTTCGACGAGCCCGCACGCATCCTCCGCTTCGGCGCGGGTCCGGGCGACAACGGCGCACACCGCCTCGCCTTGCCAGCAGGCGCGTTCGACCGCGATCGCGTGTTGCGGCGCCGATTTGATGCCCTTGAGATGGGTGAGCACCCCCACCCAGGGCGTGATCACCTTGGCCAGCTCGGCGCCGGTGACCACGGCGATAACGCCGGGCGCTTTGCGCGCGGCCGCCGTCGCGATCGCGGCGATGCGCGCATGGGCGTGGGGCGAGCGCACGAAGGCCACGTGCGCCATGCGCGGCAGCATCATGTCGCTGACGAATTGCGCACGGCCGCGCGTGAGGCGCGCAAGATTCGGCCGCGGCACCGAGCGGCCGATGTAGGAATTCGGCCCGTGGATGGTAACCATCTGATTTTACTCCGCTTTATAATCGCGGCTTTTGCGAAAGGTAAACGCCAGGGTAGACGCTGGGGATGGCCCTAAAAAGAAGTTGGCCCGCCTCCGCTGGCGACAGAGACGGGCCGATTGTCCGATCAAATGTGAAGGCGCGTATGTACCAAAATATTCGAGGCCGTGCAAGAGCAAAATAGTTACTGATGTAACTATGTACTTGGTTACAAATGTAAACTGTGCTCCTTGAGGTACACAGCGAATCGTTTTACCGGAGTGTGACATAGGGGCGACACCCGAATCGGGTTTCTGAGCAGCTCCGTCCGGTCCATAGCGCCATGGACCCAGTTCATCCGGCCTCCGGAACCTGTCCGATCAACAAATGTGAGTAGGCGCTCCCTGGCGGGAACCTACAAGGCGCTCTCCCGAAATGACGGAAGCATAGAGAGCCGCCTGCGTCATCCAAAGCATCGCATAAAGCCGAGACCGCTGACCTGCGGCTACCCGTAAGGGTTGCGACCTTCCGTCCTTTGGCCACCCCTCATCCAGCCACCCCAAGGTTGCAGAGAAAAGGCCCATAGCTTTGTCCGGCTTGGCAAAGCTATGGACCCTAGCGAGACCCAGGTTGCAGGGCCTAAGAAGGGAAAGACAAGAAGACAGAAAAAAAAGAAGCATCACCTCTTTCACCTCTTGGTGGATGAGTCGAATGAAGAAAAAAAAGGAATCAAAACTTAGGTGGCGCAAACTCGCGCGGGAGGGCGGCTTGAGCCCAGAACAAGACAAGGACGGGATCTGGTTCATCCTACTGCCCAGCGGCGAGCGGAAAGTATTCAGGACCAATGCCGAAGCCTGGAGATGGCTTGATCGGCATGAGCGGCGGGAGGTCCTGGGTAGGGAGCAAAGGACAGTGGCGCGTGCCGCCGACATACGCTTTGCCGAAGAAGGACGTGAACGCGGCGGTGCCGTCGAGCCAATAGGATTATTTCGACGGCTTGATCAGGCCGATTTTCTCGCAATACTCGGTTAGCAACTTCTCCACCAATGACGACAGGCTGCGCTGATCGCGCTCGGCGGCCTTTTGCGCGATTTCCTTCAGCCGGAGGTCCCCGGCGTTGTTGGCGTCGGTTGATGAAGAGTACTCGACCCTGCGGACCTTGCGCTCACTTGGAGCGATGTGAAACTTGCCAAGGAAATGGCCCGGACACACACCATCAGCAACCAGCAAGCCAGCCCGATCACACTGGCAAAGAGTACTGCCATCGGCCCGAAGGCAGTGAGGTATAGGAACAGTTTTATTACGATGAGGATCGTCATTTAGTTTGCACCCCCCAAGTCTTCTAGCACATCCACAATATCAGCAATCACCGGTCCCCATGTGCAAGGGCCATGCCAAACGAAATTGCTGGCCTGAAGTGGCTTCAACGAGCAAATTTTTGGCGCAGATGAGCAAAACCCAGGACGTGGCAGTGCGACAAAGGGATGTTCGGCCCTAAGCCGCGCGGTGCGGCCAACCAACTCTGTCGGATCGCTTTTACAACGCCGGACCTGCGCCCCAAGTCACCTAGGAGGGGGGAGATGATCGAGTTTGTGGCACAGATGCCGACCGACACGATGATATTTCTCACAATGGCAGTTCTGAGTTTGGCGGCAACGCTGATAGTGCTGACACGGCTGATCTAGTGGCTCCGTGCAAAAGCTTTGGTGGGGGCCCTGGCTTCAATGAACAAATCTTTGTCGCAGATGAACAAGTCTCCGGACGTGGGCGAAGCGACTAAGAAGCGGCACCCGCACTAAGGTGCCGTCTTAGACCATCGCGGGCCTTATCGTGAACGAGTCCATTGATCGGCTGCGGTGTCAGTTTGGCTTGACGCCAGCCGAGGCCAGATTAGCACTTCATCTCGTGGCAGGAGAAACACTTCGGTCCGCTGCGGTCAAACTGAGCATCACTTATGAGACGGCGCGCTCCCAACTTAAGAACATCTTCAAGAAAACCAGAACCCACCGGCAAGCTGAACTTGTCATAGTCATCCTTACCGCTCTTCCTGGCCGCCTTAGCAGCCCATTGATCGAGCCCATCGGAGGTTTGGTTTCCAAGAACAAAGCGCCACCGCTTGCCTAGCATCGTTTGTCCAAAAGATGCGTCCAAAAAATTAAACGAGACACATACCCCATTTGGGGGATTAAACGCCACGGTTCAGCCACTGTGTTGAGGTGCGCTAACCGCCGCGAGGATGCTAGCCCTTAGCCCGATAGAAGCTAGCCCTTAGCCCGATAAAAACTTGGCCCACCAAGCTCTCATCCAGGCTCTAAAGATAGCTCTGATTGCAGCCACGATAATCGTGCTGGCCGAAAGGAGCAGCATGGCCGCGACCATCACGGTTCATGCACCTGATGTCGAGGGTCGAGTGTTTGTTGATGTGGTCGGCAAAATCAATGACGGGGATTTCGAAACCTTCAAAGAGAAGACGGATAAGATCTATCCAATCGGGGACAGCCATCCCAAGAAGCTAGTGATTGTCACGCTCGTGAGCTATGGCGGCCGCATAGCTCCGCCATGCAGATCGGCGAGTTGGTAGGCAAAAGAGCTATGTTGACCTTCGTCCCTGGCGACCGCACCTGTGCCAGCGCGTGCGCACTCATTTGGGTCGCGGGAAGGCTACGAACCGTTGGTGATACCCCACAGATAGGATTTCACGCTGCCTATGACGAGGACAGTGGGCGAGAAAGTGGTGCGGCTAATGCTGTCGTGGGCGCATACCTCAGAGACCTTGGCTTCGGTTACAAGGCCATTCACTTGATGACCCACAAAGGCCCGACGGACCTAGAATGGTTGACCCCCGATCTGGGACAGGAAGGGGTTGCCTGGTTCAAGCTTGAGCCGCCGAGAACAACTCCCATTCCGCCACAACAGCCCGGCCTACGCCCGCCTCCCCAGGTTATTGCGGCGTGGTCCAAGCTGATGCCGAGGCCCGCGACCACCGCACCAGAGCGCCGTAACGAGACCGTCGTCGTTAAACGGGAATTGCCGATCCATGTCCCACAGCCGCCGGAAGAGGTCCGAGATCCTGCGCCGTGGCCGTGGCTGCGGCCCAGTAACGAGACCATCGTCGTTAAGCGGCCCGTGACCACCGTGAGGATAACCCCCTCACCGGAGCGGCCCGTACCAGTGACGGTTACGAAATCAGTAGATGAGCAAAAAATGTGGGCAGAAAAGGATAGGAAGGCAGAGGAAGATTCGAAGGAATGGCAAAAGACTAGAACAGGACCACTGCCATGGGATGCACGCACACCAAACCACGATTGGTTCAGTCCCAGGCCGACCTACCCGGTCACGTCATCATGATGCCCTTTGGCTAGAATTCGCAAACGGCAGTGTAACCGCCAAGGTCAACGGGAAAAATTCTTCTTGTTTTGTGGCCTAACCGATTTGCTTGCGAAATGCATTTTAACATGTCGTGCGTTAACGAACTGCCCGCTTGGCGGCGAGAGCGTCAATGGCGCTGATCGAACTTTGCCAACAAGCTCTTTGGACGATCCTTGGCATTGCCAGCATGTTTGCCCATGGGAGGGGTTGGTGAGAAAGGAAGTTATGGATTCGCGCCTACGCCGTATTAAATGGGAAGCGATTTTCCTGGTGGACTATCTCAAAAACCAACGTCGTTTGGATCCAGACATGGCGCGTTCTGTGTGTAATCATGCAGCCTATGCATTAACCGAAGAACTTAATAACGAACGGCAAGTGCGAACTTTAGATAGGTTAAGGGGGACTTTTGGATGAAAAAGACCCTCCTAACCGGTATTGCTGTGCTGCTTCTGGCAACGGGAACAGCAGACGCCCAGCCCGATATGTTCGTCAAGCCGACTTGGAACAACGGCCCCCCCGAACCCTACTTCAAGCCCAAGCAGCTCACCCCGCAGTACATCACCTGGCTGCGCAAGATGAACTACCTGCCGCCCGAGGAGTTCGATCACGAATATAAGGGCGAGCTGAAGATTGTACGCGGGACGCAGCAGGAGCTTCGCGCCTATTGCCCCGGTTCATTCAATCCCGGCTGGAATGCGATGGGCTGCACCAAACGTGGCTTCGACGGTGCCGTCTGCATCATCTACATCCTCAACGATCAAGGTTTGCAAAGCATCGGCTGGGATGGAGAGGTCGTGCTGCGGCACGAACGCGCCCACTGCAATGGCTGGCACCACGAACGCGCGAGATAAGCCATGGATGACCAAACTGTCCTCGCTTTAATAACCATTTTCGTCTACCTCGTTTTGCCCACCGTATTGCTCATCTGGGCTGTCCATCGTTTCACGTTGCTCAGGTCATCGCCGGAATGACAATGGAGCCGAAGGTCCACACCTATGTGCTGAACGTCATCCTGGCGTTCGTACCGGATTTAGTTGTCGCCTGGGCCGTCATGCGCCTCACCGAGAGCGGGTGGTCCGGCTTTTGGATCACACTCCTTGCCCTCCAGGCGATCTACTTCTTCTTTTGGCTCAAGCAGGCGCTCTGGGGTTGGCTCCTCTTCTGGATCATCGGCAGGCAGCAAATGGCCCGCTACCTCGAGAACTTCTTCATCGAGAGCCGCTTCCCGCCGCCGGACAATTATACCCTCGACTTGGACGACTACTTCAGCGGCATCGTTGCCAATAAGGAACTCAACTGCGACACGCGCATTAGCGCCGCCTATGAAAATGGCACCCTGAATGGGATGAAAGTTTCTCGGCGTTACTCTTTGGTGATGCAACTCAATTCCGCGTCCAAGATCGCCTTCAGGCAGTTACGCAAAACGTTACGGCTTAATAGGACCAGGGAGGGAAATAAGATGGCTTCGGGGAAGAAGGCTACCGCAGCAGAAACAGCCACCGCCGAAACTAACGGAGCAGAAATCAATCGACGAGCTGCTGAGTTGCAGATACTTGCTGGTAAGGGCGTTACGACAGGTGCTGCGGTGACTGCCCTCGCGACCGCGCTTGGCAACGACATCGCCGCAGTAGTAATGCGTAAACCCAAGCCTAACAACAGATGAGATTGTGGACCAAGTGTGCCAATCGGTGCGCGACATAGCACGCTATACCGTTCGCCCATCGTCTGACGCCCCGAAGGATGTTGGAGACCTAACAGAACCAGAGTTTGCGCAACTGACGATGCGCATCATCAACACAGCGACGCCAGACGTAAAGATTACAGATTCGATGGCGGCAACCGCCAAGGCCCTTGGGGTCATGATAGCCATGACGGCAGACCGAGGTTATGTCGGTTTCGACGAAACACTCAGATGGGGACAGAACGCCGTTATTGGCTTTGCGCGCGATGCTCACCGACGCATTTGCTCGGAAAGGAACGTAGCCCCTTAGCAGGGCTGATGCTGACGATCCAACATGGACGCCGCTTGTCCCATCCGCTGGCTAGAGCCGCCATAGCTCCGGCCAATATCAGCCACAATCTGGTCAACGAATAATTCCGGACCTGTGTCCTCAACAACACAGTCAACGACGAACGGTTAGAGTATTTTTCTGCCCAGTCTCAGCGGGGATCGGGGGAGGGAGCACTATAAGTCAGACACGTCGGAGGTGCGTCTGGCGCGAGGAATAAGGCTCATGCGTTCCAGCGAGAAGAGCGATGACGAAGCGCTGGCCCTGGCCCTGCGCTTGGCCGCAGACGCGAGAAACATGCAACGCTATTGCGAAGAACTGCGTCAGATGACCATTACCATCCCATCTTGGAACGACGCGGTCAACGGCGACCACATTAAAGTCAATCGAAACGACCGCCGCATCCGCATCAGTCAGGGCCACGATATCGTGGTCCTATCAGTCGATCAGGGCCGCGCGCTGGCGCACGCCATCCTCACTGTTGCGAGAGCCACGACACTGCCGTCTTCCGGCACGAGCGCGCGCACTGTAACGGCTGGCGGCACGCTGGCGACAGAAAAATAGCGGAATGAGCAGCAACGTCGCTTGTCGCCAGAGATGGCGCTCTACGTGCTGCGCCTCGCGGTGGTCACTGCAAACGCTTACGCTGGCCTTTGGTACGAATACTGTTGGGTGCCTGCACGCGAGCAATAGCGAGCCGAGCCTCTACGGAGGCGCTACAGCGCGCCAAGTGCCCTCGACCATCACAATAGCTCAAATTAGCGCCGCGCCCTCTCAGAATCGCCCCGCTAGGTCACGGCGGCACCTAGTAATGGGGCCCCCATAGGCTAGATACCCCATAACCAGGGACATACCTATAATAGGTGTACACGGAAAACCCTATTAGGGTTTAATAGGTACACGGAAAACCTATTAGGCCCCCAGTTCTGGAAACGGGAGCTATTCACAGTCCGCCAGGGACGTTTGACGGCGACGCCCGGCGGCGGGTCAGCGGGGAACCCCCCTCTGAAGGTCCCATAAGCGGAATTTCAAAAAAATCGGCGCTCGATTTCTTTTCTGTTCCCTTTCTTTTCCCCCGCAATGACTGTGAAACAAATGCTCTTGCTTTCGACAGTCAATCGAGAGCCATGCTGAATTATCCAATGATTTCAATGGCCCAACGACTACGTTGTGCGAGCACATTCGCGAATATCAACGGATCAACGTCATCGACAGAGCAGATGAACCAGCAAAAGCAAGGTCGCGATGATGGAGATCGAGGCAAAAGGTCTGAAATCATGTGCGTTAACGCGCGATCATCCTCTAGTGCAGCGGCTGCGCCAACAAGAGCAACGCCGCGATGATGCTGAGCGAGACGAGGATGTCAGTGATCATGATGCAAGCGCGCTCGAGCACACGATATCATCTCCTACCAGCAAAACCATGCAATCAATCATGAGCTATCATCGAAGGGCCTTGGCTAACATGACCTTTGCACCAAACTTCTTCTCGAGTCGTTCACGTACGCGGCTATAACGGTGATAGCCTTTCTTACCCAGCAAGGCCTCGAGGCGAGAGATTTGCAACAGCGGCCGTGTGGTTCGGCCGAGTGTTTGTGAGAGTGGGATAGCATGCAGGCAATGGCGACAAGCCAATTGGCGAGCATGATAATACAGTGTTTGCACTGATCTACCGCACATGCAGAGAAACGTATGGCGAACACCAAAGCCTGTTCGGATAGGTTTGAGTTTGAATATTTGTGTTGGTCCGATTGTTCCGCGATGCATCGGGCGGTGATAGAACTCAACGTTCGAGCAACAAACCTTGGCGCTAGTAACCTGGGGTATTTTGAATGACAAATCGACAACATGAGTTCGATTGTACATAGCAGGAATATGCAAATGTGTGGTTTGAATTGATGGTAATTGTTCGATAATGAGGCGCGGCGCACGGCTACCTTTCGGATGGCGTCGCAGTCCTTCACGCAATTGCCGGGGCATCATCGTATGTACATTCCAATTGGGCGGTTTTTGAATTTTCCCACCACTGGTAAAAAATCCCAAAACCTCATTGAATTTGCTCTTGGACGCTATCGCGAATTGCCTCGAGCTGCTCGATAAATCTGTTGTTGACCTCGATCGCCCGTTGAATTGAAGCCTCATCGGGCTCTTCGAAACCGACACTCATCAATAGCTTTCGGCCAATATATGCATGCTTGTGGCTTTTTTGAAATCAAAGGTATCGTCAGTCGTAGGCTCAGAGATGGTAACGAGCTTGGCAACAATCTCGGCGAACTTGGCTGGATTATCTCTGCGCAAGCCGTCGAGTATTTCACCACCGTGCTCGCGCCATTGCTCTGCCAACGCCTCGATGAACGCGCCCGAAAGCCTATTGCGTGTCGATGGCGATTCACCGTAGCGATTGCCTGATTTGCGCGTCCTCATCACAATCCCCAATGCGGGTTGCCCTGAGATAAATTAGCAAAGGGCGCAGCACTAAACCTATAACAGCCCTTATCTGGAAGCGGAACGTCGTTCTTATATACAGGACAGCGAGCCGAGTCCAGAAACACTTGTTAATCCGCTCGCAATCGAGCACTGGTCGCCAGCAATTGCAGCCTCTCGCCCGCCGGCGGTCACGCTCTTGCATCGTCGACGGCGAGGCCGTGTGCTGCGACGAGGGCGGCAGTCTGCTGAGAACCAGTCTCCGCAGCAAATTCCCTCTTAACAGGGAATTTTGCAGAATCCGGCCGTCCACGGCGATTTTTGTGTCTGTTGAGCGCGCGGATTCAATAGCTTACAGGCGAATTCCCTGCGCAACGAAACAGGGAATTTCAAAATGTGTATCAGGGAATTTTTGTCGAGGAACAGGGAATTTTAATCCGGAGCGCTCAGCCCTGGAATCCGAACGTGCGAATGTGCGCGCGCGCGCTCATGCTTAGAACAACGGCCGGATAGCGGCCGCGACGGCGAAGGCCTGAGCGTCTCCGTTGGCGAAACCGGCGATCTGCAACCCTAGCGGCAGACCGTCATCCTGCAGCACGGGCAGGGAGATGGCGGGGATGCCGAGCAACGAGGCATGCACCGTACAATTGGGATCGCCGGTGGAGTCCAGACCTAACGGTGCGCCTGCCGGCGCCGACAAACTGATGCAAGCGTCGCAATCGGTTTCCAGCGCCGCGTAGCACGCGCGCACTTTCTCGCGGTGAGCAAGGTCTTCCCGATATTGATCGAGGGTCATGCGCTCGGCCTGGGCAAGCCGGTCGAGCATGGCCCGGCTCAGCTTATTCGCGTCCCGCTCGCGATAGGTGTTGAGAGGCCAGCGCCATTCCCACGCATTGATGCGCATGGAGAGTGGACGCGCGTCTTCGATCGCAGCGGCGACAGCGGCGACCTTGTTATCCGCCTGGCTCGCTAAGATCTCGATCCCGGCGGATTTGACCCGCTCCAAGGCTTTGGCCATCGCTCCCTTCGCGCCCGCCGACACCGCGGCCCAGCCGGGCGTTTGGAGGAAAGCTAGGCGGCGCGGCTTGCGCGCTGCCGGCGCGCGCCGCGGCCCAAACAAGCCCGGATATCCCGGGTCTCCGCCAGCGTGCGCGGCAATCTCGTAAGCGACCTGCCAGGCGTCTTCCAATGTGGTGGCGAGTACGCCGGTGGCGCTCTGGCTCAATCCATCATAACTACCGCCGCGATTGAGCGCGCCGACGCTCGCCTTGAAGCCCACACAACCGCAATAGCTAGCGGGCCGAATGGTCGAGCCGATTACCTGGGTGCCGAGCGCGGCGCTGAGCATTCCCGCCGCCACTGCCGCCGCCGAGCCACTGCTCGATCCACCAGGCGTGCGTCGCAGATCATGCGGGTTACGCGTACCGCGCGGCTCAGTAGCTGCGAATTCCGTGGTCACGGTTTTCCCAACAATGACCGCGCCAGCTTCGCGCAGCGCCGCTACGCTCGCGGCATCGCGCCCGGAGCGCCAGCCCGCGAAGAGCGGCGAGCCGTTCTCGGTCGGCATGTCGGCAGTCTCAATGATGTCCTTGATACCGAGTGGCATACCGTCGATGGGCGAGCGCGGCCGAGCTTGGCGCCAGCGTTCGGTGGATTCGTCGGCGGCTACACGCGCGCGCTCAAGATTAAGGTGCACGAATGCACCAATCCTTGGCTCGAGTGCAGCGAGATCGGCAAGGCAGCGCTCGAGAAAATCGCGCGGTGTATCGGCGCCATTGGCAAAGCGCGCCGTGGCGTCAAGGTAAGGCTTCTGCACGAGTTTGAGCTTTTCTTCCGGCGCCAACATGATGATGCGCTCCGCTACTTGAGGCCGCTACCTTTTGCCCGCGTGATAACTAATGGACTCCATAGAGCAGGAGCCACGTTTCGATTTCCTGACCGAGATCCCGAAGGATGGGTCCGCTGTTTCGTCTCGCTGAGGACGACGTTTGGAACAGCTCTGAACGAATAGTCGTTCTGAGCGTCAGGATCATTCGACCAAAGCGAGCACACGTGCTGGGCTTGCGTCTCCACCCTTTATCCTGAGCGGCGCTGCAATCAGCACGAACCTGCTCTTGCCAATCTGCGAGAGATTGGTGACGAACTGAATCATTGGGATGCCTTTTTCGAGCAGGGCAAGATGGTTTGCCACCCAAACTTCACCTGGGTCGAGTTTGACACCCCGCCAGATCGCCTTTTCCGGAAACACATCCATCGCCACCGCGGGCACATTTTTCTTTGCCATTAGCTCACCCACGCCGGGCTCCAGATAAGGCATCTGTTCCCAGAACCCGGGTTTGCCCCACATCTTCTCCGTCCAACCTGTATTAATTACAGGAATCAGATTCGGACCGAACTCAACCCCGGAATCCAGAATGTCTTTCACGGACACAGAAGAATCTGGCCCCTTGTTCGGCAAGTTAATCAGCACTCCCTCTTTCGCAACTCGCCACAGAGGAACCTGATCGACCGGCTCTCCTTTATCAACCATGTGCCGTGGCGCATCGATGTGAGTGCCATTGTGTACTAGGATGGAGAGAACCGAAATCATTGACCGGCCGTTGACCGCCAAATTATTGGCTAACGTCATGCCTTCGGTCCGCAATAACTCCTTTTGAGCCTCGGTGATGGCTGCGACAACGGTCACCCTGGACGGATTTTCCGCGTAAGTCTTTAGTCCGGGAATTCCTGCCATGTTGCTTTCGATCGGTAGCGACAGATCGACGACCCGAGTGTAGTTCAGCTGAACCGGCGTCTGGGCCCACCCGACGGACGCTATCCCGAGCGCGCTCAACGCAAAGGTCAAACGGACGCACTTCTTCGACATGTTTCGCTCCTCTTAGGCGGGGCACCTACAGGATGAGACATTCATTTCAGTGACAGTGGAGCCGTTGCTGTGTACGATAAGTGCGGTTCGTATACGTGTCAAACCGCGGAGTTTGGCAGGGCTTTTGGCCCCCATTATGAGAACAACTTTCATTCTCGCTTTGCTTCTTTCAGCGTTCGGGTCTTCCCGCGCGATTGCTCAAAACATGCCGGCGTGGTCACCCATCCGACCGGTTCGGATAGTGGTTCCATTTCAAGCGGGTGGTCGGATCGATGCGATCGGCCGAATTGTCAGTCAGCAGCTCAGTGAGCAGTGGGGGCAGACCTTCCTCGTCGAAAATCGGACCGGCGGCGGTGGCATTCGATCACATTTATAATCTTATTGAAAATCCAATGCCCTGGTGGTCAACTCATCGACTATATCCCAAGGTAAGCCGCCCGAATGCGCGGCTCCTTCGCGAGCGTCGCGCCCGCCCCTTGCAGCACCACCTTGCCCTGATCGAGGACATAGGCCTGGTCGGCGATCTGCAACGTCGTTTGGACATTCTGTTCGACGATAAAGATCGTGACGCCGTTATCGCGAATCCGCTCGATGATTTGGAAGAGTTGCTCGGTGATGACGGGCGCAAGGCCAAGGCTGGGCTCGTCCAGCATGAGCAGCCGCGGACGCGACATTAAGCCACGCGCCAGCGCCAGCATCTGCTGCTCGCCGCCGGACATGGTGCGCGCCGCCTGCCGGCGCCGCTCGGCGAGCTTGGGGAAGAATCCATATATCTCTTCCTGAGTCGTGCTCATTCGTGCGCGCGCACGCGGCACGAAAGCGCCCAGCTTCAGATTTTCCTCCACGGTGAAATCGGAGAAGACCTGTCGTCCTTCCGGCACCAGCACAATGCCCATCCCGACGCGCTGCGGCGGCGGAAGCCGGTGAATCGGCTTTCCCTCGTGCAGGATCCGGCCGCGATTGGCCTGGATCAGCCCGGCGATGGTACGCATCAGCGTCGTCTTGCCTGCGCCGTTGCTGCCGAGAAGCGCGGTGATGCTTCCCGGCTCCACTTGCAGCGACACGCCGTTGAGGACCCGGATGCTGCCGTATCCCGCAAAGAGGTCATCCACTTCAAGCAGGGCGAGCATGTTCAAATCCTGCGCCGAGATACGCTTCGATGACACGCGGATCGCGGATGATCTCGTTTGGAGCGCCTTCCGCGATCTTGACGCCATGATGGATCACGATGATGCGCTCGGCGAGTCGCATCACCGCCGCCATCACGTGTTCGACCAGGAGAACCGTCAGGTTCAGTTCTCTGCGGAGTCGCGCGATGATCTCGCAGGCTTCCGCGACCTCTGTCGGCGTCAGTCCGGCCATCACTTCGTCCAGCATGAGCACGTGCGGCTGGGTGGCGATAGCACGGGCGACCTCCAACCGTTTGTGAGCACCCAAGGTCAGCTCCGATGCGCGGCGTCCCTTCAGCGAGGCAAGACCTACGGCTTTGATGATCTCCTCGGCCTCTAGACGCGCCTGCACGCCGCCTTGCTGCGCGCGGCCGAACAGCGCAGCAATCTCCACGTTTTCCTCGACTGTCATCGCGAGAAAGGGTCGGACGATCTGAAAGGTTCTTGCGATACCGAGCTGGGACACGCGAAACGGCGGCAGGTTGGCGATCGACTGGCCATCAAGACGGATATCGCCCGACGTCGGTTTGAGATTCCCCGCGATGACGCTGAACAGAGTGGTCTTGCCCGCACCATTGGCGCCGATGAGGCCGATCAATTCGCCGCGCTCGACGCTGAAGCTCACGTTGTCGATGGCATTGAGCCCGCCGAAACTCTTCGTGACTTTCTGCACTTCGAGCAGTGCCATGTCACTTCGCTCCGCGGCTTTCCAAACGGTCTCTCAGCGGGGCGAGCAGGCCGAGCAAGCCTTGGGGCACCGCCAGCACGAACGTGATCAACAGGCATCCGAGCAGGATCATATAGACGAGCGGAAAGCGCACCCACAGCGTCTCCGATAGGCCGACCAGAAACAGCGAGCCGAGCAGCGCGGTAGCTGGGGTGTTACCGCCGCCGATGACCGCGATGCAGATCATCGTCAGCGGTACAGTCGGATCGAAAATGGTGTCGGGCTCGAGATAGCCGGAACGCATCAACATGATTCCGCCGACCAAGCCCGGGATGATCGCCGAGATAGCGAATGCCACGACCTTGTACTTGACGGTCGGGACCCCAATCGTTTCTGCGGCGACTTCGTCCGACTGGATAGCCCGCAGGCCGGAGCCGAAACGGGAATACCGGATGACCGCGAGCAGCACGACCGCGGCAGTGGCCATAGCCAGGAACAGCCAATAGATGATTTCGATCGGCGGTGCTCCGATGATCAGACGGCCGCCGATCTGGAGCGCGGTCTCGATCTCGATCACCACGAACTTGACGAATTGCGACAGGCCGAATGTGAGCATCACGAAATACGGCCCGCGCACGCGAAGGCAAGGATATCCCGCGATGAGAGCGAGCAGGGCCGCGGCAACGCCGCCGGCCGCAACACTAGCCCACATCGGAACCGAAAGCCAAAGCAGGGCGGTCACATAGGCGCCGATCCCGTAGAACACGGCATGGCCGAGAGATATGTATCCGGTCAGCCCGGAAAAAACGAGCCAACTCGCCGATAGGGCCATCCAAGCCAGCAGATTGATGCCGACCGCGATGATCGGGTCATCCCCCCAAAGCGGCAGACATGCCATGAAGGCCACGATCGCAGCCGCCGCCAGAAGCGTAGGCAGGGCTCTCGACATCAGCGGGTCGCCTGCGACTTACCGAACAAGCCCTCGGGCCGCAGGATCATCACGAGGACGAAGATGCCGTAGACGAGCAGCGAACGGTAATTCGAACCGACGAAGGCGAGCCCGTAGGTTTCGATTATGCCGAGCACGAACGCGGCCGTGATGCCGCCGAACAGATTGCCGAGGCCACCCAGCATGATGACCACGAACGCCGAGATGCTGTAGCCGAAGCCCATGATGGGCGAGATCGGCTCCATCATGCTGACCAGCACTCCACTGGCGCATGCCAAGCTGAAGCCGAAGCAGAGGCTCACGAGATAGATGCGCGGGAGATCGATTCCGACGATCCACGACGCGTCGCGATTCTGGATCACTGCGCGCGTGGCAAGTCCGAACAGGGTAAAGCGAAGATAGGCCGCGGTCGCAAGCGCGAGGAACGTAGAAATGACGAGTGTCAGCAGCCGGTTGCCCGTCATCGACATCGGGCCGAGCGCGATCACTTGGTCGAAGTAGCGGTAGGCACGGATATTGTTGGTGAAGAGGAGCGCTGCGCCGTTTTGCAAGACGATCGAGATGCCGAAAAATGCCAGCAGCGAATTGCTTTCCAACCGCTCCTCGCGCGCCGTGCCCTGCATCAGGACCGACACCAATCCTTTGTAGGTCGCCAATCCAAGCAGGATTCCGGTGATCACCGATAAGGGAAGGCTGAGCGCCGGGCCGAAATCGAAAAGAGTGAACACCCAGAACGCCAAGTATGCACCGATCATGACAAAATCGCCATGCGCGATGTTCAAGAGACGGAGCGTCCCGTAGACGAGATTTAAGCCGGTGGCGACGAGTGCGTAGATCGCACCCGCCGCAATGGCCGCTAGGGCGAGTTGAGCCGAGAAAACAACATCGATCATCGCCGGGCCGTCTTAAATGCGGTGCGGCACGAAACGCGCCCCTAGCGCCTCGACGATCGCGTCACGCCCAGGCGGGCTTTTTGATGATTTTGGCCGACGCCTGCTCCGGCGGCCACACCACCTCATTGATGCCGTTCTGGAGCTGGATGAACCCCGGCGGGGCTCCCATGTTCACGTTCTGCTCGTTGTATTTAACGTTGCCCATCATCGTATCGAACGTGGCGCTGCTCAGCTCTGCGCGCAGTTTTTCCGGATCGACGCCCGCCTTCTTGACGGCCTGTTCAAGTATCTGACACGTGATGTAAGCAATGCTGCTGTCTTTGTCGTCGGGGGGCATATTCCAGCGCTTGAGGTATCCGTCGAAAAACTCGGCCGAGCCGGTAGTTTTGGAATGCCGGCTCCAGAAGCCGACCGCCAGGATGCCGTTGGCATTCTCGCCGAAGCGGGACACGAAGCTCGGCTGAGCGGGACCGAGCAGTTCGAAGAAATAGTCCACCTTCAGCCCGAGCTCGCGCGCTTGTGTCAACATCGGCACCGAGTCGTTGAGGAAGGTGATTGCCAGCAAAAAGTCTGGATTCGAGGCCTTGATGCCGGACAGAAGCGGCGTCATGTCCTTGATGTCAGCGGCGTATTCTTGATTGAACACGACCTCCGGTCCCGCTTTCTGCAGTGCCGGCACTGCCGCCTTGCGGAACTCGATGCAGAACGGGGACTGAGCCATGCTGACCGCAACGCGCTTGCTGCCGAGCGATTTGATCAGGTTCGCCACCTCGGCACCCCACATATCGGGAAGCGCCTGGGTGAAGAACATGTATTTTGAATGAGCATCGCGCGCGGCTGTCGTGCCGATCGTGTTCGCAATGAGAGGCCGCTTGAAGCGTTCGATAACCGGCAGAACGCCGAGGTGCATCGGCGAGGCATATGGAGCGAGAAGCAGATCGACACGATCCGTATTGATGAGCCGCTCGTAGGCTTGGGCGGCCTTGTTCCCTTGCGACTGATCGTCATAGACGACGAACTCTATTCTTTTGCGTCCCTCGCCGGCGATTTCCAGACCACCACGCGCGTTCACCTGTTCGCCCCACAGGGTATAAGCCTGCGACCCCACGGGCGTCGACGAGGCGAGCGGTCCGGTCTGCCCGATCGAATAACCGACGCGGACGACGTTGCTCTGGCCGCGAGAGGTCGAAACAAGGGCCGTCGATACCGTCAGTCCAGCGACAAACTCTCTGCGATTCATCATGGCGCTCCTTCGTCGGCGGCTATCTCACAACCCTCTATACCAAGAGACAACGATGTCTCCGATCAAGAGAGCAAATAGTCACATTTGCCATCGGCGTTTTTCGTCAGGAAGTAATGTCGTCCCGCGTTTGCTTGCGGGTTTCATGCTTGCATGACGGTGCATTGCAGGCAAGCGCTGCAGCTCTGTTGCGATTACGCATCCAACCGCCTGCAGCCGTTTTCCACGGTGCCTGCCGTCGGCGACCCCAGCTGCCAACCGTTGTTGACAGGATGGACGAAAATTCTCAACATAGCAATCTTAAATAGCTATTTTGAAAGCCCAATCGAGGAGCGCGAGGCCCCTATGCTCAGAACCGGAGCTGAGTATCTTGCGGCCATCAAAGATGGCCGCAAGATTTACGTCGGCAGCGAGCTTGTCAGGGACGTTACGGAGCATGCGGCCTTTCGCAATTCAGCGAGGTCGTTCGCGGAAATCTATGATCGCAAGCGCTCGGCAGAAAATGCGGAAATCACCAGCTACGAGGAGAATGGCGAGCGCTACTCGGCCTGGTTCTTGAAGCCCGTCGATCGCGACGGTCTGCGCAAGCGCGCAGAGGCGCACCGGCTAGTGGCGAGCTGGACATACGGGCTGCTCGGCCGCTCGCCCGACCACGTTGCCAGCTTTCTCACCGGATTGGCGATGTGCCCGGAGCTGTTCGAATCCAACCGCGGCGGCTTTGGGAAAAATCTCACCGACTATTACGATCGCATGCGGCGCCAGGATTTGTTCGCGTGTTACGTGGTCGTCGCTCCGCAAGGCGCGCGCAATCCGGAGATGTACGCACGCAAGACGAGCATCGCACACGGACTGCAGGTTACAGCGGAAAAGGACGACGGAATCATTCTCAACGGAATGAAGCTGTTGGGAACGGGCGCGGCATTCTCCGATGAGATATGGATCGGAAATCTTCTACCGTTGTCTCCTGATCAAAAAGCACAGGCGGTCACTTGTGCGGTGCCGACGGCCGCGAATGGCGTCAGTTTGTGGGTGCGAAAGCCGTTCGAAAAATACGCTGTGACGCCCTTCGACAGCCCCTTCTCCTCGCGTTTCGACGAATCCGACGCCGTGGCGATTTTCGATGAGGTAAAAGTGCCTTGGGAGCGCGTCTTCCTGCTCGATGACGTACAACAATCTCGCGAAATGTACTTCCGAACGCCGTCGCACGTGATGGGCAATCATCAATCGATAGTGCGTTACCACGAAAAGTTGAAGATCATCCTCGGCTTTGCCTATAAGGCGGCCGAGATGAACAATGTGCTGCAGGTTCCCGCCGTCCGCGAAGCGCTTTCTAAGCTTGCGGTGGCTGAAGCCGGGTTGCGGGGGTGGATCGCGGGCCAGATCGAGGATGCCGAGACGTTCAGCCCCTACCTTCACGTCAATCGACGCCAGCTCTATGCCGCGCTGAACTGGTGCACGAACAGCTACTACCAGATCACAGAAAGCGTTCGCGAGATGCTGGGTGCCGGACCTTTTCTCATGCCGGCGGACGTCAGCGCTTTGACTGACCCGGCCCTGCGCCAGACATTCGAGCGCTATTGGGCGGCGGGCGAAGCGAGCGCGATCGACCGCCTGAAATTGATGAAGCTTGCCTGGGACTACCTTGGTTCGGATTTTGCCGCACGGCATACCCAATACGAGCGCTTCTATGCCGGACCACAGTTCGTGCATGCGTTCTACAACTTCAACAACTGTCCGTGGGACGAGCACAAGCGACACGTCGAAGATTTGATGTCCGGCATGGAAGTCCCCGACGTCTCGGAAGAGAAACCATTGCGCTCCGCGGGCGGCTCTCCTCGATAGCATCTTTTCCCTGCAGCTTTGGAGGTCGGGATCGGCATTTGGCGATGAGAGAGAGAAAACGTCGAGCTCGCGCGCAGTTCAAACTGCCAGGCGCTTCGCGCGCTTATCGAGATTTCGATACCAATCTACGAGCGAGCGAGATTCCTCCCGGCGATACGCGGCTGCGCGAGTTTGTCGCTGATTTTTACGCTGCCGTATCGATGATGCGAATACTCAGGCAAGAGATCGCGTCGACGTTGTCGCTGACTTCGGCGGAGCACTCGGTGCTGCTTGCCGTGTGGTACTTGGAACGCAAGAAGGAAATAACGGTGCGTGCGATCGCGGACCATCTGCATGTGGCCGCGGCATATGTTACGTCTGAAGTATCGAGGCTGGTTGCAAAAGGTCTCTTGACCAAAACGCGTGACAAGCTCGACCGCCGCGCCGTGAGCGTTGGTCTGACGAAAAGGGCGCGAGATTTGCTTACACGGTTAGAGCGGATCCTGGGCGACGTTAACCGCCCGCTGTTTTCGGGATTGTCGTATCGCGATCTTGCATCCGTCCATCGGTTCCTCCGCGCCATCATTGAGAACGGATCCGATGCGATCAGGGCCGCGCAACGGTTCGAATCCGGTCCTCGTCGTCGGCGGATAGGCGATAGCTTGGGCCGCAGTTGCAGCTGAAACTTCTTCGGGTCGCGGCCAGGTTGACAAGATGACCAAATCCGCGATTTGGGACTGCATCTCCGGCTTCTGCGGTGTTGAAACCAATGTCCCCCTGATTTTGACGCAGGTCATGGCCGTACCGGAGGTTCAGCGGGTTTGGCCCGTGCCAGAGCGTCGAGCACGCGCTCGGGCGTGAACGGCTGGTGCGTAATCCTGGCGCCGAGGGGTCGAAGCGCATCGTTGACCGCGACCCAGACCGCGCCCATCGCGCCGATCAGCCCAGCCTCCCCGATGCCCTTGGCGCCGAGCCTCGTGGACGTCTCCGGCGTCTCGACGTGGGAGACAACGATGTCCGGCATCTCGTAGGCCATGGGCACGAGGTAGTCGGCCATCGTGCCGTTCAGGAGATTGGCGTCCTCGCTGTAAATGCATTCCTCAAACAGCACCGCGCCGATGCCCTGCACCGTGCCGCCGCGCACCTGTTCGTCCACCAGCAGCGGGTTGACCACGCGGCCGCAGTCGTCGACTGCCCATTGCCCGAGCAGCCTAATGAAGCCGGTGTCGGCGTCGACCTCGACATAGCTCGCCTGCACGCCATTCGCCATGTAGTAGGGCTTGTCGTTGGCGACGAAGCTCGCGTTGACCGACAGCTGCACGTCGAAATCCTTCGGCAGCGTGTCCTGGCGGAAATAGCCGATCCGGCCGACCTCGGCCAGGCTGATGACGCTCAATCCGGTCTTGCTGTTAATCACCTGCCCGTTCGCGAGGCTCAATTCGTCGGCCGGTGTCTGCGTGATGGCGGAGGCGAGCGACAGGATGTTCTCCTTAAGTATGGTGCTGGCGCGCAGCGCCGCCTCCCCGCCGACCGCGGTGCCACGCGAGGCCCAGGCCCCGCCGCCGTAGGTCGAGATCGCGCTGTCGTTGCCGGCGACACTGACGTCGTCGACTGGGATGCCGAGCGTCTCGGCGACGATCTGTGCCACGGCGGTCAGCGTGCCCTGGCCCTGGTCGGTCAGGCTGGTCAGGCACCGCACCGAGCCCGACGGCTCGAGCCGCAACGTGCAGCCGTCCTGGGTCGAAATCGCCGCGCCGGAGGGGCCGTAATAGGGCGGGCCGTAGGCGGTCTGCTCGCAGAACGTGCCGATGCCGATGCCGCGATGGATGCCGCGCTCGCGCAGCTCGCGCTGCTCCCGGCGCAGCTTGTCGTAGTCCATCAGCCCCACGAGCCTCTCCAGGCATTCGTGGAACGACACGGTCTCGAGTCGCTGGCCACCCGGTGTCACGCAAGGTAGCGTGGATTTCGGCCGATAATTGAGACGTTTGAACTCTACCGTGTCGATGCCGAGCTCGTGCGCGGCAAGATCGGTGAGCAGTTCGCCGACGATGCAGGCAAACGGCATGCCGACGCCGCGATACATGCCGATCAGG
>Ga0306922_10001125_pt1 | contig 23598 bp, 24 predicted proteins | sample sta12Cox44000082_FD_203758 | JGI IMG/M metagenome (GOLD analysis project Ga0306922, IMG submission 203758) | Lab enrichment of tropical soil microbial communities from Luquillo Experimental Forest, Puerto Rico - statoxic.12C.oxic.44.000.082 (v2)... | ecosystem: Environmental > Terrestrial >... | reverse complement strand
CTACGCCACCGCACGCTCTACGACGAACACACCGCCTGGGCACACCGTATGCCAGCCGCCGCTTGACACTTACGAACCTGGGATGTCTAACCGGGCCGCCAGCAAGCCTGCGGGGATAACGGCGATCCGCAGCACCTAGTCGTTGATGCCGCGGTGTGCGGCCCGTTCCTGTGCCCGCTCGTCCGCTGCTTCCTGCTCCTCTGGTGTCACCACAATGGCGTCAGGGCCGGGAACCACCGTCGCCACATGGCCGGTGGCGAGCCACCGCACCATGTAGGGAGGCGAGCCGTCCGCGGAGTGCACCTCTGTAATAAGCCCCCGCTGGTCCGAGCGCTCGGTTGTCGTGCCCTTAATCACCAACCAGTCGCCTACGTTGGCTTTCATCGCCGACCCCTTCCTGCACTCCTGTTTCGATTCTGCGCGCTTCCCAGGGTCGGCGGTACCCCCGCCCGAGAGCATCTCGCCTCATAACCCCGAGGGCTCCACCCACCCAGGTCCGATGTAACGGTGAAGCCCTGCCCGGCGGGCTGCAGCCCGGCGACCTCGCGGTCTGGGACGGCCATATCGCGATGATGTCGGCCCCGCGTTCCCCGCTCGTCGGCGATCCGAGTCAAAACCTCTAAGACCGCGCCTGCGCGGGCACGGCCTGTAGGAGGAGTATGCGAGGGGTGGGTGACGTCTCGGTGGTCGGCTGCGTCGGGTCGTTGATCGTGGCGACCCGCGGCGTCGCGGGCGCCGGAGAGGTCCTTCTGAACGTGCGGGGGTCCAAGGAGGCCTATCTTGCATGGTCGGACCAGCCACTGCCGAGGGGTACCGAGGTGTTGGTCATAGATATCCGAGGTGCGCGGACGGTCCTAGTGGAGCCGTGGCCCGGCCCGGATTTCTCAACTCAAATTCCCTGACAACAACACGAATCTACAAGGAGCCCAAAATGTTCGGCTACAGAGTGCCCGCACCGGACCAGGCGATGCTGATCTCCGGCGGCCGAGTTGCAGGCAACGCCCCGTTCCGTGTGGTGACCGGTCACGGCGCGTTCATCATGCCGTTCTTCCGAAAGGTTCGGTTCATCACACTGGCGATGTGTGAAGCCGAGGTCGAGGAAAGGTGCGTCACCCAGCAGGGGATCACCTTGAACGTTCGAGCGGTCATTGCCTTCAAGGTCGGCAACGACAGCGAAAGCATCGTCAGCGCTGCGCAACGATTCTTGTCGGACCAAAACCAGATGGCGGTCCTCACCGGGCGAATATTCGCCGGTCACCTGCGCTCGATCATCGGGTCGATGACCGTCGAGCAGATCATCAAAGAACGGCAGAAGCTGGCCACCGAGGTCCTCGATGGTTCCAAGGAGGAGATGATCAAGATCGGACTCAACGTCGACGCGCTGCAGATCCAGTCCATCGACGACGGGTCACTGGGGTACATCCTGGCCATGTCCGCGCCGCATAACGCGGCCATTCAACAGCAGGCGCAGATTGCTCAGGCGAAGGCCAATCAAGCCGCGGCTGAGGCCGAGCAGGAGTCGCAACGCAACCAGGCCGAGTTCGCTCGGCAGACGGCGATAGTGCGGGCTCAGTACAAGGCCGAAGTCGACAAAGCGCAGGCCGAAGCCGCCCAGGCGGGACCGCTGGCCGAGGCGCAAGCCCAGCGAGAAGTGCTCGCGATGCGGACCGAGTTGGCTCAGCGCGCCGCAGAGCTCCGTCAGCAAGAGCTGGTCTCGGAGGTCGTCAAGCCGGCCGAGGCGGAGGCAGAACGCGTCCGGATTCTGGCAGTCGCCGACGCCGAGAAGATGAAGATCCAAGCCGAAGCGGCGGCCTCGCACAACCGGGTGGCCCTGGACCGGATGCTTATCGACCAGCTGCCCGAAATCGTCAAGCAGGCCGCGCAGGGCCTGTCGGGGGCGAACCTGACAGTGCTCAACGGCGCCGACGGGCTCGGCGAGATGGCCACCGGCCTGGTGGGGCAGGGCCTGGCAATCTTCGATTCTCTGCGTGGTGGACTCGGTCAACACCAGTCCGGCGATGGGTCCGACCGGATTGGACTCAACGCCCCGCGCAATGACCAGCCGTGATAACCCAAACAGTTTCGGAAGCCACCGACGCCGATGCATCGGTGCTGGCGAACTACCCACATTCACGAGCTGTCTGGGCAATTACTAGAGGGAAACACCCATCGGCACCATTGGGAACACCGGACACGCGAGAAACCACTTTGAGTCCCCCGACAGCTGTGCCCGACCGGACAGCTGTGCCGGGCACCGCCAGCCCGAGATGACCGATTCGACATGGAACAAAAGGCGTACAGTGATTACACCGGTCAAGGTAGCGACCACGACTTGGGTCCGCGTTTTGTGCTGCCGCCGAAAACCAAACTGGTCGGAATAACCACCGCGCCCTCATCGCACCCGGGTGCCAGATCCCGAGGGTGCAGCAATGCTCGACCACACATCATCCAAAATCACTCCCGCAGAACTTGCAGGCTTCATGCCCACCGTTGAGGCGCAGCTCCGCCGTGAGTTGCGCGACTATGCCGTCGAGTTACGGCAGCTCGCCTACACCCTGCCCAACGGTGTGGGCGAGCACGATCTGCTTCGATTGTCGGGTCGGATGCGCGCTACTGCCGATCAAGCGGTCGCTAAGGGAACCTAGCCAACCTCCGATGATCCATCCGGTCGCAGGCAAGCCCCGGCCTGATCCCGTACGGCTGTGCGTGGCCCGCCCACTGGGCCACGATATCGACGGCGCCTGGTGGCCACGCGCAGTCCGCATCGCCAGCGAATTACCCCACCTTGTCGCGGTCCTGACCCCCTTGCTCGGGCACATCACGTCCATCAACGTCAACTGGCCACCGCTACAACGACCACCCGACTTGACCTGGCTGGGCTGGCGATACAAACCCCAGCTGTGATCGAAACCGACCCGGCGGCCTTGGGCGACGAGTTGGACCGGCTCGGTGATCGCGAAGCCTGGACACAGCTGATGACGGACGCGTCGCCGCACCTAAACTCACTCATCCCGCTGTTGGGCATGGATCTGACTTCAGCGGAAGCGAGTGGACTCCGCGACGCACTGCGCGCGAACGTTGGCTGTTCATTGCCGTTCACCACGCTGCTCACCGGCTCGGGGCTTGACCTGCTCGCTGAGAGATTCAGGAGCGAGGAAATGATCATGGCGTTGCTGCCCTGGCTGCTGCATATCGGCCTCGGTCCGCGCGACGCCGGAGGGGCGCTGTGGTCGGTGCTGCTGATGGCCACCCTGACTGCCGGCAACCCCGCTCCGGTCGGCGGCAGCGGCCGGCTCGCTGAGGCGCTCACCGGGTTGGTGACTGCACACGGCGGCGAGATCCGAACCGGGATGGACGTCGACGCCGTGCTGACCACCGGCGGCCGCGCTACCGGCGTGCGCACAGCCGACGGGCAACACGTCACCGCCACTCAGGCCGTCATCGCCAGCACCACACCCGACCAGCTCTACGGGCGCCTGCTTCGCGAAACGCCGGGCATCCCCGAATCGGCGCGTGCACAAGCCCGCCGCTACGGTTACCGCCGCGGCTGCTTCCAGATTAACTTGGCTCTTTCGGCGCGACCCCGCTTCGCCGACGGCCGGCTCGACGCCGGTGGCGCGATCAACGTGGGTCGGGGCCTGGATGAACTCCTCACCTCGGTGAGACAAGCCGAGGACGGACTACTACCCGCGCACCCTTCGATCTCCTGGCACGAGCCGACTGCGATTGATCCCGGTCGTGCGCCAAACGGGCACGCCGTGGTTCGGCTGCAGGTGCTCGACGCACCGCTGCATCCGACCGGTGACGCCGCCGACCTCATCGCCGTCGACGACGGCTGGACGCCCGCGATGGCCGAACGGTTCGCCGACCGAGTGATCGACGAGGCAGCACAACACATTTCGGGTCTGGAACAGATGGTGCTCGCTCGGCACGTCCTGAGCCCCGCCGATCTGGCCCATACCAACACCAACGCCGGCCCCGGCGATCACGCCTCCGGCCACAACGCACTGTCGCAGGCATTCACCCAGCGACCCATTCCCGCGCATCGCGGCGGCTATGCCACCCTCGTGCCCGACCTGTACCTCATCGGCGCCGCCAGCTGGCCGGGGCCAGGTGTCAGTGGGGCGTCGGGCCGGGCAGTCGCTTGCCGCCTGCTGAAGAAGGATCCGACATCGTGAACCTTCCGCGACTGCAATCCGTTTGTGGCAAGCGTCAGATCAATGGCTGCAGATTGGGGAGACAGTGACAGCGACGGCGCAGAAAACCCTTCCAACACGCGAAGAATTGGTGGTCAGGGCCGTGGAGCTGCAGCCACTGCTGCGCAAGCATGCGGCCGCCGGCGAAGTAAACCGCGAGCAGGCAGACGAGGTCATCGACGGTCTTACCGCCGCCGGGTTGTTTCGACTGATGAAGCCGAGTCGATTCGGCGGCTACGAGGGAGGTCTGCGCACTCTCCTCGAGGTCGCCGAAGCCCTCGGGGAAGCCGACGGATCGACCGGGTGGGTGGTGGCCGTTGCCGCCGCCGGCGCATTGGCCGCGACAAGAGGTTCCGAACAGGCACAGGAGGAAATCTTCGGGGATCCCGATGCGCGTATCGCCGGCACCGGTATGCCCGCAACGGCCCGCCGCGTCGACGGCGGCCTGCGGATAAGCGGGCGTTGGGGATACGCGTCGGGATCACCCCACGCCACGTGGTCGGCGCTCGCGGCGGCGGTGACCGATGAGGCCGGCCAACCCGGCGATGCTTACTTCTGCCTTGTGCCTGCGTCGCAGCTGCAGCTCGAAAACACCTGGCGCACCGGGGTGCCGCTCGAGTCGTGTGCCTCGTAGTTCATGCGCAGGTCGTCTGGCTGTGTGTTCGATCAGTCGTGTTTGGCCTCGTATCGCAGCAGGACCGTGCCGCCCGGGAAGGTGCGGTTCTCCAACAGTCGCAGCGAGATCCATGACGGCAGTGTTGGGAAGAACGGGGTGCCGCCGCCCAGGGCGGTGGGCGTGACCACGATCCGGTACTCGTCTATCAGTCCGGCCTGCACGATCGGTGCGGCCAGCGTCGCGCCGGCCACCTCCAGCCTGCCGTCGGTTTCGGCTTTGAGCTTCGTTACCACCTCGACCGGGTCGCCGCGTTCCAGGCGGGAGTTCCAGTCGACGGACTCCAGGGTGCGCGAGAACACGACCTTGGGCATGTCACGCCAGATGTGGGCGAAGTCGACGATCAGAGGGGTGGCGTCCGGGGTCTTGTCGGCGGTCGGCCAGTACGCGGACATCAGTTCGTAGAGCCGCCGCCCGTAGAACGACAGGGCGGTCTCCCGCTCGAAGTCGTTCCAGCACTGGTGCAGTTCTTCGCTCGGATCGGTCCAGTCGATGTTGCCTTGTGCGTCGGCGATGTACCCGTCCACCGACACGTTGAAGCCATAGATGAGTTTGCCCATGGAGAGCAGACTGCACCGGAGGGCAAAACTCATCGCGACGCCACACGAGATATTGTCAAATCCTTGTGGATGGGCGAGCGTCAGCCGGCCTCCCTCGTAGTTGACGAATCGACCGGTCGTTCTATGAGTTTGCCCTTCTCGAACACGGCTCCGGCCCGAACGAGGGCGACCAGGTGCGGCGCGTTCACGGCGCGCCAGCGTGCCTCAGCGGCCTCGATCAGCTTGAACGCCATCGCCAGCCCGGCCGCCCGCGAGCCCGGCCCCTTGGTGACCTTGCTCCTCAAACGCACTGTCGCGAAAGTAGATTCGATGGGGTTCGTCGTGCGCAGATGGATCCAATGCTCCGCCGGGTAGTGGTAGAACTCCAGCAGCACGTCGGCATCGTCGACGATCTTCGCCACGGCCTTCGGGAACTTCGCGCCGTAGTCTCGTTCGAACGCGGTGATCGCCCTGACAATCGCCTTCGCACATTACGACAGAGGAATCGAGTTAGGTCCGGACGATACGCCAGCACAGCCGCACTACAGCCTTGGGCATCCAAAATTTCCTCGCGGAGAGCGGCGCAGGATGCGAGATACGCCCAAATTGGTCGTGTTTCAAGCAGACAACGAACCTGAATGGGGAGGGTTCTCCGCTGATTTAGACGTCACATATGCCATAGAGGGATTAATCCGCTCTCCGCTTGCATGGGTCAAACAACGCGCCGGGTCGGCGACCGTTCGCGTAATTGGCGGAGTCTAGGATTCCGCGCGACCGAAAATCGACCTGAATCGATTCGATCATGCCGGGCAGCGCGCCTCGGCAACGCCGCAAAAAGCCGTGAGCAGGCTATCGGTTGCCGCGATTGCACATAAATCGTTGCGGCACAACGTTGCTGGCGGTAGCTCTGGGAAACGTTGCCGCGCACCGTGATTCAGGCAGGCGGGTCAATCGGCCGGCGGATTCCCGACTATGCACCGTCTGGCGTTCCGACATGCATCGTTCTAGCGTTCCGACCTGGCAGCCGTCGAGGCAACCCGTCGAGGCAATCAGCCAAGCCGTCGAGGTAAACCATGCCGTCCAAGCGTGCCGTCCAAGCGCCCGGTGCCGCTGGCGTCAACGCAGTGGCGTCGCCGACGCTGGCAGCATTGGCGCCGCGACGGGCACCCGGTGGCGTCGCGGGATCTTGTTGCTAAGCCAGCTGGTCGTCGTATCCGATCTCGAGCAGGTGTTGTCGAAGCCGGTTGGCTTGGGCTTCGCCGACTACGGATGCGTATCGGTCTTGAGCCTTCTGCCAGAGCGTGTGGGCGTATGCGTAGCGTTCCCGGCCTTGATCTGTGAGTACTACGAGGGTGCTGCGGCGGTCGCGGCTGCTTATCTCGAGCCGGATTAGACCCTCGCGCTCAAGGGGGCGAAGCGAATGCCCCAGTCCGGAGCGGTCCAGTACGAGGAGGTCGGCGAGCTGATTGAGCGTGGGCGGACCCTGGCCGCGATCGACAAGCTCGGAGAGGATGGCGAACTGCGTTGAGCGCAGGCCACTGGGTGCGAGGGTTACGTCGTACAGCGCGGTGACGCGTCGGGCCGCCTTTCGCAGCGCGGTGGCATGGCACTCACGCGACGCCGGGAGTCTGGCGTCGTTCATTGTTCCTCGCCTCCTTGGGACCCGCTGATGGCTGCGATCCCACCGGTCAGGGCCTTGCTCTTGCGCTCACCATCTTACGGGCATATGCTCCTTTATCGGTACGGGCATATACCCCTAATTTGCTCGATCGCCGCGTCACGGGTCAGCGACCCACTGACATATCACATACGGACAGACTGTATGTAAGTAAGGAGAATGCTATGGAAGACCTAATCCAGCGCTACAACGACGCGTGGGCGAGCCGGGATCCCGACGCGATTGTCGCTCTGCACACCGAAGACACCACCTTCCGCTACCACACCGGGTTGGAAGCCGCCACAGGCAAGGCGGCAGTCCGACAGGCGTTCACGGACCTGTTCGCCCGCTTGCCTGACCTCGGCCTCAAGCCCGTTTCGCTTCGAACCGGAAGCGATTTCTGGGTAGCGGAGTGGCTGATGACCGGAACCGCCGCGGCGAGCGGCGCGAAGGTTGAGGTCGACCTGGTCGACGTGATCACCGTCAAGGGCGGGCTCGTCGCAAGCAAGGACAGCTATGTCGACGCGGTGTCGTTGCAGGCGCAACTGGGCGGCGAAACCCGGCCTCGGAATCGCGTTAGGAAGGTCGACCTGATGCACCTCGAGGTCAACATCATCGCCGTATCCGACGTCGAGCGATCCAAGCAGTTCTACGAACGCTTGGGGTGGCGGCTCGACCTCGACGTCGCCCCGGCAGACGACGTCCGCATCGTCCAGTTCACGCCCCCGGGCTCGGCCTGCTCGGTCACGTTTGGCAAGGGCATCACGCCGGCCGCGCCCGGCTCGGCCGTGGCAGAGCTGACCGTCTCCGACATCAAAGCGGCCCACGACAACCTTGTCAGCCATGGCATCGACGCGAGTGAGATGTGGCACGGACGCGCGCCGTTCCCGCCGGAGGCACGGCTCAGCGGACCCGACCCCGAGCGCACCAGCTACGAGTCGTTCTTCTCCTTCAACGATCCCGACGGCAATACGTGGCTGGTCCAGGAGGTCACGACGCGGCTCCCCGGCCGAGTCTGACACGGCATAACAGACCTGCGCTGCTCCCCTGCGCCACAACGGATTTGCGGCAATCTCGCTGCGGTCACCCTCACCAGCGCGGGCGGTGATTTCGTCGGTCGCTGAGGCGGCTACGTCTGCTCTGAGTTTGCGGATGAGGTGGCCGGTGTCGCGGTGCAGGACGCGGATGTCGAGGTCGTTGATCAACACGATGACGTGGGTGCCGCGGCGGGATCACGCCGACTGGAGGCTGCCCGCCGACGTGCCCCCGCGTTACACCTCCGTTTGGCACCCTGCCCGTCCCTGTGAGTCCCGCCACAGGCCGGTTGCGGTTGGGCCGAACCCGACGGGGCAGTGTGATCCTATGGGCGCTCATCCTGGGCGGGAATAACCGAGTGTGCGACCACGTTGACTGGGCGAACAACTGAATCAACCGAATCAATAACTGAATCAACAGAATCGTATCGGCCCGTCACTTTGGTGGCGGGCCGAATTTGCTGCACTCTGACAGGCTGCCTCACAGGCATGGAGGGGGCCGCGCCGGCAACAATTTCGCCTCAACCTGCTCCCAATCCAATCCACAAACCCGCGGTCAACGTGCCAGCCGCGGTTTCACTATGTTTGGCGGTCGAGGTCGTCAAGGCTCTCGAGGTGGACCGCGGAATACTTCTGCGCATGCTCGACCGTGTCGAGTTGCCACGCCACCTCTTCGTGTTTGTGAATGCAGTAGTCGTACCAGGTTTGCTCTATTGCTGCCTCAGGGCCGGCTTGCTGGAGGGCATTGATTCGGTTCTGTGTGCGCTCGGCCTCCGCCTTCCATATATCCTTCTCGCGCGCAAGCAGGTAATGCTGGTCTGCTCGTTCGGTAGCCATTGTCAACTTCTTTCACGGGTCATCGGTTAGATGCGGTTTTCATGCCTGCGACCTACGCTGATTCTCACGGCGTGGCTGGCCACGGAGGCCCGCTGATCGGGGGGATTCCCCGAATAACGCCGGATAACCCCCGATTAGCAACATCTGAGCCCGCGCCGGCCCCGGCAACCCGCGAGGTCCTCGTTGGCACCGGCGGCGTGGGCGGCTAATCAGTCAAGACCCTAAACCAGCCGCCGTGCACGTCTACCCGCTCGCATCCTGGCGGCCGATCTCGCGTGCGACGTCCGCGATGTACGGGCTTTCGACGTAGGCGAGGCCGGACGACTCGACTATGCTGCGCGCCTCCCGTGATTCCTCCTCCGGCGACCAGCAGCCGTGCGGGTCCCGCTCGCCGGTGCCGTTCAGCCCGGTCTGCCGCCACACCGCCTTCGCGCCCAGCTGCTTGGCCAGGGCGACGATCCCGGGCAGCTCGCCGAGCGGACGGTGCGCGTAGACGAGGTCGGCGTGCTCGGGCCGCCCAGTACGCCGCGGCACGACCTGTTCGTCGCGCAGCTCCTGCGCGTTGTAATGATCGGGTTCCGGGCCGCCCTTGACGAAGACGGTGAACCCCTCCCGCACGAGGCTGTCCGGCACGTCCCTGCTCGGCCAGTCAACAAGCAGAACGATCTCGGCATCCTCCAAGACCCGCGAGGAAAGATCCATTGCGCCATGTTACTGATCGTCAGGTAACCCAGCCTGAACGCAAGGCACGGGCATTCGCTATTGCTGGCTGCCGGCGGGCTCGGCTGATCCTTTACAGCGGTTTCGTCCGATCCTTGACACTCACAATAAAAACCCAGCCTGGCCGCGGCGGTTGGATGCCAACCTTTCCGCTATATTCCGAGCTGGCCCTTGTACTGCGGGCAATACGTGGCGACCGCGGCATTGACGAAACCTTCGCCATTTGCGTTGGTGAACCTCGGATTTCGCTTGATGATGGCCGCCACAATGCTGCTTTCGGTGTTGCCCTGGGACATGAGCCCGCAGACCTTGTGCGCGACACCGAGCGCGCTCGCCGGATTGGTGACGATGCCTGCCTTCTTCACCGCAGCGAGAAACGCGGCGTCGGCTTCCGGCGACGCGACCGGCTGCGGCGCAGGTGGCGGCGCAGCCTGAGCCACACTGGGGACCGCCGTCGCGGGAGCCGGCGCGGCGGTCGGTTCGGGCCGACCCGACGGTGAGGCCGGCGCCTGCGCCGGGTCAATACTGTCCGGTACGTCGATCACCGATGACATGTCCATGTTCGACGACGGCGAGCCCGGCCCGATCAGTGCCCATCCCGTCAGCGCGGCGAGAACCGCGACCGCGGCAACCGTGAGGATCGTGGTCAACGCCGGCCGACGCCGCGGCCCTGGCCGATCAACCGCTTCGCTGGACGCAAGCGGCGGCTCGGGCTCAGCGATCGGCTCGTGAGTGGCCATCGACGGTTCGCCCTCCACAGTGCCGATATCCGCGTGTTTGACCAAGGTTACCTTCCCCCAATTCTGAGGCATTCTACGTGTTGAACTGGGCATTCGTTGCCGCTTTAAAGAGACTACGGATCGCCCACCGCCCCTGACCCCTTTAGGCATCGAACATCGCGAAGAGGGTGTTGAGACCTTCGGCCAGGAGCGGGTGCGCGAAGATCGCGTCCCCCATGGCCCTGTACGTGAGCTTGCCCAGCATTGCGACCTGAATCATGGTCATGATCTCGCCGCCTTCGGTGCCGAGGACCGCGCAGCCCAAGATCTGCCCGCTGTCCGCATCGACGATGACCTTCATGAAGCCGCGCGTCTCCCCGGTCTCGAGGGCCCGGATGACGGCGCTCATCGGCAGCTTGGCCGCCCGGACCGCGCGTCCTTGCGCCCTGGCCTCGCGCTCGGTTAGGCCGGCGCGGCCAAGCTGGGGGTCGATGAACACCGTGTACGGGACAATCCGGCCCCGCGTGCTCGCCTTCTCGTGCCTGATGAGGTTGGCGCGCAGAATCCGGTAGTCGTCGTAGGACGAGTGGGTGAAGGCCGGGCCGCCGGTGACGTCGCCCATCGCGTAAACACCGGGGACACTGGTTTGCAGGTATTCGTCGACCTCGATGAAACCGCGGTCGTTGATACCGATGCCGGCCGCCTCGGGGGCGAGCGCCTCGGTATTCGGGATGCGGCCGGTCGCCGACAGCAGGTGCGAGCCCTCGACCTGTCGCTCACCGTCTGCTGTGCGAATGGTCAGCCGCAGGCGGGCGCCGTCGGCCGACTCAACCCCGACGGGCGTCGACGACGTCAGGACCGTGATCCCCTCATCGCGCAAGATGGCGGCGACCTCGTCCGAGACGTTCTCGTCCTCGATCTTCAGCAAACGCGCACCCCTTTGGACGATGGTGACCTCGCTGCCGAACCGGCGGAACATCTGGCCGAACTCCAGCCCGATGTAGCCGCCGCCGAGGATGATCAGGTGTTCCGGGAGCTCGTCCAACTCCATGATCGACGTCGAATCGAGCACGCGGACATCGCCAGCCCCGGCGATCGCCGGCGGCTTGGGCCGGGTGCCCGTGTCGATGACGATCACCGGCGCGCTGATCTGCCGCGTCCCGCCGCCCGTCAACGCGATCTCGACCGCCTTCGGGCCCGTGAAATGGGCCTCGCCTTCGATGAGGTCAAGCCCATCCTGGGTCAGGCGGCTCGCGTAGTTCTGCCGCGCGCCGGCGACCATGGCCCGTTTGCGCTCTCGCACCGCGGCCAGGTCCACCGATACCGGACCAACATGCACGCCGTACTCGGCGCCGCGGCGCGCCTGGTAGGCGAGGCGCGCGCTGGCAACCATCGTCTTCGTCGGGGTGCACCCCGTGTTGACGCAGACACCGCCGAGTGGCCCACGCTCGACGAGCGCCACCCTCTGGCCCGCCTTCGCCAGCTCGAGGGGAAGGAATCTCCCGCCCTGGCTGGTCCCTATCACGATCGCGTCGTAGTGCCCGTCGGCCATTGCGTTTCCTCCCCCGCGCCGTCTGGCGACGACGCACTCACATCATCGCGTGCCCTGGCCGGAGGTGACCGCGGGGTTTCCTCCGGACGCCTCGCCGTCAGCTCGGCGTGCCGAACGCGGAAGGCTATGGCAGCACGGTGTGCATCAACATCACGTCGTATGCCGACCACAGCGACAGGTTGAAGTACAAGTCCCTGCCCGACGACCAGGGATGGATCATCGGCGCATAGATGCCACCGGGCATCTGGAACGACGACACGAGCGGCTGCTCTGGACTCCACGGCCCTTGTGGAGCCGGCGCTGTCCTTGCCACGACGTCGTTGCTGCCGCCGTTGGTGTAGAGCACCAGGTACTGCTTGAGATAGCTGTTGTACTGGGCCGACATTTCGCCCACGGGACCCGGGAAAATCGGCGTCGCCGCCGCCGGATTGGCCGGGACCCAGCGTCCGCCCTCGTCGCCGTTCCAGTATTGATACTTGCTCAGGTCCGGCAGGGCGTTCGGGGGGACCCGCGACAAAAACGCCGCGCCGCCGCGTCCCGACGGGGTCCCGAACTGGTAGAGGTAACCGTCATTACCCTTCATGAACGCGCCCATCTGGAAGTTCTCGTTTCCGGGCGTGAACCCCATCCCCGGGATGGCGTCCGCCGAGGCCGTGCGAATGGTGCTGGGGAAGATCCCCCAGTTCTGGCCGTTGTCGTTGGACCTGGCGATCGCCGAGTAGTTCGTGGACCATTCGCCGTCGCGGCCCCACTGCCGAATGGACATGTAGCTCAGGTACTGGGTTCTGCCCATGGACATGCCGGCGGTCGGGATGATGCCCGTCTCGTGGGCCGCCTTGTGGATGGTGTTGACGACCTGCTTGGACAGGCCGGTTGTCCACACCGGTGAGCCGGAGTATCGGTCGTTAGGCACCCCCTCGGCGATGTGGATTCCATGGGACAGGTCGCGGTCCGAACTGCGGAATAGCGTGTTGTATCGCCATTGCTGGCCGTGGACCCTGCAATAGCCGAACGTGTCACCGAAGGCCATCAGGACCTGGCGGTTGCCGGGATCGCCGTTGTCCCAGGCGATCCCGAGGTCGGTTCCGGAGATGCCGAAACGCTGCAGGGTCTTATTGGGGCCGTTCGTTCCGGTCACCCAGTCCACGAGCGACGTCGGCGCCCCCGCGATGTTGGCGGGCGGCGGGGGTGCCGGCTGCGGCGCCGGCTGGGGAGCGGGCTGCGGCGGCACCAGGGCCGCGTTCGGCTGCAACGGGGCCGCATTCGGCGGCTGCGGGATGCCCGGGGCAGGCGGATTGGGCCCGGGCGGTACCACTCCCGCTTGTTGCTGGATCGGCGCCGAGTACCGAGGCCCCGGAGAGGTCGGCCTGATCAACTGAGAAATCAACGGGCCCAGCTTTGGTAGCGGCGCGCGGTCATTCGCGTTCGAGGGCCTCCGCCCCATCGGTGGTTGGACGACCGGCTGGGGCGCGGGCATCGCGGGCGGCGCGGCCGGGGGATCCACGTTCGCCTCGGGCGCGCTGCACGGTGTGGCGTTCGCCAACGGCACGGGGCCGATCGCGACAAAGAAACCGATGGCGGTCACCGACGCCACCGATAGCGACACGATCCGAAGAATCGCCGTCAAATGTCACACCTTCCCAGGAGCGGGCCGCCGGATTGACGTCCGCAGTTGGCTCATGTGACGATAGTGATTCACGTGGCTTGTGTGACCAGTGAGCCGTGGATAGGTATGCATCCGTGACCGTGTCGCAACGCTTCGGTTTTGCCGTACCGCGCAATGGTGCTGCTACACCGGCCAAACCCCACCGATGCAGACCCTGCAATAAGTCCCCCGGCCAGGTACGCTCCGATCGGCGACAGCCCGCCGAGGAGGACATCCGAATGAGCGTCCGTAATGAGTTGCAGCACGACCCATTCCAAGACCGGACGTTTCTTCGCCGAGTGGTCGCCGCGTCCATGGCCGGCACCGTCGTCGAATGGTACGAATTCTTCCTCTACGGCACTGCGGCCACGCTGGTATTCAGCAAGGTGTTCTTTCCCCACAGCGCCAACGATCTCGACGCCATCCTTGCGGCCTTCGTGACCTACGCCGTCGGCTTCGCCGCCCGCCCGGTCGGCGGCGTGGTTTTCGGCCAACTCGGAGACCGATATGGGCGCAAGAAGCTGCTGCAGTTCAGCCTGCTGCTGGTCGGCGCCGCGACCGTGCTCATGGGTTGCCTTCCGACCTTCGACCAGATCGGATACTGGGCCCCCGCGTTACTGGTGATGCTGCGCTTCATCCAGGGCTTCGCCGTCGGCGGCGAGTGGGGAGGCGCCGTTCTGCTCGTCGCCGAGCACAGCCCAAGCCCCAGCCGAGGTTTCTGGGCGAGCTGGCCGCAGGCCGCCGTGCCCGTCGGCAACATGCTGGCCACGGGGATACTGCTGATTCTGACCTCGACGCTATCGGATGCGGCGTTCCTCAGCTGGGGCTGGCGCGTCGCGTTCTGGTTGTCCGCGGTCGTCGTGCTGATCGGCTACTACATCCGCACGAAGGTGACCGACGCACCCATCTTCCTTGAAGCGCAGCGAGAAGCCGAGCGCTCCAAGGCAACCGGGCTGGGCGTTGTTGAGGTTCTAAAGCGTTACCCGCGTGGCGTTTTCACCGCCATGGGCTTGCGCCTTGGCGAGAACACCATGTACTACCTGGTGGTCACGTTCTCGATCACATACCTCAAGGTGCACGTGCACGCCAACACCAAAGTCATCCTGTGGTGGCTGCTGGCCGCGCATGCCGTCCATTTCGTGATCATCCCGCTGGCCGGACGTCTCAGTGACCGATTCGGCAGGCGCCCAGTCTATTTCGTCGGTGCGGTCTGCGCTTGCACCTGGGGGTTCTTCGCATTCCCCATGATGGACAGCCGCCGCGACGCGATCATCATGGCGGCGATCATCATCGGTTTGGTGTTCCACGGCACCATGTACGCGGTGCAGCCGGCGGCCATGGCGGAGATGTTCCCGACCCGGATGCGGTATTCAGGGGTATCGCTCGGCTACCAGGTCACCTCGATCGTGGCCGGTTCGCTGGCACCGATCATTGCCGTTCGCTTGCTCGACACCTACAAATCCGCGGTCCCGATTGCCTGGTACCTGGCCGCCACCGCGGCGGTGAGCGCAGTGTCCGCCGTGGCCGCTCGCGAGACCAAGGGCATCGACTTGGCGTCCATCGACCTCGCCGACGCCCAGCGACTTCGGGAAGATCCGGGCATCTCGACACGGCGGCCCGATGGACCCGAGCCGACCGAGCTTGTCGAAGACGCCGTCTAAACCTGGGATGCCCTGAACGGCGCAGAGGCGAGTTACCGCAGGTCAGCGCCATTTTGAACACCGGCCGCAATGTGGAGTCGGATGTTTGTCGATTGCCGTCGGCGGCAATGTTCCAAACGAGGTGGGCGCGTTGGCCGGCCGATGCGCTCACCCAGGTCCCGTCGGTTCAGCCCGAGAGCCGACGGGGCCGCCTGCGACTACCGGACGTGCACGTCATCCAGGAGTAGCGTGCCGCGTATGGATGGCTCGACGGGCGTGTGGATTCTCGGCGGCTACCAAAGCGATTTCGCTCGCAACCTCACCAAGGAAGGCTGCGACTTCGCGGCTCTGACCGCTGAAATCGTCGACGGCACGCTCGCCGCGGCCAAGGTGGGCGCCGATGAAATCGGGGTCGTTCACGTCGGGAATGCCTTCGGCGAGATGTTCGCCGGCCAGGGCCACCTCGGGGCGATGCCGGCAACGGTCTGCGACGAGTTGTGGGACACCCCGGCCTCACGGCACGAAGCCGCGTGCGCGTCCGGCAGCGTCGCGGCGCTGGGGGCAATGGCCGATTTGCGGTCGGGCGCTTATGACACCGCCCTGGTGGTGGGGATCGAGCTGGAGAAAACGGTGCCCGGCGACACCGCCGCCCAGCATCTCGGCGCCGCCGCATGGACCGGACACGAGGGGGGCGAAGCGCGCTACCTGTGGCCGTCGATGTTCGCCCAGATCGCCGATGAGTACGACCGGCGCTACGGCTTGGACGACGCGCACCTGCGTGCCATCGCGCGGCTCAACTTCGCCAACGCGCGGCGCAACCCTAACGCGCAGACCCGCGGCTGGACGGTCCCGGACCCCATCACCGATGACGACGCGAGCAACCCGATCACCGAAGGCCGGCTGAGACGGTTCGATTGCAGCCAGATGACCGACGGCGGCGCGGGACTGGTCCTGGCCAACGATGCCTACCTGCGTGACCACCCCGACGCCCGCCCGATCGGCCGCATCGATGGCTGGGGCCACCGCACCGTCGGGCTGGGTCTGCGCCAGAAACTCGACCGCGCCGCCGGGGACCCGTACGTGCTACCGCACGTGCGCGCCGCGGTGCTGGACGCGCTGCGCCGCGCGCACCGGACGCTCGACGACGTCGACGGGTTCGAGGTGCACGACTGCTTCACCCCCAGCGAGTACCTGGCCGTCGACCACATCGGGCTGACCGGACCGGGCGAGTCGTGGAAGGCCATCGAAAACGGCGAGATCGAGATCGGCGGCCGGCTGCCGATCAACCCCAGCGGCGGACTCATCGGCGGCGGACACCCGGTCGGAGCCTCCGGCGTGCGCATGCTCCTCGACGCCGCTAAGCAGGTCAGCGGCGCGGCCGGCGACTACCAGGTCGAGAACGCGAAAACCTTTGGCACCCTGAACTTCGGTGGCAGCACCGCCACCACCGTCAGTTTCGTTGTGAGCGCATCCGGGGGTTCATGACCATGGACGTTGAAATCGTCGGCAAGTTCCTGTCCACCCTGCCCGAAGACGACGACCACCCCTACCGGACCGGACCGTGGCGTCCACAGACCACCGAATGGAATGCCGACGACCTCACCGCGGTGGAGGGAGAAATCCCGTGCGACCTGGACGGCGTCTACCTGCGCAACACCGAAAACCCGCTGCACCCGGCGCTCAAGACCTATCACCCGTTCGACGGCGACGGCATGGTGCACGTGGTCGGCTTCCGCAATGGAAAAGCCTTCTACCGCAACCGCTTTGTCCGCACGGACGGTTTCCTGGCGGAGAACGAGGCCGGCGCGCCGCTGTGGCCGGGGCTGGCCGAACCGGTGCAACTGGCTCAGCGGGAAGACGGCTGGGGTGCGCGGACGCGGATGAAGGACGCGTCGAGCACCGACGTGATCGTGCACCGCGGTGTCGCGCTGACCAGCTTCTACCAGTGCGGCGATCTGTACCGGGTCGACCCGTACTCGGCCAACACGCTGGGGAAGGAAACCTGGAACGGCGGCTTCCCCGTCGGCTGGGGCGTATCGGCGCATCCCAAGGTGGACAACAGAACCGGCGAGCTGCTGTTCTTCAACTACAGCAAGCAGGAGCCGTACATGCGTTACGGCGTGGTCGACGAGAGCAACGACCTGGCCCACTACGTCGACATCCCGCTGCCGGGGCCGCGGCTGCCGCACGACATGGCGTTCACCGAAAACTACGTGATCCTCAACGATTTCCCGTTGTTCTGGGATCCGAGGCTGCTCGAGCACGATGTGCATCTGCCGCGTTTCTACCCCGACATTCCGTCGCGCTTCGCGGTGTTGCCGCGCCGGGGCTCGACCGTCGACATCCGCTGGTTCGAGGCGGAGCCGACTTTCGTGCTGCACTTCGTCAACGCCTACGAGGATGGCGACGAGATCGTGCTCGACGGCTTCTTCGAAGGGGACCCGCAGCCGCTGGACACCGGGGGAACCAAGTGGGAGAAGCTCTTTCGCTTCCTGGCGCTGGATCGCCTGCAAACCCGACTGCACCGGTGGCGATTCAACCTGGTCACCGGCGCGGTGAAGGAAGAGCGGCTGTCGGAATCGATCACCGAGTTCGGCACCATCAACGCCGACTACGCCGCGGGCAGCTACCGGTACACCTATGCCGCCACCGGCAAACCGGGCTGGTTCTTGTTCGACGGTCTGGTCAAACACGACCTGCTCACCGGGAACCAGGAGGGCATCTCCTTCGGCGACGGCGTCTACGGCAGTGAGACCGCGATGGCGCCACGGGTCGGCGCCACAGGTGAAGACGACGGCTACCTGGTCACCCTGACCACCGACATCAACGCGGACGCCTCGTACTGCGTCGTTTTCGACGCCGCCCGGATCGCTGACGGCCCGGTGTGCAAACTCCAACTGCCAGAACGTATTTCCAGTGGCACGCATTCGACGTGGGCGCCGGGCGGCCAGCTGCGCCGCTGGCATACCGCGGAGTCGGCGGCGAGCGCCATCGGGCTGTGAGTGTCACCGAACCGAATCGGAGTAGCAGTGGGAAATAAGAGACGGCATTGGACAACGCACTGGCCCGCGCAGTTAGCGTCGATCGGCGGCATCCGGTTTGCTCGCCGCTCGTCGAATTTCGAAGAAACGGTGCGGTTTTACCGTGAGCTGGTGGGGCTGCCGCTCTATGAAACGTTCGAGGCCAGCTACGGCAGCAATGGGGCGATATTCGGCCTGCCCAGCTGGAACCTGACGCTGGAAATCGTTGAGTCGGTCGAGCCTGTCGGATTGGACCACCACGAACACCTGTGCCTGTACTTCCCCGACAAGCAGGCACAGCAAGCCGCGATCGCGCGCCTTCAGGCGGCGGGCGTGGCACCCGTTGAGCAGCACCCGTATTGGGAAGCGACGGGTGCGGTCACCTATCGCGACCCGGACGGCCGCGAAGTCGTGTTCGCACCCTTTGTGTTCGGCGTCAACGAGCCCGAGGGCGGTGCCACGTCGGGTAAGCACCAGTTCCCGTGGCGGTGATACCTCACCGGTGGCACCGACCGGAAGCCAGGGCCGCGATCACTGCTGTGACCGAACTTGCCACCGCACACACGGCGGCGACCGCACCAACATAGAACCCGTATTCGGCCGACACCTGCGGGTTGACGTTAAGCTTGTAGTACCACACCGTAAGCGCCACGATGAGCAGCGAAATGACCAGCGCGGCAAAGGAAGCGAGCTTCGCCGACAGGCCGCGACCCGCCATCGCCCCAGCCACCATCAGCGTCGAGGACAGCAAAACGATGAGCTGGCCGGCACCGAATCCCCTCGGTAGTTCCAGGTTGCCGTGGGCGCCTCCGATGGCGTTGGCCCAGCCCCCGCCGTGAACCGCCGTCGTCAGCCACGGCATCCAGGCGCTGGCAGAAACGAGCAAGGCGAAAAACGCCACCAGCCAACCAGGGCGCAGCCGGCGAATCATGGCTGCGAGACTAGCCGACTCGGACCCGGGCCTGTGTGACCGGCTACGCCGCGCTTGCGATCGTCACGTCTGCAGCGAAGACAGGTTGAAGATGACACCCGTCGGGTCGGTGGCCGCGGCCAACCGACCGTAGGGGGTGTCCTCGGCCGCCCGCAACACGGTGCCGCCGTTGTCGGCGATCACCCCCAGGGTCTTGTCGACATCCTCGGCGCCGAAGTAGATCGTCCAATTCGACGGGACACCGTCCGGCAGGAAGCCGGCGCCGTCCATCACGCCGAGCAATTGTTGGTCGCCGAACCACGCTGTGGTGTAACGGAACGCGTCGGTGTCAGCAACCGACTCGGTCCGCCATCCGAGAACCTCGCGGTAAAAGTCGATCGCGGCGCCGTAGTCGCGGGTGGTCAGCTGGTGCCACACCGGGGAGCCGGCCTCCCCGATCACCTCGAAGCCGCGGTGCTCCAACGGCTGCCACAGCCCGAAGAACGCGCCCGACGGATCGGTCGCGACGCCCATGTGGCCAATGGCCGGTATTTCCATCGGCCCCATGCACGCCGAGCCACCCGCCGCGGTCACCGCGGACATGGTCGCGTTGATGTCGGCGGTGTGGAAGTAGGTGGCCCAGTTGTCCGGGGACTGAAACTCGGGCCGGTTGGCCATCAGGCCGGCGACGCGGTGGCCGTCCTTGGCGGCATTGATGTATCCGCCGTACTCGGGTCCGGCGGACTCGAACGTCCAGCCGAATACCGTGCCGTAGAAGTCCTGGGCACGGTCGACGTCTGACGTCGTCAAATCGATCCAGCAGGGAGCGCCCAGGGGCGCGCTATCACGGACGGGCACGATGGCCTCCTCCTAATGTGTCGTGGTGTCTTGACCCCACCAACGGGGTTCACACATATCGACTACCGCCAAACCAGAAAATCATCGGCCCGTGCGATCAGCGATGGAGGCCACCATCTCCATTCGTCCGCGGGTCGGGGGCGGTGAACACCCTGACGAAGTTCTGCAGCGATTCCCTGATGTCGGTTCGCAGCGCGGCGGCAACGATCATGCCGATCGGCCCGAACAGCGCGGGACCGCCGAGGTGCACGTCGAAGCCGACGACCGAGCCATCGTCCTTGGGTTGAACTTTGGCCATCAGCTTGACCTTGACACCGCCGACGCCGTCGCCGTCGAGCGTCATGCCTTGCGGTGGCTTGTACCGCACCACCGTCCATTTGATCCGGTTGTACATGCCCTTGACCTCGACGATCGACTCGACGACGGTGCCCTTCTCGATGTCGTCGGGCAACTTGCTGCGCCACACCTTGTGGATGGTCAGCCATTCCTTGTACCGGGACAGGTCGGAGGCATGTTTCCAGGCCACCTCGGGCGCCAAGGGTACGTCGATGGATCCGGAAAGTTTCGCCATGCGCTCAGTTCTGCTGGTCGCCCTTGGCCTCTGAGCCGGCGACCTTCTTTGCCTCTTCCTGCACCTTGTGGATGGTGTCGGAGTACTTGCCCTGCGTCTTGTCGTCGACGAACTCGCCGGCCTTGTCGATTGCCATCTCGACCTTGTCGGCGTTCTGCGACAACAGGTCCTTTGCCTTATCAAGTAATCCCATCTTCGCGTCCCTTCCCCGAGGATTCCCCGGAATCCTACTTGGCGGCTATCACCGGCTCGCGCCACAACCGCGGCCGCACGCCCAGAATCCTCGCCCGCAGCCACCACGTTGCCTCGATCGCCGCAGCGCCCAGCACACCGATGCCCAGCGCGGTCGAGGTCACCGCCACATTCGACGGGTCGAGCAGGAACTTCTTCTGAGCCAGGGGGATGCTGAAAATCACCACGTAGGCCAGGGCTGAGAAAACTACCAGCGCCACCCGCCACCACTGATATGGGCGCGCCACCACCGCGAGCACCCATAGCGCGGTCATCAGCAACGTGATCAACGCGGCGGTCGACGCTTGATCCTGTTGCTCGAACGTGGCGTGGCGGCCGTGGTAGGCCACCAGGTACGAGGCAAACGAGGCGACACCGACGATGAGTCCGGACGGCAGCGCAGACGTCAGCACCCGCCGCACGAAGCCGGGGTTAGCGCGTTCGTTGTTGGGTGCCAGCGACAGGATGAACGACGGGATGCCGATGGTGAACCACGCCGCGATGGTGACGTGGATGGGCTGGAACGGGTACAACAGAGGATCGACCCCGAGAGGCTTGGCGAATAGGCATTCGATGCCCACAAACAGTGCCAGGAGCACCGAGTACACCGTCTTGGTCAGGAAGAGGTTGGCGACCCGCTCGATGTTGCCGATCACCCGTCGGCCCTCGCCGACGACATACGGCAGTGTGGCGAACCTGTTGTCCAGCAGTATGATCTGCGCCACGGCGCGCGACGCCGGGCTGCCCGCACCCATCGCGACACCGATATCAGCATCCTTGAGGGCCAGCACATCGTTGACGCCGTCGCCGGTCATCGCCACCGCGTGGCCGTGCGATTGCAGGGCGTGCACGATGGCGCGTTTCTGGTCGGGCCGCACCCGGCCGAAGGTGGTGTAGTTGTCCAGCGTGTTGGCCAGTTCCTTTGCGTCCGTTGGCAGTTGGCGCGCATCCATCGTGTCGCCGCTCAGCCCGAGCTTGCCGGCGACGGCGCCGACCGACACCGCGTTGTCGCCGGAGACCACCTTGACCGAAACATCTTGGGCCGCAAAATAGTCCAGTGTCTCGCGCGCGTCGGGGCGCACCTTCTGCTCGAGTACCACCAGCGCGACTGGGGTGACCCGACCCGGCGCATCCGGATGATCCACCGCCACCTCACCGGAACCCAACAGCAGAACCCGCAACCCTTGGGCCCCGATCTTCTCCGCCCGTTCGGCGACCGCCGACGCCGGATCCAGCAGCACGTCGGGCGCGCCGATCACCCAGTTGCCGTGATCGCCGAAGGACACGCCGCTCCACTTGGTGGCCGACTTGAAAGGCGCGGTGGCGGTCGCGATCCAGCCGGGTGGCCGGTCATAGGTTTCGGCGATCGCCAGCATGCTGGCATTGGGTCGGGCGTCGGCCGCGGCCAGCGAGGCGAGCACGTCGGCGACGGGTGCGGATTGCCCGGCCAGGTCCTCGACCTCGGAAACACGCATACCGCTTTCGGTCAACGTGCCGGTCTTGTCGGCACAAACCACGTCGACCCGCGCCAGCCCCTCGATGGCGGGCAGTTCCTGCACCAGGCATTGGCGTTGACCCAGCCGGATGACCCCGACCGCGAAAGCGACCGACGTCAGCAGGACCAGGCCTTCGGGCACCATGGGCACCAGCGCACCGACCGTCCGCAGTACGGACTGCCGCCATCCCGCGTGCGTGGTGAAAAACTGCGTGTAGATGGTCAGCAGACCCGCCGGTACCAATAGGTAGGTGACGAGCTGCAGAATCCGGTTAATCCCGTTGCGCAGTTCGGATTTCACCAGCGTGAACTTGCTCGCCTCTTCGGCGAGCCGGGCGGCGTACGCCTCCGGGCCGACCTTGGTGGCGCGATAGGCGCCGATGCCGGCGACGACGAAGCTGCCCGACATCACCGCGTCACCAGGGTCCTTGTTGACCGGGTCCGCCTCGCCGGTCAGCAACGACTCATCGACCTCGAGACCCTTTTCTTCGATGACTTCGCCGTCGACGACGACCTGATCCCCGGGGCCGAGCTCGATGATGTCGTCGAGAACGACCTCGCTTGGCATGAGCGTGCGAGTCCCGGACTGCCTGCGCACCAGCGGTTTCGCCTGCCCGACGATCGCGAGTTTGTCCAGCGTCTGCTTGGCCCGGATCTCCTGGACCATGCCGATGACGCTGTTGGCGATGATGAGCAGGCCGAACAACCCGTTGATCACCGAGCCCGTCGCCAGCACGATCACCAGCAACACGCCCAGGATCGCGTTGATCCGGGTGAAGACGTTGGCCCGAGCGATCGCCGCGACGCTGCGGGTGGCGCGTTCCGGAAGGGCGTTGCTCTTGCCCTCGGCGACCCGCTGTGCCACCTCCGCGTCGGTCAGGCCAAGGGTGTGAGCAAGCGTCATCGGGTGAAGGTTCCCAGCTTGTCCGTGTCGAAGTACTCCAGGTTCAAGGTGTTGCCGGAGAAGACCGCCTTCGAAATCGTTCCGGGCGGCGCATTTTCGCTTGTCAACGGGAAGGTGAACGTGTCGCCGTCCCAGTGCGCCAGAGTGAACGTCTGGTTTTTCGGGCCCAGCGCCAGCTGCAGCGCACCGTCACGTTCGGTCACGATGGCCGGACCCCAATAGTCGTTGGCGTACACGCCGGCATAGTCACTCAGCGGTCTGGCCGGCGCGGGGTTGGCCGGCGGCTGCGTGCCGACCAGCGAGCCCTCCGGGTCGTTGATCCAGCCGATCGCCTGCTTGTACAGGCTGGCCCAGTTTTCGCGAATCTGACCGTACTGCAGCAGATCCATGAATTCGG
>Ga0306922_10001123_pt1 | contig 23606 bp, 27 predicted proteins | sample sta12Cox44000082_FD_203758 | JGI IMG/M metagenome (GOLD analysis project Ga0306922, IMG submission 203758) | Lab enrichment of tropical soil microbial communities from Luquillo Experimental Forest, Puerto Rico - statoxic.12C.oxic.44.000.082 (v2)... | ecosystem: Environmental > Terrestrial >... | reverse complement strand
ATCTGCTGGTGGTGCTCCCTAGGGGACTCGAACCCCTGTTTTCGCCGTGAGAGGGCGACGTCCTGGGCCGCTAGACGAAGGGAGCAAAGCGGGGGCGATTGGAGATAAGCCCGATCCGTGGGGCGTGCAAGCGTAGCGCCCCAGCGGCTTGCAAGGGCAATATCCCTCAAGGCTCGGTCGCAAATCGCAACCGGCCTGCGGGCTGCAAAGTCCGCAGGTCGTAGATGCGCACTTCCGTCGTCCCCCCTATATCGACGGTAACCGCGATACGGTCCTGTGCCACCGCGGTCGCCACGATGCGTGCCCCTCTCGGCAAGAGCGCCGTCACATCCGGGGCTGCGGCCGCGCTTTCGCCGGATTTGAAAACGCGATAGCCGATAACGCCGAGCACCGCCGCAATCGCAAGCAGTGTCGTCGCGCCCGCAATCACCATCAGCCAGCGTATCCTGGCGACGATGCGCGCGGCGGTCGGATCGAGCGGCCGTTCATCGTCGTCAGACGGGTTGTTCATGGGCATGCGGAGCGAGAAGCTGGTGGTCGCCGCCGAGGAGGACGGGGTACGACTAGACCGCCTCCTGGCAGCGCGCTGTGCCGAGCTCTCGCGTTCGCGCCACAAGGAGCTGATCCTTTCCGGCCATGTCGCCGTCGATGATGCCACGATCCGCGATCCGAGCTACCAGGTCAACGCCGGCAGCTCGATCAGGGTCGAGCTTCCCCCCGCAGCACAGGCGGGGATTGCCGCCGAGCGCATCGCGCTCGACGTCCTCTTCGAGGACGAACAGCTGATCGTGATCGACAAGCCGGCTGGCCTCGTGGTCCATCCCGCCGCCGGCCACCGGTCGGGCACATTGGTGAATGCGCTTGTTGCCCATTGCGGCAACTCGCTCTCGGGCATAGGCGGCCTGCAGCGCCCAGGCATCGTGCACCGCCTGGACAAGGACACGAGCGGCCTCATGGTCGTGGCAAAGACCGATCGCGCCCATCGGGCCCTGTCCGCCCAGTTCGCGGACCACGGACGGAACGGACCCTTGCGGCGCGCTTATCTCGCATTCGTCTGGGGTGCCCCGGCTCGACCGCGGGGCACGATCGACCGGCCCATCGGACGGCATCCCCACTCGCGCGTGCGGATGGCGGTGCGGAAGGACGGGCGCGCGGCGGCCACACACTGGCAGGTGCTCGAGCGCTATGGCGGCGTTGCGGGCAGCCCCCCGGTGGCGAGCCTGCTCGATTGCCGGTTGGAGACGGGCCGCACCCATCAGATCCGAGTTCATCTTGCGGCCCTGGGCCATCCGATCCTTGGTGATGAGGTCTACGGGTCGGGGTTTCGTAGCAAGACGGTGCTGCTGCCGCCCGCGGCGGCTGCTGCGCTCGCCGCTCTTGGCAGACAGGCCCTGCACGCCTATCTTCTCCGCATAGGACATCCCACGAGCGGCAACATTCTGGAGTTCAAGTCGGAACTGCCGGAGGATTTGTTGCGTTTGCACCTATGTCTCGGTGCAAGCGAAGCTGAATGATTCCCGGCTCCACCAGCCTCCCTGACGGTGCCGATGCCGGCCAAAAGTCCGGCTCGGGATAGACCCGATTTCGAAAGGGTCGCGCTATCAACGGGTTAACCGTTCACTTGAAGGGTCACCGCGATGTGACCCCGACGCGCTTTCTTCGCCTGGGGTTGTCCTGTAATGTCGCACCCTGCGGTCGGCTTCGACCACAGAACGAGTGCCGTCGGCTCGGGGAGCGGCGGTGCGCTGGCCCGCCGGAACCGGGGGCATATTGAGGAAGGGGCGCTATCTATGGCCCGTGCTGCAGCATTGCCAATCCTTACGGCCGAATCAGGCCTAACCCGATACCTTGAGGAAATCCGCCGGTTCCCGATGCTGGAACCGCAGGACGAATATATGCTCGCCAAGCGTTGGCGCGAGCATGGCGACCGTGAGGCTGCGCACAGGCTGGTGACCAGCCATTTGCGGCTGGTGGCAAAGATCGCCATGGGCTACCGCGGCTACGGCCTGCCCATCTCGGAGGTGATCTCGGAGGGCAATGTCGGCCTGATGCAGGCGGTCAAGCGGTTCGAGCCAGAAAAGGGGTTCCGTCTCGCCACCTATGCGATGTGGTGGATCAAGGCAGCCATTCAGGAATACATCCTGCGCTCTTGGTCGCTGGTGAAGATGGGGACCACCGCGAACCAGAAAAAGCTGTTCTTCAATCTGCGCAAGGCGAAGAGCAAGATCTCCGCGCTCGACGAGGGCGACCTCAGGCCCGATCAGGTCAAGCTCATCGCCAAGCGCCTCGGCGTCACCGAGCAGGACGTGGTCGACATGAACCGCCGCCTGGGCGGCGATGTGTCGCTCAACGCGCCGATCCGCGAAGAAGGCGATTCCGGCGAATGGCAGGACTGGCTGGTCGACGAGGAGTCTGACCAGGAGGCGAGGCTTGCCGCCAGCGAGGAAGCAGACAACCGGAAGAAGGCGCTGGGCGAGGCGCTTTCGGTGCTCAACGAGCGCGAGCGGCGCATCTTTGAGGCACGGCGGCTTGCCGATGATCCGATTACCCTTGAGGAGCTTGCAGCCGAGTTCGGCGTCTCGCGCGAGCGCGTGCGCCAGATCGAGGTGCGCGCCTTCGAGAAGGTGCAACGCGCGGTGAAGAACCGCGTCGCCGCCATGGAAGCGCGTCCAGCCGCCGCCTCCGCTGCAGTCCCGGCGCACTGACACGAATCCACTACGGTTTGTTGCGCATCAGGATCAGCTCGGTCTCGTCGTATCGGCGCCGCTCAAGGGGGTCAAAGCCTACCGGAACGCCGAACTCGGCCTCTGCCGCTTCCTCCACCACGATCAGCGCGCCTGGCGCAATCCAGTCCCCGCTGCGCGCTGAAACGAGCGCCCTCTCGGCAAGACCGCATCCGTAGGGAGGATCGAGGAAAACAAGCGAGAATGCCCGCAACGCCGGTGAACGGCGTCCAAGGCGGGTTGCATCCCGCCGGAGAATCCGGATTCTGCCGCCCAGTCCGAGCGCCTCGGTATTTGCGCGCAACAACGCGCGCGCCTCCGCGGCGTTGTCCACGAACAGCGAGAAATCGGCCTCACGCGAAAGGGCTTCGAGGCCGAGAGCACCGGTCCCGGCGAACAGATCGAGCACACGCGCTTGCGTGACCGGGTCGCTGTAGCGGTGGAGAAGAACATTGAACAGCGCCTCCCGCACTTGATCGCTGGTCGGCCTGATCGCCTGCGATTTGGGGCCGGCAATCGGCCGCCCCCGCAATCGTCCGCCCACGATGCGCACGGAATCAGCGCCGGCCGCGGCGCGCAGCCCCGCGCCGCCGCTTCTGCCGGCGCGCGAGCTCGGGCTCGCCAACATCATCCGCCCCCCGTTCCGTCCGTGGCCCCGAAAAATCCGCGCTTGCGAGGGCAGCAATGCGGCCGCCAAGCTGCTCCCGCAGCGTGCGCGTTCGCACCTCCTCAATGTCGCCGGACGCAAGATCCCCAAGCGTAAACGGACCGAACGAGACCCGGATCAATCGATTGACCGCCAGGCCGAGGTGCCCCAACACGTTCTTGACCTCGCGGTTCTTGCCTTCACGCATGGCGAAGGTGAGCCAGACATTGGCACCCTGAATCCGATCGGCGGTGGCCTCAATGGAGCCGTAGCGAATACCATCGATGGTGATGCCTCCGCGCAATGCCTCAAGCCGCTCCTGGGCGATGTGGCCGTGGGCGCGGACACGATAGCGGCGCAGCCACCCGGTCGCCGGCAGTTCGAGCACGCGCGCAAGATTTCCGTCATTAGTCAGGAGCAGGAGCCCTTCCGTGTTGAGGTCGAGCCGGCCGACGCTGATGAGACGAGGCAGATGGCTGGGCAGGATGTCGAAAACGGTCCGGCGGCGACGCGGATCGCCATGCGAGGTGAGCAAGCCCCGCGGCTTGTGAAGCAAAAACAGCCGGGTGCGCTCGCGTACCGGCAGCGCCCGGCCGTCGACCGCGACGCTGTCCCGCGCGCCGACGTTGACGGCAGGCGAATCAATCACCGCGCCGTTGATGGTCACGCGTCCCGCGGCGACCCATCGTTCCGCCTCGCGACGGGAGGCGAGGCCGGCCCGCGCGATCACCTTGGCGATGCGCTCGGGCCCACTGCGCTTACTTCCTCGCCGATCCATGCATGACGTGTTAGCAAAAGTCGGGGCAGCTCGACGAGCCAGGCGCGCAATGACCTTGCCGAGAAGTTCGTTCATGGACCTTGCCCTGCGCCAGGCACGCACCGCGGGCGATGCCGGCGAGGTGCCGGTGGGCTGCGTGATCGTGCGTGCGGGAGTGCCCATTGCGAAAGGCGCCAATCGCACGTTGGCCGATCGCGATCCGACTGCGCATGCCGAGATGCTGGCGATCCGTCGCGCGGCACAGATCGTCGGCGGCGAACGGCTCCTCGATTGCGACCTCTATGTAACGCTCGAACCATGCACGATGTGTGCGGCGGCCATCTCGTTTGCGCGCATCCGTCGGCTTTACTATGGCGCAGCGGATCCCAAGGGTGGAGCGGTCGATAACGGGGTGCGGTATTTCTCCGCCCCGAGCTGCCTGCATCGCCCGGAAATCTATGGCGGCATCGCTGAGCTGGAGGCGGCAGAGCTCCTGCGGAGCTTTTTTCGCAACCGGCGGGAATGAGGCAGTCCACTGCCTTGCCCCCGTGACGGCATGGCTATGCCTGACCTATTATCAGCTGGTTGATAGTGTCCAGACCTGATCGAGGAGGAGCTCGTGAAGACCATCGTCGCCCTTGCCGTCATGTCGCTTGCCTTCGCGGCAGCTGCCCACAGCCAGGAGCAGCAGTCGTTGCAGCAGTCGTTCAAGGCCATCATCGGCAAAGGATATGACATCAAGGCCGTGACCTTCGCGACGGTCGAGAGCCGGGAAGGTTTTGTCGTGACGCTGCAGAAGGAGAAGTCGGTCGCTGTCTGCTATTTTGCCGCCGGCAACTGGATCAATCTGTCCAATCAGTTCCTGGACAATCCGAAGTCTTGCGATGTGCGATATTAGACTCCGCCCTGCAAACGACTTTCAATCAACGCTGAAAGCTTCTCTTTGAGCTCGGCCTTGACCGGGTGCGCAACCCGCAGAATTGCGCTTGCCTGCAGAAAGTCGAGCGCACGGAACGCGCCAACCTTCGGCTGCACCATCAGATCTGGGGGGTCATGCCTGACCTTCTCGGCCGTGATGGCACTCCCCATGATGGACAACATCCCAAGCAGAGAGTCCCAGGCATTGGGGACGTCACGCCGCTCCTGAGCCGGAGCGCCGGAAAGATCGATCGCGACCACCACGTCCGCCCGCCGGTGCAGCCGGTCGAAGGGCAGCGGATTGGTAGCAGCGCCGTCGATCAGGATCGTATCCTCGATCACCACCGGCCGCATCAGCGTCGGCACCGCGACTGAGGCTGCAAGCGCCGGCTTGAGCGGCCCGGCGGAGAAAGCAACCTCCTGGCGTCGATTAAGGTCGCTCGCCACGACGATGAGCGGAATGGCAAGGAGGCCGAAATCATCCGGGACCTCCGGCGGCAGGAACTGGTCGCAGAATTTCCCCGCATCGAGTGGGGGAACGCCGAAGCCGACGTTGAAGAGCTTGGCTGCGGTGACTGCGCGCGAGGCGATAAGACGTCGGAAGACTTCCGCACGGTCGTGCATAAGCGTGAGAATGAAACGACGGATTTCCTTGCCGGACATGCCGGCGGCATAGGCCGCGCCAAGGAGCGCGCCCATTGAGCTGCCCGCGATCGCTACTGGCTTCTGCCCAAGCTCGTCGAGCGCCTCGAAGATGATGACATGGGCGAGACCGCGGGCACCGCCGCCGCCGAGCGCAAGGGCGAAGCTGAGGCTCATCGCGCGTGCGTCATCTCAGCGCGGGCCCGAGTCCTGCGCTATCGAGTCCTGCGCTATCGCTCGCCAGCCGATGTCGCGGCGGTAGAACCCGTCCCTCCAGCGGATGTGATCGATGGCCGCATAGGCGCGCGCCTGTGCCTCGGCAATCGTTTTTCCGACCGCCGAGACATCCAGCACGCGGCCGCCGTTGGCGAGGATGCGTCCGGCCTGCGCGAGCGTGCCGGCATGGAAGATCTCGACGCCCTCGACCTGCGCGGCGGCATCCAGTCCTTCGATGATTGAGCCTTTTGCATAGCTGCCGGGGTAGCCCCTGGCCGCCATCACCACCGTGAGCGCCGCGTGTGGATACCAGCGCAGATCGAAATTGGCGAGCACACCGTCGCAACCGGCAATCAGCGCCGGCACAAGGTCCGACATCAGCCGCAGCATCAGCACCTGACACTCGGGGTCGCCGAAACGTACGTTGTATTCGATGAGCTTGGGTCCTGCGGCGGTGATCATGAGACCGGCATAGAGCACGCCCTTATAGGGCGTCCCCAGCCGTTTCATTGCGCGCAGCGTAGGCAGCACGATCTCCTGCATTGCGCGGCGCGCGTGCTCCTCGGTCAGCACCGGCGCCGGCGAATAAGCGCCCATGCCACCGGTGTTGGGGCCTTCATCGCCGTCATAGGCCCGCTTATGATCTTGTGCCGCAGCAAGCGGGATTGCGTGCTCGCCGTCGCAGAGCGCGAAAAATGAGGCTTCCTCGCCTTCAAGGAGCTCTTCCACGACGATCTCTGTGCCGGCACCGCCCAGCGCTCCACCGAGCATCATGTCGATGGCGGCCTCCGCCTGCGTAATGCTCTGCGCCACCACCACACCCTTGCCCGCCGCGAGGCCATCCGCCTTGACCACGATCGGACGGCCCTGATCACGCACATAAGCCTTGGCCGGTGCGGCACTATCGAAGCGCTCGTAAGCCGCCGTCGGAATGCCGTTGGCCCGGCACAAGTCCTTGGTAAAGCCTTTCGAGCCCTCGAGGCGGGCGGCGGCCTTGCTCGGACCAAAGGCCTTGATGCCGGCGGAGCCGAGATCATCCACGATCCCGGCGCACAGCGGCGACTCAGGTCCCACTACAACGAGATCGATCGCGTTGTCCTTGGAAAAGGCGATCACCGCCGAATGGTCGGCGGGATCGAGCATCACGACCTCACATTCCTTCGCGATGCCGGCGTTGCCAGGGGCGCAATAGAGCCGCTCGACTAAAGGGCTCGCTGCAATCTTCCACGCAAGCGCATGCTCGCGTCCGCCGGAGCCGAGGAGAAGGATATTCATGCTGTGCCCTAACCGGATTCCCGTTCGTGCCGATGTAGCATGCTCAGCGAGCCTTAGCTGTTCAGGAGGACCGTAGGCGCGAGGCGGCCTTCTAGCCTGCCGGAATCGGTGCTAGGACGCACTCCTAATCTACGGAGGACATCCGTTCATGGAGATCAAGCCTTTGGGTTCCACGCCCTCTCGCCGCGGGGCTGCCGAATCTTTCACCGGCACAGTCTGGCAGAACCCCATTGTGGAGGCGCCGGCGCCGGCACGTATCAGAGGGGCGTGGGTGCGCTTCGAGCCGCGCGCGCGCACCGCGTGGCATACGCATCCGCTCGGCCAGACCCTGCACGTCGTCTTCGGCGTCGGGCGCGTTCAGGTGTGGGGCAGCCCGATTCGCGAGATCCGTCCCGGTGACACGATCTGGATCCCGCCTGATGAAAAGCACTGGCATGGTGCCGGACCCGACACGGACATGGTTCACATCGCCCTGCAGGAGCACCTCAACGGCAAGCACGTGACCTGGCTCGAGCACGTCAGCGACGAGCAATACAACGGCAAGGTCGGCGGTTGACGCCTTCGCGTGACCCCAGTGCGACGAGGACCGCTGGCGTGAAATATTGGGCCGCTATCTGCGTTGCGCTTCTTGCTGTTGCGGCTGCTGGCCACGCCGGCTCGGTCCACGCCGAGACGGTCGCCACATTCACCCGCAATCCCGCCAATCCGATCCTGCGCGGCGTGCGCATCGGCGGCGAGATCGCGGCCAGATCGCTGGGCGCGCAGATCGTGCATTTCATTCCGCGCAGCGAGGCTCCCTCCGAGCAGATCGGGCTTATTGACGAGGTCATCAACAACAAGCCCGACGCCGTAGTGCTTGCTCCATTCGATCCCAAGCTCATGGTTCCTGGCGTCGAAAAGCTCAACGCCTCCGGCATTCCCGTGACCAACGTCAACGAGCGCCTTGCCGGGGGCAAGGTCGTTTCCTATGTCGGTACCGACGATTATGCGCTGGCGCTCGCGACCGCCCGCTATCTGATCCAGGCCATGGGCGGAAAGGGTAACGTCGTGATTCTCGAAGGGCCGGAGAATCTGCTCACCAGCATCGCGCGCGTCAAAGGTTACAAAGATGCGATCAAGGAAGCGCAAGGCATGAAACTCCTGGCCTCGAAATCCGCGAACTATGCGCGTACGCCGGCAATCGATGTTATGAAGAGCTTTCTGCGGCTTTATCCTGGCATCGACGGCGTGCTCGCCGCCAACGATCCGATGGCGATTGGCGCCATCGAGCAGCTCAAGGCGGCGGGCAGGAGGGCGCTCGTGGTCGGCATCAACGCCAGCAAGGAAGTGCTTGAGTTCATCAAGTCGGGGGATCTGCTCGGCAGCGGCGACTACAATGGGTTTCTGCAAGGCTGTCTCGGCGTCGAGATTGCAATTCGTAATCTGCACGGACAGCCGGTGCCAAATGAGATCAATCTCAAGGCAGTCGTCGTAGACAAGGGCAACTATCAGCCCTACGAGACCCCGATGGAGCGGCGCTCCTGCCCTGCGCTGGAGAGCATCGCCGGGAACTGATGATCGTCGCGCGGCACAACGGTTCGGGATGCGGGTGATGAACGAGCCGTCACGTCTCAACATACCGGAATGGACCGTCTCCGAGCTCTCGGCCGCGTTGAGAAAAAGCGTGGAGGACGGCTTCGGCTATGTGCGCGTGCGCGGCGAAATTTCCGGCTACCGCGGGGCACACGGCTCGGGCCATTGTTATTTCGCTCTCAAGGATGAGGCTGCCAAGATCGAGGCTGTCATCTGGAGGAGCGCTTTTGCGCGCCTGCGCATAAAGCCCCAGGAAGGGCTGGAGGTTGTCGTCACCGGCCGCGTTACGACCTATCCGGCGCAGTCCAAATACCAGATCGTGGTCGAGACGCTGGCGCCCGCGGGGCTCGGGGCGCTCATGGCGCTCATCGAGGAGCGCAAGAGGAAGCTCGCCGCCGAGGGGCTGTTCGATGCGGCGCGCAAGCAGCTGCTGCCGTTCCTGCCTGAGGTCGTCGGCGTGATCACGTCGCCGGGCGGTGCTGTCATTCGTGACATCCTGCACCGACTGGCCGACCGGTTTCCGCGCCACGTCATCGTTTGGCCCGTTCGCGTGCAAGGAGAAGGGTCGGCCGAAGAGGTGGCTGCCGCGATCGCCGGTTTCAATGCGCTCGTGGCACAGGCCACTATCCGCAGGCCCGATCTGATCATCGTCGCCCGCGGCGGCGGCTCGATCGAGGATTTGTGGGCCTTCAACGAGGAGAACGTGGTACGGGCGGTGGCTGCGAGCGCGATACCGCTGATCTCCGCAGTGGGACATGAGACCGACGTCACGCTTATTGATTTTGCCGCCGACCGGCGCGCCCCGACTCCGACCGCGGCGGCGGAAATGGCGGTCCCGGTGCGCGCAGATCTGCTACTGCGCACCGAGGGCTTGGCGCACCGGGCGCTCGCCTGCTGGCAGCGCTGCCAGGACGCGCGACGCACCGAGCTGCGTGCGGCGGTTCGCGCTTTGCCGAGCGGGGAGGAATTGCTGGCACTGCCGCGCCAGCGTCTCGATCATGCAAGCGCAAGGCTTCCGCGCGCGCTGATCGCCAATGCGCAGATTCATCACGCCCAGCTCTCGCGCGTTGCAGGACGGCTCGCTCCACACCTGCTGCGCACACGGATCGGACGTTGCTGCGAGCTGATTGCCGGCCTGGCGCAGCGCGCGCACCGCGCGCAGGACGTCGGCCGCACACGCCGGCGCGAGCGGCTCGCCAATACCGCCGCGCGGCTGGCCGTGGGCTTGCGCGCCAATGCCGAGAGCCATCGCACCCGGATCGGACGCAGCCGCGAGCGCGTCGTTTCGCTGGCCGGGCGCAGTGATCGGGCGATGAGCCTCCTGCTGTGGCATCGCTACGCCGCCCTTGTTCGTTGCGCAGAGCTGCTCAACGCTTTGTCGCATCGCGGCGTGCTCGCGCGCGGCTTCGCACTCGTGCGCGACCTCGCCGGCCGCCCGTTGCGGCAGGCGGCCGCCGTCAATCCCGGCATGGCATTGGATATCGAGTTCTTCGACGGTCGCGTGCGCGCATTAGCCGATCATTCAACCGTTGCGCCGAGCCCTGCAATTGCCCCACGACCAAGCTCGCCCAGGATCCGCGGTCGCCGGAGCGACGACAGCGGACAGGGCAGCCTGTTCGGCTAGACTCCCAAGCCTGGCTTTGAGCTTGATCCGAGGTAGGAACCGCTTTTGCGAGATAACGATTTGGCAGCAGGGCGCATGCGGATCACGGTGGCAGGCGACATTGGCAGCGGCAAGACGACCATCGCGCGCGAGCTCGCAAACCATGCCGCCGCCGAGATGTACTCCACCGGCGGCATCCAGCGCCAGCTCGCCGCAGCACGCGGAATCACGACGCTCGACCTCAACCGACTGGCCGAGACCGACCCTTCGATCGACGACCAGATAGACAGCTATCTCAAGAACCTTCCCGCCGGCAACCTGGTCGTTGAATCGCGGATGGCATGGCGCTTCGTTCCCGGCACGAAGAAGATTTTCCTCTATGTCCTAAAGCAGGCGGCCGCCGAACGGATCCTGCGGGCCAACCGGCAGGATGAAAGCTATTCTCTGCTCGACGACGCGGTGCTTCAGATCAGCGAGAGGCGCAAGAGCGAGATCAAGCGTTTTGGCAAATACTACGGGGTCAATATTGATGATCTGCGCAATTATGATCGGGTCATAGACACCACGTACGCATCTCCGCAGGCAGTGGTGGACCGCATCCTCAAGCCTGATTCGCTCAAGGAGCGTCCAGGCATCTGGCTCAACCCAAGAAACCTAGTGGCGACACGAGGCATGCGGCATGTTGACCAGCAAAGGCTCCTAGAAATCGCCCGCAGGATTGCCGAGTCTGGCTTCCTGGAAGACCATCCTCTCGACGCGTTGTATGTCGACCACACCTTTTTCGTAGCCGATGGTCATGCGCGTTTTGCGGCGGCAGTTCGCCTCAATCTCGAATACGTGCCGTTGAGGCTGCTGGCATGCGAAGGTGAGCCGTATCGCGCGGGCCTCACCGCTCGCAGGTTCGTCGAGCAAGCGGTCAATGAGACCATGGTGCGAGATTGGGAGAGCGCCATGGGCTTTCGTTATCCGCATCCGATCTGGAGAATTCAACCCACCGGGTTACAAGTGCCGGCCAAGTCACTATGTTAGGGAAATGCGCGCCGGACTCGATCGGCACCGGCGAGTGATTGCCGCCCACGTCCATGTCCCGGAGAATGAGAACGTGCTGAACCGGTTCGACCGCTCACCGCCGATGGCAGGCGAGGCCGAGGTCAAGTATCTCGATGGCGAATTCCGCGTCTTGCGGCCCGGTGCCTTCGTGCGTTGCGCGGTCACTGGGCTTCCGATCCCAATCGAGGAGCTGAAATACTGGAGCGTCGATCTGCAGGAGGCCTATGTCGATCCGGAGGCCGTGCTCACCCGGCACTTCCCGCGCGCGAGGAGGCAGCTTGAGGAGGATCACGAGGAGAGATAAGCGAGCTTCTCAAGACCTCCGCATCTGGGACCCATGACTCGCTCGGCGCGCCGAGGCAAGCCGCTCCGCGAGCAGTGATTTGAAGGTGGCCACATCCTCGAATGCGAGCGAAACGGGCAACGCCTGGGCGCGGGCCGCAAGCTCAGCTGCCTGCTCGTCGCGAACGAGACGGACCAGGTCCTTCTCCGTCGTTACCAGCATCAGTCCTTCGCGATCAGCCTCCTCGCACAGCGCGCGCGCCTCGATGCGCGTGTATCGATGATGATCCGGAAAGCTGCGCGCAGCGGCAACCGAAATACCGGCGTCGGCAAGGGTGGTGAAGAATTTTTCCGGATCGCCGATTCCCGCAAACGCCAGCACGCGCCCGCGACCGAGCCTCGCGATGCTCTTCGTATCGGGCCGCAGGCGCGCCCGCAGAACCGGTAGATTACGTTTGCGAGCCTCCTCGGCGACGCCGTCGGCGCGAAGCGACTCTCCGATCAGAACAAGGGCGTGCACCGAAGCGAGCTGGGCGGCAAGCGGTGCGCGCAGCGGTCCCGCCGGAATCACCCCGCCATTGCCGAGGCCACGTCTCTCGTCGACGACAAGGACGGAAAGGTCCTTGCACAGCGACGGATTCTGCAAACCGTCATCCATCACGATCACGCTGGCGCCACAGGCTGCCGCCGTGTCCGCGCCCTCCGGACGCGCGCGCGCCACGATGGTAGGCGCCACAAGCGCGAGCAGAAGCGGCTCGTCGCCGATCAGGTTTGCATTGTGGTGCGTCGGGTCGACCTCGAGGGGGCCTGCAAGCGTTCCGCCGTAGCCGCGGGTGAGGAACACGGGCAGCTCTCCCATGCTCTTCAGGATCCGCGCCGTCGTCATGGCAGTCGGGGTCTTACCGGCGCCGCCCACGGTCAGGTTGCCGATGCAGACCACGGGCACGCTAGCGCGGTGACCGCGCCGGCGTAGGCGTGCTTGTGCCACCGCACCATAAAGTGCCGAAAAGGGTGCCAGCGCATGCGCGGCGATGCCCGGCTCGCGCCACCAGAATGACGGCTCACGCATCATGCCGCCCGCGCTCAAGGCGGATCTGCATGAAATAGGGATCGAGCGCGGCGACGGTTCGCTCCAGCCCGCCCCCAAGCGCTGCGACGGTCGCCCGCGCAGCGGTCACAACAGCTGCCCGTGCGCCCGCATCCTTGAGCCAGGCGCCGGCGCGTAGCGCAAGCTTCCCCATATCCGTGACCTGCTCGGCACCATGCGCCCGATCCAATGCGGCATAGATTTCCGCAAAATTCCAGACGTGGGGGCCGTGCAGAATGGCGGCGCCGAGCTTGATCGGCTCAATCGGATTCTGGCCGCCATGGGTCGCGAGAGAGCCCCCAACAAACACGATCGGCGCCACGCGATACACCAATCCGAGCTCCCCGACCGTGTCGGCGATGTAAATATCGGTATCGACGCCGGGCAGCTCGCCGCGCGAGCGAAGGCTGGCCCGCAGATTCTCGGCACGAGCAATCTCCAGAATATCCTGCCCTCGCTCCGGGTGCCGCGGAGCAATGATCGTGAGAAGCCCGGCAAACGAATGGCGCAGCCTGCGGTGCGCATCCATGAGCACCGTCTCCTCGCCAGAATGGGTGGATGCCCCCGCGATGACCGTGCGCTGCCGCAGCGCTGCCGCGAGCTCTGCGAGCCGGCCGGGGTCCGCCGGCGCATCCGGCACGTCAAGCTTGAGGTTGCCGGTCGTGGCAACACGCGGCGCACCGAGATCGCGATAGCGCTCGGCATCGGCTGCCGACTGCGCCAGGCAGAGATCGAAACATCGCAGCAACTGCGCCGCAGTATGGGGAGCCCATCGCCATCGCCTGAAGGATCGCTCGGAAAGCCGGCCATTTACGAGAATTAACGGAATGCCGCGCCGCGCGCTGGTGGCAATCAGATTCGGCCAGAGATCGGATTCGACGAAGATCGCGAGATCCGGCTGCCAGTGGTCGAAGAACCGGTTCACGAATTGAGGAGCATCCAGAGTCACGAACTGATGAATCCCACCCTTCGGTAGCCGCAGCTCGGCGAGCTTGGCGGAGGTGACGGTGCCCGACGTGCAGAGCACGCCGAATCCTTTTTCGAGGATGCGCGCCATCAGTGGGATCACCGTGAGCAGCTCTCCGACGCTGGCGCAGTGAATCCAGGCCAGCGGGCCTGCGGGGCGGGAGATCTGACTGCGGCCGTAACGCTCGCGGAGCCGCGCCGGATGCTCTTTGCCGCGCTTGAGCCGATGCGAGATGAGCGCCGGTGCGAGAGGCGCCAGCGCTGCAGTCAGGAACCGATAGGCATGCAGCGGCAGCGGCGCTGCGCCGCCCTCAGGCATGACGCGCCTCTGCTGCCGGCCGATCGACGACCGAGTACGCGCGCGCGGTTGCGCTGTCGAGAGACGCCTGCAGTCGGCAGCGCGCCTCCTCCAGCATGGCCCCGTCTGCCTCGGCAGACACGCAAACGGGCTCTCCTGCCACCGCTGCCGCGCGCGTGAACGGAAGGTTAATCACGGTGCGGTCCCACGTATCGAGCTCGATGCGCCGCCTGCTCGCCACCGCCAATGGATAGATCGGCCGCCCGGAAACGCTTGCAAGCTTGATGATGCCGAGCCCCGCCACGCGCGCGACTTTGGGAACGTCCGCAGTCAACGCCAGGTTGTACCCTTGGTCCAGCGCCCTCAGCATCTCGTGAAACGAGCTCACGCCGCCCTTGCCTACAAAGCAGCTGCCCAGATTTCCGGAGCCCCGGATCGTCTCGACTCCCAGCCATTCGGCGGCAATGGCATTCATCTCGCCATCCCGATGACGCGAGATCAGAACCTTTACCCGATGCTCGGCGCGCTTGACGAACGGCAGCAAAAAGTGCTGCCCATGCCACATCGCGAGAATGATCGGATTGTCGCGGGCAGCCTGCTCATAGATATCGTGCGGCTGCACGACGAACGAGCTGGTCTTCCAGACCAGCCGCAGATACTCAGCGCCGATGATTCCGACCGACTTCTGCAGCGCACGCGAGCGAAGAAGACGCCTGGGCCACGACATCGAGACCAGCTCCTGCGGGATTCAGCGCTGGACAGGCTTATCAGCTGTAGGGTCGAGAAGACGATGCATGTGGACGATGAAATAGCGCATGATGGCATTGTCAACCGTCTGTTGCGCTTTCGCCTTCCAGGCCGCATACGCGGCAGCGTAGTTCGGATAGATGCCCACGATGTCCAGCTTCTCAAGGTCCTTGAACTCGATCTTCTGAAGGTCCACGAGTTCGCCGCCGAAGACGAGATGAAGCAGCTGGTGCGGCCCACTTTGATTCGACATTCCAAACCTGCCTTGATCCCCGGACAGCTAGGCGAATTCGGCAAACTTGTCGCGAATGAGGGCGAGTAATGCAGCATGACGCCGACGGCCGGCCGCCAGCAACGCCTCGTGCACGGGATCGGGTCGATTGTAGATCAAGGATTCCCCGTTCAATGTCGTCAGCACCCCGCCGGCTTCGTGCACCAAAAGATCGGCCGCGGCAAGGTCCCAATCGTGACTGTTGGGCCCGGTAAAGGTGCCGTCGAGCGTACCGCTTGCGACGCGTGCCAGTCGCAGCGCAAGCGACAGAATGCGCGCCGTGATCTCGATCCGAGGCTCGATGGCGGCAAGCCTGTCAAGGCGGCGCTTTGGCCCGGAGAACGTTGCGCCCGCGATGGCGTCGCCGGTGGTGACCTGGATGGGTGCTCCGTTGCGCGTGGCGCCCTCACCAGCGGTGGCCAGAAACAGCTCGTCAGTAACCGGAGCATAGAGCGCAGCCACCACCGGACGCCCGTTTCTTACCAGCGCGGCAGATATCGTCCAGTCGGAGGAACCGGCGAGATAGGCGCGCGTGCCATCGATTGGATCGACGACCCACACCTCGGCGCTGCTCAGCCGCGCCGGAGCGTCCTCGGCCTCCTCCGACAGCCAAGCCGCATCGCGAATTGCGACCAGCCGCTCGCGTAACAGCGCATCGACTGCAAGATCGGCTTCGCTGACAGGCGACGACTGACCTTTGGTCCAGCTCCTGAGCTCACCGCGGAACGTGCGCAGCGCCAGAGCCCCGGCGTCTCGGACGGCGGCCGCCAGATGATCGCGCACGCGGGCGCGATCATCATTGGAATCACCGACCCGCAACTGTGAGGCCCTCCACGCGCAACGTCGGAGCATCGATGCCGAAACGAAATTCGAGGTCGTTTGCGGGTGAAAGCGTACGGAACATATCGAACAGATTCCCGGCGATCGTCACTTCGCTCACGGGATAGCTGCGCCTTCCGTTCTCGATCCAGAAACCCGAGGCGCCACGGCTGTAATCGCCGGTCACCTGATTGACCCCTACCCCGATGAGGCTGGTCACGTAAAAGCCCTCCGCGATGTTCGCGATCAGCTCCGCTGGAGTCTCGGCGCCCGGAGCGAGATGCATATTGGTCGAGCCCGGCGACGGTATCGAGGAAACGCTGCGTTGTGCGTGACCGGTGGTTGCCATGTCGAGCTCGCGTGCGGTCGCGCAGTCGAGGAGCCAGGACGCGAGCACGCCATTCTCCACCACCGCGAGCGGCGCGCATGCCACCCCTTCGGCATCGAAAGGACGCGATCGCAGACCGCGTCTGCGCAGGGGATCATCGATTACGCGGATTCCATTCTTGAACAGCTGCTGCCCGAGCCTGTCCTTAAGGAAGCTCGTCTTGCGCGCGATCGCCGTACCGTTGATTGCACCGGCAAGATGTCCGATCAGCGATCCCGCCACTCGCCGGTCGAACACGACCGGCACCCGCCTGGTCTCGACCTTGCGCGGGTGCAGGCGCTCGACCGTGCGCTCGCCGGCCGTACGACCAACCTTCTCGGCTGGCTCCAGATCGGCAGCATGCAGCGCGGTCGAATAGTCGTAGTCGCGCTCCATCTCGGTGCCTGCTCCCGCAATGGCGGTCATCGATACGCTCTGGCTCGAGCTGAGATATGCGCCACGAAAGCCGCCGGTCGTCACCAGCACCATGCCGCCGAGGCCGGCAGAGGCTCCGGCACCGCCGGACTTGGTGATACCTGCCACCGCCAGCGCGGCGTGCTCGGCGCGCCTGGCACGCTCTTCGAGTACCGCCACGCTTGGCAGATCCGGATCCAGAAGATCGAGATCCGGAATATGCGAGGCCAGCAGTGCCGGATCAGCAAGGCCGACATAGGGATCCTCGGGCGCCGCCCTGGCCATGGCGACGGCGCGACTCGCGAGACGTGCGACATCGCCTCTGACGTCGTTTGTTGAAACCACGGCTTGCCGCCGACCGACCAGCACGCGAAGCCCCACGTCATCGGATTCCGATCGTCCAGTTTCCTCAATCGCGCCCTCGCGCACCTCGACGCCGAGCGACACGGAGCGCGCGGCAAGTGCGTCTGCCGCGTCTGCGCCGGCGCGGCGTGCTGCAGCCACGAGATGCTCGGCGAGATCGGTCAATGCGGAAGGATCAAGCAGGGATGACGTTGTCATGGCGCGGATGGCACATCTCTCGGGCGGCGGCGGCAAGATACTGTCAAGCATGACTCATGCAAACGCGCTGATACCGCAGATTAACCAGGAACATTAAGCCGATCCCGACCTGACTGAGGCATGCTGACCGCAACGGATCGGGGAGAAACTCCGGCGGGGCGAAAACAAGCCGGGCATACCCGGTGGGAGATAGACGTTGAGGCGTCAAGCAGCAACCAGCAGGACCATGCCTGCAGGGTCGGGTCGCGTTGAGCGGCTCGACCCTTTCGCCCTCCCCGTGCAGTTCGAGGACGCCGATCCCTTCGCCGATGGTCAAGTGCGCATGGTCGAGATGCATCGCGAGCGCCTCGTGCTGCGCCGAGCGCTGCGCGGAATCAAGATGGCAATCAGCTTGCCGAGTGCTGCCTATCTCGGGGTCGCGATCCGCATGCAGCCGATGACCGCGGACTTGCCGCGTCAGATTGCAATCGTCCTCGCGCATATGGATCCGGCGTTGTCGGTCACCCTCTCACGGGCATGCGAACCGGATGACGTTCTTGCAGACTGGCGCTCGTGGGGACGCGCGCTCGGCGTGCCCCTGCTGGTCGAAGGCGTCGACGGGCGGCTGCGCGAGCCATTCGGGCGCATCGGAGGCGTACGCGCCGGGGTGCCGGTCCGCCGCCGGCGCCGCCGTAGCCCCCTGCATTGGCGACGCGCATCGCTACCGCTGCGGCGGCGGCATGTCCTGATGCCGCTCGCGCGGACCATCCATCTGGGCGAGCGCGAGATCGTTGCGCGCAATTGAATCATGACGTCCAACCTGTCATCGTGTCGCGATGACGGAGCAACTCCTGCTTTCGGGTCGAGCGGTCATGGTGACCGGCGCTGCCAGCGGCATGGGCCGGGTAATGATACGCGCGCTCGCCGCGGCCGGCGCCATGCCGGCTGCGGCCGACATCGATGCGGCGGGCCTCGATCGGCTGTCGCAGGATACGGTTTTCCGCGGACGGCTGCGCAGGATTGCGGTCGACGTCTCCAGCGCCGAGCACTGCAGGAACGCGGTCGCCGACGTGCTTGAGGCCTTCGGGTCGCTTGACATTCTCGTCAATTGCGCGGGGATCAGCATGGCGCATGCCGCCGCGCACAAGCAACCGCGAATCAAATTCTACGAGGCCGATGCAAGCGCCTGGCAACGCATCATCATGATCAACTGCGTCGGCGCCTTCCTGATGGCGCGCTTCGCGGCGCCCGCCATGATCGCTCGCGGCTGGGGTCGCATCATCAATGTGACGACGAGCTACGATACCATGCTTGCCGCAGGGCTTTCCGCCTACGGCGCTTCCAAGGCGGCTTTGGAAGCAAGCTGCGTCTCCTGGTCGAAGGACCTGGAAGGGACCGGCGTGTCGGTCAACATCCTGGTGCCGGGCGGACCGACAGATACCCCGGGGTTCTTTCCTCCTGGCCATCCACGCCCGCCCGTGCTGCTCGACCCCGAGATCATGGCAGCACCGGTCGTGTGGCTGGCATCAACACAGTCCGACGGCATCAGCGCAAGCCGCTTTGTCGCGCGCGACTGGGACAGGAGCCTTCCACCCGACACCGCCGCCGCGCGGCTGCGCATGCCTGCCGGCTGGCCTGCGCTCGCGCAGGATGCCGCCGCGGCACGCGGGCATGGGATGTGATCCGTGGATCAATGCGCTCGGGGCCAAAGAGCCTGAAGCACGAGCGCAGCAAACAGGATCAACCCGGCGTCACGATTCGACTTGAACACCGCAAGACAAACGCCCGGATCATCGATGTCGAGCCGTGCTATCTGCCACACGAGGTGCAAGGCGAAAGCCGAAAGCCCGAGCGCGAATATGAAGCCTGCGGCCGCACTCCAGCCGGCAATCGCGATCAGAGCCACTGCGAGCGCGTAGAACAGAGTGAGCATCGGCTTAGTGCGCTCGCGGAACAGCAGGGCCGTCGATTTGATTCCGATCAACGCATCATCCTCACGATCCTGATGAGCATAGATCGTGTCATAGCCGATGACCCAGGCGATGGCGCCGGCATAGAGCCAGAGCGCAGGCGGATCGAGCCGAGCGAACAAGGCCGGCCATCCCATCAGCGCGCCCCATGAGAACGCGAAGCCCAAGGTAATTTGCGGCCAATAGGTTATGCGCTTCATGAAGGGATAGATCGCCACGACGGCAAGCGAGGCCAGGCCGACATATTGGGTGACCGGGTTGAACTGGACGAGCACGGCGAGCCCAATCAGGGCCTGCAGGACGAGGAAAGCCCCCGCCATCTTTACGGTGACCTGCCCAGACGGGATCGGTCGCGAGCGGGTGCGCTCAACACGCTGGTCAAGGTCGCGGTCGACAATGTCGTTCCACGTGCACCCCGCACCGCGCATGGCGAAGGCGCCGACAAAGAACAGAAAGGAATGCCAAACGCTGACCGGTCTGCCGGCGGCTACTGCTGCGAGCCCGACGGACCACCAGCACGGCAGCAACAGGAGCCAGGAGCCGATCGGCCGGTCGAGACGTGCGAGCCGCAGGTAGGGACGCAGCCAACCGGGAGCGATGCCGTCGACCCAGTTTCCGGTCGAGTCGGCGACGCGGCCCGCGCCGTCGGTCATCGCGCCAACGGGCTGCCCACCAGCGTGTCGAAAGTCCCCTGCCCGCGAGAGGTCGATGCGTCCGGTACCGTAGGCGTCGAGCCCAATGCATCGCTCAGGCTCGGCCCGGTCGGCTGCGGCCCGCGCGCCGCGGCTTCGCAGATGTTCTTGGCGGTTTCCGACGCCTTGCCGTGCGCAACCCTGATTTGCTTGATCACGTCCGCCGGGACGTGGCAAGGCTCGCTGTTCTCCTCCAACGACTTGACGAACTTCGTCTCGGCCGCAACGAACGCCTTGAACAGCTTGCACAGCTCCTCGGGGCCAACCTTTCTCTTGCCCCCTGCCTGCAGCGCCTGACCATGCTTGGCGGTCTCATCACGGTAGCTCATCAGCTGCTGGCAAGCCGGTGGCGGCCCCTGCTGCGGCGCCCCGAAACCCGGTCCGGCCATTCCCGGCATTCCGGGCCCCGCAGGCATGCCGGGCCCCGCAGGCATGCCGGGCATGCCGCCGAACTGAGCGTAAACCGCCCCCAGTGGGCAACCGACGAGCATAAGCGCGAGCGGCAGGGCCCGGCTGAGTGTCATGACTGTCCCCCGGCCTCGATCGGTTCGGGCTATTCTGCAATCAATACATAAACAGCGGATTGAATCCGGCGATAACACGGCAAGACTGCGAGAACGGAACACTATTTTACTGCACGGCAATGGCCCGCCGCGATTTGCACACGCCTCGCCTTTACGTCGATGCTCCCCTGCAGGAGGGGTCCACGGTGGCTCTGGATCCGTCGCAGGGGAATCATCTCACGAACGTCCTGCGATTGAAATCGGGCGATTCCGTGCTCGTTTTCAATGGACGCGACGGAGAATGGCGAGCGTCCCTCGCCCCTGTCGGCAAGGGCCGGCTCGCGGTTGCCGTCGGCTCACGCGTCCGACCGCAGGAGCGTCCGGGCGACCTGCACTACCTGTTCGCACCCCTCAAGCATGCCCGGCTCGATTTCATGGCGCAGAAGGCGGTGGAGATGGGTGCGTCGCGCCTGCAGCCGGTCCTCACCCGGTATGTCCAGGTGGCCCGCGTCAACCTTCACCGCATGCGCGCAAACGCCATCGAGGCTGCCCAGCAGTGCGGGATCCTTACGCTTCCCGACATTCGCGCTCCGGTGGGCCTCGATCGCATGATCGCGGAACGTGACCCCGATCGCATACTGGTGTTCTGCGACGAGGACGCCGCCGTGAAGGATCCGGTTGCGGCGCTCTCAACCGCGCTTCCCGCAAGACGCGCCGGAACGCTCCCGATTGCAGTGCTGGTCGGGCCCGAAGGCGGCTTCGCAGCCGACGAACGCGAGGCGCTTTGCCGGCTGCCCAACACGGTACGTCTCTCGCTAGGCCCGCGCATCCTGCGCGCGGACACAGCCGCGGTCGCAGCGCTCGCGCTGGTCGAGGCTGTGCTCGGGGACTGGCGCTGAGCAATTCCGGGAGAATAGCCCGGACAAGTGCATTAATGGCGTTAAGCGCATCGCGGATTTGGCGTCGAAATGTACCTCGGGGCGTGCTAAACGCCCGTCGCCGCTGCATTAATTCCGCGCAATCGAGCGCCCCGCAATGAGCGTTGCTGCAAGCCTGCGAAACGAGTCTTTGATCGCGTCTTTTGAGCGCGCGGGGTACCTGCGGCTGGCGCCCGCCATTCTGCAGCCGGCAGGTCCTTTTCTTGATCTATCGGGCGAAGACATCCGCAAGCGCATGTATCTCACGACTGACGCCCGAGGCCATGAACTCTGCCTGCGTCCCGATCTGACCATTCCTGTCTCGCGCGAATACCTGGCTTCTCCGCTTGCCGGGCAGCCGCAAGGTTTCTGCTATCTCGGTCCCGTCTTTCGATATCCGCGGCCGGAAACCGACGGGGCAAGCGAATTCTGGCAGGCCGGCATCGAATCGTTTGGGCGTCCGGATAAGCCCGCGGCAGATGGCGAGACCATCGCGCTTGGGCTTCAGGCCGCCGCCCATTTCGGGCTGACCGACCCAGCCATCCGCATGGGCGATGTTGCGCTGTTCGCAGCTTTGATCGAAGCGCTCCATCTCGCGCCGGCCTGGAAGCGGCGCCTGATCAAGGATTTCAACTACAAGGCATCGCTGGCCGAGGACCTCGATCGGCTTTCCCTCGGCGCCGCGCAGGCGTCGCCGGAATATCAGGGCGTGCTCAGCGCCCTTGCGGGGTCCGATCCAAAAGCAGCGCATGCGCTCGTTGCCGACCTCTTATCAATTGCGGGCACGACTGCAGTCGGCGGACGATCGGTGGGCGAGATCGCCGACCGCTTTCTCGAGCAGGCCACGCTCGGCGCGCAGGCCTCATTTCCCCGGGAAATCTCCGCGCTCATCGAGCAGTTCCTCGCGGTCGCCGGCACTCCCGACAAGGCGGCAGCGGAGCTGCGTGCATTTGCGCGCAATGCGCATGTCGCCCTCGATGCCGCGCTCGATCGGTTCGAAAGCCGCACCGGTGTTCTCGCCGCGCGTGGCATCGACGTGAACCGCATCCTGTTTTCCACGGCCTTCGGGCGTGGCGTAGATTATTACACGGGGGTTGTATTCGAATTGCACGACCCGCAGGGGCTCGTGAAGGGCCAGCTCGTCGCGGGCGGCCGCTACGACGGGCTGCTCACCCGGCTCGGCAGTCCAAGCCCAATTCCCGCAGTCGGCTTTGCCGTGTGGGTCGAGCGCTTGGCGCGACTCAGGAGCGCCTCATGAACGGGTCGCTTGTCATTGCCGTGCCCGCGAAGGGCCGCCTGCAGGAGAATGCAGAGTCATTCTTCGCGCGCGCCGGCCTGGAGCTCATCAAGCCGCGCGGAGCCCGCGACTATCGTGGCAGCATTTCCGATCTCGCCGACGTCGTGGTCGCCTACGTCTCGGCCGCCGAGATCGTGGAGTTGCTCGCTCAGGGTGCCGTGCATTTCGGCCTGACCGGCGAGGACCTCGTGCGCGAGAGTATTGCGGAGGTCGAGCGCCACGTCGTGTTCATCGATGAGCTCGGCTTCGGCCATGCCAATGTGGTGGCGGCAGTCCCGCACGCCTGGATCGACGTGCGCACCATGGCCGATCTTGACGATGTGGCAACCGCATTCCGCCTCAAGCACAATCGCAAGATGCGCGTTGCAACCAAATACGTGAACCTCACACGCAATTTCTTCGCCGCCCACGGCATCGCCGACTATCGCATCGTGGAGAGCTCCGGCGCTACCGAGGGCGCGCCAGCGGCGGGCAACGCCGAGCTCATCGTCGATATCACGACCACCGGCGCAACCCTCGCCGCCAATGGCTTAAAGGTGATTGAGGATGGCGTGATCCTGCGATCGCAGGCCAATCTGGTAGCGGCGCGCGGCGCGCAGTGGGGCAAGCCCGAGCGCGAGATCGCGCGGGTGGTGCTCGACCGCATTGCCGCGCAAAAACGCGCTCGCGCCTTCCGTGAGGTGCGTACCCGCTTCGCGGGCTGCGACGAGGGCCTGCTGGCGGAGGCGAGGCGGCGTTTTGCGGTCGAGACGCCGTTCGGCGGCCCGACCTCGTCGGGCATGCTCACCCTGCACTGTCCGCCCCAACACGTCCCTGCGCTGGCACGCCTGCTGCGCGAGAAAGGGGCCGAGCATGTGGCGGCCCTGGAGCTCGATTACGTGTTCTCGCGCACGAACCCGCTCTATGCCCGGCTTGAGGCGGGGCTCGGTCGTGCGTCGTAGCTCAGACCGAGCTGTTGCTTCCCTGCGCGTGCTTCTCGCGCCAGCGCGGGCCCGGACCGCGCATGTAGTATGCTTCCGGACGATATACCTGTG
>Ga0306922_10001120_pt1 | contig 23616 bp, 24 predicted proteins | sample sta12Cox44000082_FD_203758 | JGI IMG/M metagenome (GOLD analysis project Ga0306922, IMG submission 203758) | Lab enrichment of tropical soil microbial communities from Luquillo Experimental Forest, Puerto Rico - statoxic.12C.oxic.44.000.082 (v2)... | ecosystem: Environmental > Terrestrial >... | reverse complement strand
AGAAGGCAATGCGCGGCCCGGTGGTGAGTTCGGCATAACGCGCCAGAATTTCCTGCGCCAGCGCCACGCCGGAGGCTTCGCCGCGGCCGGAGAGGAGGTCCTCGCATAACTCGATCAGGCCCGCCGAGCGTTCATGCGCCGGTTCACGCCGCTCGCGCTTGATCAATGCGCGGCTGCGCTCGGCAATGCTTTGCAGCATTTCGCTGAAGAAGGTGGTGTTCACCGCGTCATACCGTCCGGCCAGATTTAGGTAATGCTGCGCTACTGTAATAACAAGCTGATGAATGGTTAAAGACCCGTGCACCCCAGTAGACAAACCGGCGCCGCTTGGGCAGTTAGACGCCGGCGCGGGCGCCTACCGCGAAAGCTTCTGGAGTGACTCATGCCGGGCCCCTTGGCTGGACTGCGCGTACTGGAACTTGCCCGCATTTTGGCGGGCCCTTGGGCCGGACAGATCCTCGCTGATCTTGGCGCCGACGTCATCAAGGTCGAACGCTCGGGTAGCGGCGACGACACCCGCGCTTGGGGTCCGCCCTTCGTGCCCGCCACCAACGGCGGGCATCTCGATGCCGCCTATTTTCACTGCACCAACCGCGGCAAGCGCTCGATCGAGCTTGATTTCACCACGGCCGAAGGCCAGCGGCTGGTCAAAAAACTCGCTGCGCGCTCCGATGTTCTGATCGAGAACTTCAAGGTCGGCGGTCTCGTCAAATTCGGCCTCGACTACAAAAGCCTAGGACCCGCCAATCCGCGGCTGGTCTATTGTTCGGTCACCGGTTTCGGCCAATCCGGGCCGTCAGCCGCGCGCGCCGGCTATGACCTGATGGCGCAGGGTATCGGCGGCATTATGGGCATGACCGGCGCTGCCGACGGCCCGCCGACGCGCGTCGGCGTGCCGATCTCCGATATCTTCTCCGGCGTCTACGCGACTATCGGTATTCTTGCCGCCCTGGTGCGGCGGGAGAAGACCGGCCGCGGCGGCTATGTCGATGCCGCCCTGGTCGATTCCACCGTCGGCACGCTCGCCTTCCAGGCACTCAATTATCTGGTATCCGGCGAACTTCCGAAGCGCATCGGCAACGCGCACCCCAATCTCGTCCCTTATCAGGAGTTTCCGGTCGCCGACGGGCGCGTCATCATCGCCACCGGCAACGACGCGCAATTCGTCCGGCTGTGCAGCATTCTCGGCGCGCCCGAACTTGCCGAGGCCGAGGCCTACAAGGACAATAAAGGTCGAGTCGAGCACCGCGCCGAACTGGTCGCCAAACTATGCGCGCTGACCTCGCGGATGAAGCGCGAGGACCTTTTAGACAAGCTCGAAGCCGCGGGAATACCGGCCGGTCCAATCAACGATTTGCAACAGGTGTTCGCCGACCCGCAGGTCGTTCATCGTGGCATGCGGCTCGAGCTGAAAAGCGCGGCGGCAAAGGGCGGCACCATTCCTGGCATCCGCACGCCGATCATCTTGGACGGTGCGCCAATGGCGTCCGAGCGGTCATCGCCGCGGCTTGGCGAGCATACCGCCGAGATTTTGCGCGAGATCGGCGAAGGTTGAGGCCGGTCAGCGGACTTAACGTCGCCGGCGACGGCCGCCGCTGGCGCTGCTCAATACGGCGGCGCCAATCAAAATACCGATCCCGAGCGCGACGCCGATCGTGAGCAACGGCCGTTGCTCGGTTTCGCCAGCGAGTCGCTGCAAGGCATCACTGCCATACTTGGCGCCGAGGTCGAGCGCTTGATTGCCGAGGCGCCCGGCTTGATCGCCGGCAGCCTGACCGCCTTTGCGGAAACGATCCACCATCTCGCTCACGATTGTGGAGATGGCATCACCGACTTGATCGGCTGCGGTCGCGGCGGCGGCGGAGGTCTGTCGCCCGGCAATGCGGCCGATCTTCTCGAGTTCCGTCTCGACAGCGCCCAGATGCTTCTGGATGGCGGCAACGCTGGGCGCAAAATTCGATTTGCGATACTGGAACATGTTGCCTCACGAAATACTTTGAGTCGTCGCACCAACTTGCCAATTGTGCGTTTAGTTCCGCGCGTGGCGCGTACGGGCATTTGTACACAACCACGCGTTCGTCATGGCCGGACTTGTTCCGGCCATCCACGCCTTTGATGTTGTGAATGCTATTAAGACGCGGATGCCCGCGACATAGGCGAGCGAAGCGACGCCGTTCTGCAAACGGCTATCCGCGGGCATGACGCCGTGCGGCTATGCAACAGCAGTGGGAGCCAAAGCCTCGATATCGGTCACGACATCGATCACAACGGGCCGTTGCGCGGCGAGCGCCTGCGCCAGCGCCGCCGGAAAGGCCGAGGCTTTTTCGACACGAATGCCAAGCGCACCCATGTCCTGCGCGATGCGGGCGAAATCGACCTTGCTGAAGGTCCATAATTCGCGCGCCTTATCGGTTTGCTTGCCGCCATAAACCCGATCGAAGCCGCGTTTAGACTGGTTGCCGCCGCCGTTGTTGTTGACCACCGTTACCGCGTTGATGTTCCAGCGCGCCGCAGTTTCGACTTCGGCGATGTGGTACCAAAAACCCGCATCGCCGGTGAAAGTGACCACCGGACGCCCCGGACAAGCACATTTGGCACCAAGGCCAGCCGGGAATGCCCAGCCAAGATGTCCAGCGCTGCGCATATAGCTTTGGCGCGGCGAAGTGAGATCGAACATGCCGCCCATCCACATGCCGGCGTGACCGGTGTCGACGACGACAATGGCATCGTCGGGCACGTGGCGAGTGAGTTCATGGCACAACCGTTCTGGCCGGATCGGCACGGCGTCTGAAGTGAGCGCCGGCTGATATTTCTTCTGCCACTCGGCGCAGATTGCTTTCACTTCCCCGATCCAGTTTTTGCGTTTGGCGGCGCTCCCACGATCGGCCTGCGCCAGCATGCGAGCCAGCGTTACTTTGGCATCGCCGTTGACCGCCGCGTGGAGCGGATAATTGCGGCCGAGTGCCTCCGGATCGATGTCGATCTGGATCGCGGCCGTGCCGATTTTTGGCACGGCCCAGAAATGGGTGGTCATGCCGCCCGTCTCGGTGCCGATGAAGCAGACGAGATCGGCGGCATTAACCACGCGGTTGGCGCTCTCGCGCGAATAAGTGCCGACCACGCCGACCGAGAGGGGATGATTGCCGGGAATCGCGTCCTTGCCATTGAGCGAAGTCGCGACCGGAATCTGCAGCGCTTCGGCAAGCGCGACGAGCTCGGCCGCCGCGCCGGAAGTGCGCACGCCGCCGCCGGCGACGATCATCGGTCGCGTCGCATCTTGCAGGATCTTCAACGCCGCGCGCACGTTGGCCTCATCCGCTTCGGGGCGGAACGGCGGCACGCGGGCAAATTGCGGCTCGACCAGCGGCTCCATGTCCGCTTCCTCGGCATCGATCTGGCCTTCATTGCCGCGAAACTGCAGATGCACCGGGCCCGGACATCCGCTCACGGCGCTGCGAAAGGCCTGACGCACCATATCCGGAAAACGCGCGACATCATCGACCGTAGCGTTGAACTTGGTCACCGGCTCGAAGGCCGGCATGTCATCGATTTCCTGGTAGACTTTGCGAAATTTTGTTTTCGGTTCGCGGCCGCCAGTCATGGCGATTACCGGCGCATGCGCGAGCCACGCATCGCGCAACCCTGCCGCGAGATTGAGTGCGCCGATCACTTGCGCCATGCAGATGCCCGGCTTGCCTGACGCGCGAGCGTAGCCGTCCGCCATATAAGCGGCGGCCTTCTCGCCATGCACGTGGAGACGTTTGATGTCGGTGCGCCGCTCCATCTCGGCGAAAGTGGTGCGCAAGACTGCGGGCACATGAAAAACATGTGTAACGCCATAACCTTTGAGCATGTCGGCGAGGCACTGTGCCCCGCTCATTTTCCGATTGTGTCCGAGTTGCATGCGTTTCCTCACGCCGGTTCAAAACTCGTAAAGCGCCAGAGTCCGCCGAAGCGCCGAGCGCGTAGGCGCAAGCGAAGCAATCCAGAATGCTGAAAGCTGAATTGCTTCGTCGCTTCGCTCCTGGCAATGGCGGATGGGCGCACTGAACCAAATACTAATTATCAAACACCGCCACCGCGCGGATCGGTGAGCCGGTGCCTTCGCGCCATTTCAACGGCAGGCCGATGAACTGAAATTCGCCCTGCCCGAGCAGCGCCTCGAGATTGCACAGGCTTTCCATATGGGTGATGTCGAGTTCAAGACAGGCTTTGTGGACGAGCGCATTGATTTTGCCTTCCGGCCCCGGCCGCATCGAATCGATTCCGAAATGCACGATGTCCTGGCGCGCAAGCCATTCGGTCGCCGCAACATTGACGCCGGGATTATCGGTCGAATAGGCCGGCGTCGGGAACGTGCGGGCATGATGGCCGGTGCACAGCAGCACGGTGCCCTTCTTCGGAATTGGCACGCCCGCCTTCTTGACCGCGGCTTGCAGATCCGCCGGCGTGATCTCGGCGCGCGCCGCGATATGACGCAGATCGATGCAGATGCCGCGGACGATGCAGTTCTCCAACGGATATTTGTCGATTGGCGTGCCGCTCTTGCCGAAGTGGCGCGGCGCGTCGATATGCGTGCCGCCGTGATCCGGCATCGAGAAAAACATCACCATATTGCCGTGGACATTGCCGGAATCGACGAAGGATTCTTCGTGCGTTTTCCAGATGCCGTGAATGATCGGCGGCTGCCCTGGATAGGACGGCGTGCGATGATAAAGCTCGCGGCTCAAATCGACGATGCGCATGTTCCCCCCTTTGAACCTGGTGCCGTTTTGCGCGTTATTCCGGCTTGAAGTTCATAGCCACGCCGTTGATGCAATAGCGCAGATGCGTCGGCGGCGGGCCGTCTTCGAAAACGTGCCCGAGGTGACTGCCGCAGCGGCTGCAATGCACTTCGGTGCGGACCATGCCGTAGCTCGAATCGGTCGAAGACTCCACCGCGCCGGGATCAGGATCGTTGAAGCTCGGCCAGCCGGTGCCGCTTTCGAACTTGGTCTTCGAGACGAAGAGCTTTTGTCCGCAACCCGCGCAATAAAACGCCCCGGCACGCTTTTCGTAATTCAGCGCACAGCTCCCGGGCCGCTCGGTGCCGTGCTCGCGCATGATGTGATACTGCTCGGGGGTGAGGATTTTGCCCCATTCCGCCTCGGTATGGGTGACAGGATAGTGCTTGGTGTCCAGATTGGTGCTCATAGCTGATGCTCGTGACCATATGCCGTACGCGATATAGATCACCCTAAACCTAATCGATGTATCGCAATGCGCAATCCCGACCCCGATCCCAAATCAATGGCGGCCAGCCGTAATTTTGTCGCGCTGAGCGCCGTCGCCATCCAACTCGGCGTGATGTTCGTTGGCGCGATCTTGCCGACCCCGCTCTATCCGCTTTATCGCCAGGCGTTCGGCTTTTCCGGCGTTACGCTAACGCTGATCTACGCGACCTATGTACTCGGCAATCTCGCGGCACTGCTGCTGTTCGGTCGGCTCGCCGACCAGATTGGCCGGCGCGCCGCGAGCTTGCCCGCCGTCGCAGTCGGGATTGCGAGTACCATCGTTTTCGCCGCCGCGCAGGGCACCGGATGGCTGTTCGCCGCGCGCGCCTTGAGCGGCTTTTCCACCGGCTCGCGAGCGGCGCGGCCACGGCCTGGATCGCCGAACTTTATGGCGGCCGCGATCGCGGCGGCGCAGCCCGCATCGCCTCTGGAGCAAATTTTTTCGGTTGTGCCGCCGGCCCACTGATCGGCGGCCTATTCGCACAATTCGCCTTTGCGCCGTTGCGGCTTCCTTTCTTTGCCTATCTCATTCTTCTGTGCGGCGCTGCCGGCGCGATCTTGATCCCACGCGAAACCGTGACGCAGCGAAAGCCGCTCGGCAATGTCTCGCTGCGCCCACGCGTTGGCGTGCCGCCAGGAATCCGGCTCCAATTCGTGTCTCCGGCCGTGACTGGCTTTGCCACGTTCTCCTTAATCGGTTTCTATTCGGCGCTGATCCCGAGCGTGCTTGGCGAAACGCTGCATCAATCAGCGCCGCTTGTCGCTGGTCTCATCGTCTGCGAATTGTTTCTGGTTGCCGCGGTGGCCATTCTGGCGAGCGGCATGTTCGCGAGCCAAACCGCCACGCGCGCTGCCTTGCTGCTATTGCCGCCGAGCGTGTGGATTTTGGTCGGCGCGGAAGTCGCTCACTCCCTGGCGCTGCTTGTGTTCGCCGCCGCACTGGGCGGACTTGCCGGCGGCCTTGGCTATCGCGGCAGCCTGGAAGTGATCAACCGCATCGCGCCCGGCGACCGGCGCAGCGAAGTTGTTTCCAGCTACATGATCGCGATATTTGCCGGAAATTCGGTGCCGGTGATCGGCATCGGCTTTCTCGCTGCCGCCGCAACCGCGCTCACCGCGCATGTGGTCTTCGCCGCGGTGCTCACCGTGCTTGCCGGTGTCGCGCTGCTAACCGGTTTGAAATTTGCGCCGCGCAAGTAGCTAAACCTACATTCGCGCTGTCACTTCCGTTCTCCGAGCTTACGCGACAGGCAGGCATCAAAGGCCAAATGGGACATATCACCTTGGGGCCCGCCGCAAACGCGACCTCGATGAAGCCCGACACACCAGGCACCGGTCTTAGGGTTGCACAGGCCTCCGACCTCCACAGCGCACTTCGCCTGGATGCTGGTGCACTTGTTAACGCCGCTGGATATCACCACTAGTCGTTTATTAGGTGCGGTAACCGTTACGTACCAAACATGCTCGGAAAGCCGTTCCATAACCACCGCAATTTTCGCCTTTATAGATGCCGTAGCACCAATGACCGGTTTTTGGGTCGCACTTGCCGCCAGCTTCGACGGCGCGTTTGGCCTGGATGCTGGCACACTTCGCGCCGATGGCTGGCGTCATCGCGATCATGCTCAAACAAATTGCGCCCATAACGGCGATAGCGGTCCGCGCCATATGGCCCCCTAATTTCAAATTTCGTGGCGAGGTCGCTTTGCTGCCGGAAAAACTCTCAAGCGCGGTCGAAAAGATTCAACATCAAAGAATTCGATGCTGTAGCAACAAAACTAAATGCGCGGATTTTTCAGTCAAACACAAATTGCGCTGATGATGAACGCGGCTCAAGCGATAGTTGAGCGCTGCAGTGCTTATCAACGCTGCGCTATTTGTTTGCGCATGATCTTATCCGAAAACCGGTTCCCACTTTTCGGGATCATGCGCTATTTAATCGCCAGTGGATTGGTCGGCGAGCCGACGGCGCCGGTGATCGGGATTGCCGGCGCCACGAACATGAATTCGTAAACGCCGTCGGCGGCACAATCCTCGGCGAGTTCTTTCACGTAAAAAATCTCGCCCATGGTCATGCCCATGATCGGAATCGTGATCCAATGCCACGGCTGATTGATGCCGCCTTCGGTATTGTTCGGCCGCACTTCGCAGCCCCAGGTGTCGCTGGCGAGCGCGGCGAGCTCGGTGCCGGCGACGAATTCGAGCGTCTCGAAGGCAAAGCCCGGCGCATCGCCGCCGGGATAGCCGTCCCAGCTTTTGGCTTTGAGACAGCGCTCCATCTGCCCGGTGCGCACGATGATGTAATCGCCGCGCTTGAATTCGACCTTCTGCTTCTTGGCGGTGAGATCGAGATCGGCGCAGGTGATGCCATAGCCGTCATCAAGGTACTCCTTGCCGAGCGCGCGGGCGACGTCGAGAAACACGCCGCGGCCGACCATCTTGTCCTTGGTTTTCTCGATGCCGCATTTCTGCGCGCCGAACGACGACACTTCGCGGCAGTCGTAACCGTTCCACATGTAATTTTCGTAGAAGACGTGGCCGAGCCCGTCCCATTGCGTGCCGCATTGCAGCGGCATCACCACCATGTCGTCGGCGGCGCGAATGCCGCGCTTGTCGAGCACGCCGGCATAGGCGTCGGTGCCGGTGCGTAGCATGGTGTGCAAGGGATTGATGCGGCCGAGCGCCGGATAACTGGTCTTGCCGCCCTGCGGACCATTATTGTCGAAATTAAGCGCGAGCGAGATCACCTTGCCCTTTTTGACGAGGCGCGCCGCAGCGACGATGTCGTCTGCTTGCGTGTAATTGAGCGTGCCGATCTCGTCGTTCGGACCCCACTTACCCCAGTTCTTGTACTTCTCCGCGGCATTGCGGAGATCGTCTCGCGTCACTTTGCGCCCGGCCATTGGTTTTCCTGCCCCTTCTTTGCTGGTTCGGTGATTTCAAAACATCGCGCATGCTCGCCCGAAAGCACACTCGCCCACAAAACCGGGTGATGATAGCATCCCCGCGCGCCTTGGGAGGAAGAAGCTGCTGGGAGGAAGAAGCTATGCGTGCGTTGGCGGTGTGGGCTCGTCTATCCGTGTTTTGCGGAATCCTGGCGCTTGCCGCACTGTACATGACATCAGGCCGCGCCGCCGACAGCTATCCGGATCACAAGGTGCGGGTGATCGTGCCATTCGCGGCCGGCGGCCCGACCGACGTCATCGCGCGCATGGTGTCAGAGCGATTGTCCGAGGCCTGGGGCCAGCAGCTCTATGTCGAGAACATGCCTGGCGCCGGCGGCAATCTCGGCGTCGAAACCGGCGGGCGTGCGGCGCCGGACGGCTATACGATCGTCGCCGTATCGACCGGCTTCATCATCAATCCCAGCATGTACGGCAAGATCGGTTACGATCCGGTCAAGGACTTCGCGCCGATTTCGCTCGTTGCCGCGTCGCCTAATGTCGTCACCGTCCATCCGTCGGTGCCGGCGAAAGACCTCAAGGAGCTTGTCGCGCTGATCAAGGCCAATCCCGGTAAATATAGCTACGCGCAGCCAGCTACCGGCTCGACGCCGCATCTCGCCGGCGAATTGTTCAAGCAGACCTATGATCTCGATCTCGTTACCGTGCCGTTCAATGGCGCGCCACTCGCCATCAATTCCACGCTGGGCAATCACACGCCGATCGCGTTCACCGCTTTGCCGCCGGCTATCGGCAATATCAAGGACGGCAGCCTGCGCGGCGTCGCTGCGCTGGCGAAAGAGCGCGTGGCGGCGCTGCCCGACCTGCCAACCAATGTCGAAGAAGGCTTGCCGGGTCTTGAAAGCGACACGCTGACCGCGATCGTTGCGCCGGCCGGGACGCCGCAAACAATCATCGACAAGTGGCATGCGGCGATCGTCAAAATGGCCGCCGATCCCGAGACCAAGAAAAAACTCGACGCGCTCGGCTTCGTGCCGGTTGCCAACAGCCCGAATGAATTTGCCGAGCGCATCAAGTCGGAAATGGCGCGCTGGGATAAAGTGGTGAAGACGGCCGGCATCCACGTTGATTGACGTTATAAAGACTCGATAACCCATGCGCATCGTCGATATCCGCGAGACCGCGGTCCCGCTCAATTCCACGCTCGCCAATTCAAGCATCGATTTTTCCGAGATGACGACTTCGGTGGTCGCCGTCATCACCGACGTCAAACGCGATGGCGAGGCGGTCTGCGGCTTTGCCTTCAATTCGATTGGCCGCTACGCCTGCGGCGCGCAGATGCGCGCGCGCTTCATTCCACGCATTCTCAAAGCCGAGCCGCGCTCGCTACTCAACGAGGCTGGCAACAATTTTGCACCGGAAAAAATCCTCGCCGCGATGATGCGCAACGAGAAGTCCGGCGGGCACAGCGAGCGCTCGATCGGGATCGGCACGATCGAGGTCGCGGTGTGGGACGCGGTCGCCAAGATCGCCGGCAAACCGCTGCACCGCCTCCTCGCCGAGCGCTACAACGGCGGCAAGGCCGTCGATAAGGTGTTCTGCTATGTCGGCGCGGGCTGGTATGCGCCCGGCAAGACCATCAAAGATTTGCAGGATGAGATGCGCGGCCATCTCGACGCCGGCTACACGATGGTGAAGATGAAAGTCGGCGGCATGCCGCTCGCCGACGATCTCAAGCGCGTCGAGGCGGTGAAATCGATACTGCCGCGCGGCGGCAAGCTCGCCGTCGATGCCAACTCGAAATTCGGCCGCGACGAAGCGCTCGCCTATGCGCGCGGCCTCGAACCGTTCGGGCTGCGCTGGTTCGAAGAGCCGTGCGATCCGCTCGATTACGCGCTGCTCGCCGAAATCGCCACGGTCTATAATGCGCCGCTGTCGACGGGAGAGAATCTCTTTTCCACCCAGGACGTCGAAAATCTGGTTCGCTTTGGCGGATTAAAGCCGCAGCGCCATGACGTCATTCAAGTCGATCCGCCGCAAGCTTACGGCATCGTCCAATATGCCCGCACGCTTGATGTGCTGGCGCGGCATCAATGGCCGCGCAGCCTGATGTTCCCGCACGGCGGCAATCAGATGTCGCTCGCCATCGCCGGCGGCTTCGGCCTCGGCGGCGCCGAATCCTATCCCGGCGTGTTCGGCGATTTTGGCGGCTTTGCCGACGATGCGGAGCTTGAAGCCGGTTATCTCGCGCTGTCCGATCGGCCCGGTATCGGCTTCGAAGGTCAATCGCGGCTCTATCGCATCATGCGCGAAGTCGCAGCATAGAGCCGCTATTCTCCGGTAAGCCCCTTCTCGCGGATAATCGTGCGCCAGCGCATGATCTCATCGCGCATATAGGTTTCGAATTGCTGCGGCGAGCTCGGCGCCGGCGTGGTGCCGGAATCACGCAATTGCGCGCGCAGATCGGGCGCCTTGAGGGCCGCGACCATTGCTGCATTGAACTTGGCGATGACCGGCGCGGGCGTTGCGGCCGGCGCCAAAACGCCGGCCCAATTGTCGCCGATGACGCCGGCGAACCCCTGTTCGACGAAAGTCGGCACGTCAAGAAAAATGTCCGAGCGATCCTTGGACGATGTCGCGAGCGCCTTGAGTTTGCCCGCGCGGACCTGCCCCATCACCGTCGGGATGTCGCCGACCAGGCCGTCGAGCCGCCCGCCGAGAACATCGGTAATGGCCTGCGCGGCGCCGCGATAAGGCACCGACTGCAATTGAATGCCGGCGGCGGCCTCGAACAGTTGCAAGGCAAGATCGGACATGGCGCCACGGCCGGTGATGCCCACCGTGATCGTGCCAGGCTTTTTGCGCGCCAATTCGGCAAGCTCGCTCGCCGAATTGACCTTCATGTTGGCATTGACGACCAGCACCGGCGCATTGATCGCGGCCTTGCCGACCGGGGCAAAATCCTTGATCGGGTCGTAATTGAGACCCTGATGGAATGCCGGGCTGATGGCGATCGCGCCGGCGGTGGTGAAAAACAGCGTGTAGCCGTCGGGGTCCGACTGCGCCACATATTTCGCCGCCACCGCGCCATTGGCGCCGGGCTTGTTCTCGACCACGACGGATTCGCCGAGCGCGCTCTCCATCTTGGCGGCAATCAGGCGCGCAGTGCGATCCGCGGTGCCGCCAGCGGTAAAGGCGACGATCAGCCGTACGGGACGTGTGGGATAATCCTCGGCGCGGGCGTTAGCGACAAACAAGACGCAGAGTGCCGCCAACGCGGCAGACAAGTATCGCAAAGCTCTCTTGGAGAAACGGACGCGCATCGGCGCAGGATTGACTTATACCGCTCGTTCCCGCGCAAGCGGGTATCCAGACTTGGCCATTCAGTCTAGTAAAAAAATCCTGCTGGGTCCCCGCTTTCGTGGGGACGAACGATGCGTCTCTAGCCAGACAGGCGCTCGATCGCCGCGCCGCAGCGGCCAAGCTTTTCCTCTAGCCGCTCGAAGCCGCGGTCGAGGTGGTAGACGCGATTGACAATGGTCTCGCCTTCGGCGGCGAGCGCCGCGATCACCAGCGACACCGAAGCGCGCAGATCGGTTGCCATCACCGGCGCGCCCTTGAGCGCCGGCACGCCTTCGATCGTGGCGCGTTCGCCGTCGAGGTGGATCCGCGCGCCGAGCCGCGTCAGCTCGCCGACATGCATGAAACGGTTTTCAAATATCGTCTCGGTGATGTGCGAGGTGCCGCTGGCGCACGTCATCAGCGCCATGAGCTGGGCCTGCAGATCGGTCGGGAATTCGGGAAACGGCGCGGTCGTTACATCGACCGGCGCCAAGCCATCGCTGGCGCCATTGCGGACGATGCGGATGCCTTGATTGGTCGCTGTTACTGCCACGCCCGAGCGCGTGAGCACATCGAGCGCCGCTTGCAGAAGCTCGGGCCGTGCGTTCTGCAGCAAGACGTCGCCGCCCGCCATTGCCGCAGCCATGGCATAGGTGCCGGTCTCGATCCGATCGGGTAAGACCGCGTGCCGCGCGCCTTTTAATTTGGCGACACCCTCCACAACGATTTGTTTGGTCCCGGCGCCGGAAATGCGCGCACCCATTTTATTGAGGCAGTCGGCGACATCGGCGATCTCGGGCTCGCGCGCGGCGTTTTCGATCACCGTGGTGCCGCGCGCCAGCGCCGCCGCCATCATCGCGGTATGGGTGCCGCCGACGGTGACTTTCGGGAAAACGATTTCTGCGCCGCGCAGTTCGTGCGGCGCACGCGCCACCACGTAGCCGCTTTCAATCTCGATTGCCGCGCCGAGTCGCTCCACCGCCATGATGAGCAAGTCAACCGGCCGCGTGCCGATGGCGCAACCACCCGGCATCGAAACGCGCGCCTCGCCCATGCGGGCAACGAGCGGCGCTAGGACCCAAAAGCTCGCGCGCATTTTCGAGACGAGCTCATAAGGCGCGGTGGTATCGACAATGTGGGAAGCAGAAATATGCAGCGTCTGGCCGTGATCGGCGGTTTCGCCGGCGCGTTTGCCGCTCACCATGATGTCGACGCCGTGATTGCCGAGGATGCGTTCGAGTAGCGCCACGTCGGCGAGTCGCGGCACATTGTCGAGAATCAAAGTCTCATCGGTGAGCAGGCTCGCGATCATCAGGGGCAGCGTCGCGTTCTTCGCCCCGGAAATCGGAATCGTGCCGTTGAGGCTGCGGCCGCCAACGATGCGAATGCGATCCATGCTCATCCCCAAACTGTGTGCCTACAGCATGATCCGGAAAAGTGGATACCGGTTTTCCGAAAAGATCATGCTCAAAGAAAGAGCTAAAGCGAAAAACCGAATCAACCTAAATCGTTTCGCTTTAGTGGCCGAGCCGCGCCACACCACGCGCAACGTGCAACCGCGCGATAGCGTCACTACTTTATGCACCCCCGAAACGAAGGCGCAAAGCAAATAACCGAGCGAGCCGGCGCGAATAGGCTTGCCCTACCCCTACTCGCCGCCCCGATTGCGGCGGAAGTCGGGAACTCGCCTGTTTCCAGGGTGGATGGACTGAGACTTCGTTGGGCGCGCTTAGCTGTCCTTTGGCTCGTTTGTCGTGTGGGCCGCGCTTGGCTTCTCGGGTCCGGCATCGTTTCCGACCGCGCGCTGCCGCGCTTGCTGCTTGCGCCGCTTGAGGTTTTCACGCAGCGCCGCGGCAAGCCGTGCTTTGCGCGCGTCCCGCGCATTCGCCTTGCCGCTGGTTTTGCCGCTTTCCGCCATAGCGTAACTTCAAAGCACGCGGGTCGGTGCCCGGCAATCTCGGTGTGGAGACCGGCGTCCATTCAAGCCCGCAGCTCGCTTGCGCGCGAATGCCCCCTATGGCAAGGATCGCCACGTCCTTCCAGCTATTCTGAGGGTCGCGCGTCGGCACGCGCCTGCTGCCGTAGCTCAGTGGTAGAGCACTCCCTTGGTAAGGGAGAGGTCGTCAGTTCAATCCTGACCGGCAGCACCATCAAATCATGATAAATCCTGGCTGTTTAGCTGGATTCCGAAGTCTCAACGGAACCGTTCAATACTGAACAAAACGCGAAGACGATAACTCGATCCGTGGAAAATCCGTGGAGTTCGTTCGGCAGATGTTCACTCACGCCATTGTCGCGCGGCTTAAACCCCATCCAGCTTCCGCGCCAGCCGTTCATCCTTGGTGCGAGGTGAAAGCATGTCAGCGATTGCAGTCAGAAGCTGACGCAATTTCGTTGGATCGACTTCCGCCATTGCGCGTTTGACTGAATTGGTCTCAAACTCGCGCGGGTGAAATGAGACTGCGAGGCGTCGCAGGTTGCGTGCGGTCTGATCCAGCAAATCAGAATCGAACGGTTCGTCGGGCTTTAATTTTCGCGCAATCTTGGCTTCAAGCCATGTACCAAGTTGCGCTTCTTCTTTTGAAAGCGCGAGTGCGGCTAACGCCTCGAGTCCATGTTCGAGCCTGCCCCACGAATAACGACCTGCTGCAAATACCCAATCGACCAGAATTTCTCGCGCTCTCTCGGCCACCACCCCATTGTTGCGAAGCAAAGTATCGCGAGCGAGTTCAAATAACGTATCGGTCATCGAGAAATTCTCCACAAAAAGGATCGTTTCCTTCTGCTCCGGAATCCAGGAAATAACCGAAAGAAGCCAAGTAGCGTGTTTCTCAATACTTTCCCGCGTTGAGTTGTCCGTCACCGGCGCATACGCAACTGCATCGAGTAGCTTGGTGACATGGGTGATCCAGTGAACTAGATCAAATGCGAAAGATGATTTCCCTTCTATTGAAATCAACAACAGACTTTTTTGTGTGCGGTAGAGTTCCCTCGCCCACGTTTCTATATTTGAAACGATCACTTCTGCGTTTTTATCGTCGCTTTTTGATTCGATTAGCGAGTTGCACAAATTAGTAAGCCATGTCCCCAAAGTTCCGACTTTAGTAAGCGAGTAATAGGGCGCTAAATAGCTACTGTGAGTACTCACAAGTGGAGCGTCGGGAACATTCAAAAACATCTTTGCTAGGTTCTCGACTGCATTGCGTAAGCTATCGCAAGCGAAATCTATTCGGGCATTTGTTCCTAGCAATATGAACGTGAGTTGAGTGAACTGCTCCATCGCTACAAGCGTCACGGCGCGAAAGTCGGATCGAATCGCTCCAGCGCAACCAAGGGCCGAAATCTTTTCCACAGTCGATACGATGCCATTCGGTTCTTTAGCGGCGAGAAACAAAGTCGCTGATGCACCCATAAGCCGCACGCCCTCCATCACCACATCGGGCAAACCAAGCGGCACAACAGCCTCTGCTGCGCTTGCGAGGTAAGCAGCAGCGAGTTGTGCATCTTGTTTTTCACGCTCATGTACGTTTCCGTAGTCAATAGCCGCGTAGGTCTGGACAGTGAAGAAAAAGCAGAAAGGACTTGTCGGATTGCTTCCTCGTCGCGCCGAGCGGTTGCACTCTGCACCATGCGTCGCAGCAACTCTAAAGTCTCAGTTATGAAAACGTCGTTCGCCTGCGGAATATCAAAAAACGGGTTGTTAGCAAAAAATGTTTTTCCTTTTGTGAGGACATATTGCTTGTTAATGGCGATCACGGAATTCAAGGCCATCCCTGAAACCTCGTAATCAGCCTGCTCACTGTAGCGACGGGCAAAAGACCCGGCATGTGCAATCGTTTCGCGGGCCACAGCGGTCCAGTGAGGATTTGCATTAAAGAATGCAACGCGTGGCAGGTCGTGCGTCGAGTCTCGCAGTCCCTTTTTCTCCGCAGTGCTAAGTAGTGGCTCTGCACGCTTCGCGCGTCGCGCCCAAAGCTGCAAATCACGATTCGCCCTCGACACGATGAACCCTAATTGAGCGTCGGGATTGATCAGAACAAGAGCGCGTCGATACCCGTAGAAAAATAGGGTCAAGATAAGCAGTGTGGCCAAAATCGCCCCAACCACCGCCACTGCTGCCCAATTAGAATTAGGCACCAGAGATAGTGACGCCACCACTAAGGCAAGGAGAAATGTCGCCGCAAAAGTACCCAGCAATTGGACATCCGAGCATTGCTGGACGACATGCGCAACCCCGATCTGTCGCCAACTGGCGGATCATGAAGAAAATGAATTCTGAGGCTAAGTTCGGGCACCACTACGGTTTCAACGCGTGAAAACTTGTCCGCGCGTTGGCCGATTGTGATTAAAGATCGGGTCTCGCTATGACGTTGATAAACCGGGTCGAGACGAATTCTTGCCCCTTCGGGCAGTCGGTAGAAGCGTCGATAGAGGGCTGTCGCAACGTACGTTCTTTCGGTCGAGACATTGGCAAGAGGCCGCGCTGCAGTATCCTGACCTTCACTATTGCCAAGCAGCATTACTTCGGTCCAATCAAAATCAACTCTCTTACCCTCTTTGACGGTTGTTGCAGTTACATCAATTACTGTAGCGGAGACATCATTTTCTAGTTCGTACTCGAAACGCACATATTCCTTTTTCTGCGGATCGTAGCCGAGCATCACTTCACTCACGCGGCTCGCCTTGCAAGATCGAAAACGCATTCCAAGCTTATTGTTTGCCAGAGAACTGACCTTTGCTCCGACGCCAAAATTTTCATCCAGCCCAAGACGTTTAGTGACCTCACAGGCCAAGTGTGTCGCCGCTTTAAGTTCGCGGGCGCTCATTCCTGGCCCAGTGTTCCAGATCACGGCTTTGCGAACGCCTTTGTAATTGCCTGTTGTCCAGTGAACAATCTTTTCGCCCGAAGCTTGGGCTGCGGCTTCGATGGCGTTCATCGACAACTCACGGATCATTGTCCAATGAGGTGCGCGATCAATTAGGGATGTAACGGCGAATGCAATGTTTGAAAAATTTAGAGCTTCATTTGGCATCACTTTCTCCCCTCATTCTTCGATTTATTTCGAGGGCGACTAAAAACGGTCGCCGTGCTTCGTCAAATTTCGCAAGCTCGTCACTAACTGTTCCACTAGACCAAACTTGAGTGCCGTCTATCTCGACACGCTCGATACCGACGAGTTCACTCTCAGTGAATTTTTGGGGTGGCACCCAGCCGATACCGACGCGGACTGCCGAGGTCGCTTTATTTTCTGGTGCGACGCTCAATGCCGCTCTAACGTGGGAGGTGTATTCCAGAATTAGCTTCCGATAATGCCGATTCCCGAACACAATAGCGGCCACTGGACGCCATCCGACGGGCCCCGCCTTCCCGCGGAGATCGGCCCCTCTCCTGCAGCCGTCGCGCCCACTCCGGAGATCGCCGCCGCCGTCACCTTCGCGCGCGCCGAGAAAGCCGAAGCTACTCGCCGCGCCTACCGCACAGATTTCGAGATATTCCGGGCCTGGTGCAACGAACGAAAAGTTGCCGAACTTCCAGCAACCGCCGAGGCAGTTGCCGCATTCATCGCCTTTGAGGCATCGCGCGCTATCAAGCCGTCGACGATCGCCCGCCGGGTTGCAGCCATTCGTTATGCGCATAAGCTCGCCGGCCATGAATCACCGACCAACGCCGAGTCAGTCCGAGCGACATTGCGAGGCATCCGCAGGACGATGGGAGTCGCGCCGATACGTAAAGTGCCGATCACCTCTGAACATATACGCGCCATGGCCGCCGCGGCTCCCGATACTTTGGCGGGGCTGCGAGATCGCGCATTGCTGCTGTTGGGATTTGCCGGCGCGCTACGTCGCTCCGAGATCTTAGCCTTGAACGTCGACGACCTGGAAGAAATCAAAGGCGGACTCTGCATACGGATCGCACGATCGAAAACCGACCAGGAGGGGCAAAGCACAGTCATCGCCATCGTCCCCGGCGCAGTAGCCTGCCCAATCAAATCGGTGAAGGCTTGGCTGATCGCTGCCAAGATCACCAATGGTCCGCTATTTCGATCAATCGTAAAGGGTGGGCGCGCGACCTGTGACCTGTTGTCCGCCAAGAGCGTGGCCGACATCATCAAGACCTACGCTAAGCGCATTGGGCTCGATGCCAAATCGGTCGGCGGACATAGCCTGCGAGCCGGTTTTTTGACTTCTGCGGCCGCGCGCGGAGCCTCGATATTCAAGATGATGGACGTTTCGCGGCACCGAAGCGTCGACACGCTGCAGGGCTATGTCCGCGACGCGGACAGGTTCCGTGATCATGCCGGAACTGGATTGCTTTGATCTTGTGGCCACCTAGTTGAGACAATCCCAAAATTGGTGGCGCGCCCTTGAGCCTCATAGCGCAACGGCCAGATGGCAGCCGCGTACATTCAGCTGTCGCCCGGCAATGTCCGCTTTCGGGGGTAAAGCGGACATGGCGCGGACCTAACGCGATGTCCGCTTTTGACCCAAAGCGGACATGGGAACCGGCGCCGAATTGTCAGGATTGACAACTCTCAGAATTGATTCTCGTCAAAGGGACAGCGTCACAATAGTCGGATAAGTCGATAGGTCTTCGGGAAAGCCCCCAGGTGACCCAAAGGAGGAGTTCATGCCGACATTCATTTGTTTTTTGAATTGGACTGACCAAGGTGCCAAAAACGCGAAGGACGCAGCCAAACGTTATCAAGCCAGTAAGACGATGGCGGAGAAATTAGGAGGGCGGTTGCTCAGCGCCTACGTGACGACGGGCCATTATGATGTCGTTGTCACAGTCGAAATGCCGAATGGCGAGGCGATGATGAAGTATGTCTCGGCGATTTCCGCCTCGGGGAATGCCAGGACAACGACTGTACGTGGCTATTCTCCGGAGGAGTTTTCCAAACTCGCGGCTGAGGCACCCTCGATGTAGGCGTACCGTTGCCTGACGAAGCCCTTGAATCGATGTCCGCTTTTGGGGGTAAAGCGGACAGCGATCGGACGTTTCGAAATGTCTGCTTTTGACCCAAAGCGGACATGAGTTGTCCGATGTTACTGTAAGCACTAGGCGGCAGTTGGTTCGACGGCGTCCGCGACCAAAAATCTCGCATCGCGGCCTCGTTCTTTGAGGAATAAGGCTGCCAGCAGTCCAACCGCAGCACCGAATATTAGATAATAAGCTGGCGCGATCGGCGTGCCGGTCGTTTGGATGAGCCAGGTCACGAAGAACTGTGCAAAGCCGCCAAACAGCATGACCGCAATGTTGTAGGCGATGGCGAGCGCGGTTGAGCGCACGCGGGTCGGGAATTGCTCGGCCAATGCCGTCGATATCGGGCCGTTGAAGACGCCAAACAGACCGCAGAGGATAATCTGCATGGTCAACAGTGCGCCAAACGATGGACTAGCGCTGACCCAAGAGAACAGTGGATAGGTCACCAGAAGGTCGAGCACAAGAGCCGTGATCATGACCGGCTTGCGTCCGACGAAGTCGGAGAGCAGTCCGCATATAGGAATTAGCACGACCTCGCACGCCAAGCCGATCGATTGGGCGAGGAACGCCTGGTCGAGGGGCAAGTGCAACTGGGTGCGAGCAAATGTCGGAATGTAGATGAGGATCACGTAGAACGAGATCGTTCCCGACACGACCATTCCCAGGCAAGCCAGCATTTCCTTGACGTGGGACATGAGCACGCTGCGGGAATCCTGCTGACCGGCCGAACTTCGGTTCGATTGCAGGAATGCGGAAGTCTCATCGAGATTGCGGCGGATATAGAGTCCCACCGGACCGATGATCAGACCGAACAGGAACGGAATACGCCAGCCCCAACTGTCGAGCGTCTCTGGTGTCAGCGAGCGCGTAAGGAGCGTTCCCAAAATCGCACCGAGAAGCACGGCCAAGCCCTGGCCGACCATTTGCCAAGAACCATAAAGGCCACGCCGCCCCGCGGGCGCGCTCTCGGTGAGAAAGGCGGTGGCGCTTGCGAACTCACCGCCGGCCGAAAAGCCCTGTAGTAGCCGGGCTAGCACCATGATGAGCGGCGCCCCGACGCCAATCGCCGCATAAGTCGGCGCGAACGCAATCATAGCGATCGCGACCGTCATTAAGGTGATGACCATCAGTAGTGCGGCTTTGCGGCCCCGGCGATCGGCATAGATGCCAAGCAAAATCCCGCCCACAGGGCGCATGAAAAAGCCAACACCGAAGGTCCCGGTGGTGAGTAAAAGTGAGGCGTATTGGCTGTCGCTGGGAAAGAATAGTCGCGCGATGACCACCGTGAAGAAGCCAAAGACGATGAAGTCATACCATTCGAGAGCATTTCCAATCACCGCGGCGGCGATCTGAAGGGGCTTCGGTGCGGTCTGGGAGCTCGACATGCCGGTTACTCTGCTCAGCTCTTAGCGATCGCCCATCGCCGCAGAGAATCGGCGGGGCTTCAGCACGCGCTGGTGACGCTTTTCGATTATGCTATCTCACGCGAGCAGAGCTGAATAGTGGATCATGCCGCCGTGGTCGCGTCGGAGCATGTTGCTTCTGGCACAAAGTGGACATCGCGATCGTCCGGAACCATGTCCGCTTTTGGGGGGTAAGAGGGACATCGCAATTTAATGACGTTATGTCCGCTTTGACCCTAAGCGGACCTCTAGGCCGTCATGAAACCTCTAGTCCCTCTGCGTTTTCGCGGTGATAATCCCGTGAGTAGGCGTAGGTGCTCCAGCACGCTTTGTGATGCTGCAACCGATCTCGGTCGAAGGCGGTGAACTTGCGCCGCCTTATTTAGTTTCATTCGGGAAGCCCCGCCCTGCGCAAGCCGTCGGCGTAGCGGGCGCGGTCTTCCGGCCGCCGAAACGGAGGAGCCACTCTTTCAAGATTGGATAGCCGCAGTGTGGGATCGAACTCGCGCAGCCGGGCCATCGCCTCCCGCGCCTCGACGATCCTATCCGACAGAGCATAGGCGATCGCCGCCACGCGCAACGGCATAGCCCAGTTAGGCTGCTCGTTTATCGCCTTCGCGGCCCAAGATGCGGCCTCGCCGTAACGATCAGCGAGGAGGAGTGCGAGGGCCATACCGGCATAGCCCATGTAAGCGATCGGATCGAGCGGACTCAACCGCATGGATCGCTCTAAACGCTCAATCGCGCTCACCGGCTCCCCAAGATAGATGCGCAACCAACCGCCCGCGCTCCACGCTGCCGCTAAGTTTGGATTTAGAACAATCGCGCGATCGATATAGGCGGCACCCGTTTCGAGCTCGGCGGCGAGATAAGCTAGGTTAATTCCGCCCGACCAGAGCGCCGTCGGATCATCCTTGCCCACGGCCACCGCACGACGCGCCAGCCTCACTCCCTCCGCGATCTCGCGCTCAGGATCAAACAACCAGCCGTTTGACTTGCTAAGGCAAACGCACCATGCCGCGATCCCGTAAGCAGAGGCGTAGTTGGCATCGAGCTCCGTCGCGCGCTGGAAAAGTCGCCTGGCTTCCAAGAGGCTGCCTCTCGTGAAGAGATGGAAGCTGGCCATCCCGCGCAAGAAGTAGTCGTAAGCATCCAAGCTCTCTGTCGGCTTTCGCCCCGCGCGCTCGATCTCAGCCTGCTGCAGCCGCGGCTCGATGGCACCAACGACGCTCGCGGTGATCTGGTCCTGAAGGTCAAAAATGTCGTCCAGCGCGCCGTCGAAGCGATTGGCCCAGACGTGAGCCCCGGTCGTCGCATCAACCAGCTGTCCCGTAATCCGCACGCGGTTACTTGCCTTGCGTACACTGCCTTCGAGCACGTATCGCACGCCCAGTTCGCGCCCGACCAGCTTTATGTCCACCGCGCGGCCCTTATAGGTGAAGCTGGAATTACGGGCGATAACGAAAAGCCAGCGCACGCGAGAGAACGCGGTAATGATCTCCTCCACCACGCCGTCGGCGAAATACTCCTGCTCAGGATCGCCGCTCATGTTCTGGAAGGGAAGCACGGCAATCGACGGCTTGTCCGGAAGCGGCAACGGCATTCCTGTCGGAGCGGTGCTCGTAGGCGCGTCCCTCGCGTCCTCGGCCGCGGTACTCACGACGCCGACGAATCGAAAGCCCTTCCGCGCAATGGTACGAATCAATCGCTGCTCTTGACCGCTGTCGCCGATCGCTTTGCGCGCGGCGTTGATGCGTGTGGTCAAGTTCGACTCCGAAACGAAACGTCCGGACCAAACCGCGTCCAGCAGGTCATCCTTGGTGACGACGCGCTCTCGATTTTGAACCATGTAAACCAGCAAATCGAAAACCTGCGGCTCGACGGCGATCTGCTGGGCACCTCGCCGAAGCTCGCGCCGCTCGATATCCAGGGCATAGTCTTCAAAGCGAAATTGCACCTCGACGACCTCCTCCGGGCGTCGCTGCACTGCGGCAATATTAAGAAATAATCAGGCGAACCTTAAGGGCAAATTCAGTGGCCCTTAAAGTCTTTCTCAGCCGGCAAAGGCACGGTAGCGATCAACCGGTCACAAGGAGGTTCTGCCATGCTGCATTCTTCCGAACTCGTGCGTCCATTCCAGGTGGTCAACGCTCACTGGGACACAGTTGGTGAGAACGGTGAGAAAAAAATTCATTGTACAACGCCTCTTAATTCCGAAGAGCCCACCTCCCAGAACAGTATCGCCGCCCTTCCACTCGTGACCTATCAAGCCGGCGAAACTGTAATCGCCGATGGTTCGAGGACCGCCCGGGTGCTGATCCTTAAGAAAGGCGCCGTCGCGATCATCAAGGAGGACACAGAGATTGCCAAGGTGACCGATCCTGGCGCCGTGTTCGGGGAATTCTCCGTCCTACTCGATCAGCCCAACAAAGTAGACGTGCGCACTCTGGAAACCTCGCAGTTTCACGTCGCCGATGCAACCGTCCTTGTGAAGCAAAATCCGATCGCTGCACACGTTACGATGGTGTTAGCACGCCAGCTGGACAACGCGAACGATCTCCAAATGTATCGAACTTTACCGTGGATTTCGTAGTCCATTCGATCCTGTTCCGTGTTTTCACCGAGTGGCCCCAAAGTCAAATCGCGAAAGGGAGAGGAAAATGAACAAACAGATGACACCGGCGGAAATCAAACTTGTCCAGCAAAGTTTCGCCAGGCCTGCTCCAATCTCGGTCGGGGCCGCCTTGGCTGCGGTAGAGTCCGGCCCATGGCCACCGCCGCCGAACATTCCGGCCGCTATCGCGCCCGCCGGCATGACGATGAAATAGTGCCTTGGAGTCGTTGCCGGCGGGACACCCCTGCTGCAGGAGAACGACATGATCACCGAACGACAAAAGGCGTTCCGTCAGGAATATCGCTCGCGCATCGTCGGCTGGTATGACGGTTACATACATATCCTGATCATCTACGCGATGGGTGCCGCTGCGTTTTACATCTCTGTTGCGCACATCCACAACGTCACGTGGCTGGAATGGCTGACGCTACCGCTGACTTTCTTGTTCACGAATATCTTCGAATGGGCGGTGCACAGGTTCATCATGCATCGTCCGGTCAATATCAAAGCGCTGCGGGTGATCTATGAGCGGCATACCCTCAATCATCATCAGTTTTTCACCGACGAGGAAATGCGGTTCCGCGATCCCAAGGATTGGCGCGTCACGGTTTTCCCGCCCTATGCGCTGGTCGTGTTCATCCTGATGTCAATTCCTATGGCCGTAGTGCTTGGCTTGCTCCTGACACCTAATGTTGGCTGGTTGTTCATGTGCGTGACCACGGGCATGTATCTCATTTATGAGTTCATGCATTTCTGTTGCCACGTCGATGAAAACTGGTTCGTGCGGCACTGCCCGTTCGTCAACACGTTGCGCCGGCATCACACCGCTCACCACAACGCGCGGCTGATGATGGAAGTGAACATGAACCTGACATTCCCGATCGCCGACTGGTTGTTTGGTACGTCTGATCTCCATCGCGGGGTGATCGGCCACCTGTTCAATGGCTACGATACACGGTACCTGAAGAAAAACCTGCGCGGGGCGCCGAAGCCGCCGGATCAAGCCGCCGCAATCCCGGTCGGAAATTTTTGATGAGGCTGGCGGTGACGCTCGTAGCCATCAAGCAGGGGTCGCATCGCATGCCGAATGACGTCAAGG
>Ga0306922_10001113_pt1 | contig 23650 bp, 16 predicted proteins | sample sta12Cox44000082_FD_203758 | JGI IMG/M metagenome (GOLD analysis project Ga0306922, IMG submission 203758) | Lab enrichment of tropical soil microbial communities from Luquillo Experimental Forest, Puerto Rico - statoxic.12C.oxic.44.000.082 (v2)... | ecosystem: Environmental > Terrestrial >... | reverse complement strand
GGGCTGATCCGCCCGGTCGAGGGCCGGCACGCGCGCTCGGAGCCCCCGAGTTTTTGCATGCGGAACCGAAGCGTGGAGCGCTTCATGGCAGCCGTGCCGCCCCGCCCTTCGGGTCCCGCCACCACGCAGTTGGTCGGCTGACTGAAGCGCTCAGGATCGGCTCGTGTTCCTCTTGGTCGAGCCGCCGAGACCATCGCTGCCTTTCGATCCGGTTTTCCTGGTTCCAGCCCTGCCGCCGGTCCTCACACGTCCGATCGGCAGGAGCCTTCCGTACGGGCCCCACCAACACCACCATCGCGCGCTCAATCCCATTCTGGGGTTCTCGAATGATCCCGGACGGGATGGTTTCGATACTTCGGCTGTAACGGCGGCTGAACTTCTGCGCGAAAATAACTCGACGACGAGCGGAATTGTCTTCGCGCGGGTCGCGCTAGAGGTGGAATCAGCCAGCCGAAACACATTAGCCGATCGTAGCGGTCCAATCGAAACTTACTGCTCGTCGACCGTCTCCTCCAATGCGGCGGTCGCAGCGATCAAACCGCCCGCAGGTACGGAATGTGCGGCGACCGCGGCAGTGTCTCGAATTGGCGTTTTCGCAGCGCGAAGAAGCTTTCGGCCGTAGTTCCAGAGGAATTTCACCGATCGTCCGGAACACATCGAATCTGGGCACGCGAGCCTCAAAAAAACGCCCGATGCGTTGGGTAATCGCGCCCTTCAACGCCTTTTCGTGCCCCCCAGAGCTCGCATTGGCCAGTCGGGATGGCGCCGCAATGCAATTTCACCAAGGAGTCCGGTTTCCGGTAACTGAAATGACGAATAGAGCGTGGGCTAATTGCTAGGCGTTAAGTTGCATGCAATCGGCCGAATGGCATACACTTGAACGGCTAAAGGCCTCAGGAGACATGTCAGGAATCAAACCCAATCCACGAGTGGGCGCCGGTCCAGAGGCGAGGCTCCCCGGGATGACTCCAGCCGCGCCAGATCCGGAGCAGAATTTCCGCTTCTATGACAACCGGCAAAAGTACCTCATGTTCGTCAACACCTGCAGCGAAAAGTGGGTGATTGCGGGCAGGGTGAGTGCGGAGTTGAACGAAATCCATCCGGTGCCCCCGGCGATACGTATTTTCGACGCTGGCGTCGGCGATGGCACGGTGCTGGCGCGTGTGATGCGGACCATGCATCGCCGGTTCGAGTGGATGCCGTTTTATGTGGTTGGCAAGGAAATTAGCCTCGAGGATGTGCGCCTAGCGCTCGAAAAGATGCCGGACCGCTTCATGGAACACCCGGCTACGGTCCTCGTGATGACCAACATGAAATATGACGAGGCGCCTCTGCTGATGCCCAACGAGCCGGGTGCAGCCGAAAAGGTGGCATGGCACGAGGTGGAGCTGAACGGCACGACCGCCGGGCAGTTCGACGACCAGATTACGGCGCTGCAGCCGTTCCTTTCGGAAAACTGGCGGGCGCGGGTGAATCCCAAAAGCGGAAACCCGATGTATGAGAAGCCTACGGTGCTGGTGATTTACCGCCAGGACTGCAAATTCCTGCTCGACACGGTGCGCCCGCGGCGGGGCATGCCGCGGGCCGATTTCGATCTGATCCTCGCGTCGCAACCTTACCGTGCCCGCGCCTCGGTGGAGTTCAAGGCGAAGCGCGTCATCGCGCCCCTGGTGCGCAGTTTGAATCCCGGCGGGCGGCTGATCGGAATCCACTCCTGCGGCAATGACCCGGCCTTGGAGATCATTCAGCGGGTGTGGCCGGACGAGAATCCCTTTCACTCCGATCGTTACGACCTGTTGAAAGCGACCGAGGCCGCTTTGGGCGGCCAGGCGCGCGAGTTCCACTTTATGGCCTACGACGATGAGCGCTCCCTGTTGCGCTACGACATGCATACGCTGCCGACCGAGATCGGATCGTGCGCCTCTTCGATCGGCACTTCGACCCTGCTGGCCGCCTGGAATGCCGCTACCTATGTCGCTCAGATCGAGGACCAACGGCTGGCCGAGGCCATGTCGACCAATGCCTATATCGAAGCCACGCGCGAAGTGCTCCGCGAGCACGGCGCTTTGTGGTTCTGGGACGAATGCTATATCGTCGCTCGCAAGCTGCAGCAGGCCTAAAGCAGGGGCGAGCGGCGGCAGCGTACACTAGATCGAGAGTCTCCCTTTTCGCGTTCGGGCCGTTTGGGCGGCTCGGGCGCCGACTGGGTAAGAGAATGGCAACAAAACGATTGATAGCGGGGTGATCCATGAAACGAGCCACACTGGCGCTAGGGGCGCTGTTGTTTCTGTATGGGTGCAATAAAACTACCGGTGGAGGCCAGCACGCCACCGTGGAGTTGCGGGACGGCACCAGCGTCACCGGTACCGTGCTTTCTAGTTCGGCCAGCGAGCTTCAGATCGCTGGTGACGACAAACTGACGCGCACCATTCCTATGACCCAGGTGCGCTCGATTGAATATGACGAAGCGCCGGCAGCGGCGGCCAATACCCCGGCTTCGCCTCCGGCGCAGGTCGCGACCGCGCCCGGTTCGGCGGCGCCGGCGCCGCCGCAGGAGCTTCGGCACAGGCCGCATTACCATCCCGCGGAAACGGCGGTCACCACGAAAACCTCGCAACTGCCGGTGGGCACGGAGATTTCGGTGCGCAACGAAGAGACCATCGATTCCAGCAAAGCCGCGGAAGATCAAATCTTTCCGGCCGAAGTTACCACCAACGTCTTGGACGCCATGGGTAACGTCGTGATTCCGGCGGGCGCCAACGCACAGATCATCATCCGGTCGGCGCAAAAGGGGGGAAAGATTCGCGGCGCCTCGGACCTGGTGCTGGACCTGGCCTCTGTTTCAGTCGATGGGCGTCAATACTCTCTGAGCACCGAGGATCTGGCTGAAAAAGGCCGTAATGGCGTCGGCATCAACCGCCGCACGGGCGAATTCACGGGTGGCGGAGCCGCCATCGGCGCCATTATAGGCGCTATTGCCGGCGGCGGCAAAGGCGCGGCCATCGGCGCAGGGTCGGGTGCCGGCGCTGGCGCTTTGACGCAGATCCTGACGAAAGGCACGATCAAAGTGCCGGTGGAGTCTGTTCTGACGTTTAAGTTGGACCGCCCGCTGAGCGTGCGCGCGCGGTCCTGACGGACTACCCGCCGGCGCTCTGGCCGAGGTGGCCGCCGAACTGGTAGCGCATGGCTGAGAGCAGTTTGCCGGCGAATTCACCTTCGCCGCGGGAGCTGAACCGTTCGTAGAGGGCGGCGGTCAGCACCGGTGCGGGAGCCGCTTCGTCGATGGCCGCCTGGATGGTCCACCGACCTTCGCCCGAGTCCGACACGCTGCTTGAAAACCGCGTCAATTCGGGCTCTTCCAAAAGGGCCGCAGCCGTGAGATCGAGCAGCCATGAGGCGATGACGCTCCCGCGCCGCCAGACTTCGGCGATGTCGGGTAGGTTGAAGTCGTATTGATAGTGGCTGGGGTCGCGCAGCGGCGCCGTTTCCGCGTCAACCGCATGCGTCCGCTTGCTGGCGTTGGCGTGCTTCAGAATGTTGAGCCCCTCCGCGTACGCGGCCATCAGCCCGTACTCGATCCCGTTGTGCACCATCTTCACGAAGTGCCCGGCGCCGGAAGGTCCGCAGTAGAGGTACCCCTCTTCGGCTGTGCTCGTGGACTCGTCGCGCCCCTCGGTGCGCGGAAGGTTACCGCGTCCGGGGGCGAGCGTCTTAAAGATGGGGTCGAGGTGCCGGGCTACGTCTGGAGGGCCGCCGATCATCATGCAGTAGCCGCGATCGAGCCCCCAGACGCCGCCGCTGGTGCCCACGTCGAGATAGCGGATCCCGCGCGCCGCCAGGCTCTGCGAGCGGCGGATATCGTCGATGTAATAGGAGTTGCCACCGTCGATCACGATATCGCTTTGTTCGAGCAGGGGCGTCAATTGGTTCAAGACGCCGTCGACCACCGCTGCCGGCACCATCAACCAGACCGCGCGCGGCGCCGTCAGAGACCGCACGAACTCCTCCAACGAGGCGGCGCCAGCCGCACCTTGCCCCGCGAGTTCCTTCACCGCGACCTCGTTGCTGTCGAACGCCACGCACTGATGTCCCCCCCTCAACAAGCGGCGCACGATATTAGCGCCCATCCGTCCCAGCCCGACCATTCCTAGTTGCATCTGATTGAGAGCTCTCCTTCGTTTAATCATGCCATCTGTGAGGTGAGAGAAACGTGAAGACCCGAACCTAAGAATCGGTCCCAAGCTTTTGGCGTTCGAGCGTGATTTCCTTGATTCAAATCCCCATAGACTTGGGGCCATCGGGTTGTAGCCGGCCGACGGTCACCGGACCTCAGGAAGAGGCGTATTGTCCTTCTCGTGGACGTCCGTGTCCGACGCCGTTCAAACTCTGATCGGATCTACTCGCTGATTGTGAAGTCGCCCTAGATTGAAAGTATTATTGTGTGGGCACCTATCCCCCGGAATGAGGCATGCCCCAGCTATGCACACAAACAACGCTAGTTATCGATGCTGCCTCCTCTTTCGACCGGCGAAAACGTCGCATTGCCAGCGATGGCCAGCGTGACGCCCGCGTGACTACCCGTGCTGGAGAGGGTCATGGTTCCAGTGGAAACCGTGCCGCCCTGAGTCGAGATGGACACCTGCAAGACGAGCACGCGCAGCCGAGCCAGACAACCGAAACGGCCGCGGAAGGACCGTAATTGCCCAGGCGGGCAACCAGAAGGAGTCTGCGGGCACAGCCACCCGCCATCTCCCCGGACTCCTCACCGGGATGCACCAAATACCATCGGTGGGGAATTCCATGCGTTCATCTACGACCACGCACTCCCCTGGTCGTTCAACCATTTCAGGTGCTGCGGCTCGCTCTCGGCAAGAGCACGAAGGAGGTTGCTGCCGAGTTGGGAATCGCGTTCAAGACCGCAGCCTGTTAGGGCAGCTGATCTATGTAGGTGGCGTTTGATGACTGAGTTCGAGGGTTCCCCTTCCAGAGTTGAAATAGCCGCCGGTTCGCACCCAGTTAAATCGCTGCTCATGCATCCTCGGAGGCAAACACGATCAGCTCCGTGCCTTCGGCGACCACCTCGCCGGTGGCGTAGCGGACTTCCTTTACCGTGCCGTCAGCGGGGGCGGTGATGGTGTATTCCATCTTCATCGCTTCCAAAACCAGCAAGCCGGCGCCGCGTGTGACTTGGGCTCCCGGTTGCGTCAGCACTTGAATGATGCGCCCGGGCATGGGTGCGGTCAGCGTGCCGCCGCTCTCCTCCTCGCCGACTTTGGGGGCGAGGGGATCAATCCACTCGAGATCGTGGTTGATGCCATCCACGATCACCGTGATCCGGTCGGCGCGCCGGACAGTGGTGACGCGCGTTTTCACGCCGTCCACCCAGACCTCGTCTTCGGTACCGGAGAGTTCCGCTTGGCCGCCGGGGAAATCCGCGTGAAAACTGCCGTCACGCTCGGGATGCACACGCACGGTGATCTTTCGGCCGCCTTGATGAAAGGACAGATCCTGCCAGCCGTCGGTGTTCATGCGCCAGTTAGTGAGCTGATTCCACGGCGACCACGGGTCGGCTGACGCTGCGGCCTGCTCTTTGGCGCGGTGGCGTTGATCCGTCAGCACGCGCCAAACCGCCGCGGCCAGTACCACACGGGAGGCCAGCTGGGCGCGAGGAAACAACCGGGCCGCATGGCTCGGAATGAAACCGGTGTGAATTTGACCGGCGGCATAGGCTGGGTCCCCCGCCACCTGCGCCAAAAATGCCAGGTTGGTGGTAACGCCCGCGACTTCGTACTCCGCCAGGGCCTGCCGCAAGCGTCCGACGGCGCGATTCCGGTCGCGGTCCCACACGATCAGCTTGGCGATCATCGGGTCGTAATGAATCGAGATAGCGTCCCCGCCACGCACGCCGGTATCCACCCGCACATGCTCGCCTTCGCGAGGCAGCTTGACATGAGTCAGGATGCCGGTCGAAGGCTGGAAGTCGTGCGCCGGATCTTCGGCATAGATGCGGGCCTCGATGGCGTGCCCGTGGATCGCTAGGTCTTCCTCGGTCCTGGGTAGCGCGGCGCCCGCGGCGACAATCAACTGCCACTCCACCAGGTCCTGGCCAGTGATGAACTCGGTAACCGGGTGCTCGACTTGCAGGCGCGTGTTCATTTCCATGAAGTAGAAGGCGTCGCCGTCCACCAGGAATTCGACGGTGCCGGCATTCTGGTAGCCAATCGCCCGTGCGGCGGCACACGCGGTCTCGCCCATCCGACGCCGCTGCTCTGGATCCATGCCCGGCGCCGGCGACTCTTCGAGGATTTTTTGATGCCGGCGCTGAATCGAGCAGTCGCGCTCGAACAGAGAGACGACATTTCCATGACTGTCCGCGAATACCTGAATTTCAATATGGCGCGGGCAGGCCAAGTACTTTTCGATCAGCAATCGGCCCTCGCCGAAAGACGAAGCGGCTTCGCGCGCAGCCGAGGCAACAGCGCCCTCCAGATCGGCGTCCCGCTCAACCACGCGCATGCCTTTACCGCCGCCGCCGGCGGAAGCCTTCAGCAATACGGGATAGCCGAGACGCTTGGCGGCCGCAGCGAACGTTTTCAAGTCTTGGGCTCCGCCGTGATAGCCCGGGACGAGCGGCACGCTCGATTTTTCCATCAGCGCCTTGGCCGCCGACTTCGATCCCATCGCGCGGATCGCGGCGGCCGGTGGACCAATGAACGTCACACCGGCTGCCGCACAAGCTTGGGCGAAGTCCGGGTTCTCACTCAAAAAGCCATAGCCCGGATGGATGGCTTCCGCGCCGGAGCGCCGGGCGGCATCCAGAATGCGCTCGATGGAAAGGTAACTCTCGCGTGCCGGGGGCGGACCGATCGGATAGGCCTCATCCGCACGTTCCACGTGCAATGCGCGCGCGTCGGCCTCCGAGTAGACGGCGACGGTGCGAATACCGAGCCGTTGGGCGGTGCGGATCACCCGGCAGGCGATTTCGCCGCGATTTGCAATCAGGATTTTCCTGAACATTGGGTTACATCCGGAAGACCCCGAAGCGCGTTGGCTCGATCGACGCGTTCAGCGCCGCCGACAGCCCCAGAGCGAGCACCATGCGCGTATCGGCCGGATCGATCACCCCGTCGTCCCACAGGCGTGCGCTCGAATAATATGGATGGCCTTGCGTTTCGTATTGCTGGCGGATGGGCGTTTTGAACTTCTCTTCTTCCTCCGCTGGCCAGGTCTTGCCCTCCGCTTCCAGGTTGGCGCGCCGGACCGAGGCCAGCACGCTCGCCGCCTGTTCCCCGCCCATCACCGAGATGCGCGCGTTCGGCCACATCCAGAGAAACCGCGGGCTGTAGGCGCGGCCGCACATGCCGTAGTTGCCGGCTCCGAAGCTGTTGCCGATAATCAGCGTAAACTTAGGCACCCGAGCCGTGGCCACTGCGGTCACCATCTTGGCGCCGTCTTTGGCAATCCCGCCGGCCTCGTATTTCCGCCCGACCATGAAGCCGGTAATGTTCTGCAGAAAAACCAGCGGGATCGCGCGCTGCGCGCACAGCTCGATGAAATGGGCGCCTTTTAGAGCGCTCTCCGAAAACAGGATTCCGTTGTTCGCCACAATGCCCACCGGATACCCCCAGATGTGCGCAAAGCCGGTGACGAGGGTCGGAGCGTAGAGTTGCTTGAATTCGTCGAACTCGCTTGCGTCCACCAGGCGCGCGATCACCTCCCGGACATCGTAAGGCTTGCGGATGTCGTCGGGCACGACGCCATACAGTTCCGCCGGATCATAGCGTGGCTCGCGCGGCTGGCGCAACTCCAGTGGGGAGTTCTTGCGGGCGGGAAGTGCCCCGACAATGCGGCGCGTGATCGCCAAAGCGTGAGTGTCGTTTTGCGCGGAATAGTCGGTCACGCCGGAGATCCGGCTGTGCACATCGGCGCCGCCGATCTCCTCCGGCGTCGACACTTCGCCGGTGGCAGCTCGTACCAACTGCGGACCGCCCAAATAAATAGTGCCCTGATTACGCACGATTACGGCCTGGTCGGCCATGGCAGGGATGTAGGCGCCGCCCGCCGTGCACATGCCCATCACCACGGCGATTTGAGGGATGCCGGCCGCCGACAGCTGCGCTTCGTGATAGAAGATCCGGCCGAAGTGGTCGCGGTCGGGAAAGATTTCGTCCTGGTGCGGCAAGTTGGCGCCGCCGCTATCCACCAGATATACACAGGGCAGCCGGTTCTGAAGAGCTATTTCCTGGGAGCGCAGGTGCTTTTTGACTGTGATGGGGTAATACGTGCCGCCCTTGACCGTGGCGTCATTGGCTACGATGACGCATTCGCGGCCCATCACCCGGCCGATGCCGGTTACAATGCCGGCCGAGGGGATGTTCTCACCGTACATGCCGTAGGCCGCGAGTTGGCCGACTTCCAACAACGGCGAACCGGCATCAATCAAGGCGTCCACACGGTCGCGCGCCAGCAGTTTCCCCCGCGCCCGATGCCGCTCGCGCGCTCTCTCGGGCCCGCCTCGGAGGATTTGGCTGGCCTTGTCGCGCAAATCGTCCACCAGACCGCGCATGGCGGCCGCGTTCGTCCGGAAGACTTCGGATCGAACGTCCAGATTCGTCGCCAAGACGGCCATGTCTTCTTAGTTGAACAACGTCATGGCCGAGATGGCAAGCGCGGTCTCCGACGTGCCGTCCGTTTTTCAGGTAGATACCTTAGCCATACCGAGATCGCACGGGCGGCCTCAATCATCGCTGTTGGAGGGATCAGGCCACGACCACCATCGGGTCGGGGAAGTCTCGTCGTGAGAGAGGCGTTGGTGGTCGTTGGCCTTCGAGCCGGGCGAGGGCACGAGCGCCGAGCGGACTCCCCAGTTCGGCCGCCAGCAACGGAAGGGGGCAACCGGCCCTGTCGGATAGAGTGCGGACCCCTCCGCTGCGCCACACCGACTGCCCCCGGGGCGTTTGTCGAGGCTGCACGCCGTGTCCCGAAGAAAGTTCTCCACGCGATTCTCGTCGGCCGCGGCCGCGCTGATTTGGGGGGCGGGGCGCCTGCGATACGATGAGGAATGCCGTTTCGCGGCGCGATCCTCGCTTCTCTGCTGATCGTTTCGACCTCCGCCGCGGTTCCGCCCACGCTGCGCCTGGACGATTCCGTGCGGCCGGCGCGTTATGAGGCGGAACTGACGCTCGCCACCGATGCGACCACCTTCTCCGGAGCCATCGACATCGACGTCGAACTTGCCCGGCCCTTATCGCTGGTATGGTTGAACGCGGTCGATCTCGCCATCCGCGAGGCGGACGTTCGCGCTGGCGGCAAGACTCTGCCGGCGAAGGTGGAACCGGGCGACCGAGACTTCGTCGGGCTGCGCGTGCCGGGTGTGATTCCAGCCGGCCCCGCCCGCCTTCACATCCGATACGAAGGCAAAATCAGCACCAGGGATACAGCCGGACTCTTTCAAGGCCGCGATGGCAGCGAGACCTATCTCTACACGCAATTTGAATCTCTCGACGCGCGGCGCGCGTTTCCATGCTTCGACCAGCCGAATTTCAAGACGCCCTGGCAGTTGACCCTCCACGTTCCCAAGGAGCACACGGCCGTCTCCAATACGCCTGAGGTTTCAGAGACGGCCGAAGCCGGCGGTATGAAGAAGGTTGTCTTCGCACCCACCCGTCCGTTGCCCAGTTACCTGGTGGCTCTGGCAGTGGGGCCGTTTGATGTCGTGGACGCCGGACGCGCCGGCAAGAACCGAATTCAGGTCCGCATCATCGCGCCCAAGGGGAAAGCCTACCAGGCGAAATACGCGGCTGAAGTCACCGCGGCCATCCTCCAACGCCTCGAGAACTACTTCGGCATTCCCTATCCCTATGAAAAAGCCGATCAGGTCGCGATTCCTTTGACCTTTGGGTTCGGCGCCATGGAGAACGCAGGCATGGTGACCTATGCGCAGTCCATCATTCTCGGGGACCCGGCGCTCGACACCGCCTGGCGCCAGCGCCAATACGCGGCCACCGCGGCTCACGAACTCGCTCACCAGTGGTTCGGCGACCTGGTCACTCCCGAGTGGTGGGATGATATTTGGCTGAACGAGGCCTTCGCCACCTGGATGGAAATGAAGATCCTTGCCGAATGGAAGCCGGAATGGAATACGCGCCTCAATGACCTGGGCGCGAAGTTCGGCGCCATGAACGAGGATAGCCTAACTTCCACGCGCCGCATCCGGCAGCCTATCGAAAGCGTGGACGACATCTCGAACGCCTTTGACGATATCACCTATCAAAAAGGCTCGGCGGTCATTCGCATGTTCGAGAGCTGGGCCGGTGAGAAACAGTTCCAGGCCGGTGTGACCCGCTACCTCAAGCGCTACGCCTACCAGAACGCCACGGTTCATGATTTTCTCGAGGCGGTCGCGTCCACTAGACAGCCTCTGCTGGCGCGTGCCTTTACCACGTTTCTCGAGCAGCCCGGCTTCCCGGAAATCTCCATCGAGTTGAAGTGCGACGGCGCCCCTCGCGTGACGCTCCGCCAAAAACGATATGTTCCGACCGGATCGGTCGAACCAAAATTGGAGACCTGGCAGGTCCCGGTCTGCGTGCGCTACCCGACCAGGCACGGCCCGCAACGGGAATGCTTTCTCCTCAACCAGGCCAGGGCCGAATTTCGTTTGACTAAGGCGACCGGTTGCCCGACGTACCTGACCGGCAATAGCGGTGCTGCGGGCTATTATCAGACCGCTTATGAGGGCGATCTCGTTCAGAAGCTTCTCGAGAACAACGATGCTTTTTTGAGCGCTCCTGAGCGCCGCACCTTGTTGCACGACCTGGCGTCGCTGGCCCAAGCTCGGGAAGTCCGGCCGAACCAAGTGCTCGCGGCAGTCATTCCGTTCGCGAAGGCTCGGGAACGTCTGGTTGTGGCAGAAGCGCAGAATGTAGCCGGCAGTGTTCGCCGCCTGGTGCCGGAAAGCGAGCTGTCGAACTACCACCGCTTCGTGCGCAAAGCCTTCGGGGAACGCGCCTACGCCTTGGGTTGGTCAGCCAGGCCCGGCGACGATTCCGAAACTCGGCTCGAGCGCGCCAGCCTGATGCCGTTCGTGGCGGTCGGCGGCGAGGATTCGGCCTTGCAGTCGGAAGCCCGCCGCCTGGCGGATGGCTGGCTTCGGGATCGCAAGGGTGTCGACCCGGATATGCTGACCGCCGTGCTGGCAACCGCTGCTCATTCCGGCGACCGCGCTCTGTTCGACGCCCTCCTCGGCGAGCTGCGAAAAACGAAGGACCGCCAAATCCGGCGCTCCCTGTTCGACGCGTTAGCCTCGTTCCGCGATCCCACCCTCGCAGAGGACGCCATGGCGTTGGTGCTCGAGCCCGACCTGGACCCGCGAGAGAGTCTAGGTGTGTTGTTTGGTCCCACGGATACACCGGGAATCGAAGAGTTGCCGTTCAGCTTCGTAAAGACGCATTACGACGAATTAGCGAACCGCCTCCCCGTGGGCGGTGGGTCCGACGCCCGGACCGAATTGCTCACCGTGGGCCGCTCTTTCTGCGATGCGGACTCACGCCAGCAGTTCGCGAGTTTCTTCGAGGAGCGTTCGAAGCAGTTTCTGGGCGGACCGCGCACCTATGCGCAGATGATCGAAAAGATCCGCTTGTGCGAGGCCCGAGTCGAAACCCAACGCGCCGACGTGGCGCAATTCCTGGCCGCCGAGTGACGCCGCCGTGAAGTTCTCCGATCCCGCGATTCCACTCCTGCTCGCCGCGCTCGATGAGGCGTTTGATCACCGGTCGTGGCACGGCACGAATCTGCGCGGTTCGCTCCGCGGCCTCACCGCCAAGGAGGTCGCCCGGCGTCCGGCGGCCGGCCGGCACAACATTTGGGAGATCGTAGTCCATGCGGCCTACTGGAAGTACGCGGTCTGGCGTCTGATCACCGGCGCCCAGCGCGGCTCGTTTCCGCTCCAAGGCACCAACTGGTTTTCTCGGAACGAGGCCGATGATTCAGCCTGGCGTAACGATCTGGAATTGCTCGCCCGTGAACACCGCGAGTTGCGCGGGGCGGTCGCTCGGTTTCCACCCGAGCGCCTGGGCGAGCTCACGGCCAAGAAAAAGTACACGTACGTCGATGTGATTCGGGGTGTCGCGGCGCACGACCTCTACCACGCCGGCCAGATCCAATTGTTGAAGCGCTTGGTGACGTAAGGCTGGCGGCGCCGTTACCGTGTGTGCGCGGCGATCCACTTCTCGAGCAAGGCGGCCACTTCGAGGTTGTTCTTCTCGAGCATCATCATGTGCCCGTTGCCGTGAATGCCCTGGTCTTCGAGCCGCCAAAACGTATTCGCGACACCGGCCTGCGTCAGGTATTTCGAGGTGCAGTGGTCATACACCGCGTGGTTGGACGATTCCGACGTCACCACCAGGATCGGGATGCCCTTGAGATGCGGCAGTCGGCGCGCAGGTTCGGGCTGCTTCCAGCAAGCCGTGAGCCCGGGACCGTCTGCGGCTTTCTCTCGCACGGGCGCGAGCTCCCTGGCGACCTCCGCCGGTGGATCATAGGTCAGGGGAATATCTGCCAGGCCCCAGGCGCGGTTTTTGTCTTGATTGACTACCGCGTTGCGAAACGGCGGCCCGGCTGGTTCGATCGCCACGATTCCCTTGACGGCCCTGGGCCGGCTGTCGGCGAGCAGCCAGCCGAAGGAACCCGACTGCGAATGCGTGATCAGAATGGCCGGCCCGATCTTGTCGAGCAGAGCGCTGCCGGCTGCCTGGATTAGGGTCTCGGTCTCTACCGCGCTGGTCAGGCTCTCCACCTGGGTCGCGTAGAATCGGTCGAAGATCGGATCGCCCTTTCGACCCTTCTTCGGCCCCGCGCCCGGCCACTGGGTGTGCTTCTTGGCCTGCGGCCAGTTGCCGTTCACCTCCGAGGCCGTGAACCGCTGCTCGGTGTCCGCGATGGAAAGACCGCCTAGAGGCCCATTCGCCGACGCGTGCCAGGCTGACCGCCCACGCGCCGGCTGATCCACCAGATAAACCACGTACCCTTGACCGAGAAAGTAATCGGCCCAGCCTTCGCGGCCGTCCGGCGTACCCAACCAGTTGGTCGAGGTCTGCCAGTTACCGTGAAAGAATACTAACGGAACTCGGCGCTTCATTCGCTGCGGGCGCAGCACCTCGACGTACATCTGCCCGGCCATCACTTCTTTGCCCGGCGGCCCGGTGTATTTGCCGCCCACATAGAAGAATTCGCGCGTGGCCACGGTGTGCTCGCCGAATGCGGTCACGATTGACGCGGCGAGCGCCAAGCCCCAAACCATCTTCCGGATCATGTTCACACAGTGTATGCTTGCCGCAATTGGGAAGTAAAGAAAAGCGCGCCCGGCGCGCGCTCGCGCGTTGACGCCCGCAATCACGCCACGATAGGATGCCCAAAGCACTCCTGGAGGGAGGGTTCATGAGCAGGATTTCGCGTCGGACGTTTTTCGAAGGCACCGGCGCCGGCCTGGTGGCTAGCACCGTACCTCTCCGAGGACAGCCAGCACCACCCGCGGCGCGTACGGTTCCACACACTGCGATCAAGCTGACAGTCAACGGCACGGTTCACCGGATCACAGTCGAGGACCGCTGGACGCTAGTCGAAGTGCTGCGCGATTACCTCGGGTTGACTGGTTCCAAGATCGGCTGCGACCGCGGCGAATGCGGAGCCTGCACGGTGCTCGTCGATGGCAAAAACGTCTATTCGTGCAGCCAGCTCGCGGTGTGGGCCGACGGCCGGACTGTCGAGACGGTCGAGGGCCTGGCGCAAAACGGCAAGCTCGATCCGCTGCAGCAAGCCTTCATCCGTTGTGACGGCCCGCAGTGCGGCTTCTGCACCTCCGGCCAGTTGATGAGCGCCCGTGCGCTGCTCAATCGGAATCCGCATCCCAATGCCGAGGAAGTGCGCGCGGGTATGACCGGCAACATCTGCCGGTGCGGGAACTACAACCATTACGTGGAGTCGGTGCTGGCCGCAGCCGGCATGCTTTCCGCCCAGACGGGGACGAAAGCATGACCTCGCTCCAGACCGTCGGCCACCCCACTAGCCGCATCGATGCCGAAAAGCGCGTCACCGGAGCTGCTACCTACACCGGCGATGTCCGCCTTCCCGGCATGCTGTACGCGCGTGTCTTACGTAGTCCCCATCCGCACGCTCGAATTCGCCATATCGACCTCGCGCGCGCCCAGGCTTTGCCCGGCGTCAAAGCCATCCTCACGCGCGAAAACTGCGACGTCATCTGGGCGAGCGGCGATATGCGCAACAAGCGCTACCTGTTCAACAATCCGGTGCGGTTCGCGGGCGACGCCGTGGCGGCGGTGGCCGCCATCGACCGGCACACCGCCGAACAAGCCACGCGCCTGATCGAAGTGGACTTCGAAACGCTACCGTTCGTCCTCGACCCGGAAGACGCCCTCCAACCGGGCGCGCCCGAAATTCAGCCCGGCGGCAATCTCTCGCCCACCGCGCGTGGAGCCCGCGGGCCGGAGACTTACCGCCGCGGAGATATCGACCAAGGCCTCGGCGCCGCTGATCGCGTCTTTGAAGACCACTACACGTCGCCCCACATCAACAACGCCCAGCTCGAGCCGCGCGTCGCCATTGCACAGTGGGAGGCCGACCGCCTGACGGTCTTTACGCCGACTCAGGGCATTTCGAACTGCCACACCGAGATTGCTCGCGATCTTGAGCTCCCACCTGAAAAGGTACGCGTCATCTGCCAATTCATGGGCGGCGGTTTTGGCAACAAGAATCAGGATCACGACTTCGAGCTGATGGCGGCGTTGCTGGCGAAGAGCGCGGGCGCGCCCGTGAAACTCGAATTCACCCGCAAGGAAGACTTTCTCTCGGTCCACGGGCGCTGGCCGACCAAGCAGTACTACAAGGTGGGCGTCCGCAACGATGGCACTCTCACGGCCATCCAGTTGCGAGGCTATAGCGGCATGGGGCCGTACCGGAAGGGAACCGGTGGAATTGCCGGCATCGATATCTATCAGTGCCCCAACGTTGAGCGCATGGTTTATCCCACCTACACCAACAAGGCGGTCGCGGCCAATCTGCGCGGCCCGGACTATCCTCAGGGCGTGTTCGGCATCGAGTCTCTGATGGACGATATCGCCTACGCCTTGAAAATGGATCCCGTGGAATTCCGCCTCAAGAACATGACCCGGAAATTCCAGGACCAGCTCCCCTATACGAGCAACGGCCTCGAAGACTGCATACGCCGCGGCGCCGAAGCCTTTGAGTGGAAAAAGCGCTGGCACGCGCCCAACGAAGGATCCGGTCCGCTCAAGCGCGGCGTCGGCATGGCCATGGGCTCGTTCGCATCCGCCCTCGGCCGCAGCAGCGCCGTGATCGAGTTGGATTCGAGCGGGATCTACCATCTGCACGTGGGCGTGACCGATATCGGTACGGCCGCCAAAACGACCATGGCGCTCATCGCCGCCGAAGAACTGGGCGTGCCGCTCGAGAAGATTGACGTCATCTGGGGCGATACCGCCCGCTGCCCCTACTCGGTAGGCGAATCGGGGAGCCGCACGACCACGCATACCGGCTGGGCTGTCATCGAAGCTGCCAAAGATCTGAAGCGGCAGATCGCCGAAAAGGGTTTGCCGCAAGCGAACGCGATCCTCACCGCTGCCGCGAATACCAACCCCTCCCTGAGCGGCGTGGCCCGATTCAGCTTCGTCGCTCACTTCGCTGAAGTCGAAGTCGACACCGAGCTCGGTCACGTGAGGCTCACCAAATACGTCGCGGCTCACGACAGCGGGCGCGTGGTCAATCCGCTGACGGCCGAAAGCCAGGTCAAAGGCGGCGTTACCATGGGGATCGGCATGGCCCTGCACGAAGAGTTGCTCTACGACCGCGCATCCGGTCTCGCGCTAAATACGGGTTATTATGGCGCCCGCATCATGACGCATCGCGACACGCCGGAGGTCGATGTCGTGTGGGTCCAGACCGAAGATCCCTATGGCCCATACGGCGCCAAAACCCTCGGCGAACCGACCATCATTCCTTCGCCGGCGGCCGTGGCCAACGCGATTTATAACGCGATCGGAAAGCGCGTCAAGGATTTGCCGATCACCCGCGACAAGATCCTGGGGGTGCTCGCATGAAAGCCCTCGCCAAACGTCAAGCCGCGTGACTTCAAAGACGGGGTCGAAACGCTTCGCCACCCCAATGCGATGGCTGTCGGCGGTGGCGAACCTCGTCGGCATGGTGAAACAACATCTGGTCAGTCCGGACGCTGGTTCATTTGAAGGGCATTCGCGGAAACGATGGTGTCGTCTACACAAACCACGGAGCTCTGATTGGCGGCTTCATTACGCTCGTCGAGCAATATCTGCCAGCGCCCGTGGTGTTGGTATTACGGTAACGGTTTCCCCTGTTTTGAGAACGGCGGCAATAGATGTTTCAGCGTGGGTGGCGAAAATCAGTTCACGCCATTTTTGGCGGCGGCCGCTCTGGCGAAGCCGCTGTCGAAGGTGCGAACCCTCTGGCCAAAAACGCCTATAAGGCGCTTTGACCAAAGCCCTGGTTCGCCCTACGCTGGTGTGGCTCGTTCAAAGAGCGTGAGGCAAAGATTTTGAGGCTAAGGCGTCACTCCAGCCGAGTCTCGGCGGCGGAGCGCTCGCTGGAGGCGACTTCGGTGCGCTTCGCGGACGCGCTGCCGGCGCTCCGGCGTTGCTCGAGCGAACCGACGAACCAAGTCAGGCAGACTTTGCCGAGGTAATAGGTGCCTCCGAAAGCAACTGCGACGGCGGGAACAATCACCAAAGCGTCCATGCTCTTCAGAATCGGGCACGGCTGCTAGACCGTCAATGTTGACTTTAATTAGTTGAGTCTAACGCCCCGGTACAACCCCTTGGGGTTTCTCCCGAGTGAGCGGCCTTCCTACGTGCTGAGCCAGCCCGTCATCGTCCGCACGTCGGGGATTTCCTCTAGCTTCCGCACGGCGGCGATCAGAGAGGTTGCATTCGCCCCGCTCCAGTTCGCAAACTTTGCGCAATCCTCGAACTTCGCCGCCACCTCGTCGAAACTCATCGGATCGGCCGGATTGCCCTTGGCGAACTCCGCCCGCCCCGAAATCGTGCGCCCGTTCTTCAAATGGATATCGAGGATGCTGGTCATTTTGTCGTAACCGGCGGCTTCGGCCTCGGCGTTGACGCCAAAGTGAATCCGCTCGATCATCGCCTCGACCTGGGGGCGGTTCACGACCTCGTCGTTGAACTCGTTGAGCCCCGCCTTGCCATACAGAAGCAACGCGGCCATGCAGAACTCCATGCTGAACTTCGCCTGCAGCGAGTCTTTCGGCCGGTGATGAAGGAGCGCGTTCGGCATGTTGCGATTGGTGCCCACATCGACTCGCTCCACGTCCCCAGCCGCAATGTGGTTCTCGCGAATCAGGCGTAGCATGGCCGACATGGCCGGATGGGTGAGCGAACCGGAAGGAAACGGCTTGATCGAAATGCCCGGCGAGACGAACGTCCACGGTTTCCCCAGGCGCATGGCCGCAGGATCGAATCCCCCGCCGGCTGCGTGGAAGAACCCGTTCGCGGCTTCGAGAATATGATCGCTCGCCGTCCACCCGAGCAAGGCGAAATCGGCGGCTACTATGCCGGATTCAGCCGCATGGCCCGCGTGAAAGGGCTTGGTCATGGTGCCGAAATTCTCCCGCAAACCGGAGGACTGGCTGGCCGCGATGCCCAAAGCGCGGGCACACACCGCCACGTCGGCCCCGTACAATTTGATGGCCGCCGCCGCCGCCGCGAACACACCGCAAGTGCCGGTCGAATGAAAACCGTCCTCGTAGTGCCGTGGCGCGATCGCCTCGGAGATCTTCGACTCCACCTCCACGCCCACGTGGTAGGCCAGCAGCAAGTCCCGCCCCGACGCCTTTCGCGATTCGGCCAGGGCCAGCGCCGCCGAGAGGCACGGCGCCGTGGGATGCGTGAGCAGACCGTAGACCCGGTCCTTCGCCACGGCCAGTTGGGTATCGTCGTAGTCGTCCGCATGGATCCCCACGCCGTTGGCAAAGGCCGCAAACCGGACATTGGATTTGAGCGATGACCCCACTACGGTGGCGTCGCCGCCGCCAACCCTCAACGTCCTCAGATAGGTGCGGGTCAGCTCTCCGGATTTCGCCACCGAGCCGACCAGCGCCAGCCCGAGGCCGTCCAGAATCGACTTTTTCCCGAGGTCAATGAGCTCACTCGATAGGTCGCTGTATCGGGTCGCGACGATGAATTCGGCCACGCGTCGTGTCAATCCCGCCGTTCCGCCTGGCGTTGCTCCGCTTGCTATCGCTCCGCTCGGCTGCGCCTGGACTCGTAGCGCGCCAGAGGCGCTCGCCACCGCAATTTGTGCCAGTTTTCTCCGTGTCAGACGCTTCCTGCGAGACTGCATGCTGCGAGTATACCTGTTCGGCTCGCGGCAAGCGCGACCGGTCGGCGCGGCCAAGAAGAATTGCTAGCGGTTCTGTTCCGATAGCCCGTCAGTTCCAATGATCGTCTTTGGCGGAACCGAGCGACCACAGGTCGCCCGGTTGGTCCTAATCGGAAAACCTCTAGAGCCTGTCGATCGAGACAGCAAGCAACGAGTCCGGTTCATGGATCCGTTACGGCGATTCGAAATGGCTACGGCCCTCGCGGTAGCCATCCGTAGTCTTAGTTGGCGTACGCATCTGATGCGGCTACCGCGGCTGGAACACCCAGAACCCAAGCTTGGCCTCTGTGTCGGGTCGAGAGGCGGGACGCCGCGCACTCCCTGTCTCTCCTCAGGGCCGGTTGATCAGGCTGGCCACGTAGCCAGCTCCGAAACCGTTGTCGATGTTCACCACGGCCACGTTGCTGGCGCAACTGTTGAGCATCCCCAGCAAGGCCGCCAAGCCATGAAAGCTCGCGCCGTAGCCGACGCTGGTGGGGACGCCGATTACCGGGCAGGAAACCAAGCCTCCCACAGCGCTCGGTAGGGCGCCTTCCATTCCGGCACAAACCACCACCACGCGTGCCGCCATGAGTGACTCCCGGTGATGCATCAGACGGTGGATACCCGCCACTCCCACGTCGTGAATCGCCACTACCGCGTTCCCCATCACTTCCGCGGTGATTTGGGCTTCCTCGGCCACTGGCATATCACTGGTTCCCGCACAGACCACGGCGATGGTTCCCCGGCCGCGTACCGTTCGGTCGCGCCAAAAGCGCAGGGTTCCGGACAGCGGGAAGTGTTCAGCCCCCTCCAAGGCCACCCGGACTGCGGCAGCGCACGCGTCGTTCGCCCGTGTGATGAGCACATTCGAAGAATTATCCAGCAGCCGGCCGGCAATAGCCACCACTTGTTCCGGAGTCTTTCCCTCCGCGAGCACCACTTCGGGCACCCCGTGACGAAGAGCGCGATGATGGTCCACTTTGGCGAACCCCAAGTCCTCGAAAGGCAGGTGCCGGACCCGATCGAGAGCAGCATCCACGTCGACCGCCCCGGTACGTACCTGCTCAAGCAAGTGCCGGAGCTGGTCTCGATCCATGACGCAAGCATAACAAAGCTTGTTGAGCCACCGGTTGCAGTCGCTAGCCGCCGTTCCCTGTAAGATTGTTGAGAAGCGGCTTAAGCTCGAAACATACTTTACTACAACCATAGTTGTACAAATTGTTCGGCGATGGATGTAGAGTCTGTAGTCCGCCCTTCGGGACTCTGGACTATTCAACGGGAATCATTGTGAGCATGGCACTCATCGAGCGAGGGAGAGTCAGTAGTGCCGTTTTTGGTGTTGCCAACCGGCGTGTCACCAGCCGCTTTTCGGTTGCCCAGGAAATTCGCTACCGCTTGGTCGAGTCTCGGCCGGCGGGCAAGGGTTCAGTCGGGAAGACCTTAAACATCAGCAGCGGAGGCTGTTCACGACTACGAAACGGTTGCCCCACGGCCACCGGGTAGAGATGGCGATCCATTGGCCCGCTCGGGTAGGCGGGAATTGCCCGGTCCAGTTCGTAGCCACCGGCCGCGTAATCGGTTCCGAGACAAAGCACGCAGCCGTAACGGATCGAACGATACGAGTTCCGGACGCATGCTACCGGTGCTCTTGTCGCCCCCACCACACCCGGCTAAAACCAGCCGGCCTCTGATCGTGCGTCTCGGGCGCGCCACGGTTCGGTTTCCCAGGAGAAACTTCCGGCCTTGCAGCTCAGAATGCGTGGTGATCCATGGACGCGGAGATGTCGGTCGTTTCACGGCCTCTTCGCCAGCCGCTGGCTAAGCTGCGAAATCGGACTTGCAGGAGAGTCGGAGCCATCGGTATACTGGCATTTTCGCTGAAGATGGTTATGACAGCGAGAGACGAATTCGATCCCTTGGCGCCGCAGCGGGAAGCGGCTTTCTTCTACGGCCTTTTTCTGCGCGGGCATGACGTGGAAGCTCTGCGGCAGGATATTGACGTGCCTCGCTCCATGCTTGACAAATGGATGCGTGCGCGGGACTTTGAAGCGTCTTTCCGCCAGAGTCTGCACCGAGTGTACAGCTATCGCAAGCAGGTGTTAGCCATCTTTGACGGCTTGGTGTTGAACGAACAAAACCAGCCGCGCCTGCAGTAATCGAACTTCCCGAGAGACTGGTGTGTCGCCGGCGCGGGGGTGTCTTTCACCGTCAACCGACGACGAGGCGGTGGTCGGGACAGTCCAACTGGACGACTTCATACAGCCGCTCCACCAGATCGGTCCCGTGTTTGGCTATGAAAGGGAGAATCGAGTACAGCCGCTCTTGCAGATGGCGTTCGGGATAGACCAGTCCGTAAAGCGAAGCGGCGTCGCGAGCCGCCCGGGCGTTACGTCGCAAAGCTTCGCGACCTGCCTTGCGTTCAATCTTGGCAAGCTGGTAGCGGATCTTGCGCCCGCTACGCTCGACGGCAATGGCTAGGGTGGGGTCGAAGGCGGCCATCTCCCGCTGCAGGCTGTCGACTGCGCCGCCCGCGGTCGTGACGGTTTCGTGGATCGCCTGATTTAAAGCTGGTGGGACCAGCCGGGAGGCCATCTTCTCATGCAACTTCTCCTCCCCGTGAAAGAAGTCACCGAGCGTTAATCCGTAACGGCGAAAGAGCTTCTGGCTGTGCTGGTCGAGCAGCGTAAAGCTCGAGCGCGGCACCGGAACCGCCATGCGCCCCAGTATCAGGCGATAGATAGCTTCGGACTGGGCCAGATACGCGGTTTCGGCCGGACCTCCGATATAGGCGGCAGTAGGCAGCATCGAGTCCTGGACCACCGGTCGAAGCAGCGCATTGGGTGACAGCGAGGTGGCACGGTCCATCAGCTCCTCGGCCGAGAAGCGGCGGCCATTCAGCACATATTCGCGGTCATGCCGCCGCAAGGCCAGACGCTTGCCATTTTCCAGCAGAAACACAAAAGAGGTCTGAGCCTCGACGTGAACTTGCGCGTGATAGCCCGCTAACGCCAGTTCCCGATTCCGTTCGAGCACGCGGGCGCCGATGTCCTCACCGGCTTCCACTGCGGCGCGCAAAGTGGGCGCGGCCAATTCGCGAAACGCCGGCAACATGGGGTCGACGTGCAGCAGATCGAACCTGCTCGAGAGCCGCCCCAGGAGTTCTCCGAAGGCTCTGCCCATCGTGTTGCCCGGTCGGTAGCTCGCCTCGGCCAGATCGGTAACCTCGTCACCGAAGGGCAATCCGGCGAGCGCCGCGCGCAGTTCGCGAAGCGGTGGCGTGGATAACGGAATGCCGCCCACCGGCTGCGCGCCGGCTGCGCGCCGCATCTCAAGCTTCGTGGGACGGTGCTGGCTATCAAAGACCCAGCAGTGATTCACCTCGGCAAAGTCGTGGTCTTCGGTGGCCAGCCAAAATACCGGCACCGCGGGAGTGCCGCGCGCAGTCAGGGTTTCGGCCAGCTTGACCGCGGTGAGCGCCTTAAAGATCGTATAAGCCGGCCCGGAGAACAGTCCAACCTGCTGCCCGGTGACGACCGCCACGGTCCCGGGCTGCGCCAGGCGTTCCAATGATCGGCCGGGCGGGTTGTGTTCGCGCAGAGCAGCGATCAACGCGGCCCGCTTTTCCGGTGAGAACTCGACTTCTCGCGCGGCCGCCTCGACGGTTTCCACATCGTGCTGGGCGTGACCGTAGAAGCGCGCTGTGCGGTCCGGATGGTACAGCACATCCGCGAACAGGGCGGAGGTGTGAGGCAACTCGGTCTGGCGGATACAGGAACAATCCATGCCGAAGGTTCAGCTTACCAGATGCGCCAGACCGGTCGCGAGGTGCGAAGGAGTCGTCAGCCGGGCGGCAGGATCTTGGAAATATCGTTGTAGATCACGAAAGCCACGATCATGAGGATAAACACAAATCCGAGCTTCAAGACCGCTTCCTTCGCGCTCAGGCTGAGATCGCGCTGCATCACCATTTCGACCAGCAGCATCAAGATCATGCCGCCGTCGAGGATCGGAATCGGCAAGAGGTTAAAGATCGCCAGGTTCAGACTGACCATCGACATCAGCATGAAAAACGCCCACGGCCCTTCTCGCGCCGCTTCGCCTGCAAGCTGGGCGATCCCGATCGGGCCGGTGATCGTCCTGGCGGACATGCGGCGTTGCACAACGCCTTTCAGGAAGGAGCCGATCAGCATGGCGCCCTTGGCGTTCTGCCGGATCGACTCGCGGAGCGCTTCGGGAAGCGAGAGGCGTGTCGTGGTCAGGTGCAGCCTCTGTTGCGGCGCGACCCCGATCATCCAGCGCGCCGGTTCTTCCATTTTGGAAAAGATCGGCTGGATGGTCGAATGATGCTCGACGCCGTTGCGCGAATAAGCCACATCGAGAGCGTGACCGCCGCTGTTTTTGGTCATCTCCTGGAATTTGTAAACCGAATGGATCGGCTGTCCATCCACGGAGATCAGCACATCACCCTTCTGAAGACCGGCCTTTTCGGCGGGATAGCCCGGTGTGATCTCAGCTAGTTGCACTTCGCCGCGCTCGTCCCAGCCCGCATATCCGAATCCCAGCCTCTCGTTCAAGGTGGGAGTCACAATGGCGTCAAAGCGTCTCCCATTGCGCTCGATAGTCAGATACATCGGCCGGTAGGCGCTGGCGATTTCTTTCAGTCCCACATCTTCCCAGGTGGGGTTGGCGTGTCCATCCAACTTGACGATCCGATCGCCGTCCTGAATCCCGGCCTTAGCGGCAGGCGAGTCCGGTATGACGTGCCCGATTACCGCCTGCAGGTCGGCGTCGGAAGCTTTCTGGTATTTCACCATGAAGAGCCCGGTCAGCACGCCGACGGCCAGGACGACGTTCATGAACGGTCCGGCGAAGGCGATGATCAACCGTTGCCAGCGCGGTTTCGCCATAAAGCTGCGCGGATCGTCCAGGTTTTCATCCGTGGCCTGCTCGCCAGCCATCTTCACGTAGCCGCCAAACAGAATCAGCGAGAAACGGTAATCCGTCTCACCCCGCCGAAAACCAAACAGCCGCGGGCCGAACCCGAAACTGAAGGCTTCCACCTTCACATCAAAGAAGCGCGCTGCCCAAAAATGGCCCAGCTCGTGGATCATGATCATGACCCCGATCAGCACCAGCAGCCATAGAATCTTTTCAACGATGAGCATATCGATTCAAACCGTTACGGCGCCCGACCGCGCAGCCACCAGCT
>Ga0306922_10001112_pt1 | contig 23658 bp, 22 predicted proteins | sample sta12Cox44000082_FD_203758 | JGI IMG/M metagenome (GOLD analysis project Ga0306922, IMG submission 203758) | Lab enrichment of tropical soil microbial communities from Luquillo Experimental Forest, Puerto Rico - statoxic.12C.oxic.44.000.082 (v2)... | ecosystem: Environmental > Terrestrial >... | reverse complement strand
TCGCGTACGTCCCGGTGTGACCGGTATACGCGTTGTGCGCCGTATCAAACCCAGGCCGCACATTCACTAGATCGGGGGTGACGTTGAGCGCGTCCGCGACCACCTGCGCGGCAGCGGTCTCGTGCCCTTGCCCCTGCGGCACCGAACCCATGCTGACGACCACTTCTCCGTAGATATCCAGCTTGACGATGCCGACTTTGGACTGCCCCGAGAACGGCGCGTCGGGATTGATGATGCGCGCTTGCCCAAAATTGTTTGTGCCGGAATCGAGCGTGGAGCCGATCCCCATCCCCATCCAGCGCCCTTCCTCCCGCGCGGTAGCTTGCTTCTTCTTCCACCCGTCCCAATCGATCAGCTTTTTCACCATCGCCAACATGCTCGCATAATCGCCCGAGTCGTACACGCAGCCGTTCGGCGTCTGGTATGGCATCTCGTTCTTGCGAATGTAATTGCGCAGCCTCATTTCGTCGGAGGGAATCCCCAGCGCCTGTCCGCAAATATCAATCACGCGCTCCATAAACCACAGATGCTGCATGCGCGAGTAGCCGCGATTCGGACCCACCGGGCATTTGTTTGTGACTACCTGACGCATATCGATGCGGATGTTTTTCACCCGATAGGTGGCGGGAAGTACTTGTGCCCAAATTACGCAGCCGAGCGGCTCGTACCGCGGAAACGCTCCGCAATCGTCCACGTGTTTGGAATCGATTGCCAAAATGACGCCGTTTTCCTCCAGCGCCACGCGCGTGTTGAGGAACGTGCGTTCGTTGCCGTGCGCGCTCGCCTGCATGTGCTCGATGCGCGTCTCGACCCATTTCACGGCGCGCCCGCCCGCCTTTCGCGAAGCTAAGGCGCAAACCGCCATGTACGGATAGCTCGTAATCTTGATCCCAAAGCCCCCGCCAATGTCGAAACTCTTCATATGAATCTGATCGATGCGCACACCGAGCGCCGGAGCCAGAAACTGCGACGCAAAGGAAGGGAAGGTATTGTTGCAGTGGTACTCGATGTCCCCGGAGCGGGGGTCCCAGTTCGCCAGGATGACGTTGCACTCGAGGGGCGTGCTCGAAAAGCGATGGAAGTGCAATCGGCCGATGTCGACGACATGCGCCGCCTGCTTGAAAGCCTTTTCCACGTCCCCGTATTCAAAAACGCCCTGCCAGTTGCGGTTCGTGCCCATCGCCGGGTGCAGGAGACTTTCGTCCTTCAGCGCATCCTCGGCGGTAACCACCGGGGGCAATGGCTCATATTCGACCTCAACCAGTTCCGCGGCATCCTCCGCGGCAAGGCGGGTTTCCGCGACCACCGCCGCAACCGGCTCGCCCTGAAACACAACTTTGTCCACCGCCATCGGATAATCGGCAATTTTCTGCGCGCCGCCGGGGCCAATCTCGATGAACGGCTGGACTTGCTTCTTGATCTCGGCCCCGGTTAAGGTGCAAACAACGCCGGGAAACTTCTCTGCCTTCGAAACATCGACCCGAGTGATTTTGGCATGTGCGTAAGAGGACCGGATAAACCGGATATACAGCATTCCGGGCATCTTCTCGTCGTCAACGAAGATGCCTTTCCCGCTGACCAGCCGGTTTTCTTCTTTGCGGCGGATCGGCCGGCCCACCCACTTCTCAGTTGCTTTCCCCTCATTCATGGGAGAGCTGCGCGCTGCCCCTTGCCGCGCGCCCTTCTTGTTTTTCGCGGTGGTTTTTCGAGCCATAACAGGTTTCTCGTTTCGCTCCTAGGCAAGGGCCTTCTGCAATCCATCAATCAGTTTCTGCACGTTTTTCTTCCCTAACGGCTCGAGCAAACCTCCGGCCAGCGAAATCACGCGCCCCAGCACGCTCGATTGCCCCGACCAGTTCACTTTGGTCTGCCCCCCGGGCAGTTCCTCAAGTTGGAACCGCGCGCGAATCGTCGCCGACCCTCCCGGCACCTCTCCTTTCCCTTCATAAGCCGCCTGTCGCGGCCGCTGCTCGTCCACCAGGGTCATCCTCACCGCCGCCGTTCCTCGAATATGCGAGATGCCCACGCTCAGTCTCACCAGAAAATTCTTCGGATCCACAACCTCCATACTCTGAAAGTCCGGGAGTAGCGGACAGAAGCGGTTCGGATCCACCAGGAACCCGTACACTTCTTCCGGCGTTTTCTTCACCGTAAAATCGCCGGCGAGCTTGATCTCCATCTCCTACCGTTTCTCCATTTCCGCGGCCGCCATACGAATGGACTTGAAGATGTTTTGATAGCCGGTGCAGCGGCAGGTATTCCCGGCGATGCCCTTCCGGACTTGCTCATCGGTCGGCTTGGGATGTTTCTTGAGGAGTTCGATGGTCGAAAGCAAAAGCCCCGGCGTGCAGTAGCCGCACTGCAATCCGTGGCATTCCGCAAACGCTTCCTGGACCGGATGCAGCTTGCCGTCGCTCGCGAGCCCTTCGACCGTCGTGATTTCGCCGCCATCCGCCATGGGCGCGAACAGCGTGCACGACTTCACCGCCCGCCCGCCCAAGATCACCGTGCACGCACCGCAGTAAGACGTATCGCATCCGACATGCGTGCCCGTCAGGTTCAATTGCTCGCGCAGGAACTCCACCAGCAGCGTCCGCGGCTCGACCTCCGCTTCGCGCGCTTCTCCATTGACGCGAACGCGTACCAGGATTTTCTTAGCGTCCGGCATATGCATGCCCCGCTGGGACGGATTCTCCTCGCGCGCGCCGGGCCGCAATACCGATGGCGCGTTTGACCAGAGTGCCCACTAACACCCTCTTGTAATCTGCTGAGCCTCGCATGTCGCTTTGCGGATCTGCTGCGGCTCGTGCCGCTTCCACGGCCGCGTGAATATTCTTCTCATCAAGGGCTTTTCCACGTAGCGCCGCTTCCCCTTCTTTGGCGCGAATGGCCTTGAGCCCCACGCAGCCCAAAACAATCCGCGCATCCTTGCACAAGTTGTGCTCTTCGAGAGTAAGCTCGACCGAAGCACTCGCCGTGGGATACACCGGAGCGCTGCGCTTGAACGCCAAATGTGCACCGCCGCTGCCCTTGGGCGGAAGGTTCACATGCACTGCAGTGACAATTTCATCGTGCGCCAGCACCGTTGTGTAGGCATCGGTGATGAATGCTTCGAGCGGCACGGTGCGCTGGCCCCCCGGCCCGAAACAAATGACGGAGGTGTCCAGCGCCAGCAGCGCCGTTCCCCAATCTCCGCTCGGGTCGGCCTCCGCCAACGAGCCCCCGATCGTTCCCTGGTTGCGGACCTGCACGTCGGCGATCCCCGCCGCGCAATCGCGAAGGACAGGAATCGCGGAAGCCACCGCGGAGCTTTCGATTTCAGCATGCCGGGCGAGCGCGCCAAACCGCAGCTCCCCGTCGGTCTTGTGGATACCGTTCAGCCCGGAAATGAAGTTGATATCGACCAACGCCGACGGCCGCGCCATGCGCATTTTCATCAACGGAATCAGGCTCTGCCCCCCGGCAATGACACGCGTCTCCTCGCCAAGCTCCTGCAACAGCTTCACCGCTTCTTCTAGCGAAGCGGCGCGATGATACGAAAATGGGGCGGCGTACACGTTAGATCCCACTCTTCCTTTGGCCGAGAGGCCAATACCCTGGTTCGCCGCGAATGGAGGTGGTCCACTCCAGCGCCGTCATTCTAGTTCGCTCGACACCGCGTCGCAAGGCGGCGCAACTCTGCGCTCACTCCTTGGTCCCACGGTGTCATGAAGCAAAAAAAGCGAATGCCAGTTCACTTGCTGGCTTGTGTGCGCGCAAATCCGAGCGTCATTCCCGCCAGTGACGCGATCACCAGCGCCGATCCCGCCACCGCCAGCGCGCGCGGGACAGCCCCGTGGTTCAGCGTCTCGAGAAGCACTCCCAACGGAAAGAGAAACGAACCCAGCACCAACGCAACCGCCAAAAGCGTTTTCACTTGCTCGCTGAAGCTCATGCGATCGAGCCCCATTCCCAAGACCATCAAAAGCATCGCCAGTCCAATCCAGTGTCCATGAACATCGACGTGCCGGTCGTAGTCGTACTTCCGTTCTCGATACAGCTCGAGGGCGCTTTCGGCAACTGCGGCATCACGTTCCGCCGCGGCCATGAAGCTCGCTGTCAACGCGCTGGCAACCCCGTCCAGTTCCTGATGCTCGGCATAAACCGCATACCACCCTCCGTAAATCATCCCAACGAGCGCGAGGCCCATTCCACCGAGGATCAGCAGACGTCGCGCCGCGCTCATCCCCTTCTCCCTTCCGTGAATCGCCGAGCAGCATCGATCTCCCCCGTGTATCGCACGATCCCCATCCACATCGCGAGCAGGGCTAGGATGACCAGCAAGCCGCCAACATCCGCGATCCCGCCCGCAAAAAGCCCAAGCTTCAACTCCAGCAAGACGGACACCGGCAGCGCGAGCGAGCCGCAAAGCAGGACCCAGGCCCACTTCCGCCTTGAGGAATCACCAAGGCGCACATACGGCTGGAAAAACGCGAGCAGCATGGCCAGCAGCCCAAAGTCAATGGCGTGCGCGTGGGCCGCGATGTTTACGGCCTTTTCCCCGGCCAGTTGGCCATATCCGCCAAGAGCGGTATCAACGGCAGTCGCATTCTGCGCTCGAGCTGCCGTGTTCAACTCCGAAAGCAAAGAGTAGTCGAGGGCTTCGTGGCTATAGAGATCAAACGCTGCGTAGTAAGCCCCATGAAGAAAGCCGAGAAGCACGAGGGCCAGCCCGCCCGCAAGGAGAATACGCCCCGGGCGGCTGCGATCCTTGAGTAGGACATCCTCCAAGGGAGTATGCACGGCCTGCCGAAAGTGTCGTGCGATTCCAAACAGCCAGGCGGCAGTGGCGACGATCACCAGCACGCCGCCGAAATCAGCGAAAATGCTGGCCCAACCGATCGCCTCGAGCGGGCTGTAAGTTAGCCCCACGTAGTGAATCAGAAAAACGCCAACCGGTAACAGCCATGCTCCGAAAAGAAAAAGCCACGCAACCTTTTTCCTCGTGCTGTTACGGAGCGCCACCCACGGTTGAAGGATCCCGAGCATCAGCGCCAGGTAGCCAAATGCGATCATATGCACATGGGTATCTACTTTGGTCCCGCGATTTTCGAGGAAGTTCCCTACCGATTGAAAGCTCAAAGCCACGGCGTTCGCATCTCCCGCGATTGCCGCGTGCCCCGCCGCCGACAAACCTTCTGAAACTTTCGAGGCATTCTGATGCAAAACAAAGACCGCAAAAATGTCCCCAACGAGCATCCCCACAAGAATCAACCCTATTCCACCGAGCGCCAGCAGCCGCCGCGCCGAGAAAGGCGCAAACGCTTCCACGTGGGCAGGCGCAACCGCCTCGGTTGCCGTCGAGTTTTGCGATGAGTTCATCGAATTCCTGGAACCTCGGTTTATGGTCGTTCTTGAAGACACGCGAGCTCAGGACACCGCCGTCATTCCTCGAAACGCTGGCATCACGCGCTCCGCAAAAATCTGCTGTGTCTTGATGGATTTCCAGTGTTCCAGCCCGCCGAAATTCGAAACGATGGCCAACTCGCCGATCCCGCCCTTGTCCTGCAAATTCCTCACCTGGCGGATCACTTTTTCCGGCGTGCCGATGAAGCCGATTTCCTGATCCACGATTTCCTCATAAGTGAGCTTCGTCAGCGACTCGAGCGCCCCGCTGGCATAAAAACCATAGCCTTTTGCCCGAAGCTCGGCTTTCGAAGCTTCATCCTCGAAGGACTCGACGGGGGAGGCGTTGAACACAAGAAAATTGTGCAGCGCCTTCTCCACTTCCTTCCTGATTTGTTTCTCGTCGTCATCCAAATAAACCGGCCGGATATAAACGATGTTGGGCTGGTTTCCGTGGGCCGCGCAGGCCTTTTTGTAAACCCCTAGCGGCGTTTCCAGCACGCTCCAGGGAAGCAACGGCGGCACAAAAATGCCCCACCCGCGCCGCCCTGCGATTTCGTAGGTGATGTCGCTCGTGCCTCCGGTGAACAGCGGTGGATGCGGCTTCTGAACCGGCTTGGGGACCACGGTCAGGTCTCTCAATTTGTAATACTGGCCGTTGTACGAGAATTTCTCCTTGGTCCAACTTTGGATCAAAATGTCGATGGCCTCGTCGAAGCGTGGACGGCTTTCTTCAAGCGGAACATTCGACGGGCCATAAAGCCACGCATGGCCGCGTCCCAAGCCGCATTCCAGCCGTCCCCGCGTCAGAATGTCAGCCTCCGCGATCTGTCCTGCCAGCCGCATGGGGTTTTCGAGAGGCAAGGTGTGCAGCGCGACGCGCAAGCGGATTCGCTCCGTGCGCTGCGCGGCCGCCGCAAAAAGCGCAAGCGGGTTGGCAGAGATTGAGAATTTCTGAAAGAAATGATGGTCAATGATCGAGTAAACGTCAAAACCCGCCTGGTCCGCGTGCTCGATCTGCCGGAGAATTTCCCACGTCATCGTTACGTGGGATTTTCCCGGTGGCGTCTGCATCTCGGCATAGATGCCGAATCGCATGTTTCCGACTCCTCGGTTTCAGTTGTACAAGCCGAGCGGCTGTTCGCCGCATTTACACGGAGCTTTCAGGGACGGCCGCGCCCTCACACTGGCCCCTCTACCACGTGTACCGCAGTGCCAGTTGAATCTGTCGCGGATTGAAAACCGCGCGCGGCGTGCCGTAATTCGGGTTTGGCGAGCCTTCCAGATAGAAATTGCTAAACCCGGCGCACGCCCCAGGCAGCGGCGTAACATTGCAAAAGTCCGCTGCTCCATACACGGTGTTGAAGTACTTGATGTTGACGTGGTTCGCCAGGTTGAACGCTTCCGCGATCAATTGCAGCGACTGGTGCTCACGGAAATGAAACATGCGGGAGCCGCGCAGGTCGACAGTGTAAAGGTTCCTGCCACGGAACGTGTCACGTCCCTCGATTCCCACGCGATCATTGTTCCCAAAGATGTCCCCGTTGGCGTCAAAGCCCGCAAACTTGGTGAAGAACTCCGGCGACTGCAGCGTGATGATGGTGCTGAGCTCGTAGTCGCGCAACCACAGGCTCCCGCTCGTCGGCGACGCTAGTGTGCCATTGAGCACGAAACGATGACGGATGTCGTCGGCCGAGTTGGCTTTCTCTCGGTTGAAATTCCCGCTGTCCTGCGGAATCAGAACGAAGCTGGGATTCGGACCGTCATCGATCGAGTGCGCGTACGTGTAGCTGATCTCCGTGCTGAAGTGGTTGCCGAGACGCTTGTTCATGTTGACTAGCAACCCGTTCCAGTTGGAGTTCCAACGCGAGGTGGCCTCGAAATACACCGCGTAGTTCTCCGGGCAGGTAATTCCATTCAGCTCGCACGCTGTTCCAGGCACACCCGCCGACCCTGGAATCGCATAGGTGTGGCCGCATTGCGTGCTGGGAGCAAGCCCAAAGGGAATTAGGAAGTATTCGTTCTTACAACCGGTGCTCCCATTAGATCCATGTACCAGCACCTGTCCCTGGGCATTTGGTTGGTTGATGTTGTAGAAACTGCCCAAGTGCACACCTTTGACGCGCAGATAGCTCACGCTGATCGTGGTGTCCTTGGCTGGGTCGAATTCCACGGCCAAGCTGGACTGTATTCCATAGGGATTTTTGTGGTTTCTGTCGAAACGCACGATCGTGGAGGGCCCGAAGAAGGAATCGATGCACTGCGAGAGAAACGCCGCAGGACCCGTGAGCGTGTTGTTGACGGGGCAGCCGCCGTTCGCAAGAACATAGGCAGGAACGGACGCCGCGTCAGGGTACGTTCCCGTGCTTAGCAGGCTAGCTAGGCCAGCATTCGCGTCGGCCGGCGTTCCGGCATAGGCAAACAGCTTCGTTTTGCTGTTGAGACTGTCCAGCTCGGGATGCCCTGGGTATCCGTTTTCTCCTCCGCACGACGGAATCTGGCACGCCAGAAGGGGCGAAGGAATGATTCCGTGGAACAATCCCGACCCCGCTCGCACCACCCAGTGCCACGATCCGCCTAGGTTGTACGCGATTCCCAAGCGCGGATCAAAATTCTTGTACTGGTTGTTAATCGCGTTGGACGGCCAAGTCTCGAAGTCCCAACGGAGCCCATAGGTCACGGTGAGCCTGTCCGAGGCGCGCCATTTATCTTGGACAAAGAGCCCGTTGTAGGTGTGGTTCATGGAACCTTTGGCTTCATTGCGAATGTCGTTGGGAATCGCGCCGCCCTGGTAGACCTGGGCAAAGTTCGGTAGCTTCGGTTCCAGAAAATTCGGCGCCTGAAAGCGCTCGAAGAAAATCACAAACGGGTCGGGGCAGGTCGGCTTGCCGCAACCGGTGACCGCGCCGTCGGTTCCGAGGAAAGCGCCTAAACCTGCGAAGTCTGCCTCGAACGGATAAAACAGCGGGAAAGACTCCGTGGTCACCACGTAGTTGGTGTCTCCCCCGAAACTGACCGTGTTCTTCCCCAGATTCATGGTGACGTTGTCCACGACTTCGCTCCGCTTCTCGACATAGAAATCCGGGTTGCCTCGGTTCACACCTACCGTGAACGTATTGGACACTTCCAGGTGCGGCTGCGTGGTCGCTGTTTTGAAGTCGAAGTTACGCCGGGCGAACTGTCCGCGCAGTTCGTTGGTCACCTTCGGAGAAACGATCGAGACCAGGCTTCCCGCCAGCGACTGGTCGTTGATCCGGTTGTTTTTGAAGGCCGACGGCAGGTCGAACCCGTCGTTGAGTGGCGACTGATTCAGCAGCGTGCCGTGATTGATGAAATACCGCAGCATCAGAATTTCGTGGTCTGAAAAGTTGTGGTCCAGTCGGGCAAAAGCATTGTCGTAGTCTGCGGTGCGCAGCACGTTCAAGCCAACTGGCTCGGTCGGCAGCCCGTAGACGTTTTTCTTTACAAAGTTGATGGTTCCCGGAGCCGGGTTTGTCGCGCTTCCGATGTGGGCCAAAACGACGGAATTGTAGAAAGGCGATTCCCCGCGCCGCTGCCCTTCATAGTTGGCGAACATGAAAGTCCTGTCCTTCTGGATCGGACCTCCAATAGCCACGCCAAACTGGTTCTGCCGCAGGGTATTCAAGCCCGGCGCAGCGAGGGTGCTCGTCGCATCCATCTTGTTGTTGCGGAAATATTCATACCCGGTGCCGTGCCAGTCGTTGGCCCCCCTCTTGGTGATGATGTTCACGATACCGCCCACAGCCCGGCCCATCTCCGTGCTGTAGTCGGTATTGATGACGCGGAATTCGAGCACCGAGTCCTGCGGCGGCGTGCCGCGTTGGATGCCGGAAGCGGTGGACACATTGTCCGCTCCGTCGACGGCAATAAAGTTGAAGTGGATGTTCTGCCCCGCGAAGGAAAGTTTCGTCACCGGCTCGACAATCACGTCGGTACTGCCGGAGGTGGTATCCCCGATCTGAACCGCCGGCGAGAGCAGCGCAAAATCAATGAATTCGCGCCCGTTCACCGGCAGATCTTCAATCTGACGCTCCTGGATGACCGTGCTCACTTGCGTGCGCGTCGGTTCGGCCAACTCCGACGTAGCTTCGACTTCTACTTTCTGTTCCACGCTCCCCGGCGTGAGCGTGAAATCCAATTCTGCCGCTTGCCCAACCTGCAGCGTAATCGTCTTGGTTTGCTTGCCGAAACCGGTAAACGTCGCGGAAACCGAGTACTCCCCCGCCGGAAGCGCCGGAATGGTGTACTCCCCGGCGTCGGACGCCTGGACCGAACGTGCGAATCCTGTAGCCGTGTTGGTGGCCGTCACGCCGGCTTTGCCTATGGATCCCCCGGAGGAATCAACGACCTTTCCAGAGAGAGTTGCATTTACAGCTTGCCCGTAGGCGCCCGAAGCCTGGAAGAATGCCAGGGCCAGAATCGCCAGGACAGCAAAAACCTGCAAACACACAAGGTTCTTTCTACGCACTTGACACCCCCCTGCGGAAGGAAAGACTGGGTGCAGCGTATTCCGGCAGGGACAAACGTGTCAAGAGACTGCCCATTCGAGAGACCGCCAATTCGGAGACCGCCAATTCGATCAGACGCGGCTTCAAAAAATCGTCAGGACCGACTAGATTGTGGGCAGCTCTTTTTGCGAAGTGCGCCAGTATCCTGGGTGGCGAAGAGACAAAGTGGCCTGCGCCGGGCCGGCCCCGGGGTTGCCGTTACCGCAGTCATGAGCAAAAGAAAAACGGGTGAACGAATGACCAGACAAATAGGCATCGTTGGTGGGACGGGGCCCGAGGGCTCCGGGCTGGCCGCGCATTGGGCGGCCGCAGGCGAGCAAATCGTCATCGGCTCGCGCGACGCAAATCGCGCGGCGGAAACCGCAAGGCTTCTCCGCGCTCGCATCGGGTCGAGCGCGAAGATTGAAAGCGCAGACAACGCTACCGCTGTTGCGCAGTGTCAAATCGTTGTACTTACGGTGCCCTTCTCCGGTCAGGCCGCGCTCTTGAAACAACTCAAACCCCACTGGAGGCCCGGGCAAATTTTGATTGACACGACCGTTCCGCTTGCCGCAGCGGTGGGCGGCGCGCCATCCCGAATGCTCAACGTATGGCAAGGTTCAGCCGCACAACAGGCTCGTGAACTTGTTCCCGAATCGGTGGCCGTGGCAGCCGCATTTCACAACGTGGGCGCGGAATTGCTCGCGCAATTAGGACCTGTCGATTGCGACATCCTCGTCTGCAGCGACGACGACGAAGCAAAGCGGGTCGCAACCGACCTGGCCCAGAAAATCCCAGGCGCCCGCGCCGTAAACGGCGGCAAACTCGAAAACGCCCGCATCGTCGAATCCCTAACGGCCTTGCTGATTGGTCTGAACATCCGTTACAAAGCGCATTCGGTCGGGATTCGCTTTACCGGCCTGCCCCGGTAGGCTTGCGCGGAATTTGTCCCACTCGAGTCATGTGCGGGGGCGGCAGCGCTGCCGGCGCTTTCTTGACCTCCCGGCTCACCTTTTGTGCGACGACCTCTCGTCTCGATCAATAATTCGCGCAATGGCTTCTCATCCCTCCTCAGCGCGCTGCGAATCCGTCCGCTCGAGCTAGCGGGTCCATTTTTTGCCGCACTGGCGCCGAAACAAAATGCGCCTGTCGGACAAACTCCGGATACAGCGCTAGCCTCTCGCGGAGCACGAACCCTCTGGCCTCCGTCTCTTCTTGCAACTTCGAAATCTGCGGCCACGCCGCTTCCGGATTGATGAAATCCCTCGTCACTGGGGAAATCCCGCCCCAATCGTTGATGCCCGCGTCGAGCAATCGCGGAAAATCTTCGTAGCTTAAATTCGGAGGCGCTTGCAGATTCATCTCGGCACCGAGAATCAGCCGGGCAACCGCAAGCGTTCTTAACATTTCCTCGAGGGAAGGCTCGACGTGGCGGGCCATCGGAATGTCAAGCTTGGCGCGAAAGTTCTGTACGATCACTTCCTGGATGTGCCCGTACTTTTCGTGCATCTCGCGGATCGCCACGAGCGAATCGATGCGCTCCTCCATCGTTTCGCCGATCCCAATCAGAATGCCCGTGGTAAAGGCAATCGAGCGCTTCCCGGCCTCTTCCATCGTGCGCAGTCGCAGCGAAGGGACTTTGTCCGGCGCATGCGCATGCGGCAAGCCATCGCGCATCAGCCTGACACTGACGTTTTCCAGCATCAGGCCCAGACTGGCGTTCGATTCCTTGAGCTTGTCGAGCGCCGCACCGTCCATCAAGCCGGGATTCGCATGCGGCAAAAGCCCTGTCCGCTCCAGCACCAGCTCGCACATTGCCGCCAAATAATCGAGCGTGCGCGCGTGACCTTGCCGGCGCAGGAATTCCCGTGCCTCGGGAAAAATTCGCTCCGGCTGGTCCCCCAGGCTGAACAGTGCCTCCTTGCAGCCGGCGCGCCGCCCCTCCTCTGCCAGCGCCAGCACCTCGTCGGAGGTCATGAAATGGGCACCTGGCTGCCCCGGATCTTTCCGAAAAGTGCAGTACGAGCAATAGTCGCGACAGAGCGTGGTCAGCGGAATAAATACCTTCTTCGAGTAGCTGACGACCTTGCCCTTCCCCTGGGCCCGCGCTTCACTCGCCGCTTCCAACAGTTTTTCAAGCGAAGGCGCCTCAGCAAGCGCCGAAGCCTCCTCGCGGCTCACACCCCGCCCGCGTCGCGCCCGGTCGAGCGTCGTTTCCACCTTTTTGCTGGCAATCCCATGCATCATGTAAAACGCTTGGGCCCCTTTTTGCCCTTCTGGGCGGAAGTTTCGCTGACCTAGCCCAGGATGCGCAAACAGCCTTCTGCGGCGGGATGAAAGTCGTCGAGCCGCTCTTCTTTCTTCATACTGTATCAGCATTCAACGAAGAACCTGCCACCACCATGCAAGCAAGGCCCGCTCGGCCGATCCCTCACAGGAGAAAAAAGCGTGGACCTAAGCAGCATGACGACTTACGTTGCCGCGCTCAGTGTATCTACCGGGCGCGTCACCGAGTCTGTCAAGCGGTTTCCTGAGTTCTTGGGCGTTTTTTTTGTCGATCCCCAAACAGGGACCGCGGAAGACGTGCGGATGATTTGCGTGCATGTGCTGGCGGTGATGATCGGTGGGGTAAGCGCAAAAGGGCAAATCCGAAACCTCGGCACGACGAGGATCATGTCAAAAGGGCCGTCGGAATAGGCCGTGAAGGTGCGAGGGAGGCGGTTAAGAGGCGCATTCCGCGAAGCATTTGAGGGGTACCAGCGCGGTCTTGCCGTAATGCTCGCCTTCAAGGATGCGGACAAGGCAACGGGACGCGGTTTCCTGGACCTCCAGAATCCTTACGCGTATTCCTTTGTGGACCAAAAACACCTTTTGGGTCGCAATTAGGAGTGACAACCCGACATCATCGTTTACGGCATCGAGTTTTTCTTTTTCAGCGGCGGACTCTTCGTCAGCAGACACCAAAACAAAGTTCGGTTTACCGTCCGTGGAGACCCGGGCTACACGCCCGACCCAGAATGAAGCAGCTGCAGCCTTGGTCTTTGGCTGAGGGACGGATGAGGCTTGCGTTGGGACGGAGGATGGCGGTTTGGCTGGCTGCTGGACGGTACCGATAAACCGGTAACCGCGCTTCGGGAGAGTTTCGATGAAGCGCGGATTCTTCCTGTCGTCACCCAGCGCCTGGCGCAGCTTCCTGATAGCGGTGTTGAGGCTGTGCTCGAAGTCGACAAAGGTGTCCGCAGGCCAAAGCCGTTTCTGAAGGTCTTCGCGGGCGACGACTTCTTGGGGATGTTCCAGAAGCATGGCGAGAACCTGAAACGGCAGGTCTTGCAGCCCGATCTTGCGTCCCGCCCTATACAGCTCGCCGGAGCGAAGATGTACTTCGTAGGTGTTAAAGCGCACCACCTCCGCGGGCTGGCTGCCTGGCGTCATTCGAATCCCTCTTGTGCGGGACGAATATAGCACCATCGCACCAAGCCGCGGCACAAGGAGTTCCATAGGGCCTCCGGTCCGCCACCGATCATGATTTATTAGTGTTCGCGGTCGCTAGTTCGCTTCAATAGAAACGCAGCTTCGCGACAGCCGGCGGCTGAAGACTCGGTGTGCGTAGGGCGAAAACCCGCTCCTCCCGGAGGCTAGTGCTCTCCCCGAATCGAGTGCGGCAACCCCACGAGACCCGGAGAAGTCCTGTCCGGATTATTCTTCGGGAGTCCTGCCGACCGAATCTGGCGGTCATTTACAAGTCCGGAGAGAACATTACTTTTCGGGGCGGGCCAAGTACAAGGAGCCGAGGAGGGTGAAGACCAGCGCTCCGACTCCCATAAACAGGGCGCTTTGACTTAAAGCGCCGGCTGGCAAAATGTCATGTCTTGAAACAGCAGCGATAGCCGACTCAAGGTAGCCTCGCGCGAATAGTAGCCACAGTCCTGCCGCGGCAATCCCGAGATAGCTGACTTTCCTGACCAGCGCAATCGACTGGGTCGCTCGTTCCACGGCCATCTGCTTGCTGGCAAGTTGTGCTTTCCACCAGAGCAAGTCGGAGTCCGGCAGCACAGAGTCAGCCCTCTTGTCTGCCAGCAAGAATTGCGACACCGCCAGCGTATCAGCGCAAATTGGGCAACTGGCCGCATGCTTCACGAGCTCAGCGGACAAAGTGCCGCCACGCAAGGCCCCGGTGATTTCGGCTTCCTTGACGCAACAAAATCGGCTCATAACCTCACTTGCCTCCGGTTTGGGAACGCTGTTCGAGCACGCTTGCTAGTCCGCGGCGCGCACGAAATAGCAGTACGCGGATACTCGCTACCTTCAGCCCCGTCAAGCGAGCAATCTCTCGGTGGTCGAAGCCTTCCACGTGAGCGAGCCAGAGCAGTTGACGTTCGCGGGGCTTTAACTGTTCAAAAGCCCGACGTACATCGGCGCGCGTTTCCGGGTCATCTTCCCACGCTTGCCGAGTGGCGCTGACGACGTCGGACACTTCTCTGCTAGGCCATCGATCACGCAAGAGATTCGTGGCAATCTTGAAGAGATAACTCCTGCTTTCCGCCGCATCCATTTCGGGCAACTTGGCAGCCAGGAAGCGGCAGTAGCTCTCCTGCACCAAATCATCGGCAACGTCACGGCGTCCCGATACCCGCATAACATAGGCCCACAGCGAACGGTTGGTCCGACTGTAGAAAACGCGGAAGGCTTCCCTGTTCAAGCTCTGCTGGTCAGCCGGGTTCGCAAGCGAGTCGGTGGGCTCCGAAAGCTCGATGCTAGCCGAGCGAGCTTGTGGCCAAAAGCGCATGGACTACCGACGGTGTTCCGTGCTCTCGGTCAGCAACCCAAACGATTTGGACAGGTAGTAAGACAGGGCCGCGGACAGTCCGAAACCTACGCCCAAGCTGAGAAGGATGGTGCCGAATACCAGGAAGGCGTCTTCGCCGCCGGATACTCTGCCACGCAGAAACAAGAGCGCGAGGGCAAGCACAATAAGAACCATGCTGGCCTGCGCCGCGCCCAGAATCCGTCCGTACGGCGTCCTGTGTTCCATGGCCAGCGATTCCAAGAAGCGCTTTCCCCCGTCACTTTGGACATAGGCAAGCAATTCCTGACCGGAGCCGAACTTTTCAAGTAGCTTGGTCTGCAGCCCCGCCTGCAACATCGTGGTTTTGTAACGGCGGATGGTCGAGAACACCGTCCAGATCACGAATCCTATCAAGCTAAAGAAAATCGGCAAGAGGACAACTTCCTTGGACATGGTTCGCTCCTTCGCTTATTTCGCGCTTTCACGCAAGCCGGCGTGGCGCTTCAAACGTTATAACGCCTGAGGGCGAAAACGGTTAACAGAGCTGGGGCTCGGGAGAGGCCGTTCCCGGCACTGCGAGCACTGTTCCGGGCTTGCCGTCCCGCTTGTCATTGTCTACTACCCGCCCGCTCCCACTTGGAGTTAAGCTGTGCTCTCTCGTAAGGTCCGACAGAGCATCCCAGCCGGGAGGCATGCATGAAACGAAATGGACCGGAGGTGAGTGGCGCGTACGTGTCATTGGCCAAGGCGGTGCCACTGGCGGTGGCATTGGCGGCGGGAGCAGTCGTGCTCGGCGCGGCGATCGTTTCGCCAGGCCCAGCGATAAGACACCGAGAGGGCACGATAGATCGTGCAACGGCAACAGAGGCAATCGCGGGGAATGACATCGGCGAGCTGCATGCGACGATACGCGAGTGGGACGTGCCTACCAGGGGGGCACATCCGCACGACCCGGCGGTGGGTATGGATGGTGCGCTGTGGTTCACCGAGCAAATGCAAAACAAGATTGGACGGCTCGATCCGGCCAGCGGGGCGTTCAAAGAATTTTCCTTGAAGGTGGACAATTCCGGCCCGCACGGCCTGGTGGCCGATTCCGAAGGCAATATCTGGTTCACCGGGAACTTTGCGCACTACATCGGCAAGCTCGACCCGCAAACGGGCGAGGTCAAAGAATACAAAATGCCCGACAAGAAAGCCGAGGATCCACATTCTTTGGTCTTTGACTCGGACGGCATCCTGTGGTTTACGGTGCAAGTCGGCAATTTTGTCGGGCGGCTGGATCCCCGAGGCGGAAGGGTCGAGCTACAAACCGTTCCGACGGCCAACGCTCACCCATATGGAATTCAGGTCAACAGCCAGGGCGTGCCATTCTTCTGCGAATTCTTTACCAACAAGCTTGCCAGCATCGATCCCAAGACCATGGCCATCCGGGAGTACCGACTGCCGGAAGGAGTGCGCCCGCGAAGGATGGCCATCGACGCGGAAGACCGCATCTACTTCACGGATTTCGAGCGCGGGCATCTGGGCCGCCTCGACGCCAAGACTGGTGAGGTCAAAATGTGGGATTCACCTGGCGGCGAGAAATCGAATCCGTACGGCATCGCCATCACGCCGGACGGGATGGTTTGGTACAGCGAATCCGGCGTGAAACCGAACACCATGATTCGCTTCGATCCCAAGACAGAAACCATGGCCCGCACCGCCATCCCTTCCGGCGGCGGGACCGTGCGCAATATGGCTGCAACCGTGGACGGACGGGTGTATATTGCTTGCAGCGGAGTGAACAAAGTAGGCGTCGTCGTACCGACCCGCTGACCGCCCTTCCAAGGCAGCACCTCACTTGCCTAGGAGGAACCGATGTCCGGACCAGCCCTTAAGCCCCAGGAACAAACCTGTCAGGGAATTTCGCGCGTAGACGAGCCCTGCGACAAAGGCGCTCAGCAATATTGCGAGCGCTGTGGCCAGTGGTTTTGCCGCACGCATTACCCCGACCCCGAGTGGCATGCCTGCGCGCCCGAACAGGGCCACGTCTGAAAATTCCTTCAGGGGCGCCCCAGCCCTACATGTGCACCGGGCTGCTGGGCCCGCGCGAAAGTAGGCAAATTGAGCAAGCACCCTACGTCTGCGTTCTTGACGCAAGCAAAGGCATTGGTTAGCGTCAAGAATGCGGAGTGCTTTTCCTCCGCGCGCGTGTGAACCGCACGGGTAAGGACGCGCACAACGCGTCTGACGAGCGCGCATCGCGCAACTTCGCTCAAGAGAGAGCTCCTTGGCCAACGCGATCATCACTCTGACGACAGACTACGGCACCAGCGACCACTTGGTCGGTACGCTGAAGGGCGTCATCCTCAAGATCAATCCCGACGTGACCATCGTAGACATCACCCACAACGTCACTCCGTTTGACCTGCTCGACGGCGCGCTGGCCGTCGGCTCCGCGTATTCCTATTTTCCGCCGAAAACCGTTCACGTCGTGGTCGTGGATCCCGGTGTCGGCACGGAGCGCCGGCCGCTGCTGGTCAGCGCTGGCAATCAATACTTCGTCGCGCCGGACAACGGCGTTCTCTCCGTGGTCTACGAGCGCGAAGCGGAGGGCCTAGTGGTGCGGCACGCCAACGCCGAGCATTATTACCTTCAGCCCGTGAGCAAGACGTTTCACGGCCGGGACATTTTCGCGCCGGTGGCGGCGTGGCTTACGAAGAATTGGCAGAGCTCCAGCATGGGCGAGCAAATTGAGGATTATAAGCGGTTCGCTCTTCCCCGCCCCAAGGAAGCCGATGGCATGGTCAAGGGCGTCATTCTGCGCGCCGACTCGTTTGGCAACTTGATCACCAATTTCCGCCAGGAGGATTTGCCGGATAGCGCTCTAAACGGCGGCGCTATCCAGTTGCAAGCGGGAGCCCAAGCGGTCACTCGCTTCGTCGAAACGTTTGCGCAAGGCAATGGCGCCGAGCCGTTTGCCTACTTGGGCTCGAGCGGCTTCATCGAAATTGGCGTCAACAAAGGCAATGCTCAGCGCAGTCTTGGCCTGAACCGCGGCGCCCCCGTCGCCCTCAGCAAATAGCGCCGGCTTGCAGTCGGACGGTCACTACGCCGACGGATGCTTCAGAATCTCTGCCAAAGCATGAAGCCGTGTTGCGTCCGCCGGGCTTTTCGCCGTGGCGGCGTCCTTTTCCAACGACGGCGCCAGGCCCTTTAACTTCCCAACTGAGCTCTTGGTCAGGCGTGAACTCTCTGCGCTTTGGATAGCCTGCCGCAGAGTGCTGATTCGTTCCGCCGGCAAAGCCTGCGAGCGTTCCAATTGATCGACGTAAGCTTTTGCCACCACCAAGCTTGCAGGCCAGGAGATCTTTTGCTGGTTCTGCACGTTCAGCTCCGCGACCCGAACCGTCCTTGCGGCGTCGATTTCGTTCTGCGTCAACAACTTGGTCGGCGTTAGTTCAAACACGTCCAGGCCGCGCGCAATCTCTGAACCGTAGATGTAGCCGTTGTACCAATAGGCCGACCATTCGCCGCCGAGCACCAGCATTTGGGGATCAATCGGCCCACGGTCGAAGTAAGCGACCTCGAAAGGATGCTCGGGATCGGTGAAGTCCATCACCGAAACGCCGCCCTGGTACCAGGCCTGGACCTCGATATCGCGGCCGGGGACCGGAACGAGCGAGCCGTTGTGGGCCACGCAATTCTCGGTGTCGCTCTGGGCAGCTGGCATCTTGTAGTAGTTCGCGAAACTCAGCTTGTCGTCCTTCAGATGAAAGATGGCATCCGCGCCCCACTTGTTCGGATCGTTTGCACGGCAGCGCGCGCCCAGTCCCCCGCCCCACTCGTCGGTAAACACGACTTTGTCCCCGTTGTTCGAGAACGAAGCGGAATGCCAGTAGGAATAGTTCGGATCGTTTACCGCATCCACACGCTTCGGATGCACCGGGTCTTGGATGTCCAGCACGATTCCGTTTCCGGAGCACGCGCCCGCGGCCAAGCCGATGGCTGAGTACACCGTGATGTCGTGGCATTGGTCCGTGTCTTTCGGTCTCTCTGTGCCTTTCTTGCCGTGAGTGCCGCCGTTATTGAGGCCGTTCATCGCACCGGTTCGCGGGTCGATGAACACGCGCGGACTGGACACAACCTTTGCGTCTTGCGGCGCGGCCAGCGGAACTTTTATCACTTCAATGCGAAACAGCGCCGTATTCGGGTCCTTGTCCGGCGCTTCCCCGGAGCACCCCGGCAGTTCTTCGGGCTGACGAACAAAGGACGTGCCCGAGACATAGATATAGACGTTGTCTTTGTCGTTTGGATCGAGCACCAGAGTGTGCGTATGGGATCCACGACAGGTCTGTACCGCCGCCATTTGCTTGGGGTTGCGGATGTCAGAAATATCGAAGATTCTCACGCCGCGGAAGCGGTCTTTCTGGGCTGCCGGAATGCGACGCTTTTTCTCTTTGCCTTTGTCTTGGTCCTCCGCCGGGGGCGGAGGAGGCTCGGGCGGAAATCCCTGGACGCCGCAATCCAACCTTCCATTCGGCATCTCCACGGACATAAACAGCAGGTTCTTGTACACCGACACGTCGCCTTGCCCGCCCGGACACACCATCGAAGTCAGCAACGTGGTTTTAGCCGGATTGGAAATGTCAAAGATATTCACGCCATAAAAATTCCCCAAGAACAGGTGATTGCCCTGGAACGCCAGGTCCGAGTTCGCGAAAGCCAGCTGCGCGATCGCCAGATGCATTTCCTTAGGAATCTTTGCCGTGAGGTTGCCAACGCCTATCTGGCTGATCACCTTCTGCACTTTCGGATCATCCGGATCCGAGCTGCCCAGTTGAAACGCCTCGGGCTTCTTGACCAGAGCCAGAAGCCTGATGCCCATCGACGCTTGGCCAGCGTCATAAAGCCCGGGCGCCAGCTTGGCGCGCGGATCGTTCACATCCGACCCGGCCATCCCCGGCGGCAGCGTAGGAGCTGGCTCCGGAGCAAAAGGATTCGCATCTTCGTCGTCCTCTTTGTCTTTATCTTTGTCCTTGTCCGCGGATTGCTGCGCCGTTGCTTGAGCCGGCGGAGGGGTTGCAGGCGTTTGAGCTTGCGCCTGTGCCTCGAGTCGGCTTGCTCCGCAAAAGCAAAATAGCGCGGCCAACACCATGCAAAAAGAACCTTCCGCCACTCGGTTCATGGTCTCTCCTCTACTGCTTCCTTCCCGAGCATCCCCTGCATAATCCGGATCTCGGCCCTTTGCCCCGTGTCCACATCGGTCGCGAAGTTGAACAGTTCGGCATCCTGCCCCGCGCCCGCGGTGTCGAACAAATCCTTCACCATGGTCAGCGCTCCATTGTGGTGCTGAATCATACCGGTCAGAAACAAACGGTCGAACCCAGCACCGGTCGCTTTCCGCAGCGCGGCCATCTGCTCCGGCGAGAGCATACCGGGCATAAGCCCAGTCGGAGCGTGCGACATACTTGCCATATCCATTCCCGGCGTGGCCCCGGCCCCTCGAGATGGGCCTGCTCCCGAAGTCGTCTCCGAAGAGTTTGTCCCCGGGGAAGTAGCCATCGAGGAGCTGGTCATGTTGGTCGGTTCTCCCCTTGCCGCGAGCCACCGCTTCATAAACTTGATCTCTTCCGACTGCGAGCGGTTTATGCGCGCCCCGAGCGACCGCAGCTCCTGATTGTCGGTGTGCGACACGATCAACGCGGTCATCTCGACGGCCTGGGCATGATGCATGATCATGCCCTGCATGAACTGGATGTCCGCCTGCGAGAGTGGCGGCAGCACGCCCTTCGTCGACGGCGGCAGCGTCTTGCTCGGCTTACCCGGCGCACCCGGCTGCACCACGACCGGCTTGGCAGGTTCGGCCTGCTGCGCCCCCGCAACCCGCCCAAAAAGCATCGTCGGGGACAAAAGCCCGCCGACGCACACGAACAAGCCCGGGCACAAGAGCCTGGCGGCGGCCCCCAGGCCTCCAACCGAGGACCGGGCCGGAAGACGGAAAGATGCGTGGGTTGGCTTCACGGTCCCGCAGCATAGACCAGGAGGCGCGCGATGGCAACGCTCTAAGCCCATGTGCGCCTAAAGGGGCCAGATGGCCATCGTTGGGGTTGCCGCCAAAGAGCGGGAAGGGCGAGAAGGATGTGTTTGAGGATGTAGCGCGTCATGCGCCTCGAACTGCTGAGAGAATTTTGTTTGCAATCTTCTTAGGTTCCTCGGTTCGCCCAGAATGACCGTTCTCGAGTGTGGTTGTCGATTTGCTAGGAATCTCCGAGGGGAGATTTTGAGCCTTTGACCAGTTGGAGCGTAGCATCGGCGGCATTCGCAGGTTTAGCGTCCGCCTTGCCGTCCGCTTCCGGCGGGCGCACCCGCTGAATCTTCACGCGCGCGACACGCTTACCATCCATTTCGACGACGCCAAAGCGGTAATTGCCAAAATCAAAACTCTCGCCGCCCTTGGGGATGAAACCGAGTTGATCCAGGACGAAGCCGCCGACCGTGGCGTAGGCGGGATCCTCTGGCAAGGTGATGTTGTATTGCGCGTCGAGGTCGCGAACGTTTAGGGCGGCGTCAAAAATCATCGCGCCATCGGCAAGCGGGAGTGGCCTCTCCACCACGTCAAACTCGTCGTGAATCTCGCCGACCATTTGCTCGAGGATATCTTCGATGGTCACCAGGCCGAGAATGCTCCCGAATTCGTCGACGACCATGGCCACGCCGACGCGGCGGGTGCGGAGCTCGAGGAGCAGTTCACTGGCGGGCTTGGTTTCAGGAACGATGAGCACTTCCCGCAACACGCGCCGCAAATCAAAAGAAGGCGCGGGAACGTTTTCTTCGAGCCGTCGCTCGCGATCAAGCAGAACCCACATCATGTCCTTGATGTGCACGAAGCCTAGGATGTGGTCGAGAGAGCCACGGTAAACCGGAATGCGCGAGCGCTGTGTGGTGGCGAACGCACGCATCACGTCATCGAGACTGGATTCGATGGGCAAAGTATGCATGTCGGGACGTGGCACCATGATTTCGCGGACTTGGATTTGTGAGAGCTCTATCGCGCTGAGAATGAATTTTTCCTCGCCCGCGGCGAGCAGCCCACGCTCGCGCGCCTGCTGAATCTGGATTTGCAGCTCCTCAGTCGAATGCGCAACGCCGTGCACCGGCGGAACCGAAACACCCAAGGCTCTTACAATGGCGCCGGAGACACCGTCGAGGAGACTGATGACCCAGCGGAAGGTATTGAGAAACCAGCGAAACGGCACGGCCACGAGCAAGGCCACACGTTCGGCGCGCGCGAGGCTCACAGTCTTAGGCACGAGCTCGCCCATCACCACGTGAAGCCCGCTAAGAAGCGCGAAAGCACAGGCCAAGGCGAATCCGTGAGCCAGCAGAACCGAGTGCACGCCGGGTTTTCCGGGCCACAACACCCGGAGTTCCTTCGCGATGGTGACTTCGCCAAGCGCGCCGATGGCCAGGCTGGTCAGCGTGATGCCGAGCTGAACACCGGAATCCACCCGGTGCAGATCGCCCAGTAAACCCTCGACAACGCGGGCGCGCACGCTGCCTCGTGCCACGAGCTGGCGGATGCGCGACAAACGCACCGCAACGAGTGAAAATTCCGCCGCCGCAAAGAACCCGTTGAGTGCAACCAATGCCAACACGCCGATCAAGCGGACTACAAACATAGCAGCGAAGGTTCTCCTAATTAGCCCTTCCTGCGATTGTAGCAGGAGAAATGCGGGATGCCCGCGGAGCATGTTTCCTAAGAAACGGGAGACCAAAAGCGGCCGACACCTTTTTACCCAGGCACCTTTTTTTGAAAAAATGCAATCAGAGTTGAAAAGGGAGGGTTGACACGTGGCTTCCCAAATTCTTAGGATATTAGTTCACTGCTACGCACTCAGTGAAGCATTCGGCAGTTCTCGGCCGTTTCGCGTTGGGAAATTTTCTCCAAAATTGAAAAAATCATGATCAAAGTGAATGAGCTTACAAAAAGGTACGCACGCACTACGGCTGTTGAGCAGATCTCCTTCGAAGTCGAGAAAGGCCAGATCGTAGGCTTTCTTGGGCCGAACGGAGCCGGCAAAACCACGACGATGCGCATGCTGACGTGCTTTTTGCCTCCCACGTCAGGTGCGGCGTCCGTAGCGGGCTTTGATGTCGTCGAACAGCCCATGGAGGTAAAAAAGCGCATCGGGTATCTCCCGGAGATGCCGCCGCTGTACCACGAGATGCGCGCGACCGAATATCTGATGTTTGTAGGGAAACTGAAAGGGCTGTCGGGCACGGACCTGCGGCAGCGCGTCGACACGGCCTGTGAGCGTTGCGCGATCACCGATATGAAAGAAAAGCTCCTCGGCAAGCTGTCGAAAGGATATCGCCAGCGTGTCGGTTTGGCGCAGGCGATCCTGCACAATCCCGACGTGCTCATTCTAGACGAACCCACCGCGGGACTGGATCCTAAGCAAATCAACGAGACGCGCGATCTGATCAAAAGCCTCGCCGGCGACCATACCATCATCTTGAGCACACACATTCTCCCGGAGGTCGAGCAGACCTGCCAGCAGGTGATCATTATCAACAAAGGAAAACTGGTGGCGACAGACTCGGTGAGCAACCTGCAGGGCCGGGCACGCGGAGCGGAGACGATGTTTGTGGAAGTGGCCTCGCGGGACGGCGCACTCGACGTTCCCGCGGTCCGCGAGCGGCTGGAGAAAGTTGCCGGGGTCAGCCGCGTAACGTTCAAGGAAAAACGCCGGGACGGAAGTACCTTTGAAGTGGAAAACCGCAAAGGTAGTTTTACCCGCGGCGACCTGGCGCGCGCGGTGGTCGAAGCCGGCTGGGACCTGAATGAAATGCGACCCGGGGCGGTGAGCCTGGAGGAAATCTTCCTGCAACTGACGCGCGAGCACTCGGAAACGCCAGCGGAAAAACCAAAAGCACCGGAAGCGGCGCGATGAAAAACATCTGGGTCATTTGCCAAAAGGAGCTGCGCAGCTATTT
>Ga0306922_10001103_pt1 | contig 23728 bp, 19 predicted proteins | sample sta12Cox44000082_FD_203758 | JGI IMG/M metagenome (GOLD analysis project Ga0306922, IMG submission 203758) | Lab enrichment of tropical soil microbial communities from Luquillo Experimental Forest, Puerto Rico - statoxic.12C.oxic.44.000.082 (v2)... | ecosystem: Environmental > Terrestrial >... | reverse complement strand
GATGGTTCGAGACCATCGCCTTCATGCGCGGCAACAAGGAACGCACCGTCGAGATCACGTCGAGCGTTCTCCATCTCGACAAGCCCGTCATCGAGCGCGTCTATGACGAGCAGATCGGCATCTTCACCGCCGACGGCCGCTTCGATCCCAAGGCGCTGGTCGTGCTTCGGCAGTCGCTGGTGGAAATGGGCATATTGCAGCACGTGCCGGACGACAGCGTCATGTTCACCACCCGTTTCGTCCCGGTGAAATTTTAGTGCGGCGTTCAATCGCCGCGCTCGGGGCCGGGAATGACGGAACGAAGTGGTTGTCTGCACACTTGAGAATTGCCGGGTATGAAGCTCTTTGAATGCCAGAATTGCGGGCAGCCGCTCTATTTCGAGAACACCTCTTGCGAGAGCTGCGGGTTGCGCCTGGGCTACCTGCCGGACCACGAGGTGGTGACCGCGTTGCGCGAGGCGCAGGACGGCCTGTGGCGCTCGCTCGCGGTGCCGCAGCCGCTCTACCGCTTCTGCGCCAACGCGCAGTACGACGTCTGCAATTGGCTTGTCGCCGGCGACCATCCTGAAATCTATTGCGCGGCCTGCCGCCACAACCGCACCATTCCGGACCTCTCATATCCGGAGAACCTGCTGCACTGGCGCAGGATCGAGTTCGCCAAGCATCGGCTGTTCTACACCCTGTTGAAGCTGCGCCTGCCGCTCACCACGCGATGGGAGGATCCGAACGGCCTTGCATTCGACTTTCTCTCGTCGGAATCCGATGGGGGATCGGAGGCGCCCGCGGTCGTCACCGGGCATGCCGGCGGGCTCATCACGCTCAACGTCGCGGAAGCCGACGACATCGAGCGCGAGCGCCAGCGCAAGTCGTTGGCCGAGCCCTATCGCACGCTGCTCGGCCACTTCCGTCACGAGATCGCACACTATTATTGGGATCATCTGGTGGCGGATACTCCTGCCCTCGACGAGTTTCGGCAGCTGTTCGGTGACGAGCGCGAGGATTACAAGGAGGCGCTGGCGCGCTACTACGCCACCGGACCCGCGCCCGACTGGTCCGAGCGGTTCGTGACGGCCTATGCCAGCGCGCACCCCTGGGAGGATTTTGCAGAGACCTGGGCGCACTATTTCCACATGGTCGACACGCTGGAAACCGCCGCTGCGTTCGGCATCCGGCTGCGCCCGCAGGTGGCCAAGGGTGCCGGTCTTGATGCCGTGGTCAACTTCGACCCGCATGTTGCGGAGCTCGACCGCATCATCGACACCTGGCTGCCGCTCACTTTCGCCGTCAACTCCATCAACCGCAGCATGGGCCAGCCCGACCTTTATCCCTTCGTGCTGCCGCCGCCGGTGATCTGGAAGCTTGCCTTCCTGCACGAGCGCATCCGCGCCGTGGACGCGACCCGGTCGGCGGACGCGGCGAGGGATGCGCTGCGCGCCGTCATCGCCGGCCTCAAGCGTTCCGTCGGCTCGCCGCGGCCGCAATAAACGCAATAAAGAAGTGTAAAGTTTTTGGACCTTGTCATGCCCGCGAATGCGGGCATCCAGTAAACCACGCCGGTTGAAGTTGAATCGACACGCCGGAGGGTTACGGGATCGTCCGCTTTCGCGGACGATGACGACCGAGCGTGCTCAGGCTACCAGCGGTCGCAACGCGGCATGCTGCCGGACGAAGGGAAGCTTCTCTGCCCAGCCGTCGAGGCCCCAGACATGGCCGGCACGCTTGAAGATCAGATAACCGCACAGGACCGCATAAACGATGTGGTAGTCGACGATGAAGTTGTTCCTGTTCTCGATAAACGGCCACTCCATGTGGGCGGTCCAGTACATCAGCAGAAGCGCGATGGCGAATGCCGCGCTCACGCGCACCATCAATCCGACCAGGAGCGAGAGCCCAATCAGCAGATGCCCGTAGCTGACCAGGAAGGTGAGCACCGGATCCGCCGCGGGAGTCGCAAGCACGGCATAGATGTCATGGAAGGTTTTCGTCTCTGCCAGGAATCCTGCCGCGCTGAACTTCGGGTTGAACATGCCCTGGTGCGAGGCGGCATAGAGAAAGGTCCACGCCATCAGCAGGCGGAATATCAAGACGAAGGTACGTTCGGTCGTCGACTGGCTCATGGCTGGTCCCTCTGGCGGAGCTTGCATCGGGGACTTTTTATCTCGCCCGCTGGTCGATTTATTGATCTGGCTCAAATCCTGTAAGATTCCATGCGCAGCTTCAGCCTGACGCCCGCTCGGGCGAGGCCATTACGATGACGGCGATCTCGTCGTTGTTGACACCTCGCCCTCATCGATCTTCTCCTTCAGGGTGCCTTGCGCGCATAGGGCCCAAGCTCGGCATTCGCGTTGCGCACAAACGACATGTCGATGACGTCGTCTGCCTTGATCTGCCCGGTCACCCAGCCCTGCCGCCTGAAGAAGTCGAGGTCCTTCTGAATGCCGGCCGCGTTCACCACGCCGGTCACATCCGCGGCCGGCGCATACATTTCCCGCACCAGGGTGGGATTCATGTTGAAGCTCTTCGCCATGGTCGCGACGACTTCGTCGGCGCCGGTGCCGGCGATCTTTCCCTCGGCGATCGCGTCGTTGTAGGTGCGCACCCCGCGCAGCCAGGCGCGCATGAATTTCTGCGCGGTATCCCGGCGCTCGGTCGCGAACTTCTCGCTGTAGAAGATCACCGAGATCTGCTGATGGGGATAGAACGCATTGGTGTCGAGGAAGCGGACGCCGTATCCGGCGTTGACCGCGATAGTCGCCTGCGGCTCGATCAGCAGGGAGCCGTCGAGTGCCTTGTTCTGCAGCGCGGCGATCTGCTGCGGAAACGAAAGATAGACCGGGATCACGTCCTCGAAGCTGATACCGGCGAATTTCGCCGCCTCGTTGAGCAGCGACAGCGAGGTGACGTCCTGGGCGGCAAATCCCATGCGCATTCCCTTGAGATCCTTAAGCCCCTTGAACCGGCCGCTATCGATGAGGTCCTTGCGCATGAACACGGTCTGATAGAGAGAGCCCGGCTCCGAATGGCCGCGGTCGGCAACGATGCGGAAGGCGATCCCGCGCACGAGCGCGTTCCAGAAGCCGACCGAGAGCGCCCCGCTGCCGACATCGAGCTCGACGGTGCCCAGAGGCGCAAATGACCTTGGCGCCGGAATCGAGCACGATCAGATCGACGTCGAGGCTCTCGTCCCTGAAGAAGCCGCGCTCATGCGCGATTTAGAACGGGGCATCGCTTGCCGATCCGCCGGTGCCGACCGCAACCTTCTCCGCCGCGTGCGCGGGCAGCAATCCGCCCGTCGCGAGCGCGCCGGCGAATGCGGCGGCGATCAGAGATGCCTTGATTCGGACCATCGGCGTTTTCCTGTCTAAGTTCTTGGCGGCGGGTTTAATCTATTGCGTCACAAATCGTGCAGCGGGCGCCGATGCGGTAATTGCGCCCTCTCCCCTGCGGGAGAGGGCAGCGTCCAAATCACAGCAAGCTCGAAGGGGTGAGGGGTATCTGCCCCCTCACCCTACTTTTCTGTTGCGCCTCTGCAGCTGCCCTCTCCCGCTAGGGGAGCAGGCGGCCACAAGCTGCCGCGGCGCTCTTCTGACGCAGTAAGACTAATCCGCCCTATGATGTCGCGACCGTACCAATCTCAACCCTGCAGCCCGAACAGCGCCTGCGCGTTGCGGTAGCAGATTTTCTCCTTGTCGGCCGTGGAAATATCGAGGGACGCGATGACCTTCATGGTCTCGCGGATGTAGCTTGCTCCGCCTTCGGCTCCGAACGGCGCGTCCGAGGCGAACAGCACATGATCGGCGCCGTAGAACTTAAGCCCGCACACCGTGCCGATACGCCCGCCGCACAGGGCGGTGTCGGCATAAAATTCCTTGAAGCACTCCATCAGCGGTTTGCCGAGCATTTTCAGGATGCCGCCGTAATCCTCGTCCGAGGTCCGGCTGCCGAGCGTAGCCCAGCCGGTGTCGAGCCGCGCGTCGAAGAACGGGATCATCGCGCCGAGATGATGGAGCAGGATCTTCAAGCCGGGCAGCCGCGTGGTGAGGCCGGAAAAAACGAGCCGCGCCACGGTGGCGCTCGTCTCGTACGGCCAGCCGAGGATCGCCCAGATCTCGTATTTCGATTTTGTCTCGGCCGCAAAGTCGGGATCGCTGGCGGTGCGGGCGGGGTGCAGCAGCACCGGCTTGCCGCAACGCGCCGCCAGCTCGAAGATCGGGAAGAAGCGCGGCTCGTCGAGGCAGGCGCCGTTCACGTTGGTATGAAGCTGGAGCCCATTGGCGTTGCCGTGAATGAGAATGCGCTCGGCTTCGCGCGCCGCCGCCTCCGGCGCATTCATCGGCAGCGCACCCACATAGCCGGCAAACCGATCGGGATATCTGGCGCACAGCTCGGCAAGGCCGTCATTGGCGATGCGGGCGAGCTCGGGCGACGCCTGCGGCCCCGCCATGGCGTCAAGCGGAGGCAGGCCGAGCGACAGGATCTCGGAATATTCGCCGCCGAACTCGTCCATCATGCGCAGCCGCGCGTCGAGATCGTAGATCGTGCGCACGCCCTGCATCCGTTTGCCGATGTTCCTGGTGCCGCCGGAAGTCTGCGACATCCTCGCGAACAGGGCGGGCGGGAAGAAGTGGCAGAACGCATCGATGTGGCGCATGCCGCCTTCAGCTCCACAGCTGCCGGCTCGCAAGCCGCGCGCCCTCGACCAGCGCCTCGAGCTTCGCCCACATGATGGTGGGATGGACGCGCCGGTAGAAGGTGCCCTGCGCAAATCCGCAATCGGTGCCGGCCATGACGTTCTCGCGCCCCAGGAGATTGGCAAAGCGCAGGATGCGTTCGGCGACGAGCTCCGGATGCTCGATCACGTTCGTGACGTGGCTGATCACGCCGGGGATCAGCACTTTGCCGGCCGGCAGCTTGGCGCTCTTCCATACCTGCCATTCATGCTCGTGGCGGGGATTGCCGGACTCGATCACGTAGGCGCCGGCACGGACTTTCAGAATGAGATCGACGATGTCCCGAAGCGGCACATCGCTCGAATGCGGGCCGGGCCAGCTGCCCCAGCAGACGTGATAACGTACGTGGTCCTCCGGGATGCCTGCGAGCGCGGCGTTGAGCGATTCGACGAATTTGCCCAGCCAGCGCCGGTAGTCCGCGAGGCTTCCGGGCGGGACCATGCGGTCGTACATGGTTGCGGCGCGCGCATCGTCGATCTGCAGGATGAGGCCGGCATCGACGATCATCCTGTATTCGGTGCGCATGGCCGCAGTGACGGCATGCATCCATTCCTCCTCGCTGCGGTAATATTCGTCCCGCCGCTCCGGCAGCGCGCTCGCGGGCGCCACCACGGGCAGGAAGCCTTCCTGGACGCTCGCGGCTGCGAGCGCCGTCTTGAAATTCGCGATGTCGCGGGCAAGCTCCGCTTGCCCGGTATAGGCAACCGGACCCACGCACACCACGGTGTTGGGATTGGCCGGCGGATCGCGCGCGTCGAGCTCGGCGTAGAATTCCTTGAAGCGGTTGCGGTCGAGACCGGGATCACCCGACCGGCCGCCCGGGCCCGGCGGGTTCGGCCGCAGCGTAAACCCGCTCATGCGCTCGATGATGTACTGATTCCAGCTGATCGACTTGCCGTATTCGCCGTCGCTGACGACATCGATGCCGATCTGCCCCTGGCGGCGGACCACTTCGGCGACCGCATCCCTCAGGCAGCTCTCATAGGCCGTGGCATCGTAGGGTTGCCGCGCCTGCTTTGCCCGCATGATCTCCTGGAGGGCGGGAGGCCGGATCAGGCTGCCGACATGCGTGGTGAGGATGCGCTCGCTGCTCGTTCGCATGACATCTCGCGCCGTTCATGGATATGGTAGGCGAAATGATGACGCTGCCTGAAAACTTTCGCGACGTCGAGCACCTTGAGGAGGTCATGACCACGCCGTCGCCCGCGCTGCGGGCGGAATTCGGCGAGCTTGCCGGCGACCTCATCATACTCGGCGTCGGCGGAAAGATCGGCCCGACGCTTGCGCGGCTTGCCAGGCGCGCGGCGCCCGGCAAGCGCGTCATCGGCGTCGCGCGTTTCACCGAAAAAGGCCTGCGCGAGGCGCTTGCCGCCTCGGGCGTAGAATGCATCGCCGCCGATCTGCTCGATCGCAAGCAGGTCGAGGCGCTGCCCAAGCCCGCTAACGTCGTGTTCATGGCGGGCCGCAAGTTCGGCTCCACCGGCGATGAGCATCTGACCTGGGCGATGAATGCCTATGTGCCGGCGCTGGTCGCGCAAGCCTTCGCGGGCTCGCGCATTGTCGCCTATTCCACCGGCTGCGTTTATCCCTACGTCAGCGTGCTGCATGGCGGCGCAACCGAAGCGACGCCGGCGACGCCGCCGCCCGGGACCTATGCCAATTCCTGCGTCGCGCGCGAAGGCATGTTCCAGTACTTCTCGCGCCTCTTTGATACGCCCGGCCGCATCATTCGCCTCAACTATGCAATCGATATGCGCTACGGCGTGCTGCATGACATTGCCGCGCGCGTGCTCGCGGGAGCGCCCATCAATCTTGCGGCCGGCCACGTCAACGTGATCTGGCAGGGCGACGCCAACGCCATGGTGCTGCGCGCGCTTGCGCATTGCACGCGTCCGACCAGCCCGCTCAATGTCAGCGGGCCGGAGACTGCCAGCGTGCGGTGGCTGGCGCAGTCGCTCGGGGAACGGCTGGGTAAGACGCCGCTGTTCGCCGGAACCGAGTCCGCTGACGGCTGGCTCGTCAACACCGCCGAGGCCACGCGGCTGTTCGGCTATCCGGACGCGCCGCTCGGCAAGCTCGTCGACTGGACTGCCGACTGGGTCGGCCGTGGGATGGCGAGCCTCGGCAAGGACACGCATTTCGATACCCGCGATGGAAATTTCTGAGCTGCACATCGCGGTCAAATCGTCGCTCACGTCCGCGGAGCTCGACGACGTCGGCGCGCTGGTTGCGGAGGCGCGCTGGAATCAGACCGCGGACGACTGGCGTCTCTTCATCCAGCGCGGGCGCGTGCATGCGGCGCACACCCCGGAGGGCCGCATCATTGCGACTGCGGCGACGCTGCCTTACGGCGACCGCTTCGCCTGGGTCAGCATGGTTCTGGTCGCGGGACAATACCGGCGGCGCGGGCTGGCGACGCTGCTCATGCGCCGCGCCATGGATGATCTCTCCGCGGCGCGCCTGGTGCCGGTGCTCGATGCCACGCCCGACGGCCGTCCCGTCTACCTCGCGCTCGGATTTACGGATTGCTGGGGGTTTCATCGCCTGCGCCGGGAACGCCAGGGCGCACAAGACGCCGCGTGCGATGCCGTCTGCGCTCCGGCAGGCGTTGTCATCCGCGCGGTGACGGACGCGGATTGGCTGGCGCTCCGCGCCTACGATGCCGCCGCCTTCGGGGCACAGCGCAGCCCCGTGCTCGCCGGCCTGCGCGGACGCCTGCCGGCGGTCGAGCTGATCGCGGAATCGGGGAACCGCATTGTCGGCTTTTGCATGGGTCGCGACGGGAGGATTGCCGCGCAGATCGGCCCCCTGGTCGCGGAGAGCGATGCCATCGCCTGCGCCATCCTCTCGTGCGCGCTCGCCGGCATCGACGCGCCGGTGTTCGTCGATCTCGCCGATGCGAAGGGCGAGGTGCGAACGTTTCTGGAGGCGCGCGGCTTTGCGCCGGCGCGGCCGTTCACGCGCATGCTGCTAGGCGCCCCGACTCGCTTCGACGACCCGGCGCGCACCTTCGCCGTGGTCGGCCCGGAGTTCGGATAGGCAACGGATTCAATCTGAACCATATGCCGCGTCATTCCGGGTCGAGGCCCGAAGGGCCGAGAGCCCGGAATCCAGTAACCACTGGCATAGCTTACTGGATTCCGGGTTTGCCGCTTCGCGGCGCCCCGGAATGACAGGTTCATGGAATCGATGATCTATAGTATGACGAATCCGCTCACGTTTCAAAACAGCTTCGGCGGGTGGATCGGGGGCATCTTCACGTTCTTGTCGAGAAACTCGTTGGTGTAGGCGCTGCGCACGTCGTAGGGCTTTTCCATCTTCAGATATTCATCGACCAGCTGGTAGTCGTCGGCCATGCGCGCGTCGTCATGCCACCCCAGCGCCACGGTGCGCGCTGTCTCGTCGTTCATCAGCATGGTGACGAGATGCCAGTTGTCGAGCTCGTTCTGATAGAGGAGCGCGCCGTTCGCCTCCACCAGCGCCTTGATGCAGGGCTCGGGCGTCTTGACGCACGCGGCGAAGGCCTGCTGCGTGATCTTGACGAACTTGTCGACCTTGTCGCGGTTGGCGTGGAGCCAGGCGCCGTTGGCGATGATGGAGTTGCCGTAGGGGTTCACGCCCGCGTCCTTCCACGCCAAAAAGCCCATGTCGCTGCCGAGCTCGCGCGCGAACACGTGGTGCAGGTTGAAGAACGACGTCGTCGCATCGACGGTCCTCGCCTTGAGCGCGCTCAGCTTCGCGTTGGCGTCGATGTTGACCCAGGTCACCGAGCCCGGATCGATGCCGACCTTCTTGGCCAGCGCCGGCCACATTGTGCGCGCGCCGTCGCCCGCGGGATTGCCGATCTTCCTGCCGGCCAGATCCTTCACGCTCTGGATGCCTGAGCTCTTGAGCCAGTAAAGCCCCTGCGGGGAATTGGCGTAGACGTTCATGACGCCCACCAGATCGAGCCCCTTGCCGCGAAACAGCAGCACGCCCGCCATGTCGGAGAGGCCGAGCTGCGATTGGCCGGCGCCCACCTTCTGCGCGGATGCGGCGGAGCCGCGCCCGGTCTCGAAATCGACGTCGAGGCCGGCCTGTTTGTAGAAGCCCATCTTCTGCGCGTAGAAATAAGGCGCGTGATCTCCGCCGGCGACCCAGTTGAGGCCGAAGCTGATCTTTTGCGCCGCCGCGGGAGATGCGCCGAGCACGGCAGCGCCAAGCGCGGCCGCGGCGACGTTTGCGAGGACTTTCATGCGCCCTCCATGGGCTTGATAGTGCCGGCAGCGATTTGGCGCGCTGGCCGGAACCATGTCAACATCGCCGGTGCACGGTCGCGTATCGGGTAGGGGCGGGTTTGAAACCCGCCCCTGCACGCCCAATCTGGAACGCCGGCTGCCATGAATGCGCAAGCCTTGCAGCGTTATGCCCTGGCAGTGCTGAGCCATCTCGGCCTCGTGGTCGCCTGGTATCTGTTCGTCAAGCTCGGCGAGGTGCCGAAGTTCGTCATGCCCTCGCCCTACGATACGGTTCACGCCCTGCTCGTGCCGAACTATCGCTGGCTCGAGAACATCGCCGTCACCAGCACCGAGATTTTCGCCGGCTACATCATGGCAGTCGCCTTCGGGATCGGAGCGGCGCTGCTGTTTTCCTGGTTCCGCTGGCTGGACATGGCCATCATGCCGCTGCTGGTCAGCCTCAACATGATCCCGAAAGTCGCGCTCGGCCCGCTCATCATCGTGTGGTTCAAGTACGGCATCGGTCCGAACGCCTTGATGGCGTTTGCCATCTGCTTCTTCCCGATCGTGCTGACCACGGCGCGGGGATTGCGCGAGGTCGAGCCGGACCTGCTCGATCTCGTGCGCACGCTGCGCGGAACGCGCTGGCAGCTGTTTCGCAAAATTCAGCTTCCCGGCGCGCTCCCTTACATCTTCTCCGGCATGAAGGTCGCGGCCATTCTTGCGGTCGCGGGCGCCGTGGTGGGCGAGTTCCTCGGCTCCGATCGCGGGCTGGGCTATCTGATGCTGCAGGTGCAGGTCACGCTCGATACCGCCGCCATGTTCATGGCGGTCATTTTGATCACGCTGATCGGCGTCGTCCTCTACGCCCTGGTGCTGGCGCTGGAGCGCGCGCTGGTGGTGAGCGACGCGCGGCTTTCGTGAGGTCATGGCCGAACCGTTCATCCATATCGCCGGCATGCAGAAGGTCTACCGCACGCGGGGCGCGGATCTGCTCGCGATCTCAGAGGTGAGCTTCGATGTATCGGCGGGAGAGCTCGTCGCGCTGGTGGGCCCGTCCGGTTGCGGCAAGACCACGCTCTTGAAGATTCTGGCGGGCCTTCATCGGCATGACTCCGGCGAGCTGACGATCGGCTCCGCGCGCCATCCGTTCGACCCTTCCCGCGACATCGGCATGGTGTTCCAGCAGCCGTTGCTGTTGAAATGGCGGCGCGTGATCGACAATGTCCTCCTCCCGGCCGAGATCCTGGGGCTTTCCATGAGCACGAGCCGTGCCCGCGCGCGCGACCTCCTTGCCCTGGTCGGGCTCAAAGGCAGCGAGGACAAGTATCCTTATGAGCTCTCCGGCGGCATGCAGCAGCGCGCCGCCATCGCGCGCGCGCTCATCCACGATCCCAGGCTCATCCTGATGGACGAGCCGTTCGGCGCGCTCGACGCGCTCACGCGCGAGAAAATGAACCTGGAGCTGCTGCATATCTGGGAGCAGGCCAGGAAAACCATCGTGTTCGTGACCCACAGCATCGGCGAGGCGGTGTTTCTCGGTACCCGCGTGGTGGTGCTGACCGCGGGGCCGGCGCGCATGGCGGACAACTTCGCGGTAGAGCTTGCGCACCCGCGCACGCTTGAGATGAAGACCAGCGAGAAATTCGGCGAATACGCCCGGCGCATCTACCGGATGCTGATCACAGATGACAGATGACAGATGACAGATGACAGATGACAGATGACAGATGACAGATGACAGATGACGCATGACGGGTGACCGAGTACCTTTCCATCTGTCCTCTGACATCTGACATCTTTCATGCGAAAAGGTTGGCCTAATGACCCAGCACCGTCTCGGCATGATCATGAACGGCGTCACCGGCCGCATGGGGACGAATCAGCACCTGGTCCGCTCGATCGTTGCCATCCGCGCGCAGGGCGGCGTGGCGCTTGGCAACGGCGACCGGGTGATGCCGGATCCGATCCTGGTCGGACGCAACGAGGAGAAGCTCGCGCAATTGGCTGCCGCGCACGGGATCGCGCGCTGGACTACGAAGCTCGACGCGGCGCTGCGAAACCCCGAGGACACTTTGTTCTTCGATGCCGCCACCACCAAGCTGCGGGCGAAGCTGCTGCACAAGGCGGTTGCCGCCGGCAAGGACATCTACTGCGAAAAGCCCATTGCCGAGAATCTCAAAGACGCGCTCGCCGTAGCCCGCGCCGCCGGGAAAGCGGGCGTGCGGCACGGCGTTGTGCAGGACAAGCTGTTTCTTCCCGGCCTGCTCAAGCTGAAAACGCTCATCGATGCCGGCTTTTTCGGGCGCATCATCTCGGTGCGCGGGGAGTTCGGCTATTGGGTGTTCGAGGGCGACTGGCAGAGCGCGCAGCGCCCGTCCTGGAACTATCGCAAGAAGGACGGCGGAGGCATCATCCTCGACATGCTCTGTCACTGGCGCTACGTGCTCGATAACCTGTTCGGGGACGTCAAAAGCGTGTCCTGCCTCGGCGCCACGCACATTCCCCGGCGCTGGGACGAGAACGGCAAGGCCTATAAAGTGGATGTCGACGATTCCGCCTATGCCACCTTCGAGCTCGCCGGCGGGGTGATTGCCCATATCAACAGCTCCTGGTGCACGCGCGTGCGGCGCGATGATCTCGTCACCTTGCACGTCGACGGCACCCACGGCTCGGCGGTGGCGGGCCTACAGAAATGCTGGAGCCAGGCGCGGGTGAACACGCCGCGTCCGGTCTGGAATCCGGACGTGGCGCAGCCGATCAGGTTCTTCGAGACCTGGAGCGAGGTCCCGGACCACATGTCCTACGACAACGGCTTCAAGAGCGAATGGGAGATGTTCATCCGCCATCTGTTCGAGGGCGCGCCCTTCAAATGGACGCTGCTGGAAGGAGCAAAGGGCGTGCAGCTTGCGGAAGCAGGGCTGCGGAGCTGGAAGGAGCGGCGCTGGATCGATATCCCGCCGTTGCAGGCGTGATGCGCACCCTCAATCTCCCGGTCGCCGGCGGCAAGCTTGCGCCGTATGCCATGCGGGCGCCGCGCAGCCTTCCCGCGGCAAAGCCGCCGTTCAACCGCATCGCCTACGCCGCGGCGCATGTCGTGGCCGATCCCCTGGCCGAAGCCGATCCGTGGCTCGATACCGCCATCGACTGGGACCGTACCGTCGCGTTCCGCCGCCATCTGTGGGCGCTCGGCCTCGGCGTTGCCGAGGCAATGGATACCGCCCAGCGCGGCATGGGAATGGACTGGCCGGCATCGCTGGAGCTGATCGCAAGGAGCATCGATGCCGCAAAGGATCAACCGGGAGCCTTGCTCGCCTGCGGTGCCGGCACCGATCACCTCAAGCCCGACGCCGCCGTTACCGTGGATGACGTGATCCGCGCCTACGAGGAGCAGTGCGCGGCCATCGAGAAGCTGGGCGGGCGCATTGTGCTGATGGCGAGCCGCGCACTGGTCAAGGCGGCGCGTGGCCCCGACGATTATGCCAAAGTCTATGGCCGTATCCTGCGCCAGGTACGCGAGCCCGTGATCATTCACTGGCTGGGCGAGATGTTCGATCCGGCGCTCGCCGGCTACTGGGGCAAGGGCGATCACGGCAAGGCGATGGATGTCGCCGTCGATGTGATCGCGGCCAATGCGGCAAAGGTCGACGGCGTGAAGATTTCACTCCTCGACAAGGACAAGGAGATCGTCATGCGCCGCCGCCTGCCCGCGGGCGTGCGCATGTATACCGGAGATGATTTCAACTACGCAGAGCTGATCGAGGGAGACTCGCAGGGTCACTCGGATGCGCTGCTCGGCATTTTCGATGCCATCGCGCCGGCGGCCGCGGCGGCGCTCGGCGCGCTTGCGCGCGGCGATAACGCTGCGTTCCACGCCATCCTCGCGCCGACCGTGCCGCTCTCGCGCCATATCTTCAAGGCGCCGACGCGCTTCTACAAGACCGGCGTGGTGTTCATGGCCTATCTCAACGGCCACCAGGATCATTTCACCCTGGTGGGCGGCCAGGAGAGCGCGCGCTCGACGCGCCATCTCGCCGAGCTGTTCCGCCTTGCCGACGCCGCCGGGCTGCTGGCCGATGCGGAGGCGGCGGCAAGCCGCATGCGCGCCGTCATGGCAACCCGCGGCGTGGAGGCGTGATGCGCGACCTCTCGCGCGACCGCGAATGGCTCGCCATCAACACCGCGACCGTCAAGTCCTGGTCGCTGGAGCAGGCGGTCGCGGGCTGCGCGCGCGCCGGCATCCCGGCGATCGCGCCGTGGCGGGACATTCTTCAGGAGTGCGGGGTCGCGCGCGCGGCAAGGCTCATCCGCGATGCCCGCCTGACCGTGACGTGCCTCTGCCGCGGCGGCATGTTCACCGCCGCCGACGAGGCGGGGCGGCGCGCGGCGCTCGACGACAACCGCCGTGCCGTCGACGAAGCCGCTGCCATCGGGGCAGGCTCGCTGATCCTCGTGGCGGGCGGGCTGCCGGCGGGATCGAAGGATCTCGCCGGCGCGCATGGCCAGGTGCGCGACGGCATCGCCGCCGTGCTCCCCCATGCGCGCTCGGCCGGCGTGGCGCTCGCCATCGAGCCGCTGCATCCCATGACCGCGGCGGATCGCGCCTGCGTCAACACGCTCGCCCACGCCAACGACCTCTGCGATGCGCTGGGCGAGGGGGTAGGCGTCGCCATCGATGCTTATCACGTCTGGTGGGATCCGGATCTGCCGCGCCAGGTCGCGCGCAGCGGCACGCGCATTCTTTCCTACCACGTGTGCGACTGGCTGGTGCCCACCCGCGATCTCGTCTTCGACCGCGGCATGCCGGGGGACGGCATCATCGACCTGCGCGGTATGCGCGGCCTGGTCGAGGACGCGGGCTACCGCGGGCATTGCGATGTCGAGATCTTCTCGGCGCAGAACTGGTGGAAGCGCGATCCCGACGAGGTCGTTCGCATCTGCATCGAGCGCCACCAGACCGTGGTTTGATCAAATGCGGCGTGCCGGACTGGATGCATGTGCAGATCAATATTAAAATCAAAGGTATGAAAAATACCCAAATCCATTTGAGCAAGAAGACCCGAAAGGGTCATGCGCGATCGCGGGGAAGCGTGGCGCCTTCCGTAGGGGCGAGGCATGCCTCGCCCCTACACGGCGAAAATAGGAAGGGTATCCGCAAACCGTACGCCACAAGTCCGGTGGCGATCTGGGACGGCCAGCCGAAGTGTACGTCTGTCGAGCACGACAGTATTTGCGACAGGTCGTGATGCGCCAGATCTTCCAACACAGCGCCGCGCGCCAGCAACTCTGACATTTCCTTCGGTCGCTCGTGCACACGATCTCAACCCTGGTCGAGGCGCATCGCAGCGGTGCAACCAGCCCGGAAGCCACCATCGCCGAGTGTTACGCGCGCATCCGCGCCCATAACGATCCCGCGGTGTTCATCTCGCTGCGCGACGAGCGCGATGCGCTTGCCGAGGCGCGCGCGCTGCTCGGCGGGCGCAAGCGTGATGGGGCGCTGCTCGGCGTGCCGGTCGCCATCAAGGACAATATCGACGTCAAGGGCCTTGCCACCACGGCCGCCTGCCCCGCGTTCGCCTATGATCCGCAGGCGGATGCAACCTGCGTTGCCCGGCTGCGGGATGCGGGCGCCATCATCATCGGCAAGACCAACCTCGACCAGTTCGCTACCGGCCTCGAGGGTGTGCGCACGCCTTACGGCATTCCCCGCAACCCCTTCAACGCGGCGGTCATCCCGGGTGGTTCGAGCAGCGGCTCGGCGGTCGCGGTCGCATCCGGTCTCGTTCCGCTTGCGCTCGGCACCGATACCGCCGGCTCCGGCCGCGTGCCGGCGGGCCTGAACAACATCGTCGGTCTCAAGCCGAGCCTTGGCCTTGTTTCAACGGCGGGCGTGGTGCCCGCCTGCCGCACGGTCGACTGCGTGTCCGTGCTCGCGTTGACAGTCGACGATGCGTTTGCCGCGTTGTCCGTGCTGGCCGGCGCCGACGTTGCCGACCCGTATTGCCTCCCGCGTCCCCTCGGTGCGCTCGGCGCCGTGCCCGCGGGCCTCCGCGTCGGCGTGCCGCCGCCCGGCCAGCGTCAATTCTTTGGCGACAGCCTATACGCACAAGCCTACGAAGCATCGCTCGGCCGGCTCACCAATCTGGGCGCAACTCTTGTCGAGATCGACATGGCGCCGTTCTATCGCGCCGGGCGCATGCTCTATGAGGGGCCGTGGGTCGCGGAACGCTATATCGCCGCCCGCTCGGTGATCGAATCGGTGCCGCAGGCCATGCATCCCGTCACGCGGGAGATCATCCTCGGCGGCGCGCGCTTGAGCGCCGTCGACGCTTTCGCCGCATTCTACGAGATCGCGCAGCTGCGCCGGCTGTGCGAGCGCGCATTCGACGGCATCGATGTTCTCGCGCTTCCCACCATACCGAGGGCCTATCGGGTCGACGAGGTGCTTGCCGATCCGATCGAGCTCAATCGCAGGCTCGGCACCTACACCAATTTCGTCAATCTGTTCGATCTCTGCGCGGTGGCGGTGCCGGCCGCCCTGTTGGCGGACGGCGTGCCCTTCGGCCTCACCCTCATCGGCGGCGCCGGCGATGACGCGCGCATCGCGTCCATCGCCCGGCGCTTTCATGCCGATACTGCGCTGCCGCTCGGCGCCCAGCCGCCCCCGGCACCCGCGGTCGAGACGTGCCGGCGAAAATGAAGCAGGTATTGCTCTTCCGGCGGCCGGCTCAGGTGGAATAGGGTCAGGGTCCACTGCAAAAAAAGCCGGAAGGGAGGAAAGGTTCATGACCTGCGTTCGCAAGGCATCGCGTCGCGAGCTGCTGTCACGAGGCGGCGCGCTCGCTGCGCTGGGCATCGCCGGGGTGCTCGATCCGCGCCGCGCACGCGCACACGACATGAGCGCGCGCGAGCAGGAGCTCTATGCGGCTGCGAGCAAGGAAGGCGAGCTGACCTGGTACATGTCCCATTCCGATGATGTGACCGCCCAGGCGCTCGGCCGCAATTTCGAGGCGCTTTACCCGCCGCTGAAAGCAAACGTGGTGCGCACGACGGCACAGGTGGCATTCCAGCGCGTCTCGCAGGAGATCAAGGCGGGCGCCATGCAGGTCGACGTGCTGAGCACGACCGACATCGGCCATTACGTCTATCTGAAGGAGAAGGCGCTGCTCGATAAATACGTGCCGGAGAATGCCGGCAAGGTGCTCGACATCTACAGGAACTACGATCCCGACGGAACGTACTTCGTAACCTCGGCGGGCATGATCGCGATCGGCTACAATACGGCAAAGCTCAGGGAGGCCGACGCGCCGAAGAACTGGACCGGGCTCACCGATCCGAAGTGGAAGGACCAGATCGCGCTCGGCCATCCCGGCTTCAGCGGCTATGTCGGCACCTGGGTGCTGACCTTGCGCAAGCTCTATGGCTGGCAGTTCTTCGAGGCCCTGGCCGGGAACAATCCGCAGATTGGGCGCTCGATCAACGACACCGTGACCATGCTCAACGCGGGCGAGCGCCTCATCGCCGGCACCGGTCCGGTCGGCACCGCCATGTCGAGCGCGCAGAAGGGCAATCCGCTGGCGATGATCTACCCGACCGACGGCACCGTGCTCATCATTGCGCCGTCCGGCATCATGAAGGGCGCCAAGCATCCCAACGCGGCGCGGCTGTTCATGGAATATCTGCTGAGCGCCGAGGCATCGCAGATCTGGGTCGATCACTTCAACGAGTCGCTGCGGCCCGAGGTCGCGCCGCCTCCCGGGGTGACCTCGGCGAAGGACGTCAGGACCATCCGCCCGACCGCGGATGAAATCACCAAAGGCATGCCGGAGGTGATCAGGCAATGGCGCGATACATTCGGCGTCTGATCGCACCCGATCGGCGCGTCCTCCGATGAGCAGCGCGGCGCTGGCACCCAGCGCGGGGCGAAGCGCGCTCCCTCGGCGCGCTCGCTTCGCCGAGCCCGGCATGGCGCTGTGGCTCATCCTGATCGCGGCGCTGGTGTTCCTGGTGGCAAGCCCCATGCTGCGGCTCGTGCTGGCGAGCTTCCAGGAGCCGGACAGCGGGCGCTTGACGCTTGCGAACTACGCGCAAGCCTATGGCCGGATGCCGCATCTGCGGGCGATCCTCAATTCGCTCGAGCTCGGCACGGGCGTCGCGCTGCTCGCCGGCATGTTCGGGGTGCCGATCGCCTGGGCGATCTCGCGCACCGACATGCCGGCCAAGGGCTTCATCCGCCTGATGGTGTTCGGTGCCTTCGTCATCCCGCCCTACCTCGGCGCGATCGGGTGGATCCTGCTGGCAGGGCCCAATGCCGGATGGCTCAACAAAGTGTGGATGGCAGCAACCGGCGCGGGCCACGGCATTCTCAACGTCTATTCCATGGCCGGACTGATCGTGGTGGTGGCCGTCGCCTCGTTTCCCTACGTCTTCGTCTTCACCAACTCTGCGCTCGATCTCGTCTCTTCCGAGATGGAGGATGCCGCCAGCATCCTCGGCGCCGGCCGCATGCGCATCACCTTTGGCGTGACCTTGCCGCTCGTGCTTCCCGCCATGATCGGCGGCCTGATCGTGAGCTTCCTCGAGGCGATCGCGCTGTTCGGCGCGCCTGCACTGATTGCGCTGCCGGCGCGCTTCCACGTGGTCTCGACCCAGCTCTGGCAGTTCTTCGAGTACCCCGTGCGCGTGGAGGAGGCCGCGGCCTATGCCATGCCATTGCTCGCAATCACGGTGCTGATGTTTGCCCTCCAGCGTTCCCTGCTCGGGCGGCGCGGCTATGTCGCGGTGAGCGGCAAGGGCGGCGAGCGGCGCATGATCCGGCTCGGAGGCTGGCGCTGGGCGATGCTGGGCTATGCGCTTGCGGTGTGCACGCTCTCCGTGCTGCTGCCGATGCTGGTCCTGCTGCAGGCGGCATTCGCCAAGGCCTGGGGCCGCGGATTTGCGCTCGACAACCTCACGCTCGCCAATTTCCGTTACATCCTGTTCGAGCAGACCCAGGCGCAGCACGCGATCCTCAATACCTTTCTTTATGCCGGCGCCAGCGCGTTTGCGGCGATTGCGCTGTCGCTCGCCATCGCCTACGTGGTCAACCGCAAGCTCGTGCCATGGAGCAACGCGCTTGCGCTTCTGTGCATGGCGCCGTTCGTGATTCCGGGCGTCGTGCTCGCGATCGGCTTCTACGCAGCCTATGCGCCGCCGCCGCTGGCGCTCTACGGCAGCGCCGCCATCATCATCCTTGCCTTCACCACGCGCTTTCTGCCGATCGCCTATACCGCAAGCGCCGCGGGGCTGCGCAGCATCAATCCGGAGATGGAGGAGGCTGTCCGCAATCTCGGCGGCGGGCGGCTTGCCGCGATCCGCACCGTGCTGGCGCCGCTGTTGAAGAAGAGCCTGGCCGGCGCCTGGCTGCTGGTGTTCATCCCGGCGACCCGCGAGCTGTCATCGGCGATTTTCCTGGTCGGCCCCCATACGCGGGTGATCTCGGTGATGCTGTTCGATCTCTCGGAGGAGGGAAACTTCGAGGTGCTCTCGGCGCTTGGCGCCGTCCTGCTGCTTGCCACCATTGCGATCGCGGCACTGGCATTTCGCGTGGTCGGCCGCGATTTCATGCTGCGGGGCTCATGATGAGGAATCCCTGATGCAAAAGGTCGCTGCCATCTGTCTTTCACTCGTGGCTGTCGCCGTCAGTCTGGCCGGGCTGCATGCACAGAGCAGCTCGGCGACTGATTCCGACGAGGACCGCATACAAGACGTTATAACAGCAAGTCACATCCTGACGAACGAGGGCATCTTGGACAGCTTTGGCCACGTCAGTGCGCGCTCCGATAAAAATCGGAATCATTTTTTCATGCCGCGCGCAATGCCGCCCGCGCTCGTATCGCGCGCCGACATGGTCGAGGTAGACCTCGATTGCAAGCCTGTCACACCCGATGCCCCGCGGCTCAACGGAGAGCGCTACATTCATTGCGAAGTGTATAAAGCGCGCGCCGATGTACAATCGGTGATCCACACCCATGATTTGGCCGTGCTTCCGTTTGGTCTGGCGGGAATATCGTTGAAACCGGTATTGGCTCAGGCCGGCTTTTTGCCGCCGGAAACGCCGTTGTTCGAAGTGCGTGACGTCAACCACAACCAGCAAAACCGCGGCATGCTGGTTCTCAATGCCGATCTCGGGCATGCGCTGGCGGGAAGGCTCGGATCAAATCCTGTCGTTTTGATGCGCGGCCACGGCGATACCGTGGTTGGCAGCTCAGTGCGGGAAGCAACCGTTCGCGCAATCTACACCCATATCGACGCTCAGGCGCAAAGCGCAGCACTGGCTCTGAGCCCGAACATCATGGTGCTCGATGCAGCCGAGCTGGCGAGCAATGCCGCGGAAAATTTCGACGCGGACAGGCCGTGGCAGAATTACAAGCAGAGGCTGCCGACGGGACGGTGAACCCATGATGCAAGGGCCTGGGCTCCAATGGTATTAGTTCGGCCCGTTTCCAGGGGCAATTACCCCCAACTACGAATTCCTGCTTCCATAGGAGAAGGTGTCCATGACTGTTGAGGCCGACGTTCTCCCTCCTCCCGCTGCCCGCAAGCGGTCGTGCGGTCAGACGGCCATTCCATGCGTGATGATGCGGGGCGGCACGTCGCGCGGCCCGTTCTTTCTGCGCGAGAATTTGCCCGCCGACGACGAGACGATGAAGCGCGTGCTCCTGCGCGTCATGGGATCGCCGCATGTGCGCCAGATCGACGGGATCGGCGGATCGGACCCCGTGACCAGCAAGGTTGCGATGGTGCGGCGATCGACCCATCCGGGCGCCGACGTGGACTATCTGTTCGCGCAGGTCTTTATCGATCGCGCTCTCGTGGACACATCGCCGCCGTGCGGCAACATGGTCACCGCGGTGGGACCCTTTGCGATCGAGCAGGGCCTGGTCGAGGCGAGCGACCCGCAAACCATCGTGCGCATCTGGGACGTCAACACGGCGTCCCTGATCGAGGCGACGGTGCAGACGCCGGGCGGCGAGGTGACATATGACGGCGACCTGCGAATCGCGGGCGTCAACGATCCGGCCGCGCCCATCGTGCTCAACCTCGCCCGCATGGCCGGGGCCAAGACCGGCAAGCTTTTTCCGACCGGCAAGCGCGCCGAGGATATCCTGGGCGTCACCGTTTCCTGCGTGGATATGGCGATGCCATGCATGTTCTTGCCGGCCGCGGCGGTGGGCAAGACCGGCTACGAGACAAAAGGGGAGCTCGATGGCGACAAGCCTCTGGTTGCCCGCTTGCAGGAGCTGCGGCTGATTGCGGGTGAGCGCATGGGGCTCGGCGATGTGCGCGAGAAGGTCATCCCGAAGCCAGTGCTGGTGGCGCGCCCAAGGGATGGCGGCACGGTGTGCGGTCGCTATTTCATGCCGTACACGCTGGCGACCGCCTTTGCGGTGACCGGCGGCACCAACATGGCGGTGACGAGCTGCATTGCGGGCACGGTCGTGCATGAGGCGGCCTCGCTCGGGAAGGGGCCGGTGCACGAGGTCGAGGTGGAGCATCCGCAAGGCAAGATGCTGATGAGGACCGAGGTTGTTGACCAGGACGGCAACGTCACCGTGAAGCAAGCCTCCCAGATCCGCCATGCGCGCAAGCTGTTCGAGGGCCAGGTGTTCGTGCCGGCCTCCGTCTGGTCCGCGTAGAGCGGGATGATTTTTCTTCGAAACATCATCCCGCTCTAGCTCTTTGTTTGAGCATGATCTTTTTCCGAAAACCGGTTCCCACTTTTCGGGATCATGCTCTGGGTCGGCGCGCCATCGACCGGCTTTCGCGTCGCCGGCCGCGATTTCATGCTGCCGGGCGCATGATGATCATTCCGCCCTGATGCCCGCTGCCCGGATCAGCTTGCCCCACTTCTCGGTATAGTCGGCGATGAAACGACCGAGCTCGCCCGGCGACATTGCGAACGCCTCCACTCCCAGGTTGGCGAGGCGTGACTTGAAACCGGCATCGGCCAGCGCCGCATTGATTTGACTGTTGAGCGTGTCGATGATTTCCACGGGCGTGTGCCTCGGCGCGCCGATGCCTTCCCAGCCGCTTGCCTCGTAGCCGGGCACGAAATCGGCGATTGGCGCGACGTCCGGCAGCACGTCCATGCGCGTGCGGGTGGTCACTCCGAGCGCCCGCAGCCTGCCGGACCGGATGTGGTCGATCGAGACCGATACGGTGCCGAAGAACACCTGCACCTGCCCGGCGAGCAGCGCGATGACCGCCGGGCCGCCGCCGCGAAACGGGACATGCAGCAGGTCGATGCCGGTCATCTTCTTGAACAGCTCGCCGTAGAGGTGCGAGGGGGTCCCCGCTCCGCCCGAGCCCATGTTGATGCGGCCCGGATTGGCTTTGGCATAGGCAATGAGCTCGGGCACGCTCGTTGCCGGCACCGACGGGCTGACGACGATCACGCCCGCGTAGCGGCAGACCCCCGCGACCGGCGCGATGTCGCGGGAGAAGTCGAAGGTGAGATTGTGGTAGAGTGCCGTGTTCCACGCATTGGTGGAGGTTGTCTCCAGCAGCGTGTAGCCGTCGGGGGGCGCGCGCACGACCGTCTCGGTGGCGAGATTGCCGCCCGCGCCCGGCCGGTTCTCGATGATGAACGACTGGCCGAGCCGCTCCGACAGCCATTGACCGATCAGCCGCGCGCTGATGTCCGAGGGGCCGCCGGCGGCAAAGCCGACGAGCAGACGCACCGGCCGCGCCGGGTAGGCCTGCGCGCTTGCAACGCGCGCAAGCGCCGGCAGCGCGGCGGCTCCCGCGGCCGCATGCAGAAACGCCCGGCGGGCAGGTTTGACAATCATGGTTCGCGAGTGGAAGGTTGCGCAAAAATGCGCCGTCGGATTTCGCCTTCGCGAAGCAGACGGCGGCGCCAATCAAAACATCTGGAGCGGACGCCGTGAGCACAATGCGCAATCGCAGGACCACTGCCCTCGCAATCATCGCCGCGGCAGGCATTGCCGCCGCCGGGAGCGCGCAAGCGCAGAGCGTGAAGCATTACCGCTTTGCCCACGATCAGCAGATCCCGTCCGGCTACAGCGTCGCCTACGAGCTATTTTCCGGCAAGCTCAAGGAGCTGAGCAAGGGGACGATGCTCGTCGATCAGTATCCCGGCGCTCAGCTGGGTCAAGAGCCGCAGCTCCTGCAGCTGGTCAAATCCGGCGACATCGATTTCGCCATCGTGTCCTCGGCGAACACCGCGACCATCTCGCCGCAGGCCGGCGTCATGTCGCTGCATTTCCTGTTCCGCTCGGAAGATCACATCGTCAAGGCGCTTGACGACGAGAAGGTGTTCGCGGCCATCCGGGACATGATCGACAATACCGCGCAGGGCATTCACGTGATCGGGCTCGGCACGCAGGGGTTCCGCTACCTCTACGGCAAGAAGGAGATTCGCAGGGTCGAGGACCTCAAGGGTCTCAAGGTGCGCGTGCAGGCCACCGCCACCGAGGACACCATGTTTCCGGCCTACGGTGCGCAGACCGTGCACATGCCGTTCGGCAGCGTCTACACGTCGCTGCAGACCGGCGTGGTGGATTTCGCGGAGAACGGCGTCAATGTCTATCTATCAACAGGCATTATGAGGTCGCTCCCGTGCTCTCGATGAGCGAGCACGAGGCCAACAATGCGATTGTCTGGATCAGCGACAAGCTGTGGCAAAGCCTCAACGCGGAGGAGCGGCAATGGATCGTCGCCGCGGCCCGCGAGGTCACCGACAAGGAGCCCAGGGCGGCGTTCGCGCTCGAGCAGCAGGCGGCGGGCAAGCTCAAGACCATGGGCGTGAAGATCTTCCCCGACGTCGACAAAGCCGGCTTCCAGAAGATCGCCAGTCCATATCTCGACAAGCTCGCCAAGGAGCTTGGGCCGCACGCCGAGAAGATCAAGGATCTGATCCGCAACATCAACTAAGCGAATTTCGATGAGGTGCAATCACGTACGCGGAGTCGCCGGGAGCGTCACCTCTCCAGCCCAAGTCGGATATATCCGACTTGGGCGTCTAATAGTGCCGAACTCGGGCTTGCCTGAGGTCGGCACTATAACGGGTGAGGGGGGGCCCCTTGCGCCTGGCAGGGGGCCGCCCCCCGAGCGTTCACCGTATCAGCGCACGGCGGGATCGCCCGACTTCCTGGTCCTCGGTCGGCTTACGAGAAAATATTTCAGAATGTCACCGCCGTCAGTCGGGCTTAATTCCTGCTTGCAGACTGTACATCGCAGCGCTTGGTGGACCGCGCCAGAGTCGGAGGTAATCCGAACGATTTTATAGCGTGCCTCACAATTCGGACAGGCATAGTCTCGGGGATGATCACGACTCATGACTGGCAATATGGCCCGAATTTCCAGCGGTTGGGTAGTGCCGGAACACCGCGACTGTCCGATTTGGACACTTTGCCCGACTAGCGCTCAAGTGTCATGAGTCCATTGCATTAAATGTAGTAATCTAGCGCGTATCCTGCCCATAAGCTCAGCCCCGCGATTCGGATCACGGAGCCATCATTTTTTCTGTGTTCTCTCGGCGCGGATGTTCGGCCGGGTTGATCGCCGCACGACAATAAGCGGCGCGTCTGACTTTCTCGTGCTCGCATTGGTCCGATAGCGGGCTTAAAATCGATATGGGACCTTACCGCCGCTTTGCGCCACTTCCAGACCTGAGCAGTGCAGCAAAACTGAGCGAGCGTAGCGGTAGGGACGCGCGTTTCACCGCGCGCCCCCCGCCCAGATCCGTACGTGTAGCTTTCCCGCATACGGCTCCTGCCT